>Ga0233377_1000209_pt1 | contig 32174 bp, 62 predicted proteins | sample ElkDunMinimDraft_6_FD_191540 | JGI IMG/M metagenome (GOLD analysis project Ga0233377, IMG submission 191540) | Fecal eukaryotic communites from dung pellets of Tule Elk in California, USA - Elk Dung E36 | ecosystem: Host-associated > Mammals > Digestive system > Large intestine > Fecal | place...
AAAAAACAATTAGAGCCTCAAATAAATAAGTTGATAGAAAACATTATTAAATTACAAGTAAGTCAAAAAATGACTGAAAATGTATTACCTAATAACTTAGTATGGGATTATGGAACAAATGAAGTTATAGATGATGCTAAAAAGATAAATACTTTACAAGCAATTCAAAGAGTAATGAGCATTCCATACAATAAACGTGCTGATATAGTAGTCCCTATTTTAAATAAATTAATAGATACTCCAATGACTGGAGAAGAATTAACAAAAGCCTATCAAAATGAAGGAAATAAAATGAATATTGAATTTGGAGAAATTTAATGAAGAAAACTGACATTTTTATAGAAGATAAAGTATGGGAAATGAATATCAAGTATGTAAGGATGATGAGAAAGACAAAAGAAAAGTTTTTTGAATACTTACAAGATAACAGGTCAGTAAAAGATTATACAAGAGGAATTAAAGAACTATGGAATATAGATCATAGTTTTATGGATGAAGAAATAAAAGAACTAGAAAAGATGGTATCTGAGCAAGATATTAAAGATTATGAGAAATATGAAAAGCCTATTACTACTCAAACAAGTGAGAAGATAACAAAAGGTAAATTATATTATGAAGTTCAAGATAAAAAATATTATCCATTAAATCCTGATAGTGATTTTGTAAAGATAGAACAGCAATATGTTAATAAACATATAAAGTTTTACGAAAGACAAAAAGAGATAGTATCAAAAACACCTGATACAGATGAATACTTATCTAAAGTAGTTGAGAAATATGACAAAATAGATAAAACAATTCCCTACTTCAATAAAAATGGGACAATTAAATGCTATAACACAGTAGCAACATATAATTCAATGCTATATAACTGGAATTTAACACATTCTGCTTGGAATAGAACAATGTATGATGCAGAGATATTAGATAATCATTTATTTTATTTACCTGCTCATCCAAATGCCTGTCCTATGTGTGCTGGGTTTCAAGGTAAAGTATATGCAGATAAAAAAGGATTAGGATATCGATTAAAAGAAGATGCAGTACGTGGTGGTGTAGGACATCCTAATTGTAAACATGTATGGACTTTATATTGGAGCAAAGAACAAATCCAAAAAGAAAAGTGGAATAGCCCAGAGGATATAGATAAATATAAGACTAAACAAAAAATACAAAGTTTAGACTTAGAAAAATCTCGACTTTTATCAGATAGACGTATTTATAAAAGTTTAGGAGATGAAGCAAAGGTTGATGAGTGTACTTTAAAGATAAAAGCACTTAGAGATCGTATTAATGAACTTAAATAGACCAGACTTGTATGTCTATAAACTATAAGATGGTATACCAAATAAAAATTGCACTCCTTAGTCGCGAAAGGAGAAAAATTATTTTATGGATATTAAAAAGTATATTACCAACAAAGATATTGAAATCACAAATGATGACATCAATATCGAAAAACTAACTCAAGATTTAAGAAAGGGTTATGTAGAATCATCTGAAGTAGATTCTAAAGTTAAAGAAGCAGTTGCAGAAGCAAATAAGACTTCAAGTACTACATTAGCAGATTTACAAAGTAAATTTGATGACATTAGTAAGAAGTATGAAGATGTAGAAGCAAGAAATGTATCATTAACTAATTCAAATAAACAAATAGAACTTGAAAGAGATATGGCTTCATATGGTTTTAAAAAAGAAAACTTTGAAGAAGTATCAAAATTAAGAAATAGTTTATATGCAGAAGATGATAACGAAACAGCACTTTCTAAAATAGGAGAAAAGTTTAAAGGTACTTACTTTCCTGAAGATAAGAAAGTAGAAGTACCAAACGAAGCTGGTTTTACTGGTACTCAAAATCCTACACCAGTAGAGATTAAGGCTACTAGAAAAACAAGCATAAAAGACATATTAATAAAAAATTAAAAGAAAGAAGGAATTATAAATGTTTAACGAATTAAAATTAGATTTACAAGCATTCGCTAAAAGAGTGTATGATTCAGTATTATATCAATCAACATTCTATAACTTTTTAAATATGAACTACATTGGAACATTAAGACAAACAGGAGCTCCAGTTATTGAAGTTGCTAAAACTGATGTTCTAAGTGTAAACGTAAGACAAACTAAAGAAATACAAACTGCATTAGATCCAGCTTTAACTACTTATACTCACACTATGGTAGATTTAACTGAATTAAATATGGATTATGCTATTAGAGTACCTATAATGGTAACTGGTAGTGATATCACAAATGCTATACAAGATGCTGCTGATTTAGAAGATTCAGCAATAGCTAATCAAATAGATGTATATGGATATGGAAAACTAGCTGCTGCTAACATAGATGAAGTAGAATGGAATCCATCAACTAAAGAAGAATATATATCTTTATTAAATGGTTTAAGAGCAAAACTATTCAACAAAAAAATTACAGGAGATTACAGACTAGGACTAGGTGCTGTTGAATATGGTAACTTAGTAAGTGCTTTAACTTCAGTAATCAAATTTGAAAATATGGATATTAACGAAGGTGTATCTCTAGGAGAAATTGCAAGAGTATATGGAATATCTATATTTGAAATCAATGACAATGTTATAGGAGATGCAAAAGGATATTTCTTCAACCCAATTGCAGTAGTAGGAGATTCATTCTTCAGTGCTTTCGTAAGTACATCTACTGATATAAGATATCCTGGATACTTCTGCTTAAGTGGAACACAAAGCTTTGGTGCTGAAGTTGTAAGACCTGAAGCAATAATCAGATTAGTTGAAGAAGTATCAGCATAGTTAGAAAGGAGGTCTTAATATGACTTTCTTTACAATACAAGAATATAAAACAAAATATAATTTAGGTGCTGATTTCAGTATTGAAAATTATCAAATAGAGATGGCAAGTGAAATGATTTATTCACAAGTAGGAATTAAGTATAGAGATTCATCATGGACTTCAAGTACAGTTCCTACTGCTATCAAAAATGCAAGTATGGAACAATTACGTTTTATGCTTGAATATGATATTCCATTAATTGACTATAAAGGCAGAGTAAAAGCTGGAGAGATGGAAAGTGAATTATATACTGATTACTCTACTCTAGCATTAAGAATACTTGCTAATAATGGTTATTTATATAGAGGAAATACTTTAAGCCAAAATATGAGTTTAAATATTCCATATGGTTCTGACTAATTTAATGGATGGTAAATTATATCAATACAATAGGAACTCAGATACTTCTCCATATGATGATGAAGATATAACAGAAGTTCCTATTAAATTATGTCCTTATAATCAAGATTTAAAAGTTGCTTTTGGAGTATATTCACATCCTGAAGCAACAGGATATTTCATAGTAAAGGGCAATGTTGATATAAGACAAGGTGATGAAATTGAATTTAAAGGAGAAAGACACTCAGTTTTGGAAATTAAAGATAACTGGATATTTAATAAAATAGTAAACATTACAATTCTAGTAAAATGAGCAGTGTTAGTGTTGAATTACACTTAAACGATAAAACACTTAAAGAAATAAAAGGACTTCCTGATAAAGTAATGTATGAAATGGCAAGAAAAACATTAGATATGACACAAATACATATTCCTATGAGTGAAACACCTAGACATAGTGGAACATTAAGAAAAACAACTATGGCAATGGGTGTTAAAGGAGAGTCTGGAGATTATTATATAACTTCAATAGGTTCACCTACTAGGGGTTATGCTAATAGAGTTTATAACATGAATGATAGTTCAACAAATTGGACCACACCAGATACTCATTCTAAATGGTTTGAATACTCATTAAAACGTTATAAGGAAGTTATAGTAAATGATGCTATAAATAAAGCTAGAAAGGAATTAAAGTAATGAAAAATCTAGTTCTAATAGACTATATATCAAGTTTATACTCTAATTTTAAAGTTAAGGCTGAATACTCTACTAATAATGAAGATGAAGAAGTAATTGTTATTCAAGAACAGCCAGGACAAAAAGTAGTATTCTTTGATGATATAGATCCTTTATTTAATTACTATGAAATAGTTATATATGGAAAATCAATAAGACAAATGAAAACAATGGCTACTGAGTTAGGAGATTTAATAGGTTCTCATATAATTTATGAATATAAATATTATGATGACAAAAAAATCTTACATACAGAAAAGTGGCAAATAATATTCAAACAATACTCTAATCCACAGGCAATAGAATATATGGATATACGCAGAGTTGGATATTCAATGATATTTCAATGTATTGTGAATAGAGTTGCTTAAGAAAGGAGTATACAATGGAATTTTATGTAACAAATAGAGATGTTATTAAAAATCTTAAAATAAACACAGGTACAAGTGGTTCTCCAGTATTCACTAGCCTATGTACTTTAAGTGAAATGACATTAAATACTGAGTTCAATGAAAAAGACTGGTATACTTTCTGTGATGCAATTCAACGTTCAATAATCACAGGAGTAGCAATGTCTATTGAAGGAACAATAAAACTTGATATAAATAACACTGCAATACAAAAAATATTAGGTGATATTCATACTCTAGTATCTTCTGGATCTATAAGCCAATTCAATAATATCGAAGCAAAATTTGATTTATTAACTGGTGTATCTGGTGGGGTATTAGAATATACAACATATCAAGTAAATACAAAACTTACTTTATCATCAATAGGTGGAAGTGCTGAAGATGAAGGACAATTTGATTTCACAATGACTATCAATGGAACAGGAACAGAAGTAAGTGCTTAATACAACTCTTTAAGGGGTTAAGGGGGATAAACCCTTAGCCTCTTTTTTAATAGAAAGGAGTGAGAAAATGGCTGACTTAGGAAATGCTACTCTACATTTCAAAGGAGATAGCAAAGACTTAGACAGTAAGACAAGTAAAGTCGCAAGTGGTGTTAAAAGTGCATTTAAGATAGCAACAGGAGCTATTGCAGCAACAACAGCAGCAGTAACAGCATTAGTTACATCATCAGTTAAAGCATATGCAGAATTTCAACAACTTGAAGGTGGTATTCAAAAACTATATGGTGATAGTGCTTATAAACTTATGCAGTATGCCAATGAAGCCTATAAGACAGTAGGAATGACTGCAAATCAATATATGTCAGCAACAACAGCCTTCTCTGCTAAATTATTAAGTGATTTTAGTGGTGATGCAGATCAAGCAGCCGAGTATGCAAATAAAGCTATGAAACAAATTGCAGATAATGCTAATACATATGGTAAATATACTACTGATGAATTAACACTTGTATATCAAAACTTAGCAAAAGGTATATATACAACTTTAGATAACTTGAACTTAGGTTTTGGTGGTAGTAAAGAAGGAATGCAAGAGTTATTAGATAAAGCAGAAGAATTAAGTGGTGTTCATTATAATATAGAAAACTTCTCAGATATAGTTGATGCAATTCAAGTAGTACAAGATAACTTAAAAATAACAGGAACTACTGCTAATGAAGCAGCACGTACTATAAGTGGATCATTGAATATGACAAAAGCAGCTTGGGGTAACTTAGTAACAGGATTATCTAATAAAAATGCAGATATGGGTAAATTAGTAGATAATTTAATAACATCAGCAACAGCCTTCTTAGATAATTTATTACCTGTACTAGAACAAGCATTAGGTTCAATAGCAAATGTACTTCCAGGATTAATAGATAGATTAGTTCAAATGCTTCCTGGTCTACTTCAAAGACTATTGCCTGTAATAATAGATAGTGCATTAACTTTACTGCAAGGGCTTGTAAATGCCTTACCTAGTATAATACCAGTATTAATGGATGGTGTAATACAAGCAGTTAAAGGACTTGTAAAAGTATTGCCTCAACTAATTCAAAGTATTATTGAAGGAGCTGTTATGATAATTCAAGCATTAGCTGAGGAACTGCCTACATTACTCCCTTTAATAATTGAGGCAATTTTAGATGTAATCCCTTTATTAATTGATAATCTACCATTATTTATTGAAGCAGGAGCAAAATTAATAGTTGGTTTAGTGCAAGGTTTAATGGCATCTGCTCCAAAAATATACTCAAGTATATTAAAGATAATAAACTCAATGATTAATTATTTTAAAACTATGTTAAGTGAAGCTCCTAGAATTGGTGGCGATATGATAAAAGGGATTATGAATGGTATAAATCAATGGACACAATGGGCAATTAATAAAATTAAAAATTTTGCAAAAAGTTTATTAAATGGTATGAAATCTGTACTAGGTATTCACTCACCATCAACTGAATTTGCAATTTTAGGTAAATTCTCAGTTTTAGGATATACAGAAGCCTTAGAAGGTATGAAAGGACAAGTACAAGATACAATTGATAGTATGTTTAACTTACAACCTAATATAAGTGGTGCAATGAGTTCAACATATAGTCCTAACGTACAAGTAAACGTTCAAAATAACATGGAATTAGATCCATTAGGACAAGTAGTCAATAGAGTTAAAACATTCTCAGGAGGGGCTAAAAATGACTATAACTGGGGTGCAGGACTATGATTAAAATATTAATAGATAATGAAGAAGTAGTATCAGATAGCACACTTCAAATAAAAGAAGAAATGCTTTCTACTTCTTCTACTATATTAAAAAATTGTTATCCAAAGGCTTGGGAAACAACTAAAGACTATACAAGTAATTATTATTTTCCAAAAGATTATAGTAAATGCAAAATAATACAAGAAGAAGAAATAGATTTTGAAATATTAGGAGAATCAACTCAAGAAGGAACACCAACACCAGATTCACCAAAACCAATAATAAATAAAACAGGAACTATTACTGAAACAATAGGTAATAAACAATATACTTTTAATTTAGGTAGTATAGAGTTATGCAAGATAGGAAACTATGCAGATAGAATATATAAATCAGGTGAAAAGTGGTATGTTGAGAAAAAAATAGGAAAAATTACATTAGATGGTTCAGAAAATTGGACAGGTTCAATATCACATAGATTTTACATAAGTCAAGCATCAAAAGGATTTAATACAACAACAGGATTATGTGATAGATTCGAAGTAAAAGCATTAACAACATATAATTCAATAACATTTTATGCATCAAACATATATATTTATTATGACCAAATATCAGGAACAAATAATTTTAAAACTTGGTTAAGTAATAATAATGTAACTGTATATGGAATATTAGCAACACCAACATATGAAGAAATAACAGACCCTACTCTATTAGAACAATTAAATAATGTAGGTGAAGTATTAATATTCTGTGGATGTGTTAAAAATACAGGAAATATAAGTTTAAATCCAAGAGATCCTCATTATGTAGATTTACAAATATTAGATTTTAAAACTTTATTATCAGAAGGAGAAACATTAAACTACGTTATAACTGATAAAACAATTGTTGAAGCAATAAATCAAGTAGTTTCTTCTATAAGTGATTATGGTTTTATTGTAGGTAATATAGAATTATTAAATCCAGATGATAAAATCAATGCTTATTCTACTTTAAATAAAACTGCTTATGATGTATTCCAATATATAGCAGATATAACTCAGTCAAAATGGACAACTAGAATGATAGATGAAAATACAATTGCTATTGAATTTTACGATCCTACTTTAATGCCTCAAGCAAGCCCTATTGAAACTACTCAAAATTATTTTGAACAAAATGATATAGAAGATATAAGTTTTAACTACTCTACTAATGATTATAGAAATAAACAAATAATGACATCTGATGAAGTATTTGCAAATATAACTCAAACAGAAACATTAATTGCAGATGGATATAGAGATAGTTTTATGTGTCAAAACAAAATAGGAATTATAGAAAAAATAACAGTAAATGGAGTTGAAAAAACTTTTACAACTAAATCTGAAGAAGAATTAGGAGTAAGTGCAGACTTTATTTACCAACCTGGAGAAATGACATTTAATGCAAATACAACATATTCAGCTGGAGCTGTAATAGTAATAACTTATTATGCAATAGTAAAAGGTAGAGAAATTATACTTAATACAACTGAATCAACTAGAGTAAGTAATCAAATAGGAAGAAAAGGAACTATATCACGTTATGAGAATAGAAATGATACAACATCAAGTCAAGAACTTATAAAAATAGGACAAAGTTATATCAAATATAAAGGTAGTGCTGAAATAACATTAAAAGTAATATCAGGAAAAGATTTATTTGAAGTAGGACAAATAGTAAATTATGATGCACCACTTGAAGAACTTTCAACAGATTATATGGTTAAGTCAAAAGTAATAGATATGTACTTAAATGCAGGAGAAATCTTTTATACATATGAATTAAGTAGTAATTTCAATAGTGAGAATGCAATAAATTACTTTGATAATCAAAGAGCAAAATCACAAGGAAATATAGGTGAAGGTGAAACAATAACAAGAAATATAGACTTAGAAAGTACAGCCTTAATACAATTCTATGATTATTCAATAGAAGAAGTAGTAGTAATAAATCCAACTTCATTAGACTTTGGATTAGATGGTGTATTAATATAGGAGGTAAAATATGACAGAAGATTATAAAGAACAATTACTTAATTATGTAACAGGTAATTTAGAAACTACCTCACCTACTACTGATGAAATATTTAAAGAAGTAGTTGAATTAAATAGGAATAACTGGAAAAATTATATACCAACTGCATGGGATGACATGCATGTTGAAGGAATTATAAAATCTAAAACTGGTGATATGAATGTTATTTATGGAGGATATTATAAAGGTAGTTTATTAGAAGCAACAGGTTTCATAATATTAGCAGATAATGAATTAAATCCTATTAAATATATAGATGAATTTTCTTCAGGAACTAAATTAAACTATATTCAATGTTTAAAACAAGATGATGATGGTTCATTCTACTTTATAGATGATACAGCATTCCCATTTAATGATAATATCGGGCCAGGTTATTTAACAAATGGTCAAAGAAGATTCGTAATGACTAATAACTTTACTATAAAAGTTGGAGAAGAATATCAAGTTAATTTAAGAACTTCATATAATTTTAGTAAAAGTTATTCTGGAACAGATATTGATAGTCAAATGAATAATATATATGTAGAAAATATGGAAAAAGATCCTAATTCTTCTAATTATGTATTTGCAGGTAAAAGATATAATACAACAACTGGTAAAGTAGGATTTAATCTAATACATATAGTTCAATTAACAATAAATGTAGGACAAGCAAATGACTGGAAACATTGGACTTTTACAAATGAAAGATGCTATTATGGTGGTTCTTTTATATCATTCAATAGTAGTGGTAGTCCATTCTTTAGAGTATTAGGTTCATACGATCAAGGCAGAGGTATATATCAATTAACTAAAAACTATAATACTGATTCAACATCAGATTCAGTTATATATACAAGTGTTACTTATCCAGATGATGTTATACCTAGTAGATATTATGATAATCAATGTATATTTTTAAGTCAAAATGAAGTTTATTTTGTAGTATCTAATCAATTAGAAACTTGGTCAGGTGGAATTGAAAGCAAACACATCTCATTATATAAATATGATTTTTCAACTTCTACTTTAACACAAATATATAACAGAGATTTAGGAACAAATCCAAGTGCAAGTGATCCTTACTTATATAAAGATTCAATTTATTTAGCAAAAAATCAAGGATATTTATATATACAATATTGCAAAGATTATGTTTGGGAAGATTCCTCATATACAGCAGATTATTACGTACAAAGATATGAAGGGGTTTGGAATCCAATATTGGTCAAAGAAGATGCAAAATGTGTCTTAAGACAAAGAGGTTTCTATGTAGAAAACAACTATAATTTAGTAAAAATATTTTGTATTCCTATAAATTTTAGAAGTCCTACTTGGTACTTTCCAATAGTAAAAGAAATATATAATCCTAATCAATATAATGGAGAACCTTATATAGATACAAATTTGCTAAATCCTTTATATTCAAATCTATACTCAAATGGTTCAGTAGTATTTTCAAGAAACTTATACAATATATCAAAACAAAATAATATGACAATGTCGAGTGTAGAAATACCAAATAATTACTTAAATGATTTAACAATTACACAAAATGATCTAATAAGTGAAACAAATTTACAAATGAATAGCAATTTACAAAGTTGGACTAAAAATATATATGAAGTAGTCGATTTAAACTTTTTAAATACAATAACAGTAATAGATGAAGATACTTCTGAAGAATATTTACAAGGTGCTATAAGAGTAAATAACTCAATAACTGATATAAATGATTATGATGATGCAAAATGTACTAAATATAGAATAAATTATACAGATAATACTACTAAAGTAGAAGGTATAACATGGGCTGAAATAGATTCAACACATAAAGAAACAAGTATAAGTTTATATGTAGATAAACCAATGATAAGTATAGACTTTATAAGTGAAGATGAAGAAACAATATATTGTACAAAAATGTTAGAAGTAGAAGTTGATAAATACTATACTCTAACACAAAAAATAAAGGTAGGTGAATAAATATGGCAAAAATAACATATTCTGATAAATCAACTTTAAATCCACAACCAGATATAGCAGATGAAAATAAAGTTACATCAGGAGATATGAATATGATTAAATCAGTAGTAAACGATACAATATTAAGTTTATTAGGACTAGATACAGATAACTGGTCAAGTTCAGGAACTTATGCAAAAGGATCTACTGTATGCTATAACAATAAAATATATATGAATAAGACTGGAACAAACACAGCAACAACTCCAGATAGTGATACAACAAATTGGGAATTTGAACCAATAATAAAATTTTAAAGGAGGATAAACTATGAATAAAATTATCGCATATATATATATATATATACAAAATCAAGGAAAAAGGAGGTTTCAATTTACTAGAAACCTTCTATGGGAGAGAGGTGAGAGATATTTAATATCTACTCGCTTCGGTGATGTATATGTTTAATCAGAAGTTAGTAGCCTCATATTCAACAACAGAACACGTAGTAGGAATGTGGAAAGGAAAACCATTATACTCAAAAGAATTTGAATTAACTTCAACAGGTGGTACAAACCATAATATGACAAATTTAGATAATTACTGGGTAGATATGGGACATACATATATATTAAAAACTACTGGAAGAAGATTCCCAGGTAGTTATTATGCACAAGATGCAGACTATGCACATACATCTATAAATTCAACACAAATATTATTAGATGGAACAATAGCAAATTTTAGTAAAGAAATAGTAACAATTTTATATACAAAAACAACTGATTAAGCATAAGATATTAAATGTCGAAAGATATGTTTAATACAAACTTAACAGCAATAAACATAGAATATGATACACCAATAAAGACAGGTAGAAGATTTAAAGTAGGCAATGTTTGGAAAGATGAATATATTTATTATAAAAATATAGGTGTTTTACCAAACTCTGCAACTTCTAAAACTGTTGATACATCTATATCACAAAGTTCAATAACAATGGTAACAGGAACAGGTGGTATTGCAGTTAATGCAAGTGGTACACCAATAACATTGAATTGTGCTAGACCTATGAGTAATTCAAGTGCAATAGCATTACAAGTAATATATAACGATAATAAACTTGCATTTTATGCAGAAACAGGTGGAGATAGAAGCACTTGGACTGCACATTGTTGGGTAACATATTATTAAACCTCTCGCTAGTAAATAGCAGAATATGATAAATGGAAAATTATTAGGAAAGATTTTATGGAGTAATCCTGATTCATCACTTAGTTTTGCTTCTCAAGATGTAACATTAAACTCAAGTGATTATGATATGTTGGAATTTGTATTTAGATTATCAACTGATGCTTACTACACTCTAACTGAAAAAATATTAAAAGGTTCATCAGGTCAAGTGTTTACAACAGCACCAACTTCATTAAATGCTTCAGGTAGACTATTTATTTATGTAAATGATACAAAATATACATTTGGAAATGGAAGATTTAAACCTGGAAATTCATCATCTTCAAGTGATGATAATTCAAGATGTGTTCCAGTATGTATTATTGGATATAAAACAGGATTATTCTAAAGAGAAAGACAATGTATTCAGAAGAAATAAAAAGGTTATTAAAAATAAAGGGTAATTTGGTTACACTTAAAGAATATATAAAAATAATAGAAAGTCCTCAGGTGGATCATGTACTTTATAAAGATGATGAGTTCCACCTTTGGACTACTGATAATTATTATTTTAAATTAAGAATTAGAAAGGAGTAAAAAATGGAACATATTACAATAGGTCAAATAAGTACATTTTTAGCCCTTATAGTAGGTCTTTTAGGTTCAGTTAAGTATTTATCTAATGAATTAAAAAAACAAGTAGAAAAAACCTTAAAACCTATAAATGACAATATTAAAGAGTTAGATGTTTCTCAATGTAAAAATTATCTGGTTAGATATTTAAAAGATGTAGAACAAGGCAACAAATTAGATGAAGTAGAAATTGAGAGAGCATATGAAATATACGATCATTACACCAACGATTTAAAACAAAATTCCTATATACATAAAAGATGGGAAGAATTGGAGGATAAAAATGAAAGAAAGAATAGCTAAATTAATAGATTTAAAATCTATCGTAACAATTATTATTACAGGTGGATTAATATATGGATTTATCGTAGGTAAGATAACTTCAGAACAATTTATGACAATAGCAACAATGATATTTACTTTCTATTTTGCAAGTAAAACGAAAGGAGATGATACTAATGCTAACAGTTAAACAAAGACAATTAGGTTTAAGAACTTATTTTTACTACTATACAGGTGCAATAGATGGTATAGAAGGTGCTGGAACTAAAAAAGCATATAGAAACTTCCAAAAAAATAATGGATTAGTTGCAGATGGAATATATGGAAGTAATACTGAGGCACAACTTATGTTAGTAACAAGAAATTGTCAAACAATGCTTAATAATCGTGGAGCTTCTTTAGTAGTAGATGGAATCGTAGGAGATGCTACTATTAATGCAATAAAAAATTTCCAAAGAGCCAATGGTTTAAGTGTTGATGGAATTATAGGAGATGCAACATTTAGAGCATTAACAGGTTCACCACAACCTCAACCAAGTCATTATACTTGTAAATATTTTAAAGATAGTGAATTTGCTTGTCCATGTTGTGGTAAAAATATTGAAAAAGATGGAATAAAAAGAATAGCAGATGAAATAAGAGAACATTTTGGAAAACCTGCAATAATTACAAGTGGAACAAGATGTGTTGCTCATAACAAAGCAGTTGGTGGTGTTGCTAATTCTTGGCATTTATATGGAAATGCAATTGATATTTATATTCCTGGTGTATCTTGGCAAACATTACTTGCTTATACAAGACAAATAGTTAATAGAGGAAGTGCAAGATATACTTATGGAGGAACTAAACAAATGGGAAATAGTGTACATATAGATACGGGGAATTTAGAATAACTTGAGTAAAAGAGATAGACTAAATAACATATATCACAACATGAAAGGTAGATGCTACAATTCTAATAGATGGAACTATAAATACTATGGTGCAAGAAATATAAAAGTATGTGATGAATGGAAAAATAATTATCAAGCATTTAAAATATGGGCTTATGAAAATGGATATAATGAAACATTAACTCTTGATAGAATTGATGTGAATGGAGATTATGAGCCAAATAATTGTAGATGGATAAGTGATAAAGAGCAAAAAAATAATACAAGAAGAAATCATTACATTACTTATAATGGCAAAACTCAAAGTATGTCAAAATGGGCTGAAGAACTTAATATAAGTTATACAGTCTTAAGATCTAGAATAAACAGATGTAAATGGAATATAGAAAAAGCATTTACAACACCAGTATATGATGTGGCAACTACAAATAAAATTAAAAATAAAAATTATAAATTTATAAGAAATGAAAAAGGACAATTTGAAAAAATAATAGACACAGGTGGTAAAGAATAAAAAAGAGGACTATTTAAGTCCTTTTTCTATTTCATCAAATTCATTAAATATTCGTTTAATAGATTTTTCTGAATAACCTACAATGTTGCCTATTTCCCAGTAGTAACGTTTTCTACCATGTTCTTTAATAAAGTCAGGATCTTCTCTTAATTGATATACCCTATCTTTAATACCATTTAATCCTACTAAACGATTATTTTCTGATTCAATATAATGTTCAATAGCCTTTTTTTCTTTAACTAAAAGTCTAATTTCATTTTTTACGTGTATTAAACGTTCTTTTTCTGATTCAATAGTTCTTTCCATTATTTCCTCCTTATAGGTTTACCAGCCTTTAATAATATTAATTCATCACTGACTCTAATATACTTTTGAGAAAGTTCTTTATATTTTAGTTCCCATTCCTTTATTTCTCTTTTCAACGTTCTTATTTCCTTTTCGTATTCTTTTTCCATATAATTCCTCCATATCACACATAACATTTATACAATTAATCAAATAGAATAATAATATTCCTGTTCCTATTATATTAATTATTATTAGTATTTTCATTCTATTTCCTCCAAATAATCTAATATTTCATTTATTTTATTCATCATTTCTTCTTCAGTAGGAAATGGACTACTTACATAATGTCCACATTCATTTTTATCTCCTAAACTATGTACTTTAAATTTTTCAGGTATTTTATGTTCTTGTGGTTCTTCTATTATTTCGAAAGATGTATATTCACTACACAAATGTAAAATTATATCATTATATCTAGAACAACCAGGTTCATATTTTCCTTCACTAAACCAATTGCCATTAAAACATAATTCTTTTTCCCATTCTAAACCTGGATAATTACTTTTCATTTTTATCATTGTTCCAGATTTAATTTCTTTGTTTATTATTTTCTCAATTAATTCATTTCCTTTCATTCTATTTCCTCCAATAATTCTAAAAGCCCATATAAATATACAACTGGTGTTCTTGTTTCTCCTGCTCCCATCATTTCTACTAATCCTAATTTTTTATCATAGTATCTTGTATTTTCTTTTATATATTCTTTTATCTTATCTGATACTATTTTGTATTTATTATCTTCTTCTAATCTTTTTATTTTGTATTCTAAATTAGTTATCTTATTTCTTAATTGTTCATTACAATGTTGTTCATATTCCATTTCTTCATATAATTTTCTAAACAATAAATTGTCATCAACTTTTTTTACACCATTATCTTTTTGAAATTTTGCTAATTTTTTATAATAATTTTCACTCATATTATTTACTCCTTTATTTATTATTTAATCCATACATACATTTATTTTGATTATGTGCAGATAAATCTTCTATATATACTCCACCATTTTCTTCACATATTTGTCTATCTGTTTTCCAATTATTTTCTGCTTTATTAACTATAATTAAAATTATTGCACTTATTATCAATATCAATGGAAGTATAAATATGAAAAAAATTTTTTCTTGTTTTTCTTCTTTTTCAATTAAATATTTCATATTATTTACTCCTTACCTTTTAATATATTTAAAATTCCTTTTAATCTGTCTATTAAATTCACATTTTCACTATCTTGTTCTAATGCTATTTCTAATAATATTTCAATATGTCTTGTTGCTTTATTTATTCTATCTTGTAATTCTTTAATATGTTCATCTGCATCTAATAATAAACTGTCAGATAATTCTTTTTCTTCTTTTAATAACTTAATATCATTTTCTTCTGCTCTTTTATATAATCTTTTTTGTTCTTCTTGTATATCACTCATTATTTTTCCTCCAAATTTTATGTATACCAAACTCGCAAAATCACCAAACTCGTATACTGTATGAATATAAGGTTGTTATCTATGTATATGAAAAAAGTATCAATAATGTTTTTATAATAAAGTCTTACCATTTTGATTTTGCTTTTAAATTTTATTAATCTATTTGTATTCTTGGATCTATATTATATTTTTCTTCAAAATCCTGTTCGAATATTTTATATTGAAATTCTAATGTTTCTATTCTCTTTTTATATTCTTTTAATTTATTAGCAAATACTATAAATCCAATTAGTACTGCTATCATTGCTATACATACTGCTATATTACTTATAAATTGCCAATTAATTTTCTTCATAATTATCCTCCACTCTGATTATTAAATAACCATTACCTTTATTTCTTTCTTTCCATTTCTCAGTTGCATAAAAATCTATTGTTCTAACCTTTACGTTTAAATATTCTGCAAGTTCTTCTCTAGTTCCATCAGTAATCCATTTATCACCTTTATATAAGGCATATATTTTTCTCTTTCTCATTCTTTTTCCTCTATTTCTAAAATTACTTTTGTTTCACTTCCATACTCAAAACTATCTGTAAAAGCATATACATAGTTTCTATTATCATTTTCTAATTTTCCATATTTTTGCATTGCATCAAGTATAAATTTCTTTGCAAAACATATATTATCTAAATCTCTTTTTTTATTACCCTCTACCCAGGTGAAATGTATTTTAATTGGTTTATTATATTTAGGCATTGTTAATAAAAAATAATGTATTTGTTCTTCTATGTCTTTTTTCATCTTTGCTCCTAAGAACTTATTACTTCTACAAGCTCTAATATAATCATTGAGTGATGGTAGTTTCATATCTATTACATATCTATTCATATTTATCTCACTTTATAAACTGATACTGTTTTACCTGTATATGTACATTTCTTTTTATTGATAGGTTCTACAATTCCTTTAATTGATAATTCAGTTAATCTTGGTGCAGTAAAATTTCTTTCATCAGTTGGAATATATCCTTTATTATGCATTTCTACTGCTATCTCTTTAGCTGTCATTTCTTTATCACTTAAACATTCTAATATTTGAGAATATCTTAAGTTTTTATCAACTTTTTCATAAGATTCACTTCTTGTTTCATAAGTAATCATATTATCAACTCCTTTGTCCCCATTCTCTTTGTATTTGAGATTCTAATATTCTTATTTGTAATTTCAATGTATTTATTTTTTCTTGACAAGTAGAATACATTGTTTCTGCTATATCTCTTTTAAACCTTTTTTCAGCTACTTCAGGGACTCCATATATTATTTGATTTATAAGAGTTACAGGCATATTCTTTTCACTTCTTAACTTTAATGCTTCTTGTCTTAAGCATATTTTGTAGTCTTTTTCAGTAGTTGCTAATTTCATACCATAATCAGCAAGTTGTTTTATACAAGCAGTTAATTCATTTTGTTTTTCAAAAATTTCATTTATATAATCCATTAGAAAGCTAAATCCTCATCAAATTCTAGTGCATCTCCAAAATCTGCATATACTTGAGTATTATCTTTTGACTCTTTTTTAGGTTCATTTAAGGCATTTTTATTTTCAGTAGTAGAATTAGTCGATTTTGATAAAAACTCTATATTTTGCCCTATAAAACTATATTCATAGTGCTTGTTTCCTTTATCATCTTCGTAATTATTGTTTCTAATAGTTCCTGTTATTGCTAATTGAGAACCTTTAGTACAATATTTAGAAACATTTTCTGCTTGTACTCCAAATACTTTAATTGTTAGAAAAGTTGTATCATCTTTTCCATTTCTTATTGCTAAATTTATTTTTGTTGCTGATTTACCTGTTTTTGTTTGTTCTAAAACTATGTCTTTGCTTATTTTCCCTATAACGTTAAATGTATTCATAATCTATTCTCCCTTCTTTTGCATTGCTTTTACACATTTTTCTAATTGTTCAGTAGTCATATCTCCTAGAGATTCAACTTTAAATTTTCCTTTGACTTTTTCTAAGTCAATATTTTTTTCTATTGATAGTTCTTGTATTTTATCTATTAGTCCTAGTCTTAAGTCTTGTTCATCAATACTTGGTTCTTTATAACCTGTTGCTAGTTCTATTAATTTCTTCATTCTAGGATTAGTACTATTTCCAAGCATCCATTCTAAATAGTCTTTTGGTAGTTCAGTAAGTTTTTTACCTTTATGCTTACCAAAGTCTAATACATAGTTATCTGCTTCTTCTTTAGTAGGTTCTTGAGTAAGACTAGCTCCATCATCATCCTCAGTAGCAAGTCCTAAAGCCATTAGTAAAGAGTATCTTCTACAATATGTTAAACTTGATCCATATTCCTGTACTGGATTTTTAATACCACTAAGAACAGCCTCTACTATTTGGCAGCCTCTATGCTTAGTAGTTTCTCCATTTTGTACTAAATAAGTGATTATATAGTCTTTTAAATTTTTTTCACTTGTTTCTATTTCTTGATAATATCTGATGCCATTATCTTCACAATATTTGTTTATATCTGCTAGTTCAGTATATTTATATCCATACCCCTCTGTTTTCTTTGCTATTGTACTTTTCATTTCTTTTCCTCCATTGCTTTTATAAATTCATCATAGAATTTCCATTTTTTATATTTCTTATCTTGTTCTGCTCTTTTCTTATCCATGTTTTCCCATTTATATTTAAAACTTAAACTTCTCATCTCTTTTGATTCTTCATATAGTTTTTGTCTTTCTATTAATAACTCCCTCATTATTATTCTCCTAGTAATATATCATCAACATATCTGTCAATATCTTCTTCATCATTTGGGCAATCTTCTATTTCTTCTATTTCAAAATCTTCTATATCTGCTCTTTTTAATATTTCAGTAGGATCGTATGCCCATCTTAAATATTCTCTTGCCTCTTCTTCATTTTTTATATCATCAGGTATTTCTATTGTTGCTCTTAAACTACAAACTAATGTTATTTCCATCATTTAACCTCCTTTTGTAATTGTTTTATTGTTTCTGTAAGTTCTTCTATTATTGCTTTACTTTCTTTTTCATACTCTTTAAATTTTTTATGTTCTTCTTTCCATTTTGTTTTATAACTATCTTTTCTAAGTTCTTCTATTAAATAGTTTTGTTCTACTTGTGCTAATGCTAATGTTTGGACTACTTTATCTATTCTTCTAATATCTTTTATTAATCCTTTTTTTGCTTCTATACTTACTTTGATATATTTAATAAATAAATTTTCCCTTTTCATTCTTCCTCCAATTTCATTTTCCATCCTACTGGATCATTACAAATATCAAATATTGTTTCAATATCCCAATATCCTAGATTAAGATTTATTTCTTCTACTATTCCTTTGTATGCTTCTTTTTCATCATCCCATTTAAGATTTATATAATTTCCATCTAACAAATTAAGTTTGAGATTCTTTTTGTTCTCTATGATATTTTCTAATTCTTTCTGCAAATTCTTTTGCATCCTGATTTACCTCCTCTTTAATTTCTTTATTCATCCATTCTGGTTCTATATCTTTTACTTCATATACATCTTTCCATGATTTAATTATGCTTTGTTCTATCATTTTGTATTTAACTTCATCACTATAATTTGATAATTTATTTAAAAGCATTTTAATAGCTCTATCACTATTTACTGCTTTTAGTTTTTTTCTAACATTTAGAAATTCTATAAATATATCTTCTAATTCTTTATTATTAAAATATTTATATTTATTATTTATATTATTATTTATATTTATATTTATATTTTCATTTTCATTTTCCATATGTTTTTCATATGATTTAGATATGTTTTTCATATCTTTTTCATATGTTTTTTTAGTTTCTTCTTTTTTCTTTCTATTATTAGCTCTACTTTCACTATATTTAGTTCTTTTTTCTTTTTCTAAATCCATTCTTTCATTAAAAAATAAATTATTTTTATCTTGTTTAAAATGAATAATTACTGATTTAAAAACATTTTCATTTTTACAAATTTGTTCTATTTCTTCTTTAGTTAAATGTCCTTTTTGATGTTGCATACATAAAACTCTTATATATGCTCCTACTTCTTCATTAGTCATAAATAATGTGCCTGTAATAAAATCAGATGTATATAATAAAACTGCTGGATTCTTCATATTACTTATCCTTATATTCACATTTAGATCTAATTATATTTAAAATGTCAAAGACACATTTTGAAGGTGAAGTCCAAATCTCAGAACCACTAAATCTGATTACTTCATATCCATATTTTTGTAAATTTCTATGTCTTTTATTATCGTTTTCAACTTGTTCTTTAGTTTTTTGATGAAATTCATACCCATCACATTCAATTACAAACATTATTCCACCTTGATTTGCATACCAAACAGGTATTAAAAAATCTACTCTATATTTGTTACTTCCACATTTTATTTCTTCTTGTCTTTCTATTTCAACTATATCTATGTATGGATTAAATCTAAATGAATTTCTTAAATCAAATTTTTCCATTTCTAATGCTAATAATTGTTCTATTGGACTTTCACATTTTTCAAGAGAATAGAATAAATTAGATTCATATTCTTTTACGCTATCTCTTATTTCATCTCTTATTCTTTTTACTAATAGTTGATTTATGTTTTTATTATCTCCTAATAATTTTTCAGTTATTTTTGTAAATTTCTCCATCTGATCCTCCTATTGACTTTTATATTCATTTTGTTATAATTAAAATGAAATTAATTTTCACATGGAATTACTTGTTGCCCAGGTAGTTCTTTTTTTTGGTCTAATTTTTCAGCTCTATACATCATTGCTATCATTCCAAATAAGCAAAATACTATAAAACCTATTAGAACTATTTTTTCTTCTTTTTTCATATTCATCACCTCCTTTATATTCCTAACATTTCATTAACTATCTTTACTAATGCTACTTTTGGTCTAGTAGTTGGTATAAGATAGTTTTTTTCTTCCATAATCTTTCTTGCTTGATTAATATATTTAATTGCATTGTCATAAGTAAGATTAGGAACTATATTTTGTAAATCCTTTGCAGTGTAATAATTCTTATTCATTTTTTTAGTCCTCCTGTTGTGTCAACACAACTTTTTCTTTAAAAAAAATATCTCCAATATCACAATTTAATGCAATTGCTAATTTTAACATTGTTTTTGATTCTATATTATCAAGTGAATCTGTTTCTATATATGATATTGTTGGTCTTGAAACTCCAGATAATTCAGCAAGTTGTTCTTGTGTAAGACCTTGTTTTAATCTAAGTTCTTTTAGTCTGTTATGCATGTATTTCATCTCCTATCCTTGTGTTAATCATACACTACAATAGACAAGTTGTCAAGCATAAACAACAAAAAAGTTAAAAAAATTTATTGTTAAGGTGTAAAGTATGTATTACAATGATAAAAAAGAGGTGTTATGTGTGAATTATATAGGAGAATTTATAAAAAAATATCGTGGTGATATGTCTTTAAGAGATTTTGCTAAAAAATGTGATATAAGTCATACTCACTTAGATAGTATTGAAAAAGGTTACGATCCAAGAAGTGGTAAACCTGTTAGAGTTACAGTTGATACTCTTAAAAAAATAGCAAATGCTATGAATATGTCAGTAAATGATTTATTAATTCAGTCTGGAGATGTAAAAATTGAAGATTTAAACATGGAACTTCCAGAAACTCATAAATTTGATGAATTAGAGATTTTATTTAGTAAATATAAGGATATTCTTACAGATGATGATAAAGAAACTATTAAATTTATAATTGAAAAAAGAAAAAAAGATATAGATAAACAATGAATATAAAAAGTTTACTTAAAAATGAAATAACTCAGGAAGAATTATTAAATTACTATAATGCTACTATTACTTATGAGGATCTTCCTGAAGGTGTTAATGGTTTTTTATTTAGTTATAAGAATATTTACAATATATTTATAAATAAAGCATTAAGTTATTACATGAAGAAAAAAACAATATTACATGAACTTGCTCATATTGAATTAAATCAATTAAATCAGATAGATAGAGATATGTTTGAATTTAAAATAAATAAATATGAGGATGAAGCAGATATATATTTGAAATCTATTTTAATGGAGGTATAAAATGGGATTATTTAGTAAAGGAATAAGTCAAAAAGATAAATATTTAGCTCAAGCAAATTCTGCTATTAATTTAATGAATTTTTATGATAAAGAGTTAGAAGGAAATATAAGTATAGAACAATGCACTAACATGATAAGTGCTTTAACAGCTGTATTTGAAGAATTATATAAAATAACTCCATTTATTAAAAATGAATTTGATATTCAACCTGATAACATAGAAGATTTTAAAAAATTATATGGAAATAAACTACGTTCTATTGTTTATGATAAAAAGCAAGAAATATTAGAAAAATATAATAAAACAGGTCAACTTAGATATTATAGTCAATTAGTTAATCTTAATGATGAAATAATAAATGCAAAAAAATTATTTCCTGAATTTGTAGAATATCTTGATAATGATGATTTAGAAAAAATAATTTCAGAGGGTGAAAAATAATGTCAGTATATAAAGGATCACCTACTAAAGATGGAAGATGTTACTATTTTAGAAAGTCTAAAAATGGAAAGCAGTTTACTTCTAAAAAATATTTAACAAAAGAAGAATGTGAAAAAGCTGAAAGTAAATTTATATTAAAAAATGAGAACTCAATTAATAAAAGATTCGACTTAGTATCTGAAGAATACTTTGAAAATTTATATAAAATAAAAAAAGAAAGTACTGTGTATTCTTATAAAAGTGTATATGACCTTCATATATACCCTTATTTCAAGAGTTCTTACATAAATAGTATAAATATCCAAGATATAAGGAAATGGGCTGAAACAATAGAAAAAAAGGGGCTTTCAATTAGATATTTGAATAAAGCATATGATATTTTAAAAACTATATTTGATTTTGGTATGAAAAACTATGGATTAAATCAGAATCCAGTTCAAATCTTTGGTAGATTTCAAGTAAAACAAGATAAAGTTATCAAAGATGAAGATAAAATCAGATATATTACATTAGAAGAATTTAATAAATTCATAAGTGTTATTCAAGATGATCTATGGAAAGCATTTTTTTATACTCTTTATTATACAGGTATGAGAAAATCTGAAATACAAGCTCTTACTTGGAATGATATTGACTTTAATAAGAGTGAAATAATAGTTAATAAAATAATATCAGTTAAAACAAAAGAAAAATTTAAAATAACTTCAACTAAGAATAATCTTAATAGAAAAATAAAAATGAGTAAAACTTTAAAAGATATTTTATTTGAATATAAAAAGACTAAACAAGTATATAAAGACTTTTCAAATAATTGGTATGTATTTGGAGATATTAGATTCTTACCTCAAACTACAATAGATAGAAAAAAACACCAATTCTTTACAGAAAGTGGTGTTAATGAAATTACAATACATGAATTTAGACATTCTCATGTATCACTATTAATAAATGAATATATTAAATCAGGTCAAACTGATACAACTAAGTTTTATATAATGATGTCAAATCGTATGGGACATACAATAGATGTAATGACTAAGACATATCAACATCTCTTTCCAACAGTACAAGATGAAATCATTGATTTATTAGATAATTTATAGTAAACTAGATGTGAAACTAGATGTAAAAAAATAAAAACCCTTATTTTATAAGGGTAATTAACAATATGGTGGAGCTTAGGGGAAAATAATTTGAATACCTACTCAACCTTAAAAACCTTATAAAACAAGGAAATTACACCTGGTCATATCTACTCAAAAGAGGTATTTTTACCTCAAACTAGATGTAGAATGGATGTGAAAATATGAAAAATAAAAGTTCAAAATTAGCAAAATTAGAAAGAAGCAGATATTCAATATTTACTGAAGATTTAGATACTTGTATTGAATGTGGAATGAGTGCTACTGATATGAATGAAATATATCAAGGCAGAAATAGGCAAAATTCTATGAAATGGGGGTTATGTATTCCAATGTGTAGGAGATGCCATACTAATTATACAAATAATCGTGAAAAACAACTTAAATGGATGAAAAAAGGACAAAAGAAATGGTATGAATATTTTAATGGTACTTATGAGGAATGGATGGAAATATTCAAACGTAATTATTTATAAAATTTGTCCCCTCATTGTCCCTTTACTTTTTATATAATAAAATCGTAAATTGAAAATATTACAAACCTCCGAAATTCTTTGTAGTAATTCTTATTCATTTTACGTGTTGCACTTGTCTATCAGGATAAGTGCCTTTTTTATGGGAGATAATTTTGGGAACTAGGAAAGATACTTTAGTGCTAGTAGAGGGTTAAGCTGTATCTTTAAAAAGGGTGATGATTATGAGTAACATATTGCAACTTATGATTCGTATCTGGGACATGAATACTATGGACTGGATGGGATATGACAACTTAGAAAGATATTCATTTCATCATTTAACTAAAAAATGTGATGGTGGAGAAAAGATTATATCTAATGGAGGTGTTCTTCATCAAAATTCACATTCATATTTACATACTATTGAATATTATGATCCTGACAAATATATATTCATAAACAATATTTTAAGGCAAGTAAATGAGCAAAAATGTATGACAACTAAGGAACAATTAGAACAAATAAGATATGTCTTAAAAGAGTTCCAAAATGAATATGAAGGTAAAACCTCATCAAGAGATAAACCAATTATTAAATTAGAATATAGAATTTAATAGTTGCTTAGAGTAGATATAAGACTTCTATTGAATTTTTCTGGAAGTAAACCATGTCCTAAAATTATATCTATTCTAAGGAGCTATTAAGCTCCAATATTCAACTTCTTATTCTTTTATTATCTTATGGATAGTTCAGAGTAGGTAATCACCCCTTTGCCTATTCTGAAGTGTTTATAAATGGAAGGAGGTATGTTATGGGAATTTGTATTGTAATTTGTTTAACAATAATTCTTATATTTTATATGTCAATTTATGGAGGTAAAGATGAGTAAGTACGAATTTATTAAACAAGATGAAGATACTACTATTTTGAAATATAAAGATAAGTCTTTTGAAATTAAAAAAGATGTAGAACTTCAAAAAGAAATTGAAAGTGTTAATAAGAATGCTAGAGTAAAAATGATGGTTGATTTAACTAAACAAGGTATTACAAGTAATGACTTAATTGTAGTTAGAAAAAATGGAAGTAAAACCTATGAAGATAAATCTAATCTTATTCAATTAGAACAGAGTTATATGCAAGAAGCCTCAGTTGATTTATTTCAAAGCCTAAGTGAAAGATATTTTGGAATGAAGTTAGAAAATCTAATTAAAGATATTGGACTTGAAGATGAAGAAGCAAGTAAATTTGGAAATGATTTTGCCTATGCCCTTGCTGGAAAGTCATCTCCCAGTCAAAAGTAGTAGAACTTATTTTTGTATAGCATATGAAAGAGATTTTGAAGAAGCCTATGCTTTCTATTGTGCTAGATACGAAAATATAAGTATAAAAGAGTTCTTACGTTTAGGTTTAACTGAATTTAATATGAAATTAAACAGTATTCCTGAATCTGAACCATTATTTACTATTCTAAAGTCAAGAGTTGTTAATACAGCCAAAATAAAAGATAAAGAACAACGTAAATATTGGAATGAATTAAAAAGGAAAAATAGAATACCAGCAGAATATCTATCAACTAGAGAGATATTAGCTGAATTAAATAGTTTTGCAAAGGAGAAGAAGATATGATAAATGAAAAACTAACAGAATATATGAAAAAAATTATTTTATATAAAGAAGTATGTATGTATAAAGATGAAGATAAAGGTTTAATATATCCTTTAACACCACAACACTTACTTGCAAGAGTTGATTATTTAGAACTTGATAAAGGGGAATTACAAAAACAAATAGCACAAGAAAAAATAGAAGATAAAAAATATCAAATGTATGACTGTGTTAAAAAAGTTAGTAAATCACAAATAACTAAAAAAGAAGAAGATATGTGGGTAATTACTGATATGAAATTTAAAGGTACTCATATATGGAATGTATCTAATCAAATTGGAATACATGAAACTTTTGAGAATAAAGAAGATGCTATCAAATTATGTGATGAAATCAATTCAAGAATATTAGAACTAATAAAAGGTTAATATGAAGAAAGTTATTGTATATTTTAAATTACTTAATTCTATTGGTGGTGTAGAATCGTGGCTATATTACCTATCTAAGAAATTTGAATTTGAATTTTATTATAAAGAAGCAGATCCAATACAAGTACAAAGATTATCAAAAAACATTAAAGTAAGGAAATATAATGGAGAAAAATTAGTATGTGATACATTTATAGTTAATTATAATCCAGATATTATTGATAATGTAGAAGCTAAAGAATATATTATGATGATTCATTGTGATTATTCAGCAGTTAAGTTTAGACCAATTACTCATCCAAAGTTTACTAAATATATAGGTGTAAGTAAGTATGTATGTGATGTATTCACAAAATTAACAGGTATACCAAGTGAATTATGTTACAACCCTGTGTATTTAGATAAACCTAATGTAAAAAAAGATGGTAAACTTCACTTATTATCAATGACTAGATTAACTGGAGAAAAAGGGGGTTGGAGAATAGACAAACTAAGTTCAATTTTAGACCAATATCATATTAACTATGACTGGACTATCTATACTAATAAAAAGCCTCAATTTAAGTCTAAAAATATAATATTAAAAGACCCTAAGTTAGATTTAACTGAAGAAATAGCAAAAGCTTCATATGTAGTACAATTAAGTGATGCAGAAGCATTTTGTTTATCAGTTGTAGAAGCATTAACTTTAGGTGTTCCTGTAATAGTTACTGATTTACCAGTTTATAAAGAACTAGGACTTAATAAAAAGAACTCAATTACTATTCCCCTATTCTTTAATGATTTTGATATAGATGAGTTATATGATAGGAAATTTATTTATAACCCTCCTAAAGATAATTGGGAGAAATACTTACCTACTGAGAAAACATATGATCCAAATAAAATAGTTAATACAAAAGTAATTAAAAGATATACAGATATATATTTAGGTAAAAAGTTTATAAAAGAAGATATTGTACCTATGCCAATGCATAGAGCAAGTTACCTAGAAAGTAAGGAATTAGTAGAATGGATTTAAGTATTATTATCCCCTACTACAATACATATGAAGAAACTAAGAAACTATTAGAAATATTAGTACCTCAATTAAATGATAAAGTTGAAGTAATAATAGTAGATGATGGTTGTAATGAATATAGATTAGATGAGTTCAATGTTAAAGTAATTCATTTAAAAGAAAATTCAGGTAATGCTAGTAGACCTCGTAATGTAGGTTTAGATAATGCTAAAGGTAATTATATAGGATTTATAGATAGCGATGATATGATTACACCTGATTATATAAGAACAATATTAAAACATTTAAAAACTGACATTATATTTTTAAGTTGGAAAGGTACTAAACATAATGTAGTAATTTATGGTAACCCTCCAAAATGGAATTGTAGTGTCTGGTGCAGAGTTTATAAAAGAGAAATAATTGGAGATACGAGATTTAGAGAAGATTTAAAATTAGCAGAGGGCTGGGAATTTAATACTCATATTAAGTATGAAACATCTTGTGCTATTCAAAAACAAATCTATTTCTATAATGCTGGTAGAAAAGGCTCACTAACAACAGGAGATGGTAAATAGTGAAATATATATTGATGTGTGGTGGTGTATATAAGAAATTTGAAACACCTAAACACCTAACTGAAGTAAATGGTGAACGTATAGTAGATAGAACAATACGTTTACTTAAAGAAAATGGAATAAAAGATATTTATATAAGCAGTAATAATCCCCTATTCGATTCTTGTGGAGTACCTAGATTAAAACATAATAATTCATATATAAATACAGGTATTGATAATACAGGATATTGGTTAGATGCTTTTTATCCAGTTGAAGAACCTGTTGTATATATATGGGGAGATGTATATTTTAGTGAAGATGCTATTAAAACTATTGTTAATTATAAGACAGATAAAAATGTATTTTTTGGTACAGGAGCTGCTTATAACATATGGCATTATGACTGGGGAGAACCTTTTGCTTATATAGTTAATGATTACTCGACTTTCTTTAAAGGAATTGAAGATGTAAAAAGATTAAAAGACTTAGGTAAATGTAAAAGAGAACCAGTAGTATGGGAATTATATCGTTACTTACATGGTTTAGATATTAACAAACAAGTAATAACTGAAGATTATGTTGCAATAGATGATGGAACTATTGATATAGATGATCCAAAAGATATAGAAAGATTAGGACAATGGATAAAGAAAGTTTAAAAAAAGTACAAGATAAAATAGCAGATTTACTTAATAATGTAGATATACCAATTACTGATAAAGTAGAATTATTAATTAATCTTATACATTTCTTAAATGATTATGAAGATAATATTAAAGTCTTAGAAGAACATAGAAGATTAAAATTAACTAGAGAGGATGATGAAGATGCCTTTTAAAAGTCAAGCACAAAGACAATGGGCTTATACCCCTGAAGGAACTAAAGCCTTAGGTGGTAAAAAAGCAGTACAAGAATGGGAACAAGCAACTAAAGGTAAATTACCTAAATATGCTAAAAAGAAATCAAAATAAGAAGGAAGTGAGGTTATATGGCTAATCCTAATGGCAACCCTGAAAACTTAATACCTAACTCGGAAAGAACTCCTGAAGAATTAAGACAAATGACTTCTAATGGTGGAAAGAAATCAGGTGAAGTAAGAAGAAGAAAAGCCAGTATAAGAAACTCACTTATAAACATATTAAATAGTGGGTTTAAGTTACCTACTGAAGTCAAAGATAAAGATATTAAAGAGTTTGTAGATAAATTAAATGCTATTGGTGTAGATACCAAACAAATGGAAATAATAGACTTAATTAATTGTGGTCAAATATTAGGTGCTATTGGTGGTAAAGCAGATAATTATAAAACATTACTTGAAGTTAATGGAGAATTAGTAGAAGATACTCCAAACTATACTCCACTTATTGAGGATGTAGAACAAGTAGTAGATAACTCTAATTTAGAAAAGGTGTTATATGAAACAAATAAACTTGAATAAATTTATATATGACAATGACTTAAATTATTTAGATGAAATGGAGGTGTTAGGTATGAAGTTTATTAAGTTAAAAAATGGTAATTATATGATTAAAGATTCTAATGGTTTAATTGTATCTGAAAAAGAAAAACTAGAACTTGAAAATCGTGAGTTAATTATTGAAGATATTGAATCAGAAGAATGCCAAAGTAGAACTACTCAAAAGATTACTAAAAATAAGAAACGTATTAAGGAAATAGAAAATGGCAGTATCAAAAAAGCAAGTTAATTTATGGTATGACATAGTATCACCTAATGTTCCTGAAATATATGTTTTAGGTTCAACTCAAAGTGGTAAGACTTATATAATAGCAAAGGCTATATTAGAATATGCTAAAAAGTTATGGCAATATGATCCTGATAAACAATATTATGGTGCTATTGTAGGATGGACTATTGAAACATTAAAAGGAAACATAGTTGAAGTATTAGAATATCATTTAAAGAAAAAAGGCAATAAGAATAAAGTAAATTATAACTTAGTATGGAATACAGATGATAAAAGTCTTACTATATATAATTTAAAAATATTCTTTTTTGGTTTTAATAATGTTAAGAGTTTTAATAAAATCTTAGGTAAACCTTTAATATTAGAATGGATAGATGAATCAGCTCGTATTTATTCAAATAAAGAGTTGCAAAATAGTTTTAATGAGTTTCCTGGTAGACAAATGAGTTTTGCAGGACATCCATATTTAAAAACTATTCACTCATTCAACGTAGAAGGTTCTGATAGACATCCATATAAAATAGATTACATAGATAAAAAGCCAAATGCTAAGCACTATACATTCTTTCCATATGATAATCCAATACTAGATACAGAAGAAAAGATTATTCAAGTTGTAGGAATGTTTCCACCAGGTTCACTTAGAGAACAAAAGGTATTTAATAAATGGGTAGTAGCAGAAGGTAAAGTATTTAATCAATTAAACATACTTAAAGAATTACCTAAGCATTACATTATAAGGGAAATAGTTATTGGTATAGACTATGGTTCAGTAAATCCCACAACGTTTGTACCAATAGCATTATGTTTCGACCAAACAATGAAACAATGGAAAATGGTACGATTAAAGATATATTATCACGATTCTAAAGTAGAAAATGATAATCCCACTACTGAATATTATTCACTTCAGCTTAGAATGTTTATGGTGTATTTAAAGAGTATATATCCAGGTATACCAATTACAAACATAGTAGTAGATAGTGAAGCAAGTCATTTTGATAATAGACTTACAGTAGATGGTATTCCACATAGTATGACACATAAAATAACAGTTGATGAGGGAGTTCAATATATGCAGTCATTATTCTATAAAGGATATTTAGAAACGTTAGAAAGTCCATCTATTAGATATTTTACTAATGATGGTAAATATGAAGAAAGTGGTAAAGATGAAGGTGTAATAGAACTTGATTCTTACCAATATGACAAAATAAAGAGTGAAAATACAGGTACTAATTGTTATAAAAAAGACTTAGATCACTCAATAGATGCAGAAAGATATGCATTAATTTTAATGAAAGATTTAGGACTAGCTCCAGTAGTATAGGTGATGAAATGAAAATAAGATGCAAAAAAACTAGAAGATTTTTAATAGACATAAGAATAGAAGATTATTTACAAGCACTAGAGGACTTAGGTGTTAGTCAAGAAGTACCACTTAAAATAGTACTTCCATGTCCTAAATGTCATAAACAAGAAGAATACGATATATATAAAACTCATTATATTTTTGTAAGGAATATTGAAAGATAAAAACTTGTCCCTTCAATGTCCCTTGACAAATGTTATTATAAAGATGATAAAGAAGTGCAATTTTTATCGATATGGGCTGTAAAAGGTCGCATATGAAGGCATATTATCGAGGAGGGTAATATGCTTTTTTTACGTAAAAGATGGAAATTGTACTTATACTTAAATGGTTTATGTATAAAAAAGATATACATAGATGAAAACATAAAACCTAAAGAAGAAATATTTGTAATAAACGTATGGTTTAAAAAGAATATATTTAATTCTAACTATATTAAAACAATAGTAAGACCTACAAAATTAATATATACAAATGATAAAAATAAAGAAACTCATTGGGAGTTCGAATATGAGAAAGGAATTGATATCTAATGTTTGGAACTATTAAACCTAGTAGTCCACTCCAAGCACCTTATATCAATGTCAAAGTCAAAGTGGTTCAACCTGGAACAACTAACGGTAAACCTAATATTAAATATGAAAATAAATATGTGGTTTCCCCTTCTGCTAAGAAAATTGCTACTTATATAAGAAATCAAATATTTGGTAGTGATTTAGTAACACAAACAGAAGGACTTGATATTAATTGGTTAATGCCTACTCTATCTGAAGCATTAGAAAAATCAATATATCAAAAAGAAAGTTTCATATACATTCATAAATTTGACAATAAAGTTTATCTTGAATGTTTAAACAAGTGTGATCTACACGATTTAGTACAAAGATATGACAAGGTAATGAGTGCTACTTTAAAACAAGAATTTGATACAAATAAAGAAGATTATGAATTACAAAGACATATCAAAATAAACAATGGTACTTCAACAATTCAATTTGAAGCATATCAAGTTAAGAATAATAAAGATTATATTCCAATATCAATAGAGAAATTTAATAGTTTATTTGGTACAGATTATAAGCCAATATATAACGTACCTTATGAAGTATTAATAAATATAGATATAGGTCAAGAGTTCTTTAAAGATAGTGAAAAACTACTTAATGAAGAAATGGAGATATTCAATACCATAGTAGAAGAAGTAGAAAAAACAAAAACAAGAATAGCCACTACACAACATTATCAAAGTGGAGATATAGCAACAAAATGGCAACCTACTTCAACTCAATATAATGTTCAACAATTATCAGTTGGAACTATGGTTGATTATTTCACATTACTTCCTGGAGATAAAGAACATCAAGTATTCCAGTTCTTACAAGGTGATTTAAGAATAGGACAATATGAAGATACATTCAAGTTCTTAGATTATCAAGTAATACAAATGGCTGGATTAAGTCCTGCAAGTTTTGGATATGAAAAAGATTCTTATCAAAATGTAGCAAGTGTAGACTTAAGTGGTAATGCTTCTGAAATGACTATTGAAGCAATTA
>Ga0233377_1000210_pt1 | contig 31992 bp, 37 predicted proteins | sample ElkDunMinimDraft_6_FD_191540 | JGI IMG/M metagenome (GOLD analysis project Ga0233377, IMG submission 191540) | Fecal eukaryotic communites from dung pellets of Tule Elk in California, USA - Elk Dung E36 | ecosystem: Host-associated > Mammals > Digestive system > Large intestine > Fecal | place...
CGTGGCGACCAGCGGCCCGCCGCCGTTCGGTCCGAAAGACCGCTCGGCCTTCCTTCAGGCGCTGGACCGGGCGGTGGTGATGGCGAAGCGGGCGCCGCCGTCCCAGCCTGCGAAACCCTCATGACCGTCATTCCCGAGGACGAACTGGAGTTCCGCTTCTTCCGCTCAGGCGGGCCGGGCGGGCAGAACGTCAACAAGGTCTCGACCGCCGTTCAGATGCGCTTCGACGCCCGCAACTCTCCTTCCCTGACCGAGCCGGTGCGGGCGCGATTGATGAAGCTGGCGGGCAGCCGGCTGACGCTGGATGGGGTCATATTGATCACCGCCGTGCGTTTCCGCACCCAGGAACGCAACCGCGCCGACGCTGTCGAACGGCTTCAGGATCTGGTGGACAAGGCCTTGATCGCGCCGACCTACCGCGTGCCGACCCGGCCGACGCGGGCGTCCAAGGAGCGGCGGCTGGAGGGCAAGGCCAAACGCTCCACAATCAAGAGTGGTCGCAGCCGCCCCATCAACCACGATTAAGGGGAACGCTCGGCCAGCGTTGCCGTTAGAAGATTCGGGGGCGAAGGTCGTCCCGATTTCAAAGGGGATGCTTTATGCAACTGGCTTCCATCCGCGCCGTGAGCGCAGTCGCTCTGGCGACGCTGGCTCTGGCCGCCTGCGGCAATGCCGAGGACCGGGCCAAGGCTGCGTCCGACCGTCCGAACACCGAATCCAACATTCCGGCCGTCGAAGAAGTTACGGCGCGCGCCAACACGCCCCAGGCGTCCCTGACGCCGGAGCAGCGTGAAGAGCTCCGCACCCTGGCCAGGGGTTATATCGACGACGCCGCCAAAGAAGTGGCGCAAGGGCATTCGCCCGCAGCTGGTTTTGAGGACGCGGTGGTGGCCCTGCAGCCTTCGCAGACCCACAACTGGACGTTGGCTCTGAAGCGGGGCGTCGACTACCGTATCATCGGCGCTTGCGACAATGAATGCGAGAATCTGGACATTGAACTGGTCGACGCCAGCGGTCGCGTGGTCGAGGCGGACACGCTGGAGGACAGCTTCCCGGTCATCAACATCACGCCCGCCGCCGACATGACCTATACGGCGCGGATCAAGATGATCACCTGCACCGTGGCGCCCTGCTACACGGCGGCGCGGGTCTATACGAAGAACTGATCAGACAGGCGGCGGCGAGGCGAACTCGCCGCCGTTTTTGACTCTCAGGAGCCGGGCGTCGTCTGCGGCGCTGTAGCGGGAGCGCCGGATTCCGAGGGACGGAACAACAGGGCCGCGACCTTGCCGGCGTCGTTGATGCCGATGATCCAGTCGGTCTGGGCGTTGGCGAAGTTGACCACGAACAGATCGGCGCCGTTCTGGCTTCCGGCGAAGTCCACGGCCTGGACGGCGCCCAGGTTGTCCATCAGAGTCTTGATCGCCGGCGCCTGCTCACGAACCTTGACGGCCAGATCGTCGCTCATGACGCTGTAGTCCGTCGTTCCCGCCTGAAGACCGGCGATAAGGCCGCGCAGAATGTCTTCGGACTCAGCATTGGCAGGCGTCCGCGACAGGGCGGGCGCCGGAGCCGGAGCCGGAGCCGGAGCCGGAGCCGGAGCGGGGGCCGATTGCGGCGCAGCTTGCGCCGGGCGGTCGAAGCTGTTGGGCACGGCGCCCGCAGCCACCTGGGCCAGGGCGGCGCCCGGGGCCAGCAGGGCGACAGATGCGGCGGCGGCGATCAGATGTTTCATGGATAGCTCCAGCGGTTCGGGTCAGACGATGCCGGGCCAAAGCGACAGAACAAGGGCGGCCCCGGACGCGCAGACCGCCACGGTGACGCCGACGATCAGCCAGGCCGGCGTGCGGGTCTCGCGCAGCACAACGGTCTGGGGCGGTGAAGGGTTCTGCACCAGGTGCGAAATCGCCTTCAGCGTGTCGCGCAACTCCTGAACGGCGTCGCGGATCTGGGCCTGGGGACCGAGCTCGCGGCGGATCCAGCGCTCGACCACCGGCTTGGAGGCGGCCCACAGATCGTGCTCGGGGTTGAGGCGGCGCGCCACCCCCTCGACCGAGACCATCGTCTTCTGCAACAGGATCAGTTCGGGACGCAGCCGCATGTCGAACAGGTCGGTGATCTCGAACAGTTGGCCCAGCAGCCGGCCCATGGAGACCTTGGACGCCGCCTTGCCGATCACCGGCTCGCCCACCGCGCGCAGGGCCTGGGCGAAGGCTTCGACCGAGTGTTCGGGCGGGACGTATCCGGCCTCGAAATGCACCCGGGCGATGCGGTCGTAGTCGCGGCTGATGAAGCCCCACAGGATCTCGGCCAGATAGCGCCGCTCGCCGGGGCCCAGCCGCCCGACGATGCCGAAGTCGATGGCGGTCAGCTCGGCGGGTGCGTGGCAGAACAGATTGCCCTCGTGCAGGTCGGCGTGGAACGCCCCGTGATCCAGCGCCTGAATCAGGAAGGAGCGCACGACATTGTCGGCCAGGCCGTTGATGTCCAGACCGGGCTGCATCACGGCGGCGGGGTCGGTCATGGCTACGCCGGGGGCCCATTCCATGGTCAGGACGCGCTTGCCCACCCCGTCCCAGATGACGGCGGGCGCATCCATATGGCCACCCAGATCGCCGCCTTTGTCCTTGGCCATCACCTCTTTCAGCTCTGAGGCGGCGGCGGCCTCCAGACGCATGTCCAGTTCAAGCTGGAGCGCGCGGGCGATGGTCTCGACGAAGGCCGAGGGCTGCAGCCGCCGCGACAGGGGCACGAAGCGGTCGGCCAGCCTCGCGGCCAGACGCATGGCGTCCAGCCCCTGGGCCACCTTGCGCTCCACCCCGGGACGCAGAATCTTGACCGCCACCTTGCGCCCGTCCGCCAGATACGCCGGGTGCGCCTGGGCGAGGGAGGCCGCGGCGACGGCGGGCTGGAAGTCGGTGAACAAGGCCTCGACCGGCACCCCCAGCGAGCGTTCGACCTCGCGCCGGGCCTGATCTAGCGGGAAGGGCGGCAGATTGTCCTTCAACCGGCCCAGATCGCGGGCGAACTCGACCCCGAAGATGTCGGCCCTTGTGGCCAGAACCTGACCCAGTTTGATGGCCACGGGCCCCAGATGTTCAAAGGTGCGGCCCAGACGCTGGCCCGGCCGTCCTACACGGCTCTGGCGACCGGCGAACAGGTGCAGCACATGGGCGATCCAGCGCACCCAGGGCGGCAGCAGCGGCGTGATTTCGCGTGGCACCAGAGCGTCGTGGCGCACCAGAACGCCCAGCCAGCCCAGCAGGCGCAAACCCGACTTGACCGGATGGCGCACGGGCTGCGTCACCGGGGCGGGCGGCGGCGTCACGGCGTCGATGCGTCTGGTCAGATCGCCCACCCGTGATGGATGGCGGCGACTCCGCCCGACAGATTGGTCACGGTCACGCGGCTGAAGCCTGCGGTTTCGATCATGGACTTGAAGGTCTGCTGGTCGGGGAAGCGGCGGATGCTTTCGACCAGATACTGGTAGCTGTCGCGGTCCTTGGCGATCCAGCCGCCGATGCGCGGAATGGCGTGGAAGGACCAGGCGTCATAAGCCTTGCGGATCGCCTCGGCCGTGGGGCGCGAGAACTCCAGGCACAGGAAGCGTCCGCCGGGCTTCAGCACCCGCCGGGCTTCACGCAAGGCCTGGTCGATGTCGGCGACATTGCGGATGCCGAAGCTGATGGAATAGGCGTCGACCGAGGCGTCGGGCAGGGGCAGGGCCATGGCGTCGCCGACCGACCACGACATCTCCGGCTCGCCGCCCTTGGCCACGCCGGCCATGATCATCTCGGCGTTGTAGTCCAGCACCATGACGGAGGCGTCGTCCCCGCCGCGCCTCACCTGCGCCGCGCGGGCCATCTTGGAATAGCGCCGCGCCATGTCGCCTGTGCCGCCCGCGACATCCAGAATGACCTCGCCGGGGCGGGGGTTCAGCTTCGACGCCGCAGCGTCCTTCCACAGCCGGTGGACGCCCCCGCTCATCAGGTCGTTCATCAGGTCATAGTTCGACGCCACGCTGTCGAACACGCCGCGCACCATCTGCACCTTCTCCTTTGCGTCCACGTCGCGGAAGCCGAAGGAGGAGGTCTTGCCTGAGGAGGCGGAAGAGGAGGCGTCGGTCATGCGATTGCTCTAGCGCCTTGTCGGGCCGTCGTCACGCGCTCGCGTGGTCGCAACTGCGCGGCCTCTTGCGGCGGCGGCGGCGGCTCGATACCCCTGACGAAAGCCACAAGGGGACGAAGATGGTCGAGCGGATTGACGTTGCGGAAGCCTTGAAGGGCCTGCCCCTGTGGCATGCAGACGGCGGAGACCGCCCCGCCATCCGCCGCCTGCTGAAGTTCGCCGATTTCAACGCCGCCTTCGGCTTCATGACCCGTGTGGCGCTGAAGGCCGACAAGGTGGACCACCATCCCGAATGGTCCAATGTCTACAACCGCGTCGACATCCTGCTGACCACCCACGACGCCGACGGTGTCACGGCGCGCGACACCGACATGGCCCGCTTCATCGACGAAGTCGCCGCCGGCATGGGGGGCGAGTGATGGCGGATCGCAAGGGACGCGTGTCCGGCAAGACCGTCCTGATCACCGGCGCCGCCGGGGGACTCGGCGAGGCCATGGCCTGGATGCTGGCGCGCGAGGGGGCGCGGGTGGCCATCACCGACGTCAATCTGGCGGGCGCGCAGGCGCTGGCGGCGGCGATCAACGCCGAGGCGCCCGGCGCGGCCTTCGCCTATGAGCACAACGTGGCGTCAGAGGATCAGTGGGTCGCTGTTGTGGCCCGCGCCGCCGCCGATCTGGGCGGGCTGTCGGTGCTGATCAACAACGCCGGGATCGGCGGGCCGCTGGCCCTGGTCGAGAACGACACGGTCGAGAACTGGCAGCGCCAGTATGAGATCAACCTGCGTTCGGTCATGCTGGGCTGCAAACACGCCATGCCGCATCTGCGCGCGGCGGCCCCGGCCTCCATCATCAACATCTCCTCGATCGCGGGACTGGCGGCGGCGCCGGGCATGGGCGCCTACAACGCCACCAAGGCCGGGGTTTGGATGTACACCAAGACCATCGCCCTGGAGGCCGCCAAACAGGACTGGAACGTCCGCTGCAACTCCGTCCATCCGGTCTTCATCAAGACGCCCATCCTCGACCCCTTCATCGCCATGGCGGGCGGCGACGAGGCCAAGGGCCACGAACGTCTGGCGCGCGGCATCCCGCTGAAGCGGATCGGCGAACCCGACGATGTGGCCTATGCGGTGCTCTATCTGGCCTCGGACGAGTCGAAGTTCGTGACGGGCTCCGAGTTCAAGATCGACGGCGGCATGACGGCGCAGTAGGCGCGCTTCGCGCGTCTACTGCCTCTCTTGTTGGGCCGCGGTCGTCGACCCTTCGGGATCTCCCGACCCGACGCGGCCTGGCGCGTTGCGCAGGCTGACTCCCGGCAGCGAACCAACCCACGCGCTCAAGCAGCGAGACGCCGCGCGTCGAGCGATAGCGCCCCAAGAATGCGCTCAAGCAGCGAGCGACCGCGTCGCGAGCGATAGCGCCCTTAACGAGGATATGCCGGCGGCATCGCTCCCTCGCCGCCGTCCCGATAACGATCCCGCAGCAGGAACTGGCGGCTGGTCGGGGCTTGTTCCTGGCCGTTGATGAAGATGGTCTCGGCCAGGCTGAGGGGCTCCAGAGGATCCCCGGACCAGACCACCACATCGGCGGCGGCGCCCGCGCGCAGCTCTCCGAACTGGCCCTCCATGCCGAAGATGCGGGCCGGGTTGACCGTGATGGCGGCGATCGCCGCGCCGTAGGGCAGGCCGTGCGAGACGGCGTTTCCGGCGTTGTAGCGGGTCTCGCGCGCCCGGTGGGTCGAGCCTTCATTGCCCTTGATGGCGATGACCACCCCCGCTGCGTTCAGCGCCGCCGCATTCTGCATTCGCGCCGCCCGCATCTCGAAATTGCCGGGCAGGTTGGAGATGGGGTTGAGCAGGACGGGTACGTTCGCCGCGGCGATCTGGTCGGCGACCAGCCAGCCCTCCTCGGCGCCGTCGAGGATGATCTTGACCCCTTCCTCGCGGGCGAGGCGCAGCACCTGCTGGATGTCGGACGCGCGGCTGGCGGTGACGATCAGCGGCAGACGTCCCTCGGCGACCGGAATCAGGGCCTCCAGATCGGCGCGCGACAGGCTGAGGTTGCGCAGCCCGGCCCGGTCATAGGCGGCCTTGTTGCGGGCGTAGAGGCGGACCTCGGCCAGCGTCTCCTTGAACTGGATGAACTCGGCGCCGCGCGCGCCGCCCGCCACCCGGGCGCCGCCTTCGCCGAAGGGGGCGACCATGGCCACGCGGGGCCGCACCAGAATGTCCGTGCCCTCGGCCAGATGGATCACCGCCGCCTGACCTGCGAACAGGCCGGGCGACTGCAGGCCGCCTGCGCCGACGCCGGCGAAGTCGCTGTCGTCATGGGCGTGGGCCCCGCCGCCGCCGCCCGCGTGTTGGGGGGTGACGATGGCGCGGGTCACGCCGCCCAGACGCGCCACCGGCAGGGTGAAAGACCAGGGGTCCAGCCCGTAGGAGACGTCGAAGGAGGCGCTGATGGTGTTGGCGTTGGCCCGCAGGTCGTTGGAGCCCGATACGGATCCGACTTCGGACCCGCCCAGGCCGGAATCGACGGCGACGAAGCCGGGCGCGACGACCTTGCCGGTGGCGTCGATGATGCGGGCGCCGGACGGAGCGGCGCCGGTCCCGACCGAGACGACGCGGCCGTTCTGGATCACCACCACCCCGTTCTCGATGACGGAGGCGCCGGTCAGGACGCGCCCGCCGGTGATGGCGGTCAGCTCCTGCGCCGAGGCGGCGGAGACGAAGGTTAGGGCGGCGACAGCGGCGCCGATCATGAGGCGGTGAATACGCATCAGCGGGCTCCCTGACGGACGTTGGCGGCGCTCAGGCCATAGCCGGGCTGGCCCAGCTCGAAGTCGGACAGCGGCTGATAGGCCGGGTTCATGCGGTCGAAGGCCAGGCCGCCGTCGACGAAGACCTGGTCGGCGCGGGCGTAGACGCTGAAGGGATTGGCGCTCCAGATCACCACGTCGGCGCGCTTGCCGTTCTCCAGCGAGCCGGTCTGATCGGCGATGCCGATGGAGCGGGCGGCGTTCAGCGTGATCCAGCTGATGGCGTGTTCTTCACTGATGTTCATGCCGATGCGGCGGCCGGCGGCCAGGGCGGCGGCGGCTTCCTGATTGAGACGCTGGGTCAGCTCGGGGTCGTCGGAGTGGATGACGGCGCAGCCGCCGGGCGCGGCGTCGACCAGGGCGGCGTTGGCCTCGATGGCGTCCAGCGCCTCCATCTTGAAGCCCCACCAGCCGGTCCACATGTCGGCGCAGATGCCTTCGCGCGCCAGCATGGGGGCGATCTTGTAGGCTTCGATGGCGTGGTGGAAGGCGGTGACACGATAGCCGAACTCGCGGCTGAGATCGATCATCATCGCCATTTCATCGGCGCGGTAGCAGTGGTTCTGGATCAGGATCGACCCGTCCAGAACACCCGCCAGCGTCTCCAGCTGCAGGTTGCGGGTCGGGGGCGAGCCCTCGCCGTCCGCGCGCCACTTGTCCCATTTGGCCTTGTATTCCCGCGCCGCGATGAAGGCGGCGCGATAGCCGGCCATATTGCCCATGCCGGTGGCCGGGCTCTGGTTGCGGCCGCCATAGACGCGGCTGGGGTTCTCGCCGCAGGCCATCTTCAGGCCATAGGGGGCGTCGGGCATCTTCATGCCCTGCATGGTGACCGAGGGGATGTTGCGCACCGTCACGCCGCGCCCGCCGAACAGATTGGCCGATCCGGGCAGGATCTGCAGCGTCGTCACCCCGCCCGCGCGGGCGGCGTTGAAGCCGGGATCCTGGGGCCACAGGCTGTGTTCGGCCCAGACGTTGGCGGTGTTGGGATTGGTCGCCTCATTGCCGTCGCTCATCCCCTGAACGCCGGGCGAAGGATAGACGCCCAGATGGGAGTGGACGTCGATGACGCCGGGGGTCACGAAGCGCCCTGCGGCGTCCACGCGGGCGTGACCGGCGGGAATAGGAGTGGAGGCGTCGCCGACCGCAGCGATGCGCCCCTCTGTGACCACGACCACGCCGTTGTCGAACCGGCGTCCGGCGCCGTCGAACACAGTCCCGCCGACGATGGCCATGTTCTCGCGCGGCAGGCCGCGATAGGTCGAGGGATAGGGGTCGGGGTTGGCCGCATAGTCCAGACCCGTGGCCAGGGTCCGCGCGTCGCTGCGGCTGGCGGCGGCGTCAGGCGACGCGGCGTCGGACCCGGTGGTGGCGCAGGCCGACAGCGCCAGAACGGCGGCGGCCATGGCCGCGAAGCTGACGCCCCGCATGCGGTCGATCTTCATGCAAACCCTCCCCTGTCGCGCCATACAGACGGCGCGGAACGGGGCGCATAGAACCGGGTGAAGGCGCTGCCGTAAAGCCCTGACCTTCAGGCCCCTGACAATCGCGCCTTGAGTTCGTCGTCGGTCAGCCCCTCGATGCGGATCATCTTCAGCCGCGACTGCCCGCCCCGATCCAGCGACACCGCCGACTTCGCCACGCCCACCGTCTTGGCCAGCAGTTTCAGCAGGGCGGCGTTGGCCTCCCCCTCCACCGGCCTGGCCCGCACCCGCACCTTGAGGACGGGGCGTCCGTCCGCGTCCACATCCCAACCGTCGATGCGTTCAATGGAAGAGCCGGGGGTGAGCTTGATGGCTAAGTTTGCCACGGGAATCGACGGCTAGGCGGGCGGTGGGATTTCACGGAAGAGGTCGAGAAACCCTGCGATGCTGGTGAACGTCGCGAGGGGCGTGCGAGCATAGCTGCCATTACAGATTGTATCATAGACCTGCTGGTAAAGCGGGAAATCTGTAAACGGCGTCTCCACTGCCATCGGGTTTATAAGAGTGCCATCGCGCCGGTAGTGGAGGTTGCCGATGGTGCGGTGCTTATGCTTGCCGCAATCGACCTCGATCACTTGGGACGTCGCGTCCACTGGACTGCCAGCGATGTGTCGCTGGAGGAGTATCGTTTCCACATAGAGCCGTTCAGGATCAGAATTGACTGCATGGACGTCGATCACCCCGAGCCGACCACCTGAACCGACTTCAAGCAGGAGGCCATCAAACTGCGTGCGAGATGACGGTCTGAATTCCCCAAACGAGATGACGTATTCCTGTCGTTGCGGGACTCCTTCTGTGCCCGAACAGGCTGTTCCCGACAAAATTCCGACGATCAAGTATCCGGCGATTTTCATCGTGCATTTCCCCCCGCTGCTTTCATGCTAGGCGACATTGTTCGGCTCGGTCCAGCGACACGGCCCATTTGGCCACGCCCAGCGTCTTGGCCAACAGCTTCAGCAGGGCCGCGTTGGCCTCCCCCTCCACCGGCCGGGCGCGCACCCGGACCTTGAGCACAGGCCGTCCGTCCGCATCCACATCCCAGCCGTCGATGCGCTCGATGGAGGCACCGGGGGTGAGCTTGATGGCGAGGCGGGTCATGGCGGTGAGAGACCAGACAGGCGGCAGGAGATCAACGGTGGCGTTCGTGGGCCGCTTTCGACGCGCTTGCTGACATATAGGACGTGGTCGAGCTATCTTTGAAGAATGAAGCAAGGCACCGACGAACTGAACGCGCTCCTTCCTGATCTACAACGTTGGAACGGCGGACGAGGTATTTCACCGACTGACTGGCTGTTCATTGAGCCGAGAATGGACCTGCCGGTAGCTTACAGCAGTCTGTTCTGGCCACGCTTTGTCGCTATTGGGCCTTACATCCTAAGAGAGGACTTCAGCGTCGAAAATCTGAAGTCGTGGGAAAAGACAAAGACGCCCCGGCAAGGGATCGAAGGGGCGATAAACACCATCAACACGCTCGATCTCATCGTCCCGGTAGGCGGCGAATGGTCTGAGATGGCAGAGCGGCAGGCGGTCTATCTGGGTGGTGTTCTTGCCGAGATTTATCAGGCGAAACTCGCGCGAGATTTTCCCAACAGGCAGTTCGTTGTCGAGTTTTGGGATGGGACCCAAGAGAGCGGTGACGACATTTCGCTTTCCTTCTGGCAGGCGTCTTGACGTTGTCGAAGGTCGGCTAACGACCTTCACATCCAGTGCATGCTTCTGCTGCCAAGAAATACTCCTTCTTCCGCTCATCCCCGTGAAAACGGGGATCCAGTTCCGTCCAGCTCGACGCCGGTGTTTCAGGGCCTGGGTTGTCGGATCACCTGCCGCATCCGTCACCCAAAGCAATGGATTTCCGCCTTCGCGGGAATGAGCGGAGGATTGGCGTTCGGGCGCGTCATCCAAAGAAAAAGGGCGCGGCCCTTGCGGCGCCGCGCCCTTCTCGATCCGTAGTCGTCCGGACGATCAGCCCAGGGCGGCCATCAGTTCCGGCACCGCCGTCTTGTAGTCGGCGACCAGGCCGTAGTCGGCGACCTGGAAGATCGGGGCGTCGGCGTCCTTGTTGATGGCGACGATCACCTTGGAGTCCTTCATCCCGGCCAGGTGCTGGATGGCGCCCGAGATGCCGATGGCGATGTAGAGGGCCGGGGCGACGACCTTGCCGGTCTGGCCGACCTGATAGTCGTTCGGCGCATAGCCTGCATCGACCGCCGCGCGGCTGGCGCCGACGGCGGCGCCCAGTTTGTCGGCCAGGGGCTCGATCACGGCGTGGAACTCTTCAGCCGAGCCCAGGGCGCGGCCGCCCGAGACGACGATCTTGGCGGCGCCCAGTTCGGGGCGGTCCGACTTGACCATCTCCTCGGAGACGAAGGCGGTCTTGGGCGCTTCACCGGCGGCGACGCTCTCGACGGAAGCCGAGCCGCCTTCACCCGCAGCCACGAAGGCCGTCGGGCGCACGGTGATGACCTTCTTGGCGTCGGCGGACTGGACCGTCTCCAGCGCGTTGCCGGCATAGATGGGGCGCACGAAGGTGTCGGCGCTGACGACTTCGACGATGTCCGAGATCGGCGCCGTGTCCAGCTTGGCGGCGATGCGCGGGGCGAAGTTCTTGCCGTCGGTGTTGGCCGGGGTCAGGATGGCGTCGTAGTTGGCGGCCAGCGGCAGGACGGTGGCTTCGACCGCCTCCGCCAGACCGTGAGCGACGGCGTCGCCCTCGGCCAGCAGGACCTTGCGCACGCCTGCGATCTTCGCAGCCGCGTCGGCCACGCCCTTGGCGTTCTTGCCCAGCACCAGAACGTCCACGTCGGACGACAGGGCCAGGGCGGCGGTGACGGTCTTGTTGGTGGTGTCGCGGACAACCGAACCGTCGTGGTCGGCGATGACGAGAACGGCCATTACAGCACCCCTGCGGACTTGAGCTTGGAAACCAGTTCGGCGGCGTCGGCGACCTTGATCCCCGCGCTGCGCTGGGCCGGGGCGGCGACCTTGACCACCTTCAGGCGGTCAGCCGTATCGACGCCATAGTCGGCGACCGCCTTGACCGCGATCTCCTTCTTCTTGGCCTTCATGATGTTGGGCAGCGACGCATAGCGCGGCGTGTTGAGGCGCAGGTCCACCGACACCACGGCGGGCAGGGTGGCCGACAGGGTCTGCAGACCGCCGTCGACTTCGCGCGTGACGACAGCCTTGCCGCTGTCGATGACCAGCTTGCCGGCGAAGGTGGCTTGCGGCCAGTCCAGCAGGGCGGCCAGCATCTGGCCCACCGCATTGTTGTCGCCGTCGATCGACTGCTTGCCCAGCAGGACCAGGTCCGGCTTCTCTTCGTCCACGACCGCTTTCAGCAGCTTGGCTACGGCCAGCGGCTCCAGATCGGTGTCGGACTGGATCAGCACGCCGCGGTCGGCGCCCATGGCCAAGGCGGTGCGGATGGTCTCTTGCGCCTGGGTCACGCCGATGGAGACGACGACGATCTCGGTCGCCGTGCCCGCCGCGTGATGCTCCTTGCCCTCTTTCATGCGCACGGCTTCCTCGACGGCGATTTCGTCGAAGGGGTTCATGCTCATTTTGACGTTGGCGAGGTCGACGCCGGTCTGGTCCGCTTTCACACGGGCCTTGACGTTGGAGTCGATCACCCGTTTGACGGGGACGAGTATTTTCATTGCGCTGTCCATCAGATGGTCGAATTGTTGCAGCACGGAATGGAACGGCTGCAACGGCCTGTCAATGTAACGTGGCGTGATCCAACGCCTCACCTGCGCCTGCACTACGGAAGAAGCCATGCATCGCCTGCTGACCATGAAACGCCTGAGCATCATCTTCCTGACGCTCTTCGCCGTCGCTCTGGGCGGGCTCTTCGCCTACGACGCCATCGTCATGGAGCCCGGAAAGCGGTGCGAAGCCGGTGGCAAGTGGTGGGACCAGGACAGCGGAGTCTGCGCCCAGCCCGTCTCCATCGCCGAGATCACCGGCCGCCCGATCGGCCAGACCCGGGCCGAGGCCTCGGCCGAAAAGAACCGTGAACTGGTCCGGATCGAGGATGCGATAGCCGCCAACCGCCGCGCCGCCGCCGCCGAAACCGCCCGTCAGCGCGAGGCGTTGAACAAGCGCTGAACGCTCAGCGCGTCGCGCCGGGCCGCCATTTGACGTCGTCGGCGCCGTTGGCGTTGGCGCGCCGTGCGGCCACGAACAGATGGTCCGACAGCCGGTTCAGATAACGCACGGCGGCGGGTGTCACCGCCTCGCCCGTCTCGACCAGACGGATGGCGTCGCGCTCGGCCCGCCGGGCCACGGTGCGGGCCAGATGCAGATGCGATGACAGGGGCGAGCCGCCCGGCAGGATGAAGCTGTCCAGCGCCTTGAGGCTGTCGTTCATCCAGTCGATTTCGCTCTCCAGCCGTTCGACCTGGCTGTCGAGGATGCGCAGCGCCTCCCATTTCGGGGCGGGGTCCAGAGGCGTGGCCAGGTCGGCGCCGAGGTCGAACAGTTCGTTCTGGATGCGGCCCAGCATGGCGTCGATGCGGTCGTTCTGGCCCGAGTGCAGACGCGCCACGCCGATGACGGCGTTCAGTTCGTCCACCGTGCCATAGGCTTCGACGCGGACATCGGTCTTGGACACCCGGGCGCCCGAGGCCAGGCCGGTCGATCCGGCGTCGCCGGTGCGGGTGTAGATCTTGTTCAAAACGACCATGTCGGCTCCCTCAGGCTCAGGCGCTGTGGGTGGATTTCCACCACATGCCGACGAGCAGAAGGATGATGGCCAGGGCCTGCAAGGCCACGCGCAGCCGCATCAGCTTGTTGGAGTTGTACCGGGCGTAGTCACCGCCCCGGTACAGCGAATAGATGCCGAACCCCAGGGTCACGGCGACGGCCGCAATGGCCAGCAGGATCAGGATGTCGAAGACGTTTGCCATCACCGCAGACTAGGCCTGCTCGCGGTCCCGCGCCATAGCGGGCGTGACCGCCACTAGTTGCGACCTATTCGCACACCCTGTTGCGCCGCAAACGAAAAGTGCGCTTGAGAGGCGTTCTCAAAAAACGCGGGGCGCTTCAAGCATATGACTTCCACTTCTTTCCGACGGTCCGTTCTGCTGGCTGGTTCCTGCCTGACGGCCGGCCTGGCCTTCGCCGGCGCCGCTGCGGCCCAGTCGGCTGTTGCGACGCCGCAGGACGCGAGCCAGCTGGAAGATGTGGTGGTCACGGCCTCGGGTTTTGAACAACGCATCGAACAGGCCCCGGCTTCGATCAGCGTCATCCCTCGCGCCGAGATCGAAGAGATTCGCGCCGTCTCAATCGCCGAGATTCTGGCCAATGTGGAAGGCGTCGACACCGGCGCCGCCGTGGGCAAGACCGGCGGTCAGACCATCAATATCCGCGGCATGGGCTCGGACTACACACTGACCCTGATCGACGGCCGCCGCCAGAACACGGCCGGCAGCGTCACGCCCAACGGCTTCGGCGAGACCTCGTCCAGCTTCCTGCCGCCCGTGTCGGCCATCGAGCGCGTCGAAGTGGTGCGCGGCCCGGTCTCCACCCTGTACGGCTCCGACGCCATGGGCGGGGTGGTCAACATCATCACCCGCAAGATCGGCGACCGCTGGGTCGGCGCCGTCACCGGCCACTACACCCTTCAGGGTGATGACGACTTCGGGGCCATCTGGGGCGGCGACTTCTACGCCAGCGGGCCTCTGGTCGCCGACCGGGTCGGTCTGGCCCTTCGCGGCGCCTATTCCGAGCGGGAACAGTCGGCGCTCACCTATGAGAACGTCAACGGCGTGGAGACGCCGGTCAGCGGTTTCGGCCGCAGCTCCACCGCCAATGAAATCTGGTCGCTGGGCGCCCGCCTGTCGCTGAACCTGCACCCGGATCACGACCTGTGGTTCGACTATGACACCGCCAACCAGTGGTACGACAACGCCGACGGCCAGATGGGCACGGCGACCACAGCCGGCGGCTATGACAGGTTCCTGGAGTTCAACCGCGAGCAGTTCGCCGTCGCCCACAACTGGCGGCTGCCGTTCGGTGTGCTGGAGTCCAACTATTCGATAGGAACGACCGAGACAGTCGGGCGGATCATCCCCAACGGCGTCGCCGGCGCCGGCGGCCCGCGCACCCTGGAGAGCGAGAACCGCATCTTCGACACCAAGCTGTTCTCGCAATGGCGCAACCACACCTTCACCGTCGGCGGCCAGCACTGGGAAGCCGAGATGGTCGATGGCGTCGCGCCCACCCGGTTCGAGCACACCCAGTGGGCGATCTTCGCCGAGGATGAATGGCGCTTCACCGACACCCTGGCGTTGACGCTGGGGGCCCGCCATGACGATCACTCGACCTTCGGTTCGCACTTCAGCCCGCGCGCCTACGTCGTCTGGAACGCCACCGACAACTGGACCCTGAAGGGCGGAATCAGCCAGGGCTTCAAGACGCCGCGCCTTGAGCAACTGGCCGAAGGGATCAACGGCTTCGGCGCCCAGGGCCGCCTGCCGCTGCTGGGGTCGCCGGGCCTCATGCCCGAGACCTCGACCTCGACCGAATTGGCGGTCTTCTACGACAACCGCGACAATTTCCGCGCCAGCGTGACGGTGTTCCACAACGCCTTTGACGACAAGATCGCCGCCGGTCCCCAGGTCGCCAACTGCCTGTTCGGCCTGACCCAGGCCCAGTACAACGCCGGCGGCTATCCGGCCACGGGCTGCTATGATGTCGGCTTCTTCACGCCCTACATCGCCACCGTCGCGGGCTTCGGCCAGTCGGTGAACATCGATGAGGCCGAGACGAAGGGCGTCGAGATGTCGGCTCGCTGGCGCGTCGCCCCCGACTGGACCCTGCAGGCCAACTACACCTACACCGAGAGCGAGCAGAAGTCGGGCGCCGCCGCCGGCCAGCCTTTGACCGACACGCCCGAGCACATGCTGAACGCCAATGTCCGCTGGAACGCCACCGACCGGCTGAACCTGTGGCTGCGCGGCGAGTACCGCTCCGAACGCTATCGCGGCGCCGGCCCGGCCCAGGACGCCTGGGGAGACTATGCGGCCTATGAGCTGTTCCACCTCGGCGGCTCGTATGAGGTGAACGACAGGGTCACGATCAATGCGACGATCTACAACCTGTTCAACAAGGACTTCGTCAGCCTGCTGCCGTACGGCGCGCCGGTCGCCTACACGCCGGAGTTCGCCAACAACCAGGAACCGCGCCGTCTGTGGGTGTCGATCCAGACGACCTTCTGATCCCGTCTGATCTTGCAGGGCCGTCCCTCGAGCGAGGGGCGGCCTTTCGCATGACGACGTTAAGCGGATGGTCGCCTTTCATGCGGATGATGGCGTCATGTCTGACCGCACCGTCCGCAATCTGGTTCATCTTCGCAGCTCGGCCTCCACGGCGCGCGTTCTCAACCTGCTGAACGTCTACAAGGAGCATGGCGACGAGGAGGAGTGGGCGGAAAATCCCTTCTTCCGCACGCCGGCCCTCAACAAGTCCATGATCATCAAGCACCGGTTGCGCCGTGATGAGCTGGACGCCTTCCATGTGCGCCGCCACGTCGCCACCAAGATCGTCATCCCTATCGACACCAGGGATCTGCGCACCGGCGGCCGTTTCCTGTTCGTCGGCCAGCGCCGCTTCGAACAGCTGCTGAAAGAAGCTTTCGGCATCGAGCCGGACCATCCCGACATCGTCACCCTGAAGCTGCTGGACAGGCTGCCGTCGCTGGATCCTTTCCTGCTGCGCGAACAGCTGAAGCGCAACGGGGTTGAACCCGCCGCCTGCTATCTGGCGATCAGCGAATCCGACCTGGCCCGGATGATCCACTTCGTCGAGGAGGAGATACGCCCCCTGGTGACCCTCAGCCTGGGCGTGGAGGAGGTCGGCGCAGGCTCGACCCGCCGCCTGGCCGGCAAAATCCTGTCCAACGAGCCCGGCGACCGCATGGAGGCCCTGCGCCACACCCTGCGGCTGGAGCCTGAGGACTATCAGGAGGGCATCTTCTGCTGGAAGGGCTTCCTCTATTACAAATGGGTGCTCAACAGCCTGAGGGCCGAGATCGACGACGTGGCCAAGGCCGTGCGCACCGTCCGCCCGATCGGCAAGCTGGACCCGGCCGCACGTGAGTATATCGACCGTGGCCGGGAGGTTCTGAGCGAACGCATCGCCCAGACCTGCGAGGACGTGATCCGCACCTTGAGGGTCTATGACACCGCCTACGCCAGCCTGTCGGTCGAGGGCGGCGCCAACGCCTTCCGTGACTTCCTCTTGTCGGCCCCGGGCCTGTTCTCGCGACTGGGCGACCAGCTGGGCGCTGTCCAGCATGTGGTCAGCTTCTGGCGGTTCCGTTTCGGCGTCGGCGCGCCTCCGGTCAGCGTCGAAGAGTTGATCGACATCTTCATGGACTTCGAGAGCGGTCTGGCTGAACGCCATCAAGACCTGTCCGCCCCGCCCCTTCCGCCGCGCGCGGCTTGAGGAAGGCGACAAGAAAAAGGGGCCGGCGATTTGCATCGCCGGCCCCTTCTGTCGTCTGAACCCCGTGCGGGATTCTAGTAGCGGTAGTGTTCCGGCTTGAACGGACCCTCGGTCGGGACCGAGATGTAGTCGGCCTGTTCCTGGGTCAGCGTGGTCAGCTTGGCGCCCAGCTTGGCCAGGTGAAGGAAGGCGACCTTCTCATCCAGGTGCTTGGGCAGGGTGTAGACCTGGTTCTCGTAGGACTTGGCGTTGGTCCACAGTTCGATCTGGGCCAGGGTCTGGTTGGTGAACGACGCCGACATCACGAACGAGGGGTGGCCCGTGGCGTTGCCCAGGTTCACCAGACGGCCTTCCGACAGCAGGATGATCTTCTTGCCGTCCGGGAACTCCACGTGGTGGACCTGATCCTTGATCTTGTCCCACTTGAAGTTCTTCAGGCCAGCGACCTGAATTTCCGAGTCGAAGTGACCGATGTTGCAGACGATGGCGTTGTTGCGCATGGCGCGCATGTGCTCGACGCGGATAACGTCCTTGTTGCCGGTCGTGGTGACGAAGATGTCGGCCTTGTCGGCGACGTCTTCCAGGGTCTGGACCTCATAGCCTTCCATCGCCGCTTGCAGGGCGCAGATCGGGTCGATCTCGGTGACGATGACGCGCGCGCCGCCGTTACGCAGCGAAGCGGCCGAGCCCTTGCCCACGTCGCCGTAACCGCAGACCACAGCGACCTTGCCCGACAGCATGACGTCGGTGCCGCGACGGATGGCGTCGACCAGGCTTTCACGGCAGCCGTACAGGTTGTCGAACTTGGACTTGGTGACGCTGTCGTTGACGTTGATGGCGGGGAAGGGCAGCTCGCCCTTTTCGGCCATCTGATACAGGCGGTGGACGCCCGTAGTGGTCTCTTCCGAAACGCCGCCGATGGCGTCGCGGATGGCCGAGTAGAAGCCCGGCTTCTCGGCGATGTAGCGCTTCATCACCGCGAACAAGGCTTCTTCTTCCTCGTTCTGCGGGTTCGACAGGACCGAGATGTCCTTCTCGGCCTTGGGCCCGAGCACGCACAGCAGGGTGGCGTCGCCGCCGTCGTCGAGGATCAGGTTCGGATAGCCGCCATCGGCCCATTCGAAGATTTTGTGGGCGTAGTCCCAGTACTCGACCAGGGTCTCGCCCTTGGTGGCGAAGACCGGCGTGCCCGAGGCGGCGATGGCGGCGGCGGCGTGGTCCTGGGTCGAGAAGATGTTGCACGAGGCCCAGCGCACTTCGGCGCCCAGGGCTTCCAGCGTCTGGATCAGAACCGCCGTCTGGATGGTCATGTGCAGGCTGCCGGCGATGCGGGCGCCCTTCAGCGGTTGGGCGGCGCCGAACTCGTCGCGCAGAGCCATCAGGCCCGGCATTTCGGTTTCGGCGATGGCGATTTCCTTGTTGCCGAAGTCGGCCAGGGAGATGTCGCGGACGATGTAGTCGGTCATGGATGCGGTTCCGTTCGGAAAGGTCGCGCGCATATAGCGGTCTCTCGGCGTTGAGGCAAGAAACGCATAAGGATGTCTTTATATGATTTCCAGGTGTGACCGGTTGGCGGGCGGCGCTCTCGCCGGTATCACCCGCAGTCATGAACAGCCAAGCCGCCACCCCCCGTCACGACTGGACCCTGGATGAGGTTGAGGCGCTGTTCGCCCGGCCTTTCATGGAGCTGGTGTTCGACGCCGCCGCCGTGCACCGCGTCCACTTCGATCCGTCCGAGGTGCAGAAGTCGCAACTGCTGTCGATCAAGACCGGCGGCTGCGCCGAGAACTGCGGCTACTGCTCGCAATCGGCCAGTTTCGACACGGGGTTGAAGGCCGAAAAGCTGATGGATGCGACCGCCGTCATCGCCGAGGCCATGGCGGCCAAGGCGGGCGGGGCCAGCCGCTTCTGCATGGGCGCGGCCTGGCGCGAGCTGAAGGACCGCGACACCCCCAAGCTTGCCACGATGATCGCCGGAGTGAAGGCGCTGGGTCTCGAGACCTGCGCGACGCTCGGCATGCTGAACGCCGATCAGGCGCGGCAACTGAAGGACGCGGGCCTCGACTACTACAACCACAACCTCGACACCGGTCCGGAGTATTACGCCGAAGTGGTGACGACCCGCACTTGGCAGGACCGGCTGGACACGCTTCAGCACGTCCGCGACGCCGGCATGAGCACCTGCTGCGGCGGCATTGTCGGCATGGGCGAGGCGAGACGCGACCGCGCAGGTCTGTTGCACGCCCTGGCCACCCTGCCGGTCCATCCTGACAGTCTGCCGGTCAACGCCCTGGTCCCGGTCCCGGGCACGCCGCTGGGCGACCGGGTGCTGGAAGCCGGCCAGATCGACCCGATCGAATTCGTCCGCACCGTCGCCGTCGCCCGCCTTGTGTGTCCACGCGCGATGGTCCGCTTGTCGGCCGGGCGCGAGACGATGAGCCCGGAAATGCAGGCCCTGTGCTTCCTGGCCGGAGCCAACTCCATCTTCGTCGGCGGCAAGCTGCTGACCACCCCCAACCCCGAACAGGACGAGGACGCGGCGCTGTTCGCCCTTCTGGACCTGAAGCCTATGGAGCCGAAGGCGCCTTCGCAGGCGGCGGCGTAATGCTGCGGCGGCGTGTCGGTGCGGTTGCGGCGGCGCTGGTCCTCGCCGCCTGTTCGCCGCAAGCGCCGAAAGCGGCGCTGATCGTCACAGAAACAGCCCTGCTGGAGGCGCCGCCGGCGCGGGTCCCTTCTCCCGATGGGGCCATGACGCTCGTCTATGGCGGAGAAGACGATCCGATCCTGACCCTCAGCGCCGGCTTTCTTCGACGCAGCCCGGTGGGCGAGGTGCGGGTTGCATCCCGCCTTTCGTGGGCGCCGGATTCCCGGTCGTTCTACGTCAATGATTCGGGGAACTCCGACTGGAGCACCTTCCGCCTGTGGTCGGTGAGCGCCCGCGCGCAGGCGAAGGAATCGTCAGCCATCCACGATGCGGCCATCGCCGAACTTGGACGTTTGAACGGGTGCAGTCATGTGCCGGGGCCGGACGCCACGACCCGCGGCATGGGATGGTCGGGCGATAGCGCCCGCGTCTATGTGCTGGCCCAGACCCGGCGTCAGACCGGCGACTGCGTCTGGCGAGGGATCGAGTCCATCGTCGTCGTCGCCGACGTCAAAACGGGACGTCTGGTCGAGGTCGCGCAAGACGCTGAGGCGCGGCGGCGTTATCCGACCTTGCCGTGGGACCCCGTAACCGAGCCTTAAACGCCGTGTGCCAGGGTCGCCCCATGGATCGTCGCACTCTTTTCGGCCTCGCCGCTGTCGCCGCCACCGCTGGTGCTGCACCCGCGCGGGCGTCGGACACAGGCGGTGGAGGGGGCGATCCCTACACCCGCCTGCCGACGCTGACGGCCAATATCGGCGGCGCCGGTCCGCGCCGCGCCATCATGACGGTGGAGGCCGGTGTGGACTGTCCCGACGCCGCCCTTCGCCCCCGCGTGGCCCAGTCGCTTCCGCGTCTGCGCGCCGCCTACGCCTCTGGGCTCCAGCGCGTGGCCAACGAGACCTTGTCCGGCTCCCCGCCCGATGTGGAACGGCTGGTCGCCCTGCTGCAAACCGCCACTGACGCCACCCTGGGCCGTCGCGGGGCGCGCCTGCTGATCGGCACGGTGATGGTGGTCTGAAGGGGAATGGAGCGGCCGGGGGGAATCGAACCCCCGACATTCAGCTTGGGAAGCTGACGTTCTACCTCTGAACTACGGCCGCGTCTGGCGCGAAACTAGCGAAGCAGGGGCGAAAGAAAAGGCCCGATCCTGCGGGACCGGGCCTTGGCTCGTTTTTTCTGCAGCGTAGACGTCAGGGGGCTGTGGTCACCGTGACGCCGCGACGCGACAGGATGGCCTGGACGCTGTCGTCTCCGGCCAGGTGGGCGGCGCCGACGGCGATGAAGACGGTGCCCGAACCCTCCAGCATGGTCTGGATCTGGTCAGCCCAGTCGGTGTTGCGGCGAACCAGCAGGGCTTCATAGACGGCGGGCGAAACCGCTTTCATCTCGTCCACGCCCAGGCGGGTGATGCTGTCGACATCGCCTGACGCCCAGGCGTCCACCAGCTGATCCAGTTCGGTGGCGGCGTTGTCGAACATGCCCAGCGTCTCGGTCAGGAAGGCCAGCTGGTCGGCTTCGTCCAGTCCGGCCAGGATGCCGATCTGCTTGTCGATGGTCTCAAGGCCGTTCAGGGGCTTGCCCGCCGCCTCAGCGCGGGCCTTGAGGATCAGCTCGACGCCGGATTGCGGATCGTAGCCGGCCTTGACCAGCGGGGCCATCGACAGCTGCAGGGCGGCCAGCCAGGGCCGCATGGGCTCCATCGCGGCGCCCGACAGGCCGATCGTCCGGGCTGCTGCGTCCAGATCGGCGAACTGCTCCGCCGTCAGCAGGCTGGACAGGGGGCGGTCCCGCGAAATGCCGTGCTGCTGGATCAGCGGCATGATGGAGGCGGTGTCGTCGGGGTTGGAGATCTCCAGCCAGATTTCCGAGGCGCTGTCGAAGGCGGCGTCGACCCGGGGGCTGCCCCAGGCCGTGGTCGGGCGCAGCACATGCACGGTGCCGAACAGATACAGCGTCGAATCGGCGTCGCGCACGACCCACAGGGCCGGGCCCTGGCCCGTCGCCGCCGGCACGGCGCGCACGGCGGCGGGCGCGGCTTCAACCGCCTGAGCTTGAGCATGGCCGGGAACGCCGTTGAGGGCCAGCGCCAGACCGGCGCCCAGGGTCACGCCCAGGGCCAGTTTCGTCGTCTGGCGGCCGAGGCGGGCGGCCGAGCTCATAAGGCGTTGCGTGAAGGTCATGGGGAATCCTTTGGAGGCGAGGGGGAGGCGAAAAGAGAGAGAAGGGCCGGTCAGTCTTCGGAGAAGATGGCCTCGATGGCCTGGTCGAAGACGCGGGCGATCTTGAAGGCCAGCGGCAGGGAGGGATCGTAGCGTCCGGTCTCCAGCGCATTGACGGTCTGGCGCGAGACGCCCAGCCGCTCGGCCAGCTCGGCCTGGCTCCAGTTGCGCTCGGCGCGCAGCACCTTGAGACGATTATTCATGTCGGGCCCCTCACCGCCGCGCCAGCCACCACCACGCCCAGACGATGGTGTAGCCGATGATCATCAGGGTCATGAGACCGAAGGCGCCGGTGGCGGCATAGACGGCCGGGTCGGTCCGCTCGGGCAGCATGGAGGGGATGTTCCACTGGGCGGCGGCGGGCAGGGTGGCCAGGATGGCGAAGACGCCGCCGACGGCCATGCCGCCGGATCCGCCCCAGTACCAGGCGGCCTTGTGCGCCTCGCGCGCCGCCTCGTCGATCGACCGCATCCAGACGGCGCCGACGGCCAGCGAACCGACCATCAGGGCGACGGCGATCCCGCCGATGATCCATATGTGGGCGGAACTGGTGTCGAGTTCAGGGTTGGTGACGGACAGATAGCCGACCACGCCCCCGCCGATGAAGGCGCAGAGCATCAGCAGGGCGAGACCTCCCACCACCTTGATGAGGAAATTGGCTCTGGCTGACTTCATGACAAGCTCCCGTGTCCGATTGACAAGGGTGTTTTACAGATGCGTGTCTCAATCTGTCAAGCGAGCTTGTCAAAATTATTCAGTTTGAGGATGAGCCCTCATCAGTCGAGAGCAGTTCGGGGCGGCTGAGGGCCCGTGGCGACTGATCCAGAGCGGGCAGATCGGGCAGTTCCTTGCCCTCGTGATCGACCTGCAGGTCCTCGAAGCGGCGGGCCGAGACCATGACCTGGCTCTCCAGCGAGCCGACGAACTGATTGTATTTGCCGACGGCGGTGTCCAGCGCCCGGCCCACGGCGGCGGCGTGTCCGCCCATCACCGACAGCCGTTTGTAGAGCTCCTTGCCCAGACGCGCGACATCCTCGGCGTTGCGCGACTGCTCCTCGGCGCGCCAGCCGTAGGCGACCGCCTTGCACAGGGCGAACAGCGTCGTCGGGGTGACGATGACCACGCGTGAGGCCATGGCCGTGGTCATCAGGTCGGGATCGTGATCGAGGGCGGCGGCTAGGAAGGCGTCGCCGGGCACGAACATGGCGACGAAGTCTGGGCTGGGCTTGAACTGGTCCTGATAGGCCTTGGACGACAGCTGGCGGACGTGGGTCTTCATGCTGGCGGCTGTGCGCAGGGAGGCGGCGCGGGCCTGGGCCTCTTCATCCCCGTCGGCGGCGTCGCCGAAGGCCAGGGACACCTTGGCGTCGATCACGAACATGCCGCCGCCGGGCAGGCGCACGATGAAGTCGGGCCGCGACTGACGGCCTTCCTCATTGGCCTCGGAGGTCTGTTCCTGGAAGTCGAACCGGCCGGCCATGCCGGCGGCCTCCAGCACATTGCGGCAGGTCTGCTCGCCCCAGCGGCCGCGCCGTCCGGTGTTGCCCTTCAGCGCCTCGGTCAGGCGGCGCGCCTCGTCGCGGGTGGCGGTGGAGGCGGTCATCAACAGGGCCAGCTGCTCCTTCAGCCCGCCGGTCTCTTCGGCGCGGGTCTTTTCCAGTGCGGTCACATGGTCCTGGAACTTCTTCAGCTGTTCGGCGACGGGCCTCAGCTGGGCCTCCATCCGCTCGCGGGCGACGCGGTCCTGGGCCTGGAAGGTTTCGGTGGCGCGGGTGACCATCTGGCTGGCCACGGTCTCGGCGGATTGCGAGGCCTGGGCCTTGAGGAAGGCGGCCATGGATTCGCGGCTGTCCATCTCCAGCTCAAGCCGCGCCTCGGTCGAGGCCAGTTCGCCGCGCACCTTCTGCCAGCCCATGAAGGCCCAGAGGAAGGCGAGGCCCAGCAGGCCGGCGACGAGAGACAGAATGAGGATGGGGGTGTTCATGCTCCGTTCCTACAGCCGTTCGCCGTGAAGGCAAAGCGCCGGCAGGGCAATTGACAACGCCGCCGGAGCGGGTCCGGCGGCGTCGCAGTATTTCGTCAGGTCGGCGCGTCGTGCGCCGGGCCGATCGATCAGATCAGCAGGGTCTTGGGATTGTCGATGGGCTTGTTCTCCATCAGCTTCAGCAGGCCGACCACCAGACGCACCAGATACCAGATGGAGACCAGCGGCAGGACCAGAAGGCCGATGACCAGGAACAGAAGGATGAAGCCGACGATGAATCCGACCAGGCCCCAGATGTTCGTCATGTTCACGAACTCGAAGTGGCTGGCGTAGATGGTCCCGCGGTACTCATCCTTTTTCACCAGACCGATGATCAGGGCGACCAGCGAGGTCAGGCCGCCGGTGAAGAAGCCGGCCAGGGACAGGATGTAAAGCACCAGGGCCATGTTCTTTCCGTTGTCGGAAGGAGCGGAGGCGGGGCCGGGTTCGATGGTCATGACGGGGAGTCCGGAATTGATGATTTCAGGTGCGGCAATGCAGCACAGTTCGCCTTTGAGCGCCAGCTTTTAAGGCCAAGGTTCGACGACTTTGTCAGGCCGGGCGGCGTTGGCGCATGGCCTGGACGATGGTGCCGTCGTCCAGCCAGTCCAGCTCGCCGCCGACCGGCACGCCGCGCGCCAGAGAGCTGACCTGAATGTCGGGGCCGTTCAGGCGTTCGGCGATGTAGTGGGCGGTGGTCTGGCCGTCGACGGTGGCGGGCAGGGCCAGGACGACCTCGCGCACCTCTCCTCCCCCCGTCTCGCCGCGTGTCACGCGTCCGACCAGTTCGGCGATCCTCAGAGCGTCGGGGCCGACCCCGTCCAGCGCGGAGAGAAGCCCGCCCAGCACATGGTATTTGCCGCGAAAGGCGCCGGACCGCTCCATGGCCCACAGGCCGCCCGCCTCCTCGACCACGCAGATCAGGGCGTTGTCGCGCGCCGGGTCGGAACAGATGGAGCAGGGATTGCGGGTGTCGGGCGCGCCGCAGACGCTGCACGAGGCGACCTTCTCCGCCGTCTCGGCCAGAGACGCCGCCAGCGGGACCAGCAGCTGGTCGCGCTTCTTCAGCAGGGCCAGCGCCGCGCGCCGGGCCGAGCGGGGGCCCAGGCCTGGCAGCTTGGCCAGCAGGCCGATCAGCCGTTCGATCTCGGGTCCGGCGGAGGCGGCCATGCGCTCAGGGGCCGGGCGTCAGAACAGCTTGGGCATGCCGGGGATGTTCATCCCGGCCATGGGGCCGGCGGCCTCGCGCATCAGGGCGGAGTTGACCTCGTCCAGCCTGCGTTTGGCGTCGGCGTGAGCCGCCACGATCAGGTCGGCCAGGATTTCGGTTTCACCGGGGACCATCAGGCTGTCGTCGATGCCGACGCGCGTGATCTCGCCGGGGCCTTTCAGGGCGATGGTGACAAGGCCGCCGCCGGAAGAGCCTTCGGCGGTGGTTTCGGCCATTTTCGCCTGGGCGTCCTGCAGCTTCTGCTGCATCGCCTGGGCCTGTTGCATGAGGGCGTTGAGGTCTTTCATGCCCCCAAGATAGGCGTTCCCGGGCGTGGGCGACAGGGCTGAAAAACAGCAACAGAAAAAGTGGCCGATGCCCTTGCGCGGCCGATGCGCCTCTCTATTTAGCACTTAACACTGTTGCTGATTGGAGAAATCCCCGTGGCCTTCGACACCGCCCCTTCGCGTGACCTGCCCCTGTCCGAGCCCGCCCTGGCCCAGCTGTTCACCGAGGCGCGCACGCGCAACGGCTGGACCGCCCGCCCGGTGCCCGTCGAGCTGCTGCACAAACTCTATGACCTGACCAAGTTCGGGCCGACGGCGGTGAACAACACGCCCGCCCGCTTCGTCTTCGTCACTTCACCCGAGGCCAAGGCCCGGCTGAACCCGCTGATGAGCGAAGGCAATCAGGCTAAGACCATGGCGGCGCCCGTCACCGTCATCATCGGCCAGGACATCGACTTCCATGAAACCCTGCCCCGGCTGTTCCCGCACGCGCCGGGTGCGAAGGACTGGTTCGGCGAAGAGGCCGGTCGGCGTGAATCCGCCTTCCGCAACGCCTCCCTGCAAGGCGGCTATTTCATGCTGGCGGCCCGCGCCCTGGGTCTGGACGTCGGCCCCATGTCGGGCTTCGACGCCGACGGCGTGAAGGCCGAATTCTTCGCCGGAACCCCGGTCGAGCCGAACTTCATCGTCAACATCGGCTATGGCTCGGACGAGAACCTGTTCCCCCGTTCGCCGCGCCTCGACTTCGAGGAAGCCGCGCAGATTCTGTAACGCTCAATCCCCGGCGGCGTCGAGCGTGTCGATCGCACGTCCGATGCGTTCGACGACGGCCGGGACGTCGAGCGGGCGCTGCTGCTCCGCCATGGCCAGAAGGGCCAGGCCATATCCGGCCAGTTGCCGGGACAGGGTGATGTTGGCGTCCAGCACCGTTTCTCCGGTGCTGCGCGCCGTCTGCGGATCGCCTTCCACAGCCACAGCCACAGCCATGTTGTGGAAGACCGTCAGGCGACGGTCTGGGCCTTCCGCCACAGTGGTGGAGTTCAACAGCCATATGTCGTCACGCATGCCTGTGACCACACACTGGTGTCCGCGCAAACCGTCCTGAACGAAACGACGGAAATGCACGATCTCGATCTCGCCGGCGTTCGCCGTCTGACAGCCGCGCGCATCGGTCAGAACGACATGGCCGTCTGCATCGGCTGTGAGGGCTCCGCCTGTGACCAGGTGGGTGTTGAACTCGAAGAAGAGGCTGTAGCCCCAGGCTGGCGTCTCTTCGCTGCGTGTCGGCACGGCCGCTCTCAGCGTCTGCTTCAGGGGCTCGCGGTCGATTACAGGCGTATCGAGGTCCAGAGCCTCGGCCAGGGTCTCGACCTGCTCGAGAATATTGGCGATGTCGGCGTCCAGCGCGGCGGGATCGATCGCCGGCAGGATCAGGGGCTCAAGTTGGGCCTGCGCCTCCGCCTGCTGCGACTGAGCCATAACCGTCATCGGGCACGACAGGACTGCGACCGTCAGCGCCAGTCCACGCCATGGATACGTCGTCCCGCCCGCCATTGAACCTCTCCCCCTGAGCTCTCCGCATCCTATCGGATAACGTTGTGATGGCGAGGTCGGGCGGGCGCTTCGACAGGTTTCGTCAGTCGGCGTCGTCGGTCTCGGCTTCGTCGGGGATCGCAGGCAGCTCGACCGGCGCGGCCAGCGTCTTCACCTCGCCGATCCTGGCGCCGGGGAAGGCCTGCATGACGGCGGTGATGAAGGGGTCGGCTTCGATCTCGGCGCGTTCCTCGCCGCGCTTGCGGCGGTCGATCTCGATCATGGTCTCGCCGCCGCCCTGGCCGTTGGCGGCGATCAGCCAGGTGCGGCCGGTCCATTCGCGCAGCCGTGACGACAGCTTGCGGGCCAGATCGAACGGCGCGCCCTCGGCGCTCTCATAGGTGATGGCGCCGGGCTTGAAGGCCACGGGCTTCACATAGCGCTGCACATCCATCTGCAGCCCGACTTCGCGCTTCTCGCCGATCAGGGCCACGACCTGCTCGAACGTCTGCGGATCCGGCGTCGCCGCCACCACCACAGGCCGCGCCGCCAACTGAGCCGAAGCCCCACCACCACCGCTTCCGCCGCCTCTGGGCGCCTGCCCGCCCGGCCCTGCGGGCATATCACCGTCGCGCAGGGCCTTCAGCGCTTCTTCGGGGCTGGGCAGGTCGGCGGCGTAGGCCAGGCGGATGATGGCCATCTCGACGGCGTCGGCGGGGCTGGGCGCGCGCCTCACCTCATCCAGCGTCTTGAGCAGCATCTGCCAAACCCGCGCCAGCGTGCCGGCCGAAATCACCGCCCCCAGCGCCGTCAGCGTCTGGGCCTGATCATTGGGCAGGCGCGTCGCCTGCGGGCCCAGCATCTTGGCGACCGAGGCGGCGTGACAGTGCTCCAGCAGGTCGTTGACCACCTGCACCGGATCGGCGCCGTAGCCGTAGAGGGTGCGGAACATCTCCAGCGCCTCGGGCGTGCGCCCGGCCATGACGGCCTCGAACAGGGCGATGGTCTGGGTCCGGTCGGCCAGACCCAGCATGTCGCGGACCGTGGCGGTCGGCACCGTCTCGCCGTGCTCGCCCTGCACCAGCGCCTGGTCCAGCAGCGACAGGCCGTCGCGCACAGAGCCTTCGGCGGCGCGGGCGATCAGGGCCAGGGCGTCCTGTTCGATGCGCATGCCCTCGCGCTCGGCGATGCGGCCCAGGTGGTCGACCAGAATCTCCGGCTCGACGCGGCGCAGGTCGAAACGCTGGCAGCGGGACAGGATGGTCACCGGCACCTTGCGGATTTCGGTGGTGGCGAAGATGAATTTGGCGTGGGGCGGCGGCTCCTCCAGCGTCTTCAACAGGGCGTTGAAGGCCTGGTTGGACAGCATGTGGACCTCGTCCAGCACATAGACCTTGTAGCGGGCCTCAACCGGCGCATAGCGGACGCTTTCCAGAATGTCGCGGATGTCGTTGACGCCGGTGTGCGACGCGGCGTCCATCTCCATCACGTCCATATGCTGGCCGGCCATGATGGCGGCGTCGTGCCGGCCATGGGCGCTCAGGGCCAGCGACGGCTTGTCGATGGTGTCGGACTGGTTGTTCAGGGCGCGGGCCAGCAGGCGGGCGGTGGTCGTCTTGCCCACCCCTCGCACCCCGGTCAGCATGAAGGCGTGGGCGATGCGGCCGGTGGCGAAGGCGTTGGTCAGGGTCCTGACCATGGCTTCCTGCCCGATCAGGTCCTCAAAGGTGCGCGGCCGGTATTTGCGGGCCAGAACGGTGTAGGCCTCGCCGTCGTCGCCCGCGACGGCGGGTTCGGAAACGGGGGCGGGCGCTTTGGCGGGAACAGGCTTTTGGGCAGGTTGGGGCGCCGCCTCAGCCAGAGGCGCGGCCGCGGCCTCGGCCTCGCGCATGCCTTCAGGTTCGGGGGCGCCGAACATGTCTTCGGTGTTGGGATCGCGTTCCTCGACCTCGGTCTCGGGTGCGTCTTCGTCCCACGGGGGACCATCGAGATTGGGATCGGCGTCGCTCATGCGACAGTCTTAGCGTGACCGGGGGCCAGCGTCACGAGACGAAGAAACGCCGCCGGGGATGATCTCCCCGACGGCGCGATTTCGACCGAAATGACCGGGCGGATCAGTCCAGCAGTTCAGCCGGGACGCGACCGCCGTTGGCGGCGATCTTGGCCAGCACCTGCTTGTGCAGCCAGATGTTCATCGAGGCGCTGTCCGACTTGTCGCCGGTGTAGCCCAGTTCGTCGGCCAGCTCCTTGCGCTCGGCCAGCGAGCTTTCCAGACCGACCAGCTTCATCAGGTCGACGATGGAAGTGCGCCAGTTCAGCTTCTGCGGATTGTTGGCCGCCAGCTGTTCGAGGATGGCCTCGACATCGACCGGTTCAGCAGGCGCTGCAGCGGCGGGGGCGGCCGCAGGCGCGGCGGCGGGCGTTGCGGACGGCGCCGCAGCGGGCGCCTGGGGGCGGCGGTTGAAGATGCCGCCGAGGATCTTGCCGAAAATGCTCATCCGAAGGTCTCCATGAGGATTGCGTGACTTCTGTAGCGCCTCTCAGTGACGCTTGTTCCGACGGATTTGTAAACTTTGAGCATGGGCGGCGGCGCGGCGCCGCAAGCCGAGCGCCAGCGCACAAGAACGCGCTCAAGCGGCGAGGCTCCGCGAGCCGAGCGTTAGCGCCCTAAAACCCGCGCTCAAGCAGCAAGCGACCGCGTCGCGAGCGTTGGCGTACTAAAAAAAGAAGGTGGAGACCGCGACCCGAAGGGGAATTCGTTGTGGCTGCTGCCTTCCGGCCCTGACCAGATTGGCGAAACCTTCGCCCGCGATCTCCACCCCCTATATCGCGGTTTGCGGGGCCGAGATCAAGATGCGTCGGGTTTGACCGCGCGATGAAGGGCCACAATTCCCAGCGACAGGCTCTCGAAGGTGACATCATCAAATCCGTGGCGGTCCAGTTCATCGGCGAGGGCGCGCTGGTCAGGGAAGTCATGCACGCCTTTCAGCAGATAGGAATAGGCGCTGGCGTCCCCGCCTGTCGCCAGCCGACCGATCAGCGGCATGCAGGCGCTCATATAGGCCAAGTACAGAGGGTGCAGTCCCGGCACGACGATGCGGGACGCCTCCAGGCACAGGAAGACGCCGCCGGGCCGCAGGACGCGCATCACCTCGGGCAGGACGCGCGCTCGATCCACGATCTTCAGTCCGAAGGCCATGGTGACGATGTCGAGCGAACCAGAAGGAACATCCATGGCCTCGGCGTTCTGGGTCTCGATCACGACGGCGGCGCCGTTCAGGCGGGTGCGGGCGATCTTGAGCATTTCGGGCGAGATGTCGGAGACGCGGATGCGCCAGCCGTCGCTGGTCGATCCCAGCCGCCGCAGGAGGCGCAGCGGGATGTCGCCGGTCCCCGACGCCAGGTCGAGAAGATGGCTGGGTTGTTCCTGAGCGACGCGGGCCGCCATCCGTGACTTCCACAGGCGGTGAATGCCGAAGCTGAAAACGTCGCACAGGCGGTCGTAGCGGTTCGCGATCCGGCCGAAGACATCATCCTTCGCCGGCTTGAACTGTGCGGAATTGTCTTTCATCGCGCTCCCCCGCGCGACAATGGCCGGTCAGCGAGGCTATGAGAAGCGTCATGGCTTCCTTTCCCATCCTGAACACCTTCGCCGGCAATCCGCTCGATCGGGCCGGGGACCTGCGCAACGATCCCGACTGGGTGGCCGAACAGGCGGGGCGCGACGACGCCCTGGCCATGGTGCTGTGGGAGGGGCGGCCCCTGCTGGAGGCGGGCGATGAGCCGCGTCTGGCCTGGCTGGCCATGAGCCATGCGCGGGCGGTGGTGCCTGACCGCGAGCTGTTCCTCGGCCTGTGGAAGGGCTCGCCCGTGTTCGCCGTGGAGGTGGAAAGCTCCATCGACCCGACGACCGGGCCGTTGAACGGGGTCGGCGTGTTCCACGAGATGCGTGAGGCGGCGGCTTTACTGGGCGCGGGCGATGCGGCCATGGCGGGCGGGGCCAAGTCGCTGTTCGACTGGCGTCGGCGTCACGGCTTCTGCGCCGCCTGCGGCACGGAGACGGAGACCTCTTGCGGCGGCTGGAAGCGCGTCTGCCGGGCCTGCGGGACCGAGCATTTCCCGCGCGTCGACCCTGTCACCATCATGCTGGCCGTCTATCGCGGCGGACCTGAACCCATCTGTCTGCTGGGCCGCCAGGCGGCTTGGCCGGCGGGGCGGATGTCGGCCCTGGCCGGCTTCCTGGAGCCGGGCGAGACCATAGAAGAAGCCTGCGCCCGCGAGATCGAGGAGGAGGCGGGCCTGACGGTGACGGCGGTGCGCCACCATTCCAGCCAGCCCTGGCCCTTCCCGTCGCAGCTGATGATCGGCCTGATCGTCGAGGTCGATTCCTGCGACGCCCGTCCCGACCAGACCGAGCTGGAGGCGGTGACCTGGCTGACCCGCGCTGAGGCCGCCGAGGTTCTGGCCGAACGCCATCCAACCATCACGCCCCCACCCCCCATCGCCATCGCCCGCACTCTGCTGCAAGCCTGGGTCGACGGTTTCGACCCCTGGGGTTGAAGAGGACGCGCTCCCGCCCCCCTTCTTCTTTCGTCATCCCGGCGAAGGCCGGGACCCAGCGGCGCGCGAGAGCGCGACCCTGTCGGGAGCGCAGGACGCAGAAACATCGTGCGTGAACAGTTCGCCTTCGGCGCCGCTGGGTCCCGGCCTTCGCCGGGATGACGATGGGGAAGAAAAACGACACCCTTCCCCTCCCAGCACGACCATCGCCCAGATCCTAACCCCCTGACCCTCAACACCTTCCCCTCGCCCCCAGCGTCACAACCGCGCCTCACCTGAAACCGGCCCTATCCTTCTGCCGTCCCGTCGCCGGGAAGGGCGCAAGGCCTTGCGGCTTGTCGCGGCGGGAACGAGACGAGCGGGATGAGGGTGGTCAGCTACGCTGGCGACGGCTTGCAAACGCGGAAAGGCCCACGGGCCTCAAGCAGCGAGCCGCCGCGCGGCGAGCGTTAGGCCCCCTCTACAAAGGACGTCGGCAGGAAACCGGCGTCGTTCCGGGGATCGGGTTCCGCAAGGCTCCGACCCGCCCGCCGCAGGCGTTGTCGGCAAGGCGCGAACAGCGTCGCTGGTTCGAGGGACAGAGCGATCCTCACCCTCGAGCCGACAGCCTGCGTTCAGACGCCTCGTGCGGAGCGG
>Ga0233377_1000211_pt1 | contig 31893 bp, 31 predicted proteins | sample ElkDunMinimDraft_6_FD_191540 | JGI IMG/M metagenome (GOLD analysis project Ga0233377, IMG submission 191540) | Fecal eukaryotic communites from dung pellets of Tule Elk in California, USA - Elk Dung E36 | ecosystem: Host-associated > Mammals > Digestive system > Large intestine > Fecal | place...
AACAACAACAACTTCACCAAGCCCGAACCCGGCCAGCCGGTGCTGATCTCGCTGGACGACGCCGAGACCCTGTTCCACGAATTCGGCCACGCCCTGCACTATTTCAGCTCGAACGTGACCTATCCCTCCTACGGCAACACGCCGCGCGACTTCGTGGAATATCCGTCGCAGGTGCACGAGCACTGGGTGTTGAGCCGACCGATCCTGGACGGCTATCTGAAGCACCACGAAACGGGCCAGCCCATGCCGCAGGCGCTGGTGGACAAGATCGAGGCCGCCGCCACCTTCAATCAGGGCTATGCGACCGTCAGCTATCTGTCCTCGGCCCTGGTCGACATGGACCTGCACACCCAGGCCACGCCGCCGACCGACATCGACGCCTTCGAGCGCGACAGCCTGGCCCGCTTCGGCATGCCGAAGGAGATCGTGATGCGGCACCGCCTGCCGCAGTTCAACCACCTGTTCACGTCGGACGGCTATTCGGCGGGCTACTACTCCTACCTGTGGTCGGAGACGATGGACGCCGACACCTGGGCCTATTTCGAGGAGTCGGGCGACGTCTTCAATGCGGACATCGCCGGGCGCTTCAAGTCGATCATGCTGGCGCCGGGCAACACCACCGACCGCAGCGACGCCTACCGCGCCTTCCGCGGACGCGACCCCGACGTGGCCGCCCTGCTCAAGGTCCGGGGCTTCCCGACGTCTTGAGCGGGCCTCTCGCCGCGTTGAGTTGAAGAAAAGAAGGGCTGGCGGAGCGATCCGCCAGCCCTTTCATTTTCACCCCGCGTTCCTCAACCCCGCCGCGACGCCGTTGAGGGACAGAAGGATGCCTTCACGCACGCGCGGGTCGTCGTCGCCCGCTCTGCGCCGGCGGATCAGTTCGATCTGGACATGGTTCAGAGGCTCGACATAGGGCATGCGCAGGCGGATCAGCCGGTCCAGTTCCGGCTGGCCGCCCAGCAGCCGGTCTTGTCCGGTGAGGGCCAGAACTGCCGCGTGGGTGCGGTCCCATTCGGCCTCAATGGCCTGCTGGATCCGGCCCGCCAACGCCTGGTCCGGGACCAGGCCGGCATAGCGCCGTGCCAGAGCCATGTCGGCCTTGGCCATGACCATCTCCATGTTCTGGACCAGGGTGCGGAAGAAGGGCCAGTCACGGGTCATGGCCCGCAGCTCGTCCATGTCCTCGCCCGCCACGGCCGAGCCGAAACCGTACCAGCCGGGCAGCATGACCCGGCTCTGGCTCCAGCTGAACACCCAGGGAATGGCGCGCAGGTCCTCGATGCGCTGCGAGGCGGTGCGGGAGGACGGACGCGACCCGATCTTCAGATCGGCGAGCTCGGCGATGGGCGTGGCGGCGCGGAAATAGTCTCCGAAGCCTTCGGTTTCATAGACCAGGGCGCGATAGGCGCTCATCGAGGCCTGGGACAGGCGCGCCGCCGCCGGGCCGTGCTGACGCGTCAGATCGGCATCCGGCGGCGGTGCCAGCGACGCCAGAAGAACGCCGCAGGTCAGGGCGTCCAGATTGCGCCGCGCCACTTCGGGTTCGCCGTATTTGTTGGCGATGACCTCGCCCTGCTCCGTCACCCGGATGCGGCCCGAGACCGTGCCCTCCGGCTGAGACAATATGGCCGAGAAACTGGAGCCGCCGCCGCGCCCGACGGCCCCGCCGCGACCGTGGAACAGCTGCAGCTTCAGCCCTACCGCATCGGTCACCTCCAGCAGGGCCCGCGACGCCTCGTGCAACTCCCAGGTCGAGGTCAGATAGGAGCCGTCCTTGTTGGAATCGGAATAGCCGATCATCACCTCCTGCACCCCGCGCGCCTGGGCGACAGCGAGGGCGGACGGCTCGCGCAGCAACCGCTCCAGCGTGGGGTGGGAGGCGCGCAAGTCCTCGATCGTCTCAAACAGGGGCGCGGCCTGAATGGGACAGGCCTCGGGCGCCTCGGGTCGGAACAGGCCGACCTCGCGCAGCAGCAGATAGACCTCCAGCAGGTCGGAGGCGGCGTCGGTCTTCGACACCACATGGGTGCGGATGGCCTGTGGGCCGAAGCGGGCCAAGGCCTGACCCGCCGCCTGAAGGATGGCGCGCTCTTTCAGGGTCTCCGCCGCATAGTCTGCATAGGGATTGAACAGCAGGCGGGCCGAGGCCAGTTCGTCGGACAGCAGGGCCAGACGCGCCTCTTCGTCCAGCGCCGCATAGTCTTCGCAGACCCCCGCCACCTTCAGCAGGTCGGCCACAACCCGCTCGTGAACGTCGGCGTTCTGGCGCAGATCCAGCGTGGCCATGTGGAAGCCGAAGACATCCACCGCCGTGATCAGACGGGTCAGCCGGTCGTCGGCGAAGGCCCGGCCGTGGTTGGCCATCAGACTGTCGTGCAGCACCGCCAGATCGGCGCGGAAGGCGTCCGGTCCGTCATAGGCGGGGGCGGCGAAGGCGGGCGGCAGGGGCGCCGCTTGCCCCGTCAAGTCCGCATGGGTCGCCGCCAGCCGGGCGTAGATCTGACTCAGCGCCCGGCGATAGGGCTCGTCGGCCCGGTGCGGCGAGTGGTCGCCCGACGCCTCCGACAGGGCCGCCAGCTCCGGCGACACGGCGGTCAGGGACGCCGACAGGCTGAGCTCCGAACCCAAGCCGTTCACCTCGTCCAGATAGAAACGCAGCACCGCTCGCGCGGCGGTCGCAAACGCCGCCGTCAGGGTCGAGGCGTCGACATTGGGATTGCCGTCGCGGTCGCCCCCCACCCAGGCGCCGATGCGGATGAAGGCGGCCAGGTCGGGCGCCGCGAGCCGTCGCCGCCAGTCGGCCAACTGAGCCGGGGCGACGTGCAGGAAGATGCGTTCCAAGAAGGAGACCACAGTGTCGATCTCATCCTGCACCACCAGACCGGCCTCGCGCACCAGACGGGTGCTCCACAGGATGGTGGCCTGACGTCGCAGGCCGTCAGTCAGGATTTCAGGCGAGCAGGCGTCGCCGTCGCGGTCGCAGGCGTCCAGCAGATCGGACACGGCGGCGATACGGTCGATCACGCTTTTGCGCCTCACCTCCGACGGGTGGGCGGTCAGGACCGGCGATATCAGCGCCGACGACAGCAGATCACGCGCGTCCGCCTCGGTCCGGCCCGCCGCCTTCAGCCGTTGCAGGGCGCCTTCGGGGGTGTCGGCCCGGGCGCCGGCGGCGGTCTGTTCCTGGGCGCGGCGGCGGCCCGCCCGGTCCTCGGCGACATTGGCCAAAAGCGAGAAGACCGCAAACCCGTGCGCCAGCCCGACCGCCTGATCCAGCGACAGAGCGGCCATCAGCCCCTCCAGCCGGGCTGATCCTTCCGCCGACGGCTCGCGGTGATAGGCCACCGACGCCTGCCGCACCGCTTCGATCCGGTCGTAGAGGTCCTGACCGCCCTCCTCGCGGATCACCTCGCCCAGCAGACCGCCCAGCAGACGGACTTCTTCACGCAACAGGTCATCGGGGACGGCGTCGGTCATCACACGGCTCTGACTGGATCGGACGAGGGAGCGTCCTGTATACAGATAACAACGCTTGAAACGGCATTGCGAGCCCTGCGCGGCCCCAGAGTCGACAAAGGCGCGCTTTTCCCGCATAAGCCGCCGCTTCCGACGCAAGTGAACCTCGCGTCTCCACCGGGACGACCCTCATTTCGATGAGACGAGCCCGGCGAGAACCCTCTGCCGACGTGATCGTCGCCAGAGGTCGTTGTCGTATGGAGCCGGTTCGCCTGTCGGTCTGAATGGTCCCCGGTCACTCCGGGCCGGGGCTGACGAGGTAGTGAATGTTCGAGGCTCTGAACGAGCGGCTGACAGGCGTCTTCGACCGGATCACCGGGCGCGGCGCCCTGTCCGAAAAGGACGTCTCCGAGGCGATGCGCGAAGTGCGCGTGGCCCTGCTCGAGGCCGACGTCGCCCTGCCTGTCGTCAAGGACTTCATCACCTTCGCCACCGAGCGCGCCACCGGCGAAGACGTCATCCGCTCGGTCAAGCCCGCCGATCAGGTCATCAAGATCGTTTATGACGGCCTTGTCGAAATGCTGGGCGGCGAAGAGCCGACGCCGATCAATCTGAACGCCACCCCGCCCGCCGTCATCCTGATGGCCGGCCTGCAGGGCTCGGGCAAGACGACGACCTCGGCCAAGCTGGCGCTGCGCCTGACCAAGTTCGACAAGAAGAAGGTCATGATGGCCTCGCTGGACACCCGTCGTCCGGCCGCCATGGAGCAGCTCCAGACCCTCGGCAAGCAGATCGAGGTCGTCACCCTGCCGATCGTGGCCGGTGAAAGCCCGGTCCAGATCACCCGTCGGGCGCTGCAGTCGGCCAAGCTTCAGGGCTTCGACGTCCTGATCCTCGACACCGCCGGCCGCATCACCCTGGACGAGGCCCTGATGGCCGAGGTGGCTGAAGTCGCCGCCGTCGCCAAGCCCGTCGAGACCCTGCTGGTCGCCGACAGCCTGACCGGCCAGGACGCGGTCCGCACCGCCAAGGCCTTCCACGAGCGCCTGCCCCTGACCGGCCTGGTGCTGACCCGCGCCGACGGCGACGGACGCGGCGGGGCCATGCTGTCGATGCGCGCCGTCACCGGCCTGCCGATCAAATATCTGGGCGCGGGCGAAAAGGTCGACCAGCTGGATGTCTTCGACGCCCGCCGCGTCGCCGGCCGCATCCTGGGCCAGGGGGACATCGTCGCCCTGGTCGAAAAGGCCGCGCAGGATCTGGACCAGTCCAAGGCCGAAGCGATGGCCCGCAAACTGTCCAAGGGGCAGTTCGACCTGAACGACTTGGCCGGCCAGCTGCAGCAGATGAAGAAGATGGGCGGTCTTCAGGGCATCATGGGCATGCTGCCCGGCGTGGCCAAGATGAAGGCCCAGATGGCCGAGACCGGCGTCGACGACCGCATGATCGCCCGCCAGGAAGCCATTATCTCCTCCATGACCAAGGCCGAGCGCAAGAAGCCCGACCTGCTCAACGCCAGCCGCAAGAAGCGCGTCGCCGCCGGCGCCGGGGTTCAGGTCCAGGACATCAACCGCCTTTTGAAGCAGCACCGCCAGATGGCCGACATGGTCAAGGCGATGGCGCGCGGCGGCCCCAAGAAGATGCAGCAGATGGCCGCCATGCTGGGCGGTCTCGGCGGCGGAGGTCCCGGAGGGGCCGATATGGCGCGGCTGAAAGCCATGGGCGGCGGCAAACTGGCCGAACCCGACGCCGAACAGATGAAAGCCCTTCAGGACCGTTTCGCGGGTCTGGGCGGCGGACAAACTCCGGGAGGGCTCCCCGGCCTGCCCGGCCTTCCCACCAAGAAAAACTGATTTTGATTTCCTAGAAAGAGACTGAAAATGCTGAAGATTCGTCTGGCCCGCGGTGGCGCCAAGAAGCGCCCCTACTACTACATCATCGTCGCCGACTCCCACTCGCCGCGCGACGGCAAGTTCATCGAGCGCGTCGGTTCCTACAACCCGATGCTGCCGCGCGACGGCGACCAGCCCCGCGTGACGCTGAAGGCCGACCGCATCGCCGAGTGGCTCGGCAAGGGCGCCCAGCCGACCGAACGCGTCGCCCGCTTCATCAGCCAGTCGCAAGACGAAGCTCTGATCGGCAAGGTCAAGTGGACCCAGTCCAACAACCCGAACAAGGCTCAGCCGGGCAAGAAGGCCCAGGAACGCGCCGCCGAGCGCGCCCAGCGCGAAGCCGACCGCGCTGAAGCCGAAGCCGCCGCCAAGGTGGAAGCTGCTGAAGCCGCCGCCCGCGCCAAGGAAGAAGCGGCCGCCGCCGCCGAAGCCGCCAAGAACGCGCCTCCGGCTGAAGAGCCCGCTGCCGAAGTCGCCGCTGAAGAGGCTCCCGCCGCTGAAGTGGCCGCTGAAGCTGCTGCGGAAGAGGCTCCGGCCGCTGAGGCCGCCGCTGAAGAAGCTCCGGCTGCCGAAGCCGCTGCTGAAGAAAAGACCGAGGGCTGAACCCCTTCGATCCGCTCCGGCGCATGTCGGGGCGCGGATGACAGGGAGCAGCGTCTGGGAACAGGCGCTGCTCTTCTGCTATCTGGAGATGACATTGATCCGGCTCCCGTCCTGCATCGGAGCCTGTGGAGATTTCTGGTGGCTCAAGACAAACTCATCCTGGTCGGCCAGATCGCCGGCGGGTTCGGCGTCAAGGGCGAGGTGCGCGTCACCGCCTACACCGCCGACCCGATGTCGCTGCTGGCCTATGGACCGTTGCTGCGCATCGATGGCTCGGTCGGCCTGACTCTGACCTCGGCCCGCCCCGAGAAGTCCGCCGTGGTCGGTCGCGCCAAGGAGATCGCTACCAAGGAGGAGGCCGACGCCCTGCGCGGGCTGAAGCTGCACATCCCGCGCGACAAACTGCCCGCCCCCGAAGAAGACGAATTCTATCTGACGGATCTGGTGGGTCTTGAGGCCCGCGACCCCGATGAAGTGCTGCTGGGCGTGGTCAAGTCGGTGCAGAATTTCGGCGCCGACGACATGCTGGAGATCGCGCCCGCCGCAGGAGGCCAGACCTGGTATCTGCCCTTCACGCGCGACGCCGCCCCCGAACTGCACATCGCCGAGGGCTGGCTGAGGGTCGTGCGCCCTCTGGAAGTCGGCGAGCGCGAGCCGGACTGAACCGGCACGCGCCCGTCCGTTTTAGTCAGATTTCTTCGGTCGGGGCGTCGCCCACGTGCTTCTTGATCGCCTCGATGGCCCGCTTGGCGCCCGACTTGTCGGAATAGCCTTCGGTCGAGAAGATGATTTCGGAATTGTATTTGAACCGGACGCGGAACTCGCCCGCCTTGTCCTTGTAGACTTCAAACTTATGGGCCACGGGACGCTCCTTTTGTGGAGCCGCCAAGCTGGCACATCGGACGCGAGCGTCAAGCCGCCAATTGCAAAGCTTTCTGTCAGACTTTGCGGGCGATCCGCGCCGCCGCCAGCGCCGCAAACCCCGCCGCCAGACCCCAGAACGCCGAGCCGACGCCCCACAGGGCCACGCCGGACGCCGTCGCCGCAAAGGTGATCACCGCCGCCTCTCGATCCGCCGGGTCGGCCATGGCGCTGGTCAGCGCCCCCGTCAGAGGACCGATCAGGGACAGGCCGGTCAATAGAGCCAGAGCCGCCATGGGCATGGCGATGAACAGGCCGACCAGGGGCGCGGCGAACAGGGCGACAAGCAGATAGAAGGCCCCGTAGATGACGCCGACACGCCAGCGCTGCGCTTGATCGGGATGGGCGTCCGGGCCGGTGCAGATCGCCGCCACCAGAGCTGACAGATTGATCCCGTAAGCCCCGAACGGTGCCAGAACCGTCGTCGCCAGCCCCGTGACGAACAACAGTTTTCCTGCTGGAGGCTCATATCCAGCGGCCTTCAGAACAACGAGACCGGGCAGGTTCTGCGACACGAGCGTGACCAGAAACAGCGGCAGCGCCAAGCTGACCGCCGCCTTGAAATCGAACTGCGGAACGACGGGATCAAGCCCGCCGAACAGGCCCGTCCCGGGTGGGGTCGCCACCTGTCCACGCAGGGCCAGAACCGCAAAAGCGCCCGCCAGCACGGCAGGCAGAGCCCAGGCCGGAGCGACGCGCCGCATGACGATGAAGACCGCGAACAGCCCCGCCGCCAGCGCCAGATCGGTCGGGAAGACGAGGAACAGCTTGACGCAGAAGGGCAGCAGAACCCCCGCCAGCATGGCCGCCGCCATGGCCGTAGGGATGCGCGCCGTCAGCCGCCCCAGCGCCGGAACCAGCCCTGTGACCACCATCAGCAGGCCGGCGATGACGAAGGCTCCCACCGCCGTCGCCCAGCCAAGACCCAGCGCAGACGCCGCCAACAGCGCCGCCCCCGGCGTCGACCAGGCCAGGATGACCGGCGTCTTCAGCCGCCAGCTCAGCCACAGGCCGGGCAGGCCTATGCCCAGGCACAAGGCCGTGGTCATGGAGACGATCTGCGCTGGCGAGGCGCCCATGGCCTGACCGGCCTGCACCACCAGAGCGATGGTGCCGCCGAAGCCGACGATCACCCCGACCGCGGCGGCGGAGAAGGCGGAGAGAGGAAGGCGCGAAGCAGTCCCGCCGTGGACGGGGCTCACCCCTCCATGTCGTCCGGCAGGCCGACGGCGTGGAAGCCGGCGTCGACGTGGACGACTTCACCTGTGGTCGAGCGGCCCAGGTCCGAGCACAGCCACAGGGCGGCGCCGGCGACGCCTTCCATCGAGGTCTCTTCCTTGATCAGCGAGAACTGCGCCGACTTGGAGTGCAGGCCGCGCCCGCCCGAGATGCCGGCCAGCGACAGGGTGCGCATGGCGCCCGCGGAGATGGCGTTGACGCGGATGTTCTTGGGCCCCAGGTCGCGGGCGATGTAGCGGGTCGCGGCTTCCAGTGCGGCCTTGGCCACGCCCATGGTGTTGTAGTTGGGGATGACCCGTTCCGACCCGAGGTAGGTCAGGGTGATCATCGAGCCGCCGTTGGGCATCAGCTTGGCCGAACGCTTGGCCACGTCGACGAAGCTGAAGGCCGAGATGTTCATGGCCAGCAGGAAGCTGTCGCGGGTGGTGTTGTCGACGAAGGAGCCCTTCAGCTCGTCCTTGTTGGCGAAGGCCACCGAGTGGACGACAAAGTCGATCGTGCCGAACTCTTTTTCCAGCTCGGCGAAGGCGACATCCATCGAGGCGTCGTCGGTGACGTCGGCCTGAATCAGCAGCTTGGCGCCGACGCTTTCGGCCAGCGGGCGCACCCGGCGCTCCAGCCCCTCGCCCATATAGGTGAAGGCCAGCTCGGCGCCCTGCGCCGCCAGCTGCGAGGCGATGCCCCAGGCGATGGAGCTGGAATTGGCCACCCCCATGATCAGGCCCTTCTTGCCCTTCATCAAATCGCCAACAGGCATGGTCCAGGCGGATTCGGCGGCCATCTTTACATCTCCAGAGTTCACGTGAGACGGATTAGCAGCCGATGCGCCGCACGTCACGATACGAGACCATGCTGAAATCAATCCTCGCTGTTTTCCTCGTGGCCCTCGCGCTCTCCGGTTGCGCCAGCCGGGGGGCGTCATTCGATGACAGCCGCGCGCGCGCCTTCACCCTTGGCCAGACCACAAGAGATCAGGCGGTCGCCGCCCTGGGGCCGCCCAGCCTGGAACTGGTGCGCGAAGATGGCCTGACCATAGTGCGCTGGGAGCGACAGCATTTCGGCCTTTCCGGGCTGGTGCGGCGTGTGGTCAGCGCCAATTTCCGCAATGACGTCATGGTGTATCTGCACGCGCCCGAGAAGGATGAAGAAGTCTCTGTTTTCTGAGTCATGCCAACCGTTCACAGGCCCAAAAGCTTCCGTGAACGGATAGAATGCATTGAATTCTTTGATAAATTGTCATTTTCGATCAACCGCGCGTTAAGCTCGGCGGCGCTTAGTCGCGGCCCTGTGCAAGAGGGCTCCATGGCGTTGATCGGCGATTACATCACCCGTGCGCAGCCGGTTTCACCCGACACGCCCGGGTCGGTGGTGCTGGAACGGTTTCAGGCCGAACCCAACACCCTGGTCATCGCTGTGGTCGACGATCAGGAGCGCCCCTGCGGCCTGGTGGAGCGCAACGCCTTCTGCCTGAGGATGGCGGCGGCCTTCGGGCGTGAGCTTTACGCCGGGCGGCCGATCTCGGCCCTGATGGACGATCGCCCCACCATCGTGCAGGCCGAAGACAACGCCGACGCCCTGTTCGCCTCGGTGCAGGCCACCGACCTCGGGGCCCTGATGAGCGGTTTCATCGCCACCTCGGGCCAGCGCTATGTCGGGGTCGGGGCGTCGCTTCAGGTGCTGCAGGCGGGCAACGCCCTGTACCGCGCCCGCGCCGATGAGATGGCCGAACTGGCCCGCGTCCTGGCGCTGGCCGAGGCCGAGGCTCATGCCTCCAGCCGGGCCAAGTCCGAATTCCTGGCGGTGATGAGCCATGAGATCCGCACCCCCCTGAACGGCGTGCTGGGCGTGGCGGGCCTGATGTCGCGCATCCTGACGCAAGAGGATCTGCGACCGCACGTCGAGACCATTCTGGCCTCGGGCGAGAGCCTGCTGCGGTTGCTGACCGATGCTCTGGACATGTCGCGCGCCCAGGCTGGCGCCATGACATTGGAGGTCGCGCCGATGGACCTGTCGGTCATGGTCGACGATCTTCATGCTCTGTGGGGCGCTCGCGCAGAAGAGAAGGGGCTGCAGCTCGACATCGCCCTGGCGTCTGACGCCCGGCGCTGGGTGTCTGCTGACGTCATCCGGTTGAAACAGCTGCTCAACAATCTGATCGGCAACGCCATCAAGTTCACGCCCGAAGGCGCGGTTGAAGTGTCTCTGTCTTCCGCATCATCCGTAGACGGACGGTTGCGTTTGACTGGCATGGTGGACGATACGGGACCAGGCCTGTCTCCAGAGGCGGCGAGACGAATTTTCGATCCATTCAACACGGGTGAAGCCCACCGCGAGGGCGCCGGCGCCGGTCTGGGTCTGGCCATCTGCCGCCAGATCGTCGAGCGGATGGGCGGAGTCATCGGTGTGGAGACATCACCTTCAGGCGGCGCACGCTTCCGCTTCGAGGTGCAGGTTGAGGCCGCCGAGGCCGCACATCAACCGGTGGCCCTGCTTCGCGCCGAGCCGACGCCGCATGAGACCTTGCATGTGCTGGTCGCCGACGACAATGCGGCCAACCGTTTTCTGGCCGGGCAGCTTCTGACGGTGTTCGGCTGCACCTATGAAACGGTTGAGAACGGGCGTGAAGCGGTCGAGCGGGCGACTATCGGACACTTCGACCTGATCCTGATGGACATCAAGATGCCGCTGATGGACGGGGTGGACGCCACACGCGCCATTCGCGCCCTGCCCGGCCCGGCCTCGACCCCGCCGATCCTGGCGTTGACCGCCAACGCCGACGACCGCGACGCCCAACTGTATCGGGCGGCGGGCATGGCGGGGGTGGTGCAGAAGCCGATCCAGCCGGACCTCCTGCTGGAGGCCATCCGGCGAGCGATGGCCGTCAGCGACGCCGCGCCCGCAATGCAGGCGGCCTAGACTCGACTCACGTCGGGAAACGTCAGCTTTGGTCGGCTGGCGCCCAGATCGGCGAGGCTCTAACGTCACGCCGTTATCCGGAGCATCGCCATGTTCGAGCTGCTTTTCGCCCTCTCAGGTCCCCTGCCGCCCTCCGCCGCGCCGCCGCGCCTGCCGGTCGCCGTGGTCGTCGTGTCGCTGGACAGCGCGACCCAGGGACAGATCCGCTATGGCCGCTCTGCCGTCGAGGCGGTCGGCGGCGAATACGGCACGTTCACCTTCACGCCGCCGCCGCTGGAGGAAACGGCATTCAGCGATTGTCTGCGCAATGATCTGGCGCGCGCGGCGACCTGCGCGCGCTTTTACATCGGCCACAACAACGCCCGTGATGCCCGGCCGCCGATCGTCGTTGTGCTGCTGTCTGATGCTGGCGACGACGAAGAGTTCAAGCCCGGCCAGCTTCAGGTCACCTGCGTCGGCGTGGGTGCGGCTGCGACCAACCCCGGGCGCCAGACGATCAGACTGTGGCCCGACGCCGCGCGGGTGCATGGCATGAACGCCGCTCTGGAAGACCGCAACGCCCTGACCGGCTGCATCGCTGCAGCCGGGGCCGAGAGCGGCTGGTAGGCCGGCTCAGACCTTCGACAGGATCAGGGTGCCGTTCGTGCCGCCGAAGCCGAAGCTGTTGGACATGACGTGGGTCAGTTCACCGTCATGGCGTTCACGCAGGATCGGCATGCCCTCGAACTCGGGGTCCAGGTTTTCGATGTGGGCGCTTTCGGCGGCGAAGCCGTGCTTCATCATCAGCAGGCAGTAGATGGCTTCCTGAGCGCCGGCTGCGCCAAGCGAATGGCCCGTCAGCGACTTGGTCGAGGAGATCATCGGCATCTGGTCGCCGAAGACGTTGCGGACCGCGCCCATCTCCTTGGCGTCGCCGACCGGGGTCGAGGTGCCGTGCGGATTGAGGTAGTCGATCTTCGGATCGCCAGCCATCTTGAGCGCCAGCTTCATGCAGCGTTCGGCGCCCTCGCCAGAGGGGGCCACCATGTCATAGCCGTCCGAGTTGGCCGCGTAGCCGGTGACCTCGGCGTAGATGGTCGCGCCGCGCGCCACGGCGCGTTCATATTCTTCCAGCACCACGATGCCGGCCCCGCCGGCGATGACGAAGCCGTCGCGGTCCTTGTCATAGGCGCGCGAGGCGACCGAAGGCGTCTCGTTGAAGTTGGAGGACATGGCGCCCATAGCGTCGAACATGTTGGACATGGACCAGTCGATGTCCTCGCAGCCGCCGGCGAAGACCACGTCCTGCTTGCCCCAGGCGATCTGTTCCGCCGCCGCGCCGATGCAGTGGGCCGAGGTCGCGCAGGCCGAGGAGATGGAATAGTTGATGCCCTTCAGCTGGAACCAGGTGGCCAACACGGCGGACGGGCCGCTGGCCATGGCCTTGGGCACTGCGAACGGGCCGATGCGCTTGGGCGAGGTCTTTTCGATCGTGGTCTGGGCCGCCTGCAGAATGACCTGGGTCGAGGGGCCGCCTTCGCCGACGATCAGACCGATGCGCTCGTCCTGGATCTCCTCGGCGGTCAGGCCGCTATCCTTCAGCGCCTCTTCAAAGGCGATGTGGGCCCAGGCGGTGCCGTTGGCGAGAAAACGCGCGGCGCGGCGATCGACCAGCGGAGCCCAGTCCTCGGCGGCGGTCCCCAGCGACGGCGGGGCCCAGACCTGGGAGCGGAAGCCGTATTTGATGTGGTCCGGCGCGGCCTGCACGCCGGATTTCGCCTCACGCAGGGAGGCGGCGACCTCGTCCTGCCCCGTGCCGATGGAGGAGACTATACCCAGTCCGGTGACGACCACACGACGCATGGCGGTTTCCTTGTTCAAATCAATGATGCCGCGCGGACCGCGGTCTTTTGGTGGCGACAGGCCCTGTGAGCCTCAGGCGGCGGGGGCGTCGCCACCGCCGAACAGGCCCACGCGCATGTCCGTGGCTGTATAGATAGGCACGCCGTCGGCTTCGAGAACCCCATCAGCGATGCCCATGACCAGACGGCGGTTGATGACGCGCTTCAGGTCGATCTTGTAGACCACCTTCTTGACGTTCGGTTGAACCTGACCGGTGAACTTGACCTCGCCGACGCCCAGGGCGCGGCCCTTGCCGGGACCGCCGATCCAGCCGAGATAGAAGCCGACCAGCTGCCACATGGCGTCCAGACCCAGGCAGCCCGGCATGACCGGATCGCCGATGAAGTGGCACTGGAAGAACCAGAGATCCGGGTGGATATCGAGTTCAGCCTCGACATAGCCCTTGCCGTGCGCGCCGCCGTCGGCGTTGATCTGGGTGATGCGGTCGAACATCAGCATCGGCGGCGCCGGCAGCTGGGCGTTCGCGGCCCCGAACAGTTCGCCCCGGCCCGAGGCCAGCAGCGCCTCATAATCGAACGACGACGGATATTGCGATTGGCTCAAGACAGGGGGCTCCGACGCTTGATCTGACGCCCGACACGGTGCGACAGGCGCCGGATCAGGAACGGTGTTGCCGTCGGGTTACACGACCCGCCTGCATCGCTCAAATGTTTTAGGAGGTGCGGCCCGTGCCTGCTGGACGAGCGGCGTTGCACAGCGCCCGATCCTGGGTTCCGAACACCGCCGACTGCTGCACCCAGCCGCGCCGCTTACCGGCCCGCACCCGGCACCAGCCGTCACGACATTCTTCCAGAGACACCAGCGCATGCGGCGACAGCCGGGCCCGCAGAGGCGAGCTTTCTGAGCGGCGCACATGGATGGGCACTTCAACATCCGAGCGGTTGAAGACGCTGCGGCGGCTGGAGACCACGCTGCGGTGAACCCAGGCCACGGCGCCGTCGGGATCGCAGATCTTGCGCCACTCCGCGGTCTCGGCGATCACCTGCACCGGCAGGTCCCGCACCTGGTATTCCCACATGATGCGGTAATCCAGCCCGGGACCATAGCGCGCCCTGACCTCGTCCGATTTCAGCGACAGCCAGCGCGGCACCGGCTGGCCCGTCGGCGTAGGCCGCCCGTCAGGCATGGTCTGGCTGGCGCTCACCATCACGGCGGAGCCCAGAATCAAGGTTATCGCAGCCAGGCTTTGGAAGCGGGAGCGAGCTTTGCTAGACACGGTGTACGCTCATGAAATCCAAGGCCCCGAATGTCCGCGCCCAAGCTTAAGGTCGTATTAACCAGACGCCTGCCGGACGCGGTGGAGACGCGCATGCGCGAACTCTTCGACGCCGAACTGAATCTGACCGACAAGCCGATGAGCCGCGCCGATCTGGAGGCGGCCGTCCAGCGCGCCGATGTTCTGGTGCCGACCATCACCGACACCATCGACGCCAGCCTGATCGCCGGCGCAGGCGAGCAACTGAAGATGATCGCCAGCTTCAGCGCCGGGGTGAACCATATCGACATCGACGCCGCCGTCGGGCGCGGCCTGATCGTCACCAACACGCCGGGCGTCCTGACCGAGGACACCGCCGACCTGTCCATGGCCCTGATCCTGGCTGTCAGCCGCCGCATCGTCGAAGGCGCCCAGGTGATGAACGAGGCCCGCTTTGAAGGCTGGACCCCGACCTGGATGTGCGGCCGCAAGCTGTGGGGCAAACGGCTGGGGATCATCGGCATGGGCCGCATCGGCCAGGCCCTTGCCCGTCGCGCCCGCGCCTTCGGCATCCAGGTCCACTATCACAACCGCAAACCCGTCAGCCCGATGATCGCCGAGGAACTGGGCGCCACCTACTGGGACGACCTGGACCAGATGCTGGCCCGCATGGACATCATCTCCCTGAACTGCCCGGCCACGCGCGAGACGCACCATCTGCTGTCCGCGGAACGTCTGGCCCGGCTGCAGCCGCACGCCTTCCTGATCAACACCGCGCGTGGCGAACTGATCGACGAGGCGGCGCTGGCCGAGGCGGTGGCGGCGGGGCGGATCGCGGGCGTCGGACTGGATGTCTATGAGAATGAGCCTGCGGTGCATCCGGGCCTGCCCGGTCGCCCCGGCGTCGTGCTTCTGCCGCATCTCGGCTCAGCCACGATCGAGGCGCGTCAGGACATGGGCGACCGCGTCATCGCCAACATCATGACCTTCCAGAACGGCCACCGCCCGCCCGATCGGGTCATCCCGGCCATGTTCTGATCCCTGCCCAGCATCACGGTCGCGGCCATCGGGACGCAAGCCGCTACATGATGTGATCCGTTTCCGGCGTCGCGTCGGACCGCCAGCGGTTGCCCCCGCCCCCTTGCGGGTTCTAGGAACAGAAGGCGTCCAGACTTCAGAAAGCCCAGCATGCCCGACCTGACCGACAAACAGACCTTCTCCGACCAGGACGCGCTGGACTTCCATCAGGTTCCGACGCCGGGCAAGATCTCCATGGCGCCGACCAAGCCCATGGCGACACAGCGCGATCTGTCGCTGGCCTATTCGCCGGGCGTGGCCATCCCCGTCCTGGCGATCGCCAAGGATGCGGACAAGGCTTACGACTACACCTCCAAGGGCAATCTGGTCGCCGTCATCTCCAACGGCACGGCCATCCTGGGCCTGGGCAACCTCGGCCACATGGCGTCCAAGCCGGTGATGGAGGGCAAGTCGGTCCTGTTCAAACGCTTCGCCGACGTCGACAGCTTCGATGTCGAGGTGAAGACGACCGATCCGGACGAGTTCATCACCGTGGTCAAGAACATCGGCGACACCTGGGGCGGCATCAATCTGGAGGACATCAAGTCCCCGGAGTGCTTCGAGATCGAGGCCCAGCTTCAGGACCTGCTGGACATTCCCGTCTTCCATGACGACCAGCACGGCACGGCCATCATCTCCACCGCGGGCTTGATCAACGCCGCCCATATCGCCGGCAAGAAGCTGGAGGATCTGAAGGTCGTTCTGGCCGGCGCCGGCGCGGCGGGTCTCAGCTCCATCGGCCTGATGAAGGCCATGGGCGTCCGGGCCGAAAACACCGTCATCGTCGACCGCGACGGCGTGGTCTACAAGGGCCGCGCCAACATCGATCAATGGAAGGCCGCCCACGCCACCGACACGCCGCACCGCACCCTGGCCGAGGCCATGGTCGGCGCCGACGTCGTTCTGGGCCTGTCCGCCAAGGGCGCGATCTCGAAGGAGATGGTCGCCTCCATGGCGCCCAATCCGATCATCTTCGCCATGGCCAACCCCGACCCGGAGATCACCCCCGAAGACGTGCTGTCGGTGCGGTCTGACGCCATCATCGCCACCGGCCGGTCGGACTATGTGAACCAGGTCAACAACGTGCTGGCCTTCCCCTATCTGTTCCGAGGCGCGCTGGACGTGCGCGCCCGCCAGATCAACCACGAGATGAAGATGGCCTGCGCCCAGGCCCTGGCCATGCTGGCCCGCGAGGATGTGCCTGACGAAGTCGCCGCCGCCTATTCCGGGCGCAAGCTGAAATTCGGTCGCGACTACATCATCCCGACACCGTTCGATCCGCGCCTGATCTGGTACATCCCGCCCTTCATCGCCCAGGCGGCGATGGACACCGGTGTCGCCCGCATCAACATCGACGATATGGACGCCTATCGCGACTCCCTGCGCGAGCGCGTCGATCCCTCGGCCGCCCTGATGCAGAAGATATCCTCGTCCGTGCGCGCCGCGCCGGACAAGCGCGTGGTCTTCGCCGAGGGTGAGGAACCTGCGGTCATCCGCGCCGCCTGGGGCTTCAAACAGGCCGGTCTGGGCGTCCCCGTCCTGGTCGGACGCGAGGACCTGATCCGCCAGAACGCCGCCGAAGTCGGCTTGTCGTTCGATGAGCTGGAGATAGAGATCGTCAACGCCCGCACCTCGGGCCACAATGTCGAATACACCGACTGGCTGTATGAGCGGCTGAACCGGCGGGGCTATCTGCGCCGCGACGTGCAGCGGATGATCAACCAGGACCGCAACTATTTCGCCGCCACCATGATCGCACGCGGACAGGCCGACTGCATGGTCACCGGCGTGACCCGCAACTTCAACATGGCCCTGAAGGAGGTCCGACGGGTTCTGGACGTCAAGGACCGGATGATCGGCATGTCCATCGTCCTGGCCAAGGGACGGACCATCTTCGTCGCCGACACCTCCATCCATGAACTGCCGAACGCCGCCGAACTGGCCGAGATCGCCGTAAAGGCGGCGGCCACTGTTCGAAAACTGGGCCGCACGCCGCGCGTGGCCTTCCTGAGCTATTCGACCTTCGGCGACCCCCCCGGCGACCGCGGCGAGAAGGTGCGCGAGGCCATCCGCATGCTGGACGGCATGAACGTCGATTTCGAATATGAAGGCGAGATGCCGCCCGAACTGGCGTTGAACCCCGAGGCGCGCGCCAACTACCCCTTCATGCGGCTGACAGGCGACGCCAATGTTCTGGTCATGCCGGCCATCCATTCCGCCTCGATCTCGACCCGTCTGGTGCAGTCGCTGGGCGGCGCCACGGTGATCGGGCCCCTTCTGGTCGGGCTGGAGAAGTCTGTGCAGATCGTGCCCCTGGGCGCATCGGTCAGCGAGATCATCACCGCCGCCACCTTCGCCGCCTACGCCGAAGGGCCTGAAGCCGAAGACTGATCCTCCTGCTACGGCCGCCAACGTGAACCGCCCCCGACTGCCGGTCGGGGGCGGTTCTGTTTCGAAATCATGCCCACGAGTGCGGCGAAAAACACCGCCGCTATGCGAAGTCCAGAGTGTCCCAGACGCTCGCGTCGCTGCGCCTGTGATGCAGCGACGCCGAACGCTTAGGCCTGCCTTGACTCAGCCGGACAAGCTTCCCCTCATCAGCGCCCTCTGCCGACGGTTCCGGCGCTCGAGGACCCAGCAGAGAATGACGGCGGGAATGCCGACAGCAGCGGTTCCCGCAAAGAACAGAGCATAGGCCGCCATCAGACTGTGGCCCGCCTCGAGCGCCTCCACGGCGACGCCCGAAAAGCCTTTCAGGAACTTGCCGAGCAGGGCGTAGAAGGAGCTGAGCAGGGCGTATTGGGTGGCCGTATAGCCGATCCCCGTCAGGCTCGACATATAGGCGACCAGAGCCGCGCCGGCGAAGCCCTCTGAGAAGTTCTCAACGAACAGGACGCCCGCGAACATCGGCGTCGACAGACCGGACAGGGCCATCAGCGTATAGCCGAGGTTGGACAGGGGACCGATCAGGGCGCCCAGCAGCAGGGTGGCGCCGAAGCCGAACCGCACGGCGCTAAGCCCCCCCGCCGCGATGCCGACGAATGCGGCCACGATGCCGACGCTGAGACGCATGGCGCCGATGGCCTCCTTGGTCAGGCCCAGGTCTATGTAGAAGGGCCCCACCATCGGCCCCATGACGAAGTCCGGCAGGCGATAGAGGCTGATGGCCGCCAGCATGAGCAGGGCAGCGGACCTGTGCGTCTTGAGGAAGTTCAGGAAGGGACCGACAACGGCGTCGAACATGCCGCGCGGGGTCCAGGGCGCCGCGCCGCCGGTCGCGGCGGCGATCTCGCGTCGATCGACGGGTTCCCTGGCGGCGAGGGTGGCCACTATGGCGATGGCCATCGCAGCGCCCCAGATGGCGTACGCCCCGTTCCATCCGAACCAGCTGGCGAAAAACAGGATCAGGGCGTTGCCCGCCAGGATTGCGAAGCGATAACCCAGCTGAAAGGCTGAGGTGAGCAGACCCATGTCCTCCTCATTCTCAGCGCTCTCGATCCGCCAGGCATCTACAGCGATGTCCTGGGTGGCCGAGGCGAAGGCGGTGACGAGGGCCGCAACGCCGAGGGGGACAAGTCCGCCCTCTGGTCCGATCACGGCCATGGAGATCAGGGCGGCGCCGATAACGAGTTGCGACAGGATCATCCAGCCACGCCTGCGCCCCAGCCGCCCCAGCAGAGGGACGTCAAAGCGATCAACAACGGGGGCCCAGATGAACTTGAAGGAATAGGCCAGTCCGACCCAGGAGATGAAGCCGATGGCCGACAGGGCCACATCACCCTCGGCCAGCCAGATGCTCAGTGTCGCACCGGTCAGGAGGAAGGGCAGGCCCGATCCAAACCCGAGAATGAAGGTGATCAGCACCCGGCCGCGCGACAGGGCGGCGAGTACGTCTCGCGTTCCTGTCTTCTTTTTCGGCTGTGGTTCGACGGGCGTGGTGGTGTCGTTCATCCAAGGCTCTCCCGGCCCTATGTCGAGAGGGCCGTCTCAGACGACCTTGGCGCGGAGTTCGCTTCGCGTCCAGCGCGCCAGTGCGCCGCGCAACGCTTCCAGTTCCAGAGGTTTGACCAGATGATCGTCCATCCCCGCTTCTATGCAGGCGCGGCGATCTTCGGCGAAGGCGTTGGCGGTCAGGGCGACAATAGGAGTGGCGTCCCCGCTGGCGCGAATGGCGCGTGCTGCACTGGGGCCGTCCATGCCGGGCATGCGCATATCCATGAACACCAGGTCGTAGCGGGCGCGTTTCAGCGCCGCGACCGCCTCGATCCCGCTGGCCGCCGTCTCGACGGCGCAGCCTTCACGCTTCAGCAGCGTGGCGGCCAGAAGCGCGCCGACCGGATTGTCCTCAACCAGCAACACGCGCGCGCCGGTGAAGCGGATTTGGGCGACGCGGTCGTCCTCGGACGCCGTATTACGAGCACCGGGCGCAGCGCCGACGGCGGCCAGCACCCGCTCGGCCAGCGACCCGCGACGCAGGGGTTTGATCAGATAGCCGTGGAAACCCGCCTGACGGTAGGGGACGATCAAATCGCGGTCCTGGGCCCGCAACAGGACGATGGCGGGTCGTCCCGAAGGTCTCTGAACCAGTCCCTGCCCCGCCGCCCGCGCTTCGTGATCGATCAGAATCACGTCGGCGTCGTCACTGACCGCGCCGCCGCTGGCGATGACCTGGGCTTCAGCTGCGGCCCGCACGAAGGCGTCATTGGTCACCACCCTGACCGACTTCCCGGTGAGCGGACGCAGGCGGCGCAGGGTCTGGTCGGCGACGGGGAAGTCGGCGGTGAAACGAAAGCGTGCGCCCGGTCCGTCTGGCCGGTCGCTGACCTCGACTTTGCCGCCCATGGCCGTCGCCAGTCGGCGCACCACGGCCAGGCCCAGACCGGCGCCGCCGAACCGCGCCGCGTCCGAGACATCGACATGGCCGAACTCCTCAAAGATGCGGCCCCGCGCCTCAACCGGCACGCCGGGGCCGGTGTCGTCAATGATGAAGGCCAGTCGAGGCCTCGACACCGTCCCGCCAGCCCGCTCGATGGAGATGCGGACCCCGCCCGTCTCAGTGAATTTGACGGCGTTTCCGGCCAGATTGAACAGCACCTGCCGCAAACGACCTTCGTCGCCCATGACGTCAGGAGCGTCCGCCGCGACGGACCAGGCGATCTCAAGACCGCGTTCATTGGCGCGCGGGCTGAGCAGTTCCGACACGCCGCGCACCAGGCGCTCTAGGTCGACAGGCGCGGAATCGAACTCCAGCTTTCCCGCCTCCAGACGGGCGTAGTCCAGAAGATCATTGACCAATCCCAGCAGATGCTCGGCCGAAGACCGCGCCGCGTCGGCGTAGGCCCTCTGCGCTCCGTCCAGCCGTGTCCGCGACAGCAGGCCCAGCATGCCGATCACCCCGTTCAGGGGAGTGCGCATCTCGTGGCTCATCAGGCGCAGGAATTGCTGTTCGGCGCCCGCGACATCAGGCTCAGTCGCCGCTCTTTTCGCCTGTCGCGCCATCCGCCCGCCTCCGCCTTCAGCGGAAACATGCGCGTGGACCCGTTAACATCGGCTCAAACACGTGTGCGCGATGGCGGTCAGAAGGCCGGAGTCTCCTTACGGCGGCTGGTCTGGCGGTCGAAATCGCCCTGGGCGCCGACGGTGGTGCGGCGATAGATCAGGGCCTCGGCGATGTGTCGGCGCAACACGCCGTCGCAGCCGTCGAGGTCGGCGATGGTCCGCGCCAGCCGCAGTGTGCGGGTCCAGCCCCGCGCGGTCAGGCCCCCAGCCTCGCCCGCCCGCATCAGCAAGGCGCGGCCCGCCTCATCCGGTGTGGCGAAGCGGTCCAGAGTCTCGCCCGAGGCGCGGGCGTTGATGGCCTGATCCCGCGCCAGATCAGGATCGACCCCGGCGGCGCGCAGTCGTTCCTCCTGCATGGCGCGGGCGGCCAGAACACGGGCGGAAGCTTCGGCCGTGCCCTCTGAAGGCGGCGGCAGGGCCATGTCGGCGGCGGTCACCGGCGGCGTCTCCACCGTCAGGTCGATGCGGTCGAACATCGGGCCGGAGATGCGGTTCTGATAGTCCCTCTGGCAGCGCGGCGCCTTGCCGCAGGCGCCGCGCCCGGTCCCGCCCAGACCGCAACGGCAAGGGTTCATGGCCGCGATCAACTGGAACCGGGCCGGATAGCGGACATGGGCGTTGGCGCGGGCCACCACGATTTCGCCCGTCTCCAGCGGCTGGCGCAGGCTGTCCAGCGCTTGGGCGGAATATTCCGGCAGTTCGTCCAGGAACAGCACGCCGTTGTGCGCCAGAGACGCCTCGCCCGGTTTCGCCTTGTGGCCCCCGCCGGTCAGAGCGGCCATGGAGGCGGAGTGGTGCGGACTGCGAAACGGCCGTTCGCGCGTCAGGCCGCCGCGCTCGATCATGCCGGCGATGGACCAGACCATGGAGGTCTCAAGCAGTTCGCGCGGCGTCAGCGGCGGCAGCAGGCCCGGCAGGCGCGCCGCCATCATCGACTTGCCCGAACCCGGCGGGCCGACGAACAGCAGATTGTGTCCCCCGGCGGCGGCGATCTCCAGCGCCCGCTTGGCGCCTTCCTGCCCCTTGACCTCGCGCAAGTCGGGCACGCGCGCGCCGTCGCGCATCGGCCCCGGCTCGGGCCGTCGCAGCACCTGCGTTCCCTTGAAATGGTTGATCAGGCCGATCAGGGAGCGCGGCGCCAGCACCGCCACGTCTCCGGCCCAGGCGGCTTCGGGGCCGTTGAATTCCGGGCAGATCAGCCCCAACCCCAGGGCGTCGGCGGCGACGGCGGCAGGCAAGGCGCCGCCGACAGAAGCAATCTGACCATCCAGCCCCAGTTCGCCAATGGCGGCCCAGCCGCTCAGCGCATCCTCAGGGATCACCCCCATGGAGGCCAGCAGGGCCAGCGCGATGGGCAGGTCGAAATGACTGCCCTCCTTGGGCAGGTCGGCGGGGGCCAGATTGGCGATGATCCGCTTGGACGGCAGGGCCAGCCCTATGCCGGCGAAGGCGCCCCGCACCCGTTCACGGCTCTCGGCCACCGCCTTGTCGGCCAGGCCGACGATGGTGAAGGACGGCTGGTCGGCGGACAGCTGCTGGACTTGCACATCCACGCGCCGCGCCTCCACCCCCTCGAATGCGACCGTGACCACGCTGGCGACCATGGCGTTCCCTCTCTTCGCAAAGAGAACGAACCATGAACCTGAACGGATTGCAAGAGCGCCGTTCTACGGAAGCCGCCCGTCAGGCCGACAACGCCCGCTTGGCCTCGATGGCGTCCCACATCAGGGCGGCGGCGTCGACGCCGGTGAAGCGCTCCAACTGCTGGGCGCCGGTGGGCGAGGTGACGTTGATCTCGGTCAGATAGTCGCCGATCACGTCGATGCCGACGAACAGCAGACCCTTGGCCTTCAGCGTCGGACCGATGGCGGCGCAAATCTCCTGATCGCGCGCCGTCAAGGCGACCGGCGCCGCCGTGCCGCCGACGTGCAGGTTGGAGCGCACCTGCCCCTCGGCGGGGATGCGGTTGATGGCTCCGACCGGTTCGCCGTCGATCAGGATGATGCGCTTGTCGCCTTTCGACACCGCCGGGATGAATTTCTGGATCACCAGCGGATCGCGTGAGCCGACGGCGTGGATCTCGACCAGGGCCTCCAGGTTAGGGTCGTCAGCCTTCAACCGCACAACGCCCGAACCGCCTGCCCCGTGCAGGGGCTTCAGCACCACATCGCCGTGACGCCTGTGAAAGTCGGCCAGGGCGACGACATCGGAACTGATCAGGGTCGGCGGCGTCAGGCCCTGGAACTGCGTCACCAGAAGCTTTTCGGGCGCCGAGCGGACCTCGGCCGGGTCATTGACGACCAGGGTCCGGGGATGGATCGTCTCCAGCAGATAGGTGGCGGTGACATAGGCCATGTCGAAAGGCGGGTCCTGACGCATCAGGATGACGTCGATATCGCGGCCCAGGTCCAGCTTGACCGTCTCGCCGAAGGTCACATGGTCGCCGAGGGTATGGCGCAACGTCACCGGGCGGGCGCGGCAATACAGACGGCCCTCGTCCAGCGCCAGGGTGCGGAAGTCATAGACCCAGACGGGGTAGCCGCGCTTCTGCGCCTCCAGCGCCTGCATCCAGGTGGTGTCGACCTCGATGTCGACCCCTTCGATGGGGTCCATCTGGATGGCGATTCTCATGGGACGATCCTCAGGCTGGCGGCGGCCCTTGGTAATGGGTCCGCCATCCCTCTGGCGCAAGCCTAGTTCAGCTGGAGACGCACGCGGTCGAAGCTGATCTGGCGGCGTGCGGCCATGGGATCATCCAAAGTCTGGGCCCGGTCCAGCGCCTGCAGGGCGCCGGTCAGGGCGCCCTGACGTTCGCGCGCCGTGGCCACGTCCAGCCAAGGCCGGTGGTCGCCGGGATCCAGCAGGGCGCAGCGCAAGGCCGCACGCTCGGCCGCCGCATAGTCCCGCGCGTGGATGGCCCGCACGAAGACCAGATTTTGCAGCCGGATCAGCGCGCCGCGCGGACTGACCGGGGCCATCAGCAGGTCCAGCCGATCGGCGACATGCGGCATCAGGCCCGCGCGCAGCGCCCTCTGGGTCAGCTCCGACGGCAGGACAAGACGCCCCTGGCTGAAGGGGTCCAGCGCCACCGGCCCCTCGGGCGTGTCGACCCGCAGCAGGAAGTGGCCGGGGAAGTCGACACCCTGACAGTTCAGTCCCGCGCGGCGGGCGGCGTCCAGATAGAATACGCTGAGGGCGGCGGACAGGCCGCAACGCCGCTCGGCGATGGCGATGACGTCGGTGTTGGCCGGGTCGTCGTCGTGCATCAGGTCGCCGTTCAGACGCAGATCGCCGCTGAGAGCTTCCGACAGGGCGTCGTCAGGGCCCATCTCGGTCAGGCGCTCAGTCAGACGTTCGACGGCGCGGTCGGCCAGGGTCCGGACGGGCGACGGATCGCGCAGGGGGTAGTCATGGATGGCGCAGGCGATGGCGGCGTCCAGCAGCGGGAAGGCGTCCTCCTCCTCCGTCTGACCAGCCAGGGTCAGCGCATCAATGGCGTCGTCGCGCGTCATCTCCCCCTCCCCACAAGCCCGGCCTCAGAATACGGTCGGCGGCTCCACATTCCGACGATGGCGCGGAATCCGTCCGGGCGCCAGCGCCACCACGTCGATGCGAAGCTGATGACCGGCCAAGCTGGGTCTTTGGCGCAACACCGCCCGGCCCGCCGACAACAGCCGGTCATGCTGTTCAGCGGACAGGGCCTGAAGCGCCTGTTCGGTCGTGGCGCGGCGCTTGACCTCGACCACCGCCAGCACTCGCCCCCTCCGGGCCAGGATGTCGATCTCGCCGGAGCGCGTCTTCAGCCGGAAGCCCAGCAGCTGATAGCCCTTGAGCATCAGCCACGCCGCCGCCAGCCATTCGGAGCGATGCCCCTGACGTCGGGACTTTCCGCCCAACGCCACACGCCAGTCCCGCTTGGCCCGCGTTACTGACGCAGGTTTCAGCCGGGGCGGGCGGGCGCTCACCGCCCCTGCAGCTCCAGAGCCCGTTTGTAGAGCGGCTTGCGCGGCAGGTTCAGGGCCCTGGACACCTCGGCGGCGGCCTCTCCCGGCGGCAGGCGGGTCATGGCCTCGGCCAGAGCCGCATCGGCGTCGGCCTGGGTCGCCTCCTCTGCCTCGCCCGGGGCGATGACGATGACGATCTCACCCTTGGGCGACTGGCAGCGCGGATCGACGGCCAGTTCGGCCAAAGTCCCGCGCACGCACTCTTCATAAAGCTTGGTCAGTTCGCGGGCGACGGCGGCGGAACGCGGCCCCAGCACAGCGGCCATGTCGGCCAGGCTGTCGGCCAGACGTGGGCCGCTTTCGAAGAAGACCAGGGTCTGGCGGGCGGTGCGCAGTTCCTCCAGCATGGTCTTGCGGGCGCCCGACTTGGGCGGAAGGAAGCCGGCGAAGGTGACGCGGTCCGCAGGCAGTCCTGCGATGCACAGGGCGGCCAGCAGACTGGAGGCGCCGGGGATGGGATGCACCGGCAGCCCCTCGGCGATGACAGCGCGAGCGACGACGAAGCCGGGGTCCGACACAAGCGGCGTTCCAGCGTCGGAGACCAGAGCCACCACCTCGCCCGCCTTCAGCCGTTCGATGGCCACCTCGGCGGCGCGGGCCGAGGCGTGGTCGTCGCAACGCTCCAGCTTCACCTTCAGCCCATAGGCGGTCAGCAGTTTGGCGGTGACGCGGGTGTCCTCGGCCAGCACCAGATCGGCGGCGGCCAGAACGTCGAGCGCCCTCAGGGTCATGTCGCGCAGATTGCCGATGGGCGTGGCCACCAGATAGAGTCCGGACGCGACAGGGCGCGGCGGCGGGGCGGTCGGCGGAAAGACGGACGGATCAGACATCGCGCGGACCCTGCCAGCCTGCGCGCCGGGGGTCGAGTGGGTTCAGACCAGAAGGGTGCGGATCACGGCGTCCAGCAGGGGCCGCCCTGTGGCGGTGGCGCGGACATGATCCCCTGTCGTCTCCAGAAATCCATCAGCGATCAACTCGGCGAGAGGCCCCGCATCCGGCCTGCGCTCCAGAACCGCCAGCGTCGCCAGCGACACGCCTTCGACGGTGCGCAGGCCCAGCAGCACCTTCTCTTCGGCGGCTTCGTGCGGGGACAGGGTTTCGCGCTCGCTCCATGGCGTTCCGACGGCGACGCCCTCGACATAGGCGGGGATGGCGCGGTGGGCGACGCTGGCGGTGCGGACGCCGTCCAGCGTCAGCCGTCCGTGGGCGCCGGGGCCAAGGCCCAGATAGTCGCCGCCGCGCCAGACGTGCAGATTGTGGGCCGAACGCGCCGCCACGCCGCGTGCATGGTTGGACACCTCATAGGCGTCGAAACCGGCGGCCTCGAGCCGGGCCTGCGTCGTCTCATAGAGGGCGGCGGCCAGGTCGTCGTCGGGCGGAACCCAGGCGCCGCGCGCCACCGCCCGCCCGAAGGCCGTGCCCTCGGCTATGGTCAGTTGATAGGGGGAGACGTGCTCAAACCCCATGCCCAGCGCCTCGGTCAGTTCGGCGGTCCAGTCGGCGACCGACTGGCCGGGTCGGGCGTAGATCAGGTCGATGGACAGGCGCGAGAAGGCCCGCCCCGCCACGGCCACGGCGCGGCGGGCCTCGTCCGCCGAATGATTGCGCCCCAGGAAGGCGAGAGCGTCATCGTTCAGCGCCTGCACCCCCATGGACAGACGATTGATCCCGGCCTGCGCCAAGGCCTGGAACCGGTCGGCCTCAGCGTCGGTGGGATTGGCCTCCAGCGTGATCTCTATCGCCCCGCGCGGCGGGAACAGGCTTTCAGCCCGTGCGATGATCCGCCCGACAGCCTCCGGATCCATCAGTGAGGGCGTGCCGCCGCCGAAGAAAATCGAGGCCAGACGACGCGACCCGACCAACGCAGCCTGCGCCTCCATGTCGGCCACAATGGCCTCGACCAGCCCCGCCTGCTCCTCGCCCCGCCCCCGATCGCGCACGACGTTGAAGTCGCAATAGGGGCAGATGCGCGCGCAATAGGGCCAGTGCACGTAGAGAGCTAAATCGGACCCCTTCTCCCCTCGGGGGTGGAGAGAGGGCGCATCGCGCTCGAGCGACGGGTGGGCGGCGGAGCCGCTCGGATGAGGGGGCTGGTTCTGTTCGCTCATCGCTCGATAGCCTTGCCTGAGGTTGGCAGCCCCCTCATCCGGCCCTCCGGGCCACCCGTCGCTCGAGCGCGATGCGCCCTCTCTCCACCCCCGAGGGGAGAAGGGAGAGGACACAACTTCTCAGTCAATCAAGGCCGCCTTCAGCTTGGCGAAAGCGAGGGCGCGGTGGCTGATGGAGTCCTTCAGCGCCGGGTCCAGTTCGCCGAAGGTCTGGTCATAGCCCTCTGGAATGAAGAGGGGGTCATAGCCGAAACCGCGTGTGCCCCGGGGCGGGAAGGTCAGCAGGCCGTCCAGCCGCCCCTCGACCACCACCGCCGGTCCATGCGGCCAGGCCACGGCCAGCGCGGAGGTGAACCAGGCGCGGCGATCATCGGAATGGACCTCCTCCAGACGCTCCTCGACCTTCTGCATGGCCATGGCGAAATCCTTGTCGGGTCCGGCCCAGCGGGCGGAGAAGACGCCGGGCGCCCCGTCCAGCGCCGCGACCGACAGGCCGGAATCGTCGGCCAGAGCCACCTCGCCCGACAGGTCGGCGGCGTACCGCGCCTTGAGCAGGGCGTTGCCGACGAAAGTCGTCTCCGTCTCATCCGGTTCAGGCAAATTCAGCTGTCCGGCCGTGACCACCTCGTAATGTCCGCCCAGCAAAGCCTTGATCTCGGGAACCTTGCCCGGATTGTGGGTCGCCGCGACCAGGCGCATCCCTTTGATAAGTCTAAGATTCATGTCGATCACGCGTCCTGTCACAATCCATTGCCAAAGTTTAATATCGTTAAACGATATGTAACATGACTTCCAGCAACGCACGGCCTATCTATTATCTCAAGGACGGACGCCGCGACGTTCTCCGGTAGAGCCAAAATCGGCAAAATCGATGCAGCGGAAATCAAGAACAGGGGTGAAAACACCCCTTCTCAGGATCAACGGAGAACCACAATGAGCACCATGAACGCTTCCCTCTTCATCGAAAAGATCGGCTACGGCATTTTGAACACCTTCCTGCTGGCCGCCATGCCCGCCGCCCTGATCGTCTCGCTGATCCAGGCTCTGTAAGTCACTTCAACGAAACGGAGCTTTGACGCCAGGCATGACAAGCGCGAAGACTGTGACCGCGTGAGGGTTCGCCGGACCCCACGCGGCATTCGCGCCCCTCACCCGGCCTGACCACACAGGGCTTTGCATGCGCTTCTGGAAAAAAACCTCTCCGGGACGCGATTCCACCGCATTGAGAGGTCTGGGCTTTCGCCCCATTTCCGGCATTCTGAGCGTCGCCCTGTGGGCCGCTTTCTGGATTCTGGCCCTGCTGACGCTGGCCACCCTTCTTCTTTTCGTCGTGATGGTCTTCGTGCCGATGGGCTCGCTGGATTTGACCGCGACCTCGTCCGACGGCGGCACCAGCGTGCCCGTGCCGCGCGCCTATATTCTTTTCGGCATCGGCGCTTTCGCTGGCTATTTCGGCGGCTTCGCCCTGGTGCTGCGCCACCTGCGCCGGATCGTGCATTCGCTGCGCATCGGCGACCCGTTCCATCCCGCCAACGTCAACCGGCTGAAGCAGATCGGCCTGATTCTGGCCGTCGTCACCGGCGGCGCCTGGATCGGCCAAAGCCTGGTCTCGCGTCTGGTGCGCGGATCCATGGAGCCCCCCGGGCTGTTCGACCTGGCCACACCGGCTTTCTCCGTCCTGGTCGTCTTCGTTCTGGCCGAGGTGTTCCGCGAAGGCGCCCGCCTGCGGCGCGAAGCCGAACTGACCATCTGAACCGCCTTCTCGTTCAGGCGTCCGACCGTTAGAGAGACACTATGGCCATCCGCATTCAACTGGACCGCATTCTCCTGGAACGGCGCATGTCGTTGACGGAACTGGCCGACCGCGTGGGCGTGACCCTGGCCAATCTGTCGATCCTGAAGACGGGCAAGGCGCGGGCCATCCGCTTCACCACCCTGGACGCCCTTTGCCGCGAGTTGAACTGTCAGCCGGGTGATCTTCTGGCCTATGAACCCGGCCCGCAGGACGCCGGTTCGGACGAGGACGCCGACGGGACCGCACCCGGCACGACATGAGCCGCCGCGACGACCTCAGCCGGGAGGATCGCCGCATCTGGTCGCGGGTGGCCGGTTCGGTGACGCCGTCAAAGCCGAAGAAGGCCGCGCGAGTCACGCCCGGCGCGATCGAGGCCGACCCGCCGCCCGCGCCACATCCCACAGGGAAGACGCCAAAAACGCGTCCGCCCTCTGTCACGCTTCCGACCCTCGTTCCACCCCCAAGCGCGGCCTCGACGCCCCGCGCCGCACCTGAAGCTCTGGAGCCGCGCCGCCAGCGCCGCCTCTCGCGCGAACGCGATCCGATCGAGGCGAAAATCGATCTGCACGGCTATGGCCGCTTCCAGGCCCAGGACGCACTGACCGCATTTCTCATGGGAGCGCAGTCCCGCGGGTATCGCGCCGTTCTGGTCATCACCGGACAGGGCCGTCGCGGCGGAACCGGCGTGATCAAGAGCTCGGTCCACGACTGGCTGACCGGCCCGGCCCTGCGCGGCGTGGTCTCCGGCTTCGCTCCCGCCGCCAGACAGCATGGCGGCGACGGCGCGCTTTATGTCACTCTGCGTCGGACAGGCGGCTGAAAGGAAGACCATGGCGTTTCTGATCGCGGTGCAGCTGGGGAGCGGCGACTGGCAGGCGCATGTCGTGGCTCACCCGTCATCAAGCTTTTGCGGCGACATCGACGTGATCGGTCGCCGCGTTCCCTCCTGGCGCTTCATCGAAGCCTGGGAAGGCGTGAGGAAGGATGACGCCGTTCGTCTGGCCCAGACGTTGAAGGGGGCTCCCAAGACCCAGCGGCGTCAGCTCATTCTCGAGCACGCCAAAGGCTTGCGCCTCTCGGCCAGAGGCGGAACCCTTCTGGAGCTTTAAGCCAGCCTCAGTCCTGCGTCCTTCGCCAGAATCTCCAGCGAGGTCATCGGGCGCGGACCCCAGTGGGCGATGACTTCGGCGGCGGCCAGAGATCCCAGCTTGCCGGCGTCCTCCAGCAACAGACCGCGCGCCAGACCCAGCAGGACCCCGGCGGCGTATTGATCGCCGGCGCCGGTGGTGTCGATCACCCTGTCGACCGGGACAGCCGCGACCTCGACCCGCTGATCGCCGGACAGAAGCACAGAGCCGGCGGCCCCGCGCGTGACGGCGGCGATCTCGACCATGGAGGCCAGGCGGGCGGCGCCGGCGTCGAAATCATCGATTTCGAACAGGGCGGCCAGTTCGCCTTCATTGGCCAGAACGATGTCGGCCGAGGTCTCGATGAAGGCCAGCAGCTCGGCGCGCCAGCGAGCGACGACGAAGGTGTCGGACAGGGTGATGGCCACCTTGCGCCCGGCGGCGTGAGCGGCGGCGGCGGCGGCCTCGAAGGCGGCGCGCGCCGGGGCCGGGTCGAACAGATAGCCTTCCAGATAGACGATGGCCGAGGCGCCGATGACCTCGGCGTCGATGTCGGCGGCCGACAGCTGGTTGGCGGCGCCCAGGAAGGTGCACATGGTGCGCTGACCATCGGCGGTGACGTTGATCAGGCAGCGGCCTGTGCCCAGGCCCAGATCAGCGCCGCCGGTCAGGACCGGGCTGTCGAAGGCCACGCCCGCCGCGCGGATGTCATGGCTGAAAACTTCGCCCAGGGTGTCGTCGGCCACCTTGCCGACATAGGCCGAACGCCCGCCGAACGAACCGACGCCCGCCACCGTATTGCCCGCCGAACCGCCCGACGCCTCGACCCCGGCCGCCATGGCCTCGTAAAGGGCCGCGCTCTGGTCGGCGTCGACCAGCTGCATCGAGCCCGAGATCAGGCCGTGGGCGGTCAGGAATGCGTCATCGCAGGGGGCCAGGACATCGACGATGGCGTTGCCGACGGCGCAGACGTCATAGCGGGCGTCTTTGGAGAAGTTCTGGGTCATGGGGCGGCGTTTAGCGGGTGGCGGGGTTCTGCGCTAGACGTGACCGATGACCCAGATCGCCGTCCTGACCCCTGACCCATCCGACCCCTCCTATGCCGACCAGTGGCCGGGCGTGCTGGAGCGGCTGTCGCAGGCGCTGGCGCTGGAAGGCCTTCAGGCCGTCCCCCGCCCCTGGACCGACCACATCGAGAGCGGCGATGAATTGACTGACTTTGCTCTGGTCCTGCCGCTGATCGTCTGGGGCTACCACCGCGATCACGCCCGCTGGATGCAGGCCTGCGAAACCTGGACGGCGGCGGGAGTCCGCATGTTGAACCCTCCGTCGGTGCTGGCCTGGAATTCCGACAAATCCTATCTGGGTCGATTGGCCGGGCGCGGCGTGGCCATACCGCCAACGTCGTGGGTCGAGGGCGTGACCCAGGTCGACGTCGAAGCCGCCTTCGACCGCTTCGGAACGGACGCCCTGGTGGTCAAGCCCCGCGTCTCGGGCGGGGCGTGGAAGACCCTGCGCCTGTCGCGCGGCGAGACGATGCAGGACGCCCCCGAAGGCCCGGCGATGATCCAGCCTTATCTGCCCTCCATCGAGACGGAGGGGGAGACCTCGCTGCTGGTGTTCGGCGGACGACTGAGCCACGTCGTCAACAAACGCCCGGTCAACGGCGACTTCCGCATCCAGGTGCAATTCGGCGGCCAGTATGTCGCCCTGCCCGAAGCGCCTGAGGGGGCATGGGCTCTGGCTGAGGCGACCTTGGCCGCCATCGACGAAGACCTCCTCTACGCCCGCATCGACATGGCGCGCGGCGCCGATGGAGGTTGGCTGCTAATGGAGGCTGAGCTGATCGAGCCGGATTTCTATCTGGCCTCCGCGCAGGACGGCGGCCGCAACTTCGCAAATGCCGTCAAAGCCCGGCTCTAGTCACCACCCGCCCCCAAAGGACAGGGCGCTTATTTTTTCTCGTCCGGCTTCTTGCCCTTGAAGGCTTCATCGACCTCATCTTTGGTGATCCGTTTGGACGGGTCGCCCTTCTGGTTGAGGTTCTGCTCTTCGGTGCCGTCGCCCATCATGCCGGGGTGGGGGTCTTTCTTGGTGTC
>Ga0233377_1000215_pt1 | contig 31597 bp, 3 predicted proteins | sample ElkDunMinimDraft_6_FD_191540 | JGI IMG/M metagenome (GOLD analysis project Ga0233377, IMG submission 191540) | Fecal eukaryotic communites from dung pellets of Tule Elk in California, USA - Elk Dung E36 | ecosystem: Host-associated > Mammals > Digestive system > Large intestine > Fecal | place...
GGGCGGGTGGTGAGGTGCCGCATCTGCTGCGCGGGCTGGTGCGGGGGGTTCGCAGGTCGGCGGTGTCGGGGATGGCGTCGGCCGTGGCCGGTGACGGTGCGCTGGTGGGACGGCTGACCGGGTTGGAACCCGCGGAGCGTGTCCGGCTGCTGGTGGACCTGGTGCGTACCGAGGTGGCGCTGGTGCTGGGGCACACCTCGCCGAAGGCGGTGGATGTCCGGCGGGAGTTTCGGGAGCTGGGCTTCGACAGCCTGACCGCGGTGGAGCTGCGCAACCGGTTGAACGCGGCGACCGGGCTGCGCCTGCCGGCCACGCTGGTGTTCGACCACCCAACGCCCGCCGTACTGGCGGAGTTCCTGCTGGAGGAGGCCCTGGGCGAGCGGGACGTCCCCGTCCCGGCCACGATCACACCGGTCGCCGACGACCCGGTCGTGATCGTCGGGATGAGCTGCCGCTATCCGGGGGGCGTCACCTCACCGGAGGACCTGTGGCGGTTGGTGGCGGAGGGCCACGACGCGATCACGGGATTCCCGGTCAATCGTGGCTGGGACCTGGAGGCGCTCTACCACCCGGACGCCGACCACGCGGGCAGCTCGTACACCAGACAGGGCGGCTTCCTGCACGACGCGGCCGAGTTCGACGCGGACTTCTTCGGGATGAGCCCTCGGGAGGCGCTCGCGACGGACGCGCAGCAGCGCCTGTTGCTGGAGACCTCGTGGGAGGCCGTCGAGCGGGCGGGAATCGACCCGGTCACCCTCCGGGGCAGCCGGACGGGCGTGTTCGCCGGGGTGATGTACACCGACTACAGCGGGATCCTGGGCGCGGGAGAGTTCGAGGGCTATCGGGGTACGGGGACCGCCGCGAGCGTCGTCTCCGGCCGGGTCTCCTACACGCTGGGCCTGGAGGGGCCGGCCGTGACGGTCGACACGGCCTGCTCGTCCTCGCTGGTCGCGGTGCATCTGGCCGCCCAGGCGCTGCTCTCGGGAGAGTGCGAGCTCGCCCTGGCCGGCGGCGTGACCGTGATGGCCACGCCCGGAGCCTTCGTGGAGTTCTCCCGGCAGCGCGGGCTGTCCGCCGACGGGCGATGCAAGTCGTTCGCGGACGGCGCGGACGGTGTGAGCTGGGCCGAGGGCGTCGGGGTGCTGGTGCTGGAGCGCCTGTCGGACGCCCGGCGCAACGGCCACGACGTGCTCGCGGTGGTGCGGGGTTCCGCGGTGAACCAGGACGGCGCGTCCAACGGGCTGACCGCGCCGAACGGCCCCTCACAGCGGCGGGTGATCCGCCAGGCCCTGGCCGGAGCGCGCCTGTCGGCGTCCGAGGTGGACGTGGTGGAGGGGCACGGGACCGGAACCACCCTGGGCGATCCGATCGAGGCGCAGGCGCTGCTCGCCACCTACGGCCAGGACCGGCCCGAGGGCCGCCCGCTGCTGCTGGGGTCGATCAAGTCGAACATCGGCCACACCCAGGCCGCCGCCGGCGTCGCGGGCGTGATCAAGATGATCATGGGTATGCGGCACGGCATCGCGCCCAGGACCCTGCACGTCGACGCGCCGTCCTCGCACGTGGACTGGGCCGAGGGCGCGGTGGAGCTGCTGGCCGAGGCGCGGGAGTGGCCCCAGACGGGTCACCCGCGCCGGGCCGCCGTGTCGTCGTTCGGCTTCAGCGGCACCAACGCCCACCTCATCATCGAGCAGGGCGTCGAACAGGACATCGAGCAGGGCGTCGCCGAGGGGACCCCGCCGGACGGAGGGGACACGCCCTCGGCCGCCGCGTCGCCGGCGGCGGGCCTGCCGCTGCCGGTCTCCGGCAGGACGGAGGGGGCGGTGCGGGCGCAGGCCGCGCGGCTGCTGTCCCACCTGGAAGGCCGTCCCGAGGCGTCCCTCGCCGACATCGCGTTCTCGCTGGTGACCACCCGTTCCCTCTTCGAGTACCGGGCCGCCGTGCTGGCCGAGGACCATGCCGGAGCGCTCGCCGGGTTGCGGGCGCTGGCCGGCGGCCGGGCCGCGCCGGGGGTCGTACGCGGCCAGGCCAAGGACGAGTTGAGGCCGGCGTTCCTGTTCACCGGCCAGGGCGCCCAGCGCGTGGGCATGGGCCTGGAGACCTACGAGCGGTTCCCGGTGTTCGCCGAGGCGCTCGAAGGCGTGCTCGCGGCGCTGGCTCCCCGGATGAGTCCTCACCTGGACCGCCCGCTGCGGGAGGCGCTCTTCTTCGACGCCGAACTGCTCGACCGCACGGCATACACGCAACCGGCGCTTTTCGCCCTTGAGGTCGCCCTGTACCGGCTGGTGGAGTCGTGGGGCGTGCGCCCGGCCGCGCTGGCGGGGCACTCGATCGGGGAACTCGCCGCCGCGCACGTCGCCGGGGTGCTGACGCTGGAGGACGCCTGCGCGCTGGTGGCCGCGCGAGGCCGGTTGATGCAGGCGCTCCCCGCAGGTGGCGCGATGGTGGCGATCCAGGCGAGTGAGGAGGAGATCCGTCAGGCGCTGGCCGGACGCGAGGACGAGGTGTCCGTCGCGGCGGTGAACGGCCCGGCCTCAGTGGTGATCTCCGGGGTCGAGGCCGCGGTGCTTGAGGTCGCCGCCGGGTTGGCCGGCCAGGGGCGCAGGACCAAGCGGCTGCGGGTGTCGCACGCGTTCCACTCCCCGCTGATGGATCCGATGCTCGCGGAGTTCAGGGCGGTCGCGGAGACGGTGTCGTACGCGCCCCCCCGGATCCCGATGATCTCCAACGTGACCGGCGGGTTCGTCGTGGACGAGGTGTGCTCCCCCGACTACTGGGTGCGGCACGTGCGGGAGACCGTCCGGTTCCGCGACGGCGTGCGGGAACTGCACGGGACGGGCGTGACCGCGTTCCTGGAGATCGGGCCGGACGGCGTGCTGACCGCGATGACCCAGGACGCCCTCCCCGACGAGGCGGAGGCGCTGCTGCTGCCCGTGCTGCGCGGCGACCGCGGCGAGAGCGCCGCGCTCATGACCGCGCTGGCCGAGCTGCACGTGAACGGCGTACGCGTCGACTGGCCGGCTCTGTTGCGCGGGGCCCGCCGGGTGGACCTGCCGACGTACGCGTTCCAGCACGAGTCGTTCTGGCCGGAGCCGGCGCCCGCCGCGAACGACGCGGTCGCCGATCCGGCCGACGCGCGGCTCTGGGACGCGGTCGGGCGCGGTGACGCCGGGGACGTGGCCGCGATCCTCGGCCTGCGCGAGGAGCACGCCTCCTCGCTGGACGCCCTGCTCCCGGCCCTGTCGTCGTGGCGGCGGAGCCGGAGCGAGGTGGCGACGCTCGACTCCTGGCGCTACCGGGTGGAGTGGAAGCCCCGCCGCACGCCCCCCCTCGCCGTGCTGGAGGGCACCTGGCTGGTCGTGACCGCCGAGGGGATCTCGGACGGCGACGTGGTCGCCGCGCTGGAGGGTCACGGGGCGCGGGTGGAGCGGCTCGTGCTGGAGGGGACGGACGCCGGCCTCTCGTCGCTGGCGGCCAGGCTCGGGGAGCCGGCCGAGATCTCCGGTGTGGTGTCGATGCTCGCGTCCGCGGAGGCGCCCGTCGCGGACGGCGGGGCGGTGCCGAGCGGCCTCGCGCTCACGGTCGCGCTCCTGAGGGCGCTCGGCGACGCGGAGATCGGCGCGCCGCTGTGGTGTGTCACCCGGGGCGCCGTGTCCGCGGCTCCCGGTGATCGGGTGACCCGTCCCGTGCAGGCGCAGGTGTGGGGCATGGGCCGGGTCGCGGCCCTGGAGCATCCGGAGCGCTGGGGTGGTCTGGTCGACCTGCCCGAGGTCGCCGAAGGGCGCTGCGCCCAGGGGCTGGCGAGCGTGCTGGCGGGTTTGGACGGCGAGGACCAGGTGGCGGTGCGGGCGTCGGGCGTGTTCGGGCGGCGGTTGCGGCGCCACCCCGCCGTGTCCGGCCCGGCCGGCTCGACCGGTGCCGCCGTACGGGGTTCCGGCGGTGCGGTGCCGGGTTCCGGCGCTGTCGTGTCGGGTTCCGGTGGTGCGGTGCCGGGTTCCGGACCCGCCGCGCTGGGCTCCGGCGGCACGGTGCTGATCACCGGTGGGACCGGCGCCCTCGGCGCGGCCACCGCGCGGTGGCTGGTACGCGGCGGCGTCAGGCGTCTCGTGCTGACCGGCCGGCGCGGCATGGACGCCCCCGGAGCGCCGGAGCTGCGCGACGAGCTGCTCGCGCTGGGTGCCGAGGTGAGCGTCGTCGCCTGTGACGTGGCCGACCGCGACGCGCTCGCCGCCCTGCTGGCCACGATCCCGGCCGAGCATCCGCTCACCGGGGTCGTCCACGCGGCCGGGGTGGGACAGGCCGTCGCCCCCCTTGAGCGGGCGGACGCCGCCACCCTCGCCGAGGTGACGACGGCGAAGGTGGCCGGAGCCGCCAACCTGGACGACCTGCTCGCAGATCGCGAGCTCGGCTTCTTCGTGCTGTTCTCCTCGATCGCCGGGGTGTGGGGCAGCGCTGGGCAGGGCGCCTACGCGGCGGCCAACGCCTACCTCGACGCGCTGGCCGAGCATCGGCAGTCGCGAGGTCTCGCCGCGACGTCGGTGGCCTGGGGAGCGTGGGCGGAAGCGGGCATGGCCGTCGCGGGGGATCCCGCCGTGCGGGGAAGCACGGCTGCGGCGGACGACCCGGGCGCGCAGGAGAGCGCGGCCGTCGCGGAGGACACGGCCGGGGACATGGCCGCGCAGGGAGGCATGGCCGGTTACCTGCTCAGGCGCGGCCTGGCCCTGCTGCCCCCCGGCATCGCGATCGGCGAGCTGAACCGGGCGGTCGGCGGCAGGGACGCGGTGGTGACGGTCGCCGACGTCGACTGGGACCGGTTCTATCCGATCTTCACCTCGACCCGGCCCAGCAACCTGTTCGGCGAGCTCGCGGAGGTGAGGGCACAGCGCGAGAGCGAGGACGGGCCAGGATCCTTTGGCGACCCGGAATTCGTCGCGCGGCTACGTGACCTGACCGACAAGGAACGCCGGCGCGAGCTGCTGAACCTGGTACGCGCCGAGGTGGCGGCCGTGCTGGGACACACCTCGGCCGAGGCGGTCTCCGAACGGCGCGCCTTCCGGGAGCTGGGCTTCGACTCCCTCACCGCGGTGGAGCTGAGAAAGAGGCTCGTCGCGGTGACCGGCCTGGCGCTGCCGAGCACGCTGGTGTTCGATCACCCGAACCCGGCCGCGCTGGTGGAGTTCCTGCGGTCGCGGGTCATGGGCGCGCAGGGTTCGGCCGGCGAGGACGCCACTGCGGGCCCGGTCGCCGCCCGCGCCGACGAGCCGATCGCGATCATCGGGATGGCCTGCCGCTTCCCCGGTGGTGTCGGCTCTCCGGAACAGCTGTGGGAACTGGTGACCGAAGGGGGAGACGCGATCTCCGGGTTCCCCGCGGGCCGGGGCTGGGACGTGGAAGGGCTCTACGACCCCGACCCCGACCACTCCGGCACGACCTACTCGGCCGAAGGGGGGTTCCTGCACGACGCCGGCGACTTCGACCCGGGGTTCTTCGGCATCTCGCCGCGCGAGGCGCTGACCATGGACCCGCAGCAGCGGCTGCTGCTGGAGACCGCGTGGGAGGCGATCGAGCGGGCCGGTATCGACCCCCTCACACTGCGCGGCCACTCCACCGGCACGTTCATCGGCTCCAGCTATCAGGAGTACGGCTCGGACGCCGCCGACGCCGAGGGACACCAGGTCACCGGCACCATCCCGAGCGTGCTGTCGGGCCGGGTGTCGTACGTATTGGGCCTGGAAGGTCCCGCGGTCACGGTCGACACGGCGTGCTCGTCGTCGCTGGTGGCGCTGCACCTCGCCTGCCAGTCGCTGCGCGAGGGCGAGAGCTCGCTCGCCCTGGCGGGCGGCGTGACGGTGATGACCACCCCGGCGGCCTTCGTGGCGTTCAGCCGCCAGCGGGCACTCGCCGCGGACGGCCGGTGCAAGGCGTTCTCCGACGCGGCCGACGGGATGAGCCTGGCGGAAGGGGCGGGCCTGCTCCTGGTGGAGCGGCTGTCCGACGCGCGGCGCAACGGCCACCCGGTCCTCGCGGTCATCCGAGGATCGGCGATCAACCAGGACGGCGCGTCCAACGGGCTGACCGCGCCGAACGGCCCCTCACAGCAGCGGGTGATCCGCAAGGCACTCGCGGGCGCGCGGCTGTCTCCGGCCGAGGTCGACGCGATCGACGCGCACGGCACGGGGACCGGCCTGGGCGACCCCATCGAGGCCCAGGCACTCCTCGCCACGTACGGGCAGGACAGGGAGCGCCCGCTCCTGCTCGGCTCGGTCAAGTCGAACATCGGCCACACCCAGTCCGCGGCGGGCGTGGCCAGCGTGATCAAGATGGTCATGGCGATGCGGCACGGGACGCTGCCCAGGACGTTGCACGTGGGCACGCCGTCGTCCCACGTGGACTGGACGGCGGGCGCGGTCGAACCGCTGACCGAGGCCACGCCGTGGCCGGAGACCGGAAGGCCGCGCCGGGCCGCGGTGTCCTCCTTCGGGATCAGCGGCACGAACGCCCACGCGATCCTCGAACAGGCGCCGGACGCGGAGGAGCCGGCCGGCGAGGTCGCGCTCGCCGGTCCCGGCGGCCGTGAGGATTCCGGGACCGGGGCTCCCGGCCGCGTTCCCGTTCTCGGCGCGGTGCCGTGGGTGGTGTCGGGCAGGACGGCGGAGGCGCTGCGCGCGCAGGCGCGACGGCTCGCCTCGCACGTGGCCGGTCACGGTGAGCTCGATCCGGCCGCCGTGGGCTTCTCGCTGGTGACGTCGAGGTCGGCGTTCGAGCACCGCGCGGTCGTGGTGGGCGGTGACCGCGAGACGCTCTCCGCCGCGACGAGCGCGGTGGCCGCGGGCGAGCCCGCGCCGGGCGTGATCCAGGGAGTGGCCGACGCCGAGGGCAAGACGGTCTTCGTCTTCCCCGGCCAGGGCGCGCAGTGGGCCGGTATGGGCGCCCTGCTGCTTGAGCAGTCCCCCGTGTTCGCCGAACGTGTCGCCGAGTGCGCCCTCGCCCTGAGCGGGTATGTCGACTGGTCGCTGATCGACGTGCTGCGCCAGGCGGAGGGCGCGCCGTCGCTGGAGCGGGTGGACGTCGTGCAGCCGGTGTCGTTCGCGGTGATGGTCTCGCTCGCGGCGATGTGGCGCGCCCACGGCGTGGAGCCCGACGCGGTGATCGGGCACTCCCAGGGGGAGATCGCCGCCGCCTGCGTGGCGGGCGCGCTCTCCCTGGACGACGCCGCGAGGGTGGTGGCGGTGCGCAGCCAGGCCATCGCGCGGCGGCTGGCCGGCGCCGGAGGGATGATGTCGGTCTCGCTTCCGCTGCCCGACGTCGAGGAGAGGCTGCGCCCCTGGGGCGAGCGGATCTCGGTCGCGGCGGTGAACGGGCCGCGTTCGGTCGTGGTGTGCGGTGATCCCGGCGCGCTCGACGAGCTGTCGGAGCGGCTGACCGAGGAGGGGGTGCGGGCCAGGCGGGTCGCGGTCGACTACGCCTCGCACTCGGCCCACGTCGAACGGCTCCAGGAGGAGCTGCCGCGAGCCCTGTCGGAGATCCGGCCGCGGCGGGCCGAGGTTCCCTTCCTGTCCACGGTGACCGGGGAGTGGCTGGACGGCACGGAGCTGGACGCCGGCTACTGGTACCGCAACCTGCGCCGAGCCGTCCGCTTCGAACCCGCGGTGCGGTGCCTGCTGGCCGAGGGCCACCGGGCGTTCATCGAGGTGAGCCCGCACCCGGTGCTGACGGGCGCGATCCAGGAGACGGCCGAGGAGACGGGCGGGACCCCGGCCGTGGTGGCGGGGACCCTGCGCCGCGACCAGGGCGGCGCGGAGCGCTTCCTCACCTCCCTGGCGGAGGTGTTCGTGCGCGGCGTGCCCGTCGACTGGCGAACGGTCTTCGACGGCACGGGCGCCCGCCGGGTGGAACTACCGACGTACGCCTTCCAGCGGGAACGGTTCTGGATACAGCGCGCCGAGGAGCCGTCGGCCGGCGCGGCGGACCCGGCGGACACGCGGTTCTGGGCGGCGGTGGAGCGGGAGGACCTCGACTCGCTGGCTTCGGGACTGGACGTGGGCGCGGAGGCACTCGCCGAGGTGGTGCCCGCACTGTCGTCCTGGCGTCGCCGGCAGCGGGCCCGGTCCACCGTGGACTCCTGGCGCTACCGCGTCGCCTGGCGGCCGGTGACCGGCCCCACCTCCACCTCCCTGTCGGGCACGTGGCTGCTCGTCACCCCGGAAGGCGTCGAGGGCGACGACGTCGCCGACGCGCTCACCGCGCACGGCGCGCGGGTCCGCAGGGTCGCGCTCGACGAGTCGTGCACCGACCGCGCCCTGCTGGCGCGCGCCCTGACCGGCCCTCGGGCCGGTGAACCGGAAGCCGAGCAGGGGCAGGACGCCTCGCCCGGCGAGGAAGAACACATCTCCGGCGTCGTGTCCCTGCTCGCCCTCGCCGAACAGCCCGCCGAGCGCTATCCGGAACTGGCCGTCGGCCTGGCACTCACCGTCGCGCTCGTGCAGGCCCTGGGCGACGCGGAGATCGACGCGCCCCTGTGGTGCCTCACCACGGGCGCGGTCTCCACCGGCCGGTCGGACCAGGTGACCAACCCCGTCCAGGCGCAGGTTCACGGCGTGGGCTGGACGGCCGCGCTGGAGCACCCGCGACGCTGGGGCGGAGTGGTCGACCTGCCGGGGACGCTCGACCAGCGCGCGGCGCGGCGCCTGGCGAGCGTCCTCACCGGCGGCGGCGAGGACCAGCTCGCGATCAGGACCTCCGGCCTGTTCGCCAGGCGGGTGGTACCGGCACCGGCGGCGGACAGGAGGCCGGCGCGCGGATGGACACCGCGCGGGACCACCCTGGTGACCGGCGGCACGGGAACGCTCGCCCCCCACCTCGCCCGCCGGCTCGCGGCCGAGGGGGCCGAGCACGTGGTGCTGACCAGCCGCCGCGGCATGGACGCCCCCGGCGCGGCCGAGTTGCTGGCGGAACTGGCCGCCCTCGGCACGACCGCGACGATGATGGCGTGCGACGTGTCCGATCGCGACTCCGTCGCCGGCCTGCTCGCGCGGCTGCGGGCGGAGGGCCACGTCGTCCGTACGGTGGTGCACGCCGCCGCCTCCATCGAGCTGCACACGCTGGGCGACACCACCGTCGAGGCGTTCGCCGAGGTGGTGCGGGCCAAGGTCCTCGGCGCCCGGCACCTGGACGAGCTGCTGGACGCCGACGAGGTCGACGCCTTCGTCCTGTTCTCCTCGACGGCGGGGATGTGGGGCAGCGGGCGGCACGCGGCGTACGTGGCGGGCAACGCCTACCTCGGCGCGCTGGCGGAGAACCGGCGCGCCCGGGGATTGCCGGCCACGTCGATCTCCTGGGGCATCTGGTCGGACGACCGCGATCTCGGGCGGGTCGACCCCGAGCAGATCCGGCGCAGCGGGCTCGTGTTCATGGAGCCGGACCTCGCGCTCGAAGGGTTCAGGCAGGCGCTGGACGGCGAGGAGACCGTGCTCGCGATCGCCGACGTCGACTGGGAGCGGTACTTCCCCGTCTTCACCTCCGCCCGGCCGAGCCGGCTGTTCGGCGAGGTGCCCGCCGTACGGCGGCTGACCGAGGCCGCGGAGCGACCGGCGATCGCCGCGGACGACGGGGAGTTCGTCACCCGGCTGCGCGGGCTACCGGCGTCCGAGCGGGACCGTCTGCTGCTGGAGCTGGTGCGCGCCCAGGCGGCGACCGTGCTGGGCCACTCCTCGGCCGACGCCGTCGCCGAGCGCCAGGCGTTCCGCGACATGGGCTTCGACTCGGTGACCGCGGTCGACCTGCGCAACCGGCTCGCCGCTGCGACGGGCCTCACGCTGCCCAGCACGCTGGTGTTCGACCACCCGAACCTGGAGTCGCTCGCGGAGTACCTGCGCGCCGAGATCGCCGGGGTGCGGGCCGTTCCCACGGCCGGGGCCGGTCCCGCGCGGGTCGTCTCGGACGAGCCGATCGCGATCATCGGGATGGCCTGCCGCTACCCGGGCGGGGTTCGCTCCCCTGAGCGGCTGTGGCAGGTCGTCCTCGACGGGGTCGACGCGATCTCCGGGTTCCCCGGCGACCGAGGCTGGGACGCGGAAGGGCTCTACGACCCCGACCCGGGCCGGCCGGGAAAGACGTACTCCACCTGGGGCGGCTTCCTACACGACGCGGCGGAGTTCGACGCCGACTTCTTCGGGATCTCGCCGCGCGAGGCACTCGCGATGGACCCGCAGCAGCGGCTGCTGCTGGAGACGGCCTGGGAGGCCGTCGAACGGGCCGGGATCGCCCCCTCGTCGCTGCGCGGCAGCCTGACCGGCGCCTTCATCGGGGCGAGCTACCAGGACTACGCCCTGGCGATGGCCGGCGGAAGAGAGGGCCTGGAAGGTCATCTGATCACCGGCACCATCTCCAGCGTGCTGTCCGGCCGGGTGTCGTACCTGTTCGGTCTTGAGGGGCCGGCCGTCACGCTGGACACCGCGTGCTCGTCGTCGCTGGTGGCGCTGCACATGGCCTGCCAGTCGCTGCGCGACGGTGAGAGCTCGCTCGCGCTCGCCGGTGGAGTGACCGTGATGTCCACCCCCGACGCCTTCATCGGGTTCAGCAGGCAGCGGGCGATGGCCCCCGACGGCCGCTGCAAGGCGTACTCCGACTCGGCGGACGGGATGAGCCTGGCCGAGGGGGTCGGCCTGCTGCTGGTGGAGCGGCTGTCCGACGCCGAACGCAACGGCCACCCGGTCCTCGCGGTCATCCGAGGGTCGGCGATCAACCAGGACGGCGCGTCCAACGGGCTGACCGCGCCGAACGGCCCCTCACAGCAGCGGGTGATCAGGCAGGCGCTGGCGAACGCGGGCATCCCGGCGGCGGACGTCGACGCGGTGGAGGGCCACGGTACCGGTACGGCGCTGGGCGACCCGATCGAGGCGCAGGCGCTGCTCGCGACCTACGGCCAGGACCGGGACCGTCCGTTGTGGCTGGGATCGGTCAAGTCCAACATCGGCCACACCCAGATGGCCTCCGGTGTCGCAGGCGTGATCAAGATGGTCATGGCGATGCGGCACGGCCTGCTGCCCAGGACGCTGCACGTGGACACCCCGTCGTCGCACGTGGACTGGTCGAGCGGTGCGATCGAGCTGCTCACCGAGCCGAGGGAGTGGGTGCGGGCGGGGCATCCGCGCCGGGCGGCGGTGTCGTCGTTCGGGCTCAGCGGCACCAACGCCCACGCGGTGCTGGAGGAGGCGCCGCCCGTCGCCGCACGGGCCGGGGAGGCGGCGCCCGTCGTCGTCCCCGTGCTGGTGTCGGGCAAGAACGACCAGGCCCTGCGTCACCAGGCGAGACGGCTGCTGTCGCTGCTTGAGGAGTCGCCGGATCTCCACCCCGCGGACGTCGCCCTCTCCCTGGCGACCTCGCGATCCCACCTCGACCGGCGCGCGGCGCTCGTCGGCCGCGAACGCGAGGAGATCGTCGACGGGTTGCGGGCGCTGGCGGAAGAGGCGCAGGACGGTGCCATCGTCGCGGAGGGCGTCGCGGGGAGCGTCGTCCGCGGCGGCGCGGTCCACGGCTCGCTGGCCTTCATGTTCACCGGCCAGGGCGGGCAGCGCGCGGAGATGGGCCGCGAGCTGTACGACCGCTTCCCGGCTTTCGCGGACGCGCTCGACGAGACGCTCTCCCACCTGGACGCGGACCTGGACCGCCCGCTGCGCGAGGTGATGTTCGCCCCGGCCGGTACGGCGGAGGCCGCCCTGCTGGACGAGACCGGCTACACCCAGCCGGCGCTGTTCGCCTTCGAGGTGGCCCTGTTCCGGCTGCTCGAATCGTGGGGAGTGCGGCCCGACCACCTCACCGGCCACTCGGTCGGGGAGATCGCCGCGGCGCACGTCGCCGGTGTGCTCTCGCTGCCGGACGCCTGCACCCTGGTGGCGGCCCGCGCACGCCTGATGCAGGCGCTGCCCCCGGGCGGGGCGATGATCGCCCTTGAGGCCCGTGAGGAGGAGGTGCTCCCGCTGCTGGCCGGGTGTGAGGACGAGGTGTCGATCGCGGCGGTCAACGGCCCGACCTCGCTCGTCATCGCCGGCGAGGACGACGCCGTCCAGCGGATCGCGGCGCGGCTCGCCGCCGGAGGACGCAGGACAAGGCGGCTCCAGGTCTCCCACGCCTTCCACTCGCCTCGGATGGAGGCGATGCTCGACGACTTCGGCCACGTCGCTCGCGGCCTGTCGTACGCGCCTCCGCAGATCCCGGTCATGTCGAACGTGACCGGCGAGCCGGCGACCGCGGAGCAGCTCTGCTCGCCCGGCTACTGGGTGGAGCACGTCCGCAGACCGGTCCGCTTCGGCGACGGCGTGCGCCGGCTCGCGGAGCAGGGCGCCGTCACCTTCCTCGAACTCGGCCCCGACGCCGTGCTCACCGCCATCGCCGCCGACTGCCTCGCCGGCCGCGCGGACGTCCGGACGATCCCCACGGCGCGCGGGGACCGGGGCGAGGAGCAGCCCCTCACGACCGCGATGGCCCGCCTGCACACCCTGGGCGTCACCGTGGACTGGCGAGGGTTCTTCGCCGGCACCGGCGCCGAGACGGTCGACCTGCCGACCTACACCTTCCAGCGCCGGCGGTTCTGGCCGGAGGCGAGGGCCGCGGCCGTACCGGCGTCCTCCGGGGCGGCGGACGGCGACTTCTGGGACGCGGTGGAACGCGGTGACGTGGCCGCGCTGTCGGAAGGCCTCGGGGTCGACGGCGGCACGCTGGAGACGCTGCTGCCCGCGCTGTCCTCGTGGCGCCGCCACCGGTGGGAGCACTCGGCCGTGGACGGCTGGCGGTACCGGTCCGTCTGGAAGCCGTTGCCCTGGTCACCGCCCGCCCCGTCCTCCCCGGACGCGGGAGCCCGGCTGCTCCTGGTGATCCCCGAGGGGTACGCGGGCGAGGAGTGGGTGACCTCGCTGGCGGGCGCGCTGGGCGCGCGGGCCGACCGGATCGAGGTCGGGGAACCCGACCGGGCGGCGCTCGCCGCGCGGATACGGGAGCTGTGCTCCGCAGGACCCCGGCCCGCCGGGATCGTGTCCCTGCTCGCCCTGGACGAGCGCGACCTCGCCGGCCATCCGGGGGTGCCCGCCGGTCTGGCGCTCACGGTCGCGCTGGCGCAGGCCCTCGGTGACGCCGGGGCCGAGGCCCCCCTGTGGTGTCTGACCCGAGGTGCGGTGTCGGTGGGGCGCTCGGAACAGGTGTCCCGGCCGCTGCAGGCCGCCGTGTGGGGTCTCGGCAGGTCCGTGGCCCTGGAGCAGCCGCAGCTGTGGGGCGGGCTGGTCGACCTGCCGGAGAGCCTCGACCCCGCCGCGATCTCCCGCCTGGCCGGTGTGCTGTCCGGCGTCCGGGGCTCCGGCCTTGAGGGCGAGGACCAGCTCGCCGTACGCGCCCCGGGGGTCTACGGCCGTCGCCTGGTGCACGCCCCGATCGGTGAGAATCCCGTCGCGCGGGACCTCACCCCGCCGGGCACGGCCCCGCTCGGCGCGGGCACCGTCCTCGTCACGGGAGGCACCGGCGCGCTCGGGGCACGCGTCGCCCGCTGGGCGGTCCGCGCGGGTGCCGCGCACGTCCTGCTGGTCGGCCGCCGTGGGCCGGACGCCCCGGGCGCGGCCGAACTGCGAGACGAGCTGACCGGCCTCGGTGCCGAGGTCGACGTCGTGGCCTGCGACGTCGCCGACCGCGACGCCCTGGCCGCCGTGCTGGCCGGCATCCCGGCGGACCGGCCGCTGAGCGCGGTCTTCCACGCGGCCGGCGTGGTCGACGACGGGGTGTTCGACGGACTGACGCCCGAACGCCTCTCGTCGGTGCTGAGGTCGAAGACGGCCGCCGCGCTCAACCTGCACGAGCTGACCGAGCACCTGGACCTGCCGGCGTTCGTGCTGTTCTCCTCCACCTCCGCCACCTTCGGCTCGCCGGGGCAGGCCAACTACGCGGCCGCGAACGCCGTGCTCGACGCGCTGGCCGAGCATCGGCGCGGGCGGGGCCTCGCGGCGACCTCGATCGCCTGGGGGCCGTGGGCCGGTGCCGGCATGGCGGCGGACGCCGCCGGGGTGGAGAACCGGATGCGCAGGGCCGGACTGGAGATGATGTCTCCGGACCTGGCGATCCACGCGCTGCGGCAGGCGATCGAGCAGGACGACACGACGCTGACCGTCGCCGACGTCGACTGGTCCCGATTCGTCGGCGCCTTCGCCGCGATCCGGCACAACCCGCTGGTGAGCGACCTGCCCGAGGTGGCCGCGGCCGCCGCGGTGGCGGACGCCGGGGCGAGCGGCGCCGGAGGGGAAGGGGCCGGCGCGACCGAGCCGGCGTTCCGGCGGCGGCTGGCCGGGCTGCCCGCGGCCGAGCGGGGCAGGGCCGTCCTGGACCTGCTGCGCGGCTGTGTGGCCGCCGTGCTCGGCCACGCCGACGCCGACGGCATCGCCCCGGACCGCCCCTTCAGGGAACTGGGCTTCGACTCGCTCACCACCGTCGAGCTGCGCAACGTGCTGGCGGCGACGACGGGACTCACCCTGCCGGCGACGCTGGTGTTCGACTATCCCGCCCCGAGCGCGCTGGCGGACTTCCTGCTGGCCGAGCTGCTCGGCTCGTTGTCGCCGGAAGGTACGGCCGCCCGCACGCCGGCCGTGGCCGCCCGCGCCGACGAGGACGATCCCATCGTGATCGTCGGTATGAGCTGCCGGTTCCCCGGCGGGGTGAGCTCCCCCGAGGAGCTGTGGCGGCTGCTGGTGGAGGAAAGGGAGGGCCTGACCTCGTTCCCCGACGACCGGGGATGGGACCTGGAGGCGCTCGCGGGAGGGATGTCGTCCACGAACGTCGGCGGTTTCCTGCGGGACGCGACCGAGTTCGACGCCGAGTTCTTCGGCATCTCGCCGCGTGAGGCGCTCGCGATGGACCCGCAGCAGCGCCTGATCCTGGAGGCGTCCTGGGAGGCGCTGGAGCGGGCGGGCATCGACCCTCTCGACCTGCGGGGCCGTGACGGCGGGGTCTTCGTGGGCACCAACGGCCAGGACTACGTCGGCCTGCTCAAGGGGTCGGACGCGGACGTGCAGGGGCACGTGGCCACCGGCACCACGGCGAGCGTCATGTCGGGACGGCTGTCCTACACGCTGGGGCTGGAGGGGCCCGCCGTCACCGTCGACACCGCGTGCTCGTCCTCCCTGGTCGCCATCCACTGGGCCGCGCAGGCCCTGCGCGGCGGGGAGTGCTCGCTGGCGCTGGTGGGCGGCGTCTCGGTGATGTCGAGCCCGGACTCGTTCGTCGAGTTCAGCGTCCAGGGCGGCCTGGCTCCCGACGGGCGGTGCAAGGCGTTCTCGGACTCGGCCGACGGTACCGGCTGGTCGGAGGGCGTCGGCGTGCTCGTGCTGGAACGCCTGTCGGCCGCGCGCAGAGAGGGCCATCCGGTCCTCGCCGTCGTCCGCGGCTCCGCGGTGAACTCCGACGGAGCCTCCAACGGGCTGACCGCGCCGAACGGCCCCTCACAGCAGCGGGTGATCCGGCAGGCCCTCGCCGTGGCGGGGTTGTCCCCGGCCGAGGTCGACGCGGCCGAGGCGCACGGTACCGGTACGGCGCTGGGCGACCCGATCGAGGCCCAGGCCCTGCTGGCGACGTACGGCCAGGAGCGGGACCACCCGCTGCTGCTGGGGTCGGTCAAGTCGAACCTCGGCCACACGCAGGCGGCGGCGGGTGTCGCCGGTGTGATCAAGATGGTGCTCGCGATGCGGCACGGCCTGCTGCCCAGGACGTTGCACGTCGAGACGCCGGCGTCGCACGTGGACTGGTCGTCGGGGGCCGTGGAGCTGCTCACCGAGGCCCGCCCGTGGACGCGGGGGGATCGGCCGCTGCGGGCCGGTGTCTCCGCCTTCGGGATCAGCGGCACCAACGCCCACGTCATCCTGGAGCAGGCGCCCCTGGACGAGCGGTTCTCCGATGAGGGCTCCTCCGGCGAGCCGTCTCTCGGCGGGCGGTCCTCCGGCGGGCTGTCCCTCGATGAGCGGTCCCTCGATGAGCGGTCCCTCGATGAGCGGTCCCTCGATGAGCGGTCGCTCGGCGAGCGGTCCCTCGGCGAGCGGGGCGAAGGGCGGCGGCTGCCCGAGCCGCCCGGCGGGCGCGGGGTTCCCGCAGTCGTGCCGTGGGTCGTCTCCGGCCGGACCAGGCAGGCGCTGCGGGCCCAGCTCGACCGGCTACCGGCCGCCGACTCCGGCCTCGACCCGGTGGACGTCGGCTACTCGCTGGCGAGCCGGTCGACGTTCCGGTACCGCGCGGTGCTGCTGGCCACCCCGGACGGCGCGTCGGAGGTCGCGCGCGGCGAGGCCACCGCGGTCGCGGGCAGGTCGGCGATGCTGTTCGCGGGGCAGGGCTCCCAGCGCCCCGGCATGGGCCGGGAGCTGTACGCCAGGTTCCCCGTGTTCGCGCAGGCACTGGACGTGGTGCTCGCGCAGTTCGACGTCGAGCTCGACCACCCGCTGCGGACGATCCTGTTCGCCGAGGCGGGCTCCGCCGAGGCCGAACTGCTTGACCGGACCCAGTGGACGCAGCCCGCGCTGTTCGCGGTCGAGGTGGCCCTGTTCCGTCTGGCGGAGTCATGGGGATTGCGCCCGGACCTGGTGGCCGGGCATTCGATCGGTGAGATCGCCGCGGCGCACGTCGCCGGTGTGCTGACGCTGGCGGACGCGTGCACCCTGGTCGCCGCGAGAGGGCGTCTGATGCAGGCGCTGCCGGCCGGGGGCGCGATGGTCTCCGTGCAGGCGGGTGAGGACGAGGTCGCGGCGATGCTCGCCGGACGCGAGCACGAGGTGTCGATCGCCGCCGTCAACGGGCCGTCCGCGGTGGTGATCGCCGGGGCGGAGGGGCCGGTCACCGAGCTCGCCGCCCACTTCGCGGCCGAGGGCCGCAAGACCACCCGGCTCGCCGTCGGCCACGCGTTCCACTCGCCGTTGATGGACCCCATGCTGGAGGAGTTCCGCAGGGCCGTGCGAGGGCTCGGCTTCTCACCGCCGGCCATCCCGCTCGTCTCCGGCCTGACGGGCGAGCCGGTCGCCGTCGAACGGCTCTGCTCACCCGGCTACTGGGTCGACCACGCCCGGCAGGCGGTCCGCTTCGCCGACTGCGTGCGCACCCTGCGCGGCTCCGGTGTGAGCACGTTCGTCGAAGTCGGCCCGGACGGTGTGCTGTCGGCGATGACCCAGCACTGCCTCGCGGCCGGCGACGCCGAGACCGGCACCCTGGTCGTGCCGCTGCTGCGCAAGGACCGCGGCGAGGAGGCGTCGGTCGTGGACGCGCTGGCCAGGCTGCACGTCCACGGACTTCCGGTGGACTGGCGGTCCCTCTTCACCGGATGCGGCGCGCGCCGCGTCGACCTTCCCACCTACCCCTTCCAGCGCCGGAGGTACTGGCCGGAGGCCGCCGTGCGGAGCGAGGGGCCGGCGGTGGACCCGGCGGACACCGAGTTCTGGGCCGCGATCGAGCGCGCGGACCTGACGTCCGTGGCGGCCACGCTGGAGCTGGAGGCGGAGTCGTTGTCGACGGTGCTTCCCGCGCTGTCGTCCTGGCGCCGCTCGCGCCGCGAGCGCACCCTCCTGGACTCCTGGAGCTACCGGGTGCAGTGGAAGCCCCTGGACGCCGTGCCGTCCGCCGTCCCCTCGGGGAGGTGGCTGGTGGCCGTACCGGCGGGCCCGCCCGAGGAGGGGAACTGGGCGGAGGTCCTCGACGCCGTGGGCGCCGCCCTGGGTGACCCCGGCGCCCTGACACGTCTCGACGTCACGCACGCCGACCCCGCGCGGCTGGCCGCGCGGCTCGCCGAACTGCTCGGCGGCCCCGATGCCGACGGCCAGGCGCCGGTGGGAGTGATCTCCCTGCTCGCGCTCGCCGGGACGGGCGGCGCCGGTCTACCTGAGACAGGTCTTTCCGGGGACGGTCCGCCCGAGGGCGGCCTGCCCGGACTGGCGTTCACGGCCGCACTGGTACGGGCACTGGGCGCCGCCGGTCTCGACGCGCCGCTGTGGTGCGTCACCCGGGGCGCGGTGTCGGTGGGCCGGTCCGACGCCCCGCCGAGCCCGGAGCAGGCCGCGGTCTGGGGCCTCGGCCGGGTGGCGGCGCTGGAGCACCCCCGGCGCTGGGGCGGCATGATCGACCTGCCGGGACAGCTCGACCGGCGGGCCGTCGCCCGGTTCGCCGGCGTGCTGGCCGGCGGTCCCGACGGCGAGAGCGAGGTCGCCGTGCGCGCCTCGGGAGTGTTCGGCCGCAGGCTCGTCCCGGCTCCCGCCGGGGACGCCGACCGCTCCTGGCGACCTCGCGGCACGGTGCTGGTCGCAGGGGACACGGGAGTCTCCGGTGAGCGCGTCGCCCGCTGGCTGGCCGACGCGGGTGCCGACCGGGTCGTACTGGCAGGGCGCCCGGTCCCGGCTGAGGCAGGCGACCTCGCGGGCCGGGGGGAATCCCCGGAACGGCCGGGGGCCGCCGACCGAGGGGAGGCGGGGGAGACCGCCGCCCCGGTGAAGTCCGAAAAACCACAGGAGAGCGACGGGCGGGCGGAACCCGCCGACGCCGGCCCCCGGGTGACGATCAGGCACTGCGACCTCGCGGATCGAGAGGCGGTGGCCGCCCTGCTGGCGGAGTTCCCGCCGGACGCGGTCGTCTACGCCGAGGAACCGGCAGGGGCCGCCCCCCTCGAAGGGACCGAGCCCGCGGACCTGGCCGAGACCGCCGTAGCCCACGTCGCGGGGGCGCTCCACCTGGACTCCCTGCTGGAAGGCCGGGAGCTGGACGCGTTCGTTCTGTTCTGCTCGCTCTCCGGAATCTGGGGTGTCGCCGGCCGAGGGGCCGCCGCCGCCGCGGAGGCGGTGAGGGACGCGCTCATCGAGGCACGCCGCGCCCGAGGCGCGGTGGGGACCGCCGTGTCCTGGTCTGCCTGGGCCGACGGCGGCGTGACCGCGGACAGGGGAATGGACCTGCACCTGCGGGCGAACGGGCTGCCCGCTCTCGCACCCGACCTCGCACTCGGCGCGCTGGGCCGGGTCGTCGCGAACGGCGAGGGCGCGGTGACGGTCGCCGACGTGGAGTGGGACCGGTTCGCCCCGGCCTTCCTCGCGCTGCGGCCGACCCCGCTGCTGGACGAGCTGCCCCAGGCCAGGAAGGCGATCGAGGCGGCGGCCGGTGCCCGCGACGGCGAGCCCACCGTGGCCGCCGAGCTCCGGGACCGCCTTCTGGTGCTGCCCGCGGCCGAGCGTACGAGCCTCGTCCTCGAACTGGTCGTGGCCAGGGCGGCCTCGGTCCTCGGGCACGCGGACAGTGCCGCGATCGAGGCCGATCGGGCCTTCCGCGACTTCGGATTCGACTCCCTCACCGCGGTCGACCTGCGCAACCAGCTCAACGCCGCGACCGGGCTGACCCTGCCGGCCACACTCGTCTTCGACCACCCGACACCGGTGGACCTCGCGGGACACCTGGTGGGACTCGTACTCGGTGAGGAGAGCCCCGACGAGGGCGGCCTCGGCGAGGGGAGCCCGGCGCCCGTACCGGCCGCGCTCACGGACGACCCGATCGTCATCGTCGGCATGAGCTGCCGGTATCCGGGCGGTGTCCGCTCGCCGGAGGACCTGTGGCGGCTGGTCACCGAGGAGGTGGACGCGGTCGGCGCGTTCCCCGCCGACCGGGGCTGGGACCTGGCCGCGCTGTCCGGCGGGAACGCCGAAGGACGCGGCCGCAGCACGGCGGCCGGAGGCGGCTTCCTGTACGACGTCGCCGACTTCGACCCGGGCTTCTTCGGCATCTCGCCCCGCGAGGCGATGGTGATGGACCCGCAGCAGCGGCTGGTGCTCGAAGCCGCCTGGGAGGCGTTCGAACGGGCGGGCATCGACCCCGCCGGCCTGCGGGGCGGCGACGTGGGCGTCTACGTCGGCGCCACCGGCGGCGACTACCAGCCGCCCCGCGATCACCACGGCCACGCGCAGACGGCCCAGGCGGCCAGCGTGATCTCCGGTCGGCTCTCCTACACCTTCGGCCTGGTGGGCCCTTCGGTGACCGCGGACACCGCCTGCTCCTCGTCGCTGGTGGCGTTGCACCTCGCCGCGCAGGCGCTGCGGTCGGGAGAGTGCTCGCTCGCTCTCGCCGGAGGGGTCGCCGTGATGTCCACCCCGGTGGGCTTCGTCGAGTTCGGCGAGATGGGGGCGCTCTCCCCGGACGGCCGATGCAAGGCGTTCTCCGACGCCGCCGACGGCACGGGCTGGGCGGAAGGCGTCGGCATGCTCGTCGTCGAACGGTTGTCCGACGCCCGGCGCAACGGCCATCGCGTGCTCGCGGTCCTGCGCGGCTCCGCCGTCAACCAGGACGGCGCCTCCAACGGGTTCACCGCGCCGAGCGGCCCCTCGCAGCGCAAGGTGATCCACCGTGCCCTCGCCGGTGCCCGGCTGACCCCGTCCGAGGTGGACGTGGTGGAGGCGCACGGCACGGGCACCAGGCTGGGCGACCCGATCGAGGCGCAGGCCCTGCTGGAGACCTACGGCCAGAACCGTGAGCGGCCGGTGCTGCTCGGGTCGATCAAATCCAACATCGGCCACACGCAGGCCGCGGCGGGAGTCGCCGGACTGATCAAGATGGTGATGGCCATCAGGCACGGAGTCGTCCCGAGGACGCTGCACGTGCAGGCGCCGTCGTCGCACGTGGACTGGTCGGCGGGCGCGGTGGAGCTGCTCACCGAGACGCGGCCGTGGCCGGACTCCGGACGCCCGCGCCGGGCGGGGATCTCCTCCTTCGGAGCCACCGGCACGAACTCCCATGTGATCATCGAGGAGGCGTCTTCCGCCGACCTCGCCGGGGCACCCGAGACCGCCGAACCGTCAGGATCCGCCCCCGGGCTCCACGGGTCGCCCTCCGCCGGCCTCGGCGGGGCGTCGAGGTCCGCGACGGCACTCAACGGGACATCCGCCGGGCACCTCGCGGACCAGGCGGAGACGGTTCCCTGCCTCCTGCCGGTCCCGCTGTCGGCGAAGACCCCGGCCGCGGTGCGGGCACAGGCGCTACGCCTGCTCAACCACCTCGCCGAACACCCCGACCTCGGCCTGGCCGACCTCGCGTACTCCCTCGCCACCACCCGGTCGAACTTCAGGCAGCGGCTCGTCGTCCTGGCCGGCAGCCGTGCGGAGCTGGCGGACGGCCTGAGGGCGGCGGCGGACGAAACCCCGGCCCCCCACGTGATCGACGGCGGGATCGGGCGACCGGGCAAGACGGCGTTCCTGTTCACCGGCCAGGGCAGCCAGCGGCCGGAGATGGGCCGCGAACTCTACGACAGGTTCCCTGTCTTCGCCGACGCGCTCGACGCCGTGCTGGCGCAGCTGGACGCCAGGCTGGACCGCCCGCTGAGGGAGATCCTCTTCGCCCCTGCGGGCACCCCCGAGGCCGAACTGCTCGACGGGACCGGATGGGCACAGCCGGCGCTGTTCGCGGTCGAGGTGGCCCTGTTCCGCCTGCTGGAGTCGTGGGGACTCACCCCGGACGTGCTGATCGGACACTCGGTCGGCGAACTGGCCGCGGCGCACGTCGCGGGCGTGCTGTCACTCGGGGACGCCTGCGCGCTGGTGGCGGCGAGGGGCGCGCTCATGGGAGCGCTTCCGGCCGGTGGCGCGATGGTCGCCGTCCAGGCGGGCGAGGAGGAGGTGCTGCGGGCACTGGCCGGGTACGAGGGGCGGGTCTCCGTCGCCGCGGTCAACGGCCCGCGGGCCGTGGTGATAGCCGGGGAGGAGCGGGCGGTGCTCGACGTGGCGGGCACGCTGGCCGACGGCGGGCACAGGACGAGGCGGCTGCGGGTCTCACACGCGTTCCACTCGCCGCTGATGGAACCGATGCTGGCGGACTTCCGCGCGGTCGCCGAAGGGGTCTCCTACTCCGAGCCGCGAATCCCGGTGATCTCGAACGTGACCGGCGGCGCCGTCACGGCCGAGCTGTGCTCCCCGGACTACTGGGTGACGCACGTGAGGAACGCCGTACGGTTCGCCGACGGGATCCGGGCGGCGCACGAGGCGGGGGTGACCCGCTACGTCGAGATCGGCCCGGACGGGACCCTCACCGCGATGGCACGGGAGACCCTTCCCGAGGAGGCCGAGGCCGAGCTGGTCTCCCTGCTGCGCAGGGACCGCGACGAGCACCGAACCGTTGTCGCCGCGCTCGCCCGGCTGCACGTGCACGGGATGAGCCCCGACTGGGTCTCGGTCCTCGCCGGTACCGGCGCCCGGCAGGTGGACCTGCCGACGTACGCGTTCCAGCACGAGCGGTTCTGGCCGGACGCCGGTCACCCGGGCCGGGCCCGCGCGGCGGACCGGGACGGCACGGCGGACCCGGTGGACGCCGAGTTCTGGGCCGCCGTCGAGGAGGAGGACGCCAAGGCGCTGGCGTCGCGGCTCGACGTGGACGACGACGCGCTGACCAAGGTGCTGCCGGCGCTGTCGTCGTGGCGCAGGGAGCGGCGCCGAAGGCACACGATGGACGCCTGGCGCTACCGGATCGTCTGGAAGCGCCTCACCGGTGACGGCGCGGCCGCACCCGGCCGGACCCCGCGGACCGGCCCCTGGCTGGTGGTGCTGCCCGAGGAACTGAGCACGGACGCCTGGACGGGTTCGGTGATCGACGCGCTCGGTGCCGACGTGGTCCGCGTGGAGGTGGCCGACCTCGCCGCCGTCCCCTCGGATCGGGCCGCGCTGGCGAAGTCGCTGGGCTCGCACGCCGGTGCCCGGCCGCTCGCCGGAGTGGTCTCGTTCCTGGCGTCGCGGGAGTCCACGGACGCCGGGGGCGCCGGGGGCGCAGTGCTTCCCGACGGCCTGGCCCTCACGACGCTGCTGATCCAGGCGTTGGGCGACGCCGGCGTCGAAGCGCCGCTGTGGTGCCTCACCCGGGGCGCGGTCGCGGCCGATCCCGGCGACGTCCTGCGCGATCCGGCGCAGGCCGCGATCTGGGGTCTCGGCCGGGTGGCGGCGCTGGAGCACCCGCAGCGATGGGGTGGCCTGATCGACCTGCCGGAGGGGTTCGACCGGGAAGCGGCCCGGCGGCTCGTGAGCGTGCTGGCCGGTCTGGACGGCGAGGACCAGATCGCCGTCCGGGCCTCCGGCACCTACGCCCGGCGGCTCGTGCAGGACCCGGCGGGCCAGAGCGGCGAGCCCGGCGAGTGGACGCCGTCGGGAACCGTACTGATCACCGGTGGCACCGGCGCGCTCGGCGGACACCTGGCCCGCTGGCTGGCGCGGCACGGCGCGGAGCACCTGGTACTGGTCAGCCGGCGGGGGATGGAGGCCCCCGGGGCCGCCGAGTTGTGCGAGGAGGTGTCGGAGCTGGGCGCCCGGGTGACCGTCGCGGCCTGCGACGCGGCCGACCCGGACGCGCTCGCCGCCGTGCTGGCCGACATCCCCGCCGAATTCCCGCTCACCGGTGTGGTGCACGCCGCGGGCGTGGTCGACGACGGTGTGGTGGACGGCCTGACCAGGGAACGGTTCGAGACGGTGTTCCGGGCCAAGGTGGCACCGGCGGTCGTGCTGGACGAGCTGACACGGGATATGGACCTGCCGGTGTTCGTGCTGTTCTCCTCCGCGGCGGGGGCGATCGGCACCCCCGGCCAGGGCAACTACGCCGCCGCCAACGCGGTGCTGGACGGCCTGGCGGAGCGGCGCCGCGAGCGCGGCGCCGCCGCCACGGCGGTGGCGTGGGGCGCCTGGGCGGGCGGCGGCATGGCGGAGGTGGCCGCGGCGCAGGAGGCGTCCCGGCGCATGGGCGTACGCCCGATGGACCCCGAACTCGCGGTCGCCGCGCTGAGCGGCCTCGTCGCCGGAGGCGAGCCGATCGCAGTGGTCGCCGACATCGAGCACGAGCGGTTCGTCCGCTCCTACACGGCGGGACGCCCCAGCCGGCTGCTGTGTGAGCTGCCGGGATACCGCGAGCTGGTCGAGTCGGAGGGCTCGGAGCGGGAGACCACGCGGTCGGCGTCCGCCCTGCGGGACCGCCTGGCCGTCCTCGCGGGGCCCGAACGGCTCGGCGTGCTGCTCGACCTGCTGCGCGATCAGATCGCGATGGTCCTCGGGCACTCGGGGCGCGAGGTGATCGGCGCCGACCAGGCGTTCAGGGACCTCGGATTCGACTCCCTCAGCGCGATCGAACTGCGTAACCGGCTCACGGCCTCGACGGGGCTGAAGCTGCCCTCCACGCTGATCTTCGACTACCCGACCCCGCAGGCCCTCACCGAACACGTGATCGCCCAGCTCCTGCCGGAGACGGGCGGGGCCCCGGGCGTGAACGGCGTGAACGGCCTCAACGGCGTCACCGAGGAGGAGGCGCGGGTCCGGACGCTGTTCGCCTCACTGTCCATGGCGAGGCTGCGGGAGATCGGCGTGCTGGACGCGCTGCTGCACCTCGCCGGTGACCAGGACAGGCCCGTCGACGGCGATGCCGACGAGGACGCCGACGACGCGCTCGACGCGATGGGACTCGACGAGCTGGTGCGGGCGGCCCTCGACGGCGGAGATCGGTAGACCGGGGCGGGGCCGGCGAGGAGGATCGGCGCCTCGGAGGGCGGGTGGCCTCGAACGGCGGAGGCCGGTAGCCGGAGGACCGGCGATGACGATCTCAACCGGCCTCGGGGATGCGGGTGGCCCTGGACGGCGGAGTTCGATGGACTCCGCCGTCCTGCCGTTCCGGGTTTCCGCGTCCTGCCGTCTCGCGGGGCGTCTCGGCGTCGTGGTTCCCCGGGATCAGCGGGAAGCGTCCGGAAACGCGAATCGACCCGGCCGGGTGCGTGTCGGCCCGGGCGGGTCGGATTCGTGCGGGCGGGGCGCGGTCACCCGCCCGGTGAGGTCCTCAGTTCTCGGTCAGCGAGATGGACCTGGACGGGCAGGCGATGACGGCCTCCCGGGCGACGGTCAGAGCGGAGTCGTCCAGGGTCTCGACCAGAACCATGACGGTTCCCTCGTCGCTCTGGTCGAAGACCTCCGGCGCGATGAGCACGCACTGGCCGGCACCGACGCAGTGTTGGGCGTTCACGTTGACACGCATGACATTCCTCATCCTTGAGAGACCGGGGCCGGCAGTGGCCGGCCGGGGGCCTGCGGCGCCGTCACCAGCGGACCGGGAGCGCGTGCAGCCCGAACAAAATACCGTCGTGCTTGAACGGCAGGTCCTCGACCGCGCTGTCGAGCTGAAGGGTCGGAATCCGCCGGAACAGGGACGTGAAGACGGCCTCCATCTCGATCCTGACGAGGTTCTGCCCGAGACACTGGTGCACGCCGTACCCGAACGCGACGTGGTGGCGGGCCGAACGGCTCGGATCGAACTCGTCGGCCCGCTCGAACGTGGCATGGTCGTGGTTCGCCGCGGCACCCAGCGGCACGATGCCCTCCCCGGCCTTGATGACCTGTCCGCCGATCTCGACGTCCTCGACGGCCACGCGGAGCGCGACCCGGTCGGCGACGGACAGGTAACGCAGCACCTCCTCCACCACGCCGGGCGTGCCGATCCACTGCCGGTTCAGCAGCAGCATGACCACGCCGAGCGCGATGTTGTTCGCCGTCGTCTCATGTCCGGCGATCAGCAGCAGCAGGGCGACACCGGAGATCTCCTTGGGGGTGAGCACCCCGGCCGACAGCAGCCGGCTGGTCAGATCCCTGCCGGGGAACCGCTGCTTCATGGTGATCAACTTGGAGATGTACAGCAGCAGATCCTGGGTCGCGGACTCGCGCTCGTCGTCGGTCGACGTGAGGGTCACCAGGACGCGGGTCCTTGACTCGAAGAGCTCACGGTCCGTACGCGGCACGCCGAGCAGCTCACAGATGATCAGCGAAGGCACCGGCAACGCGAACGCGGACACCAGGTCGGCGGTGGTGCCGGCGTTGAGCATGTCGTCGATGCAGGCGTCGACGACCCGCTGTACGGCCGGACGGAGCTCGGCGACCCGCCGTACGGTGAACTCGGGGATCAGGGCCTTGCGGAAGCGAGTGTGCTCCGGCGGGTCGTAGGCGACGAACCAGCCGGGGATCTGGTCGGGCGGAGGCACCGTCCCGTTGCGCCCGATCGTCGGAAAGCCCTCGTGCAGAGGGCTGGCACTGATCCGGGGATCGGTGAGCACGGCGCGCACGTCATCGTGCCTGGCGACCAGCCACACGGTGCTGCCACCCGGCAGCGCCGACCTGACCGGTCCCGGCTGTTCCCGGAGTGAGGCGTACTCGTCCGGCGGAGAGAGCTGTCCGCGCCGCCGCCTCGGGAACTCGATGGATATCGGGTCACCGCTCTGCGTTTCCATGCTGTCGCCACGTCCTTCGGCAGTACCTGGTCAGATCATTTCAGCGCTGGGTTGCCCAGGATCAGATCGGCGGCCACCCTGGCGCCCCCCGCCTCCCGCTGCGCCTCGGCGAAGAACTCGGCGCGCTCACGGAAGGCGGGGTCGTCCAGCACCTGGGTCATCTTGCTGACCACGTCATCGGGGTCGATGGTCTGCGGATCGTCGACGGTGAGGCTCACCCCGCTGTCCACGCCGCGCACCGCCTGGTCGTAGCAGTCGACCCACAGCGGACGGACGACCTGCGGTTTGCCGAAATACAGGCCCTCGTGGAAGGCGTTCGCGCCGCCGTGGTTGAAGAAGAGCCTGACGTTGGGATGGGCCAGCACGTCGAGCTGGGAGGGAACCCAGCTCTCGATCCTGAGGTTCGGCGGCAGTTCCTCCCGGGGAGGGAGCAGATGTTGCTGCTCGGTCGGGAGCTTCCACAGCACGGCGTGCCTGCCGTCCAACCGGCGGGTGACCTCCACCATCGCGTGCACCTCGGGACGGGTCAGCCGTGTGATGGTGCCGAGTCCGATGTAGACCACGGAGGGGTTGGCGTCGAGCCAGCGGGACAGATCGCCGTCGTCCTGCGCCTCGGGCAACGGCGGGATGATCGCGCCGACCAGATGGAACTTGTCAGGGAGGGGGAAGGGGTACTCCAGCCCGAAGACCGTGTAACACAGCACGAGATCGGCGCAGTCGACTTTCGCCGACGGACGGAGCGCCTCCTTCGGGAGCTGGATGTGTTTCGCGTACGAGACGCCTTTGAGTGCGAGCCTCAGCATTCTCGGGTGCAGGAACATCAACCCCGCCCGGATCTTGAACACGGTGCTGCGGACCCGTTGCGGGAACGACATGTTCAGCGGCAGACCGGTGTGCAGCATGGGGAATCCACGCGGTGTCCTGGTGATAAGCAGATTGCTCGGCAGGAAAGGCGAGCTGAGGACGTATGGGATCCTCCTCCTGAGCGCCACCATGAGCGCGACGGGGTTCACGCTGTCGATGACCATGAGAGCCGGGTTCAGCTCTTCGACCAGGGCGTCGAGTGCCAGATACTTCTCGGCCCCGCTGTCGGGGTCGAACCCGCGTCGTACCACCGCGTGGTGTGCCTTCCAACGGGACCGCTGGGTGGCCAGCCGGTACATCTCGTCGTCCCAGTCGGCGGGGGAGTACTTCGGATCGGTCTCGCCGAGCGAGGCGAACCGCACGCCGCTTCCGTCGATCTTCTCGATGTCGGCCCTGCGGGACTCGTCCGTCGCGAACCACAGGTCCTCCGTACCACGCCGGGCCAGCTCGGCGGCGATCACGCGCAGGGGATTGAAGACACCGACCCCCGCGTTGCTGACGAACAGCACTGGTTTGCGGCCCTCACCCATCACACACACCTCCATCGCGGGAGCCGGGCTGTTCGAGAACAGCCAGTGACGCGCGGGCGTCTGCTCCGGTGCGGATCCGTCCTCGCCGTGAACGTCTTTTCTGCTCTGACGCCGACGTGCCCGCACGGTATCGCGGTGACATTAGGGGGATCACTAGTTTTCCCGGGGCGCGGGCTCACGGGTGCGGCCGGTTTTTCCGGGGCGCGGCCGGCTTTTTCCTGACGTGGAGCGGTGGGGCGACCGGGGTTTCCCAAGGCTCCGCGGGTGCGGTCGGCTCGCCGGCTTTCCAAAGACTAGGCGTTTGCCGAGTCGCCCTCGGCCTAACTTCGCCGAATGGATGGCATGCTCGACGACTTCTCTCTCAGCGGGAGTCCCGTCGTGCATACCGCCGATCATCCTCTTCGACCATGCGAAGACCCGTGCTACCGCATCCCCTCTCCGGTGGGGACGTCTCGCCGGGTGAGAACACCGCGTGCCGGTGCGTGCGGAGAGGGCCGTGGTGACTGACGCGATCGACGCGGCGGCGGTAGGTGTCCTGGTACCGGCGACGCCGGACGCAGGTTTCCCGACCCCGCCCGACGTACGGAGGCTGTGATGGATACGCCCAGTGAGCAGGTCGTACAGGCGCTCCGGACCTCCATGAAGGAGGCCGAACGGCTAAGGCGTCAGTATCAGAAGCTGGTCGCGGTCACCACCGAGCCGATCGCCATCGTGGCGATGAGCTGCCGGTTCCCCGGAGGGGTGTCCTCGCCCGAGGACCTGTGGCGGCTGATCGCCGAAGGTGGTGACGCCACCTCGGGCTTCCCGTCCGACCGCGACTGGGATCTCGACCTGCTGTCGGCTCCCGATTCTGACGGCCGGCCTCGGAGTGACACCGACAAGGGCGCCTTCATCCGCGACATCGCCGACTTCGACCCCGGCTTCTTCGGGATCTCGCCGCGCGAGGCGCTGGCGATGGACCCGCAGCAGCGGCTCCTTCTTGAGGTCTCCTGGGAGGCCGTCGAGCGGGCCGGGATCAACGCGGCCAAGCTGCGCGGCAGCCGTACCGGGGTCTTCGTCGGCATGAGCGGCCAGGACTACTCCTATCTGACGGTCAGCTCGCTGGCCGACCTTGAGGGCAACATCGGGACCGGCATGGGCGCGGCCGCGGCCTCAGGCAGGCTCTCGTACACGCTGGGCCTGGAAGGTCCGGCGGTGACGGTGGACACCGCCTGCTCGTCGTCGCTGGTGGCGGTGCACCTGGCGACGCAGGCGCTGCGCAGCGGTGACTGCTCGCTGGCGCTGGCGGGCGGGGTGACCGTGATGACCACCCCCGGCGCGTTCGTCGAGTTCACCCGGCAGGGCGGGCTGGCGCCCGATGGCCGGTGCAAGGCGTTCGCCGACGCGGCGGACGGCACGGGGTGGGCCGAAGGCGTGGGCGTGCTGGTCCTGGAACGGCTGTCGGACGCCCAGCGCAACGGCCATCAGGTGCTCGCGGTCCTGCGCGGTTCGGCGGTGAACCAGGACGGCGCCTCCAACGGCTTCACCGCGCCGAACGGCCCTTCCCAGCAGCGGGTGATCCGCCAGGCGCTGGGCAGTGCCGGGCTGAACCCGGCCGACGTGGACGTGGTGGAGGGGCACGGTACGGGGACGACACTGGGTGACCCGATCGAGGCGCAGGCGTTGCTGGCGACCTACGGTCAGGATCGGCCGGAGGATCGGCCGCTGCTGCTGGGGTCTGTGAAGTCGAACCTTGGTCACACGCAGGCGGCGGCCGGTGTGGCGGGTGTGATGAAGATGGTGCTCGCGATGCGGCACGGGGTGCTGCCTCGGACGTTGCACGTGGACGCGCCGTCGTCGCACGTGGACTGGGCCTCGGGCGCGGTGAGGCTGCTGACCGAGCCGACGCGGTGGCCGCAGGTGGAGCGGCCGTGGCGGGCGGGTGTGTCGTCGTTCGGTCTCACCGGCACCAACGCCCACGTGATCATTGAGCAGGCGCCGCACACCAAGCGAATCGAGGTGAGCACGGAGGACTGGTATCCGGAGGTGACCCCGGATGTTCCCCCGGTGCTGATCTCCGGCCGTACGACGGAGGCGTTGCGGGCACAGGCCGAACGGCTGATGTCACTCCTGGACGCCGAACCTGATTTCGATCTGACCGACATCGCCTTCTCCCTCGTCTCGACGCGGTCGGTCTTCGAGCACAGGGCCGCCGTACTGGCCGGCGCTCGCGAGAATGTCGTGGCCGGGCTGCAAGCCGTGGCCGAGGGGCGACCGGGCGCGGGCGTCCTGCTGGGACAGAGCGGGCGACAGGGCAAGGTCGCGTTCCTGTTCACCGGTCAGGGCAGTCAGCGGGCCGGGATGGGCCGGGAGCTGTATGAGCGGTTCCCGGTGTTCGCGCAGGCGCTGGACGAGGTGGTCGCGGAGCTGGACCCGTTGCTCGACGGGTCGCTGCGCGAGGTGCTGTTCGCCGAGCCGGGGTCGGTGGAGGCGGGGTTGCTGGATCGGACGGGATGGGCGCAGCCTGCCCTGTTCGCGGTGGAGACGGCGTTGTTCCGGCTGGTGTCCTCGTGGGGGGTGCGGCCCGATGTGCTGGCGGGGCACTCGGTGGGGGAGATCACGGCGGCTCATGTGGCCGGTGTGCTGTCGCTGAAGGACGCGTGTGCGCTGGTGGCGGCGCGGGCGCGGTTGATGCAGGCGTTGCCCGCGGGTGGGGCGATGGTGGCGGTGGCGGCCTCGGAGGAGGAGGTCGCCGAGCTGCTCGCCGGACGCGAGGGTGAGGTGTCGGTCGCGGCGGTGAACGGTCCGTCGTCGGTGGTGCTCTCCGGGGCCGAGGAGGCTGTCCTTGAGGTGGCGGCTGTCCTGGAGGGGCGGGGGGTGCGGACGAAGCGGTTGCGGGTGTCGCACGCGTTCCATTCGCCGTTGATGGACCCGATGCTGGAGGAGTTCCGGGCGGTGGCGGGGGCGTTGTCGTATGGGGCGCCGAGGATTCCGATCGTGTCGACGCTGACCGGGCAGGCGGCCGGTGCGGAGTGGTTGTGCTCGCCGGATTACTGGGTGGAGCAGGTCCGTGGCGCGGTCCGCTTCGCCGACGGCATCCGTACGCTGCACGGTCAGGGGGTGCGTTCTTATCTGGAGCTCGGCCCCGACGGGGTGCTCACCGCGATGGCCTCCGACACCCTTGCCGCCGAGGAGCAGCCCATCGCGGACGCGGTGGTGGGAGCTGACGCGGTGGCGGTGCCGGTGCTGCGCGGGGACCGGGACGAGCACTCGGCGATCATGACGGCTCTCGCCGAGTTGCACGTGCGTGGCGTGGCGGTGGATTGGGAGGCGGTGCTCGCGGGCGGGCGCCGGGTGGAGTTGCCGACGTACGCGTTCCAGCGGCGGCGTTTCTGGCCTGACGGTGCGGGTTCGCGGGTGGGAAACCTGGCGGCCGCCGGGTTGGCGGCCACCGGCCATCCGCTGCTGGGTGCCGCGGTCGGGCTGGCCGGCTCCGACGGGGTGCTGCTGACGGGGCGGTTGTCGCTGGGGTCGCATCCGTGGCTGGCCGACTACGTGGTGATGGGGTCGGTGATGGTGCCGGGCAGCGTGTTCGTGGAACTGGCTGTGCGGGCGGGGGATCAGGCCGGCTGTGATGCGGTCGAGGAGTTGACCCTCACCACGCCGCTCGTACTGGGTGAGCGGGACGCGGTCGCGGTTCAGGTGTGGGTGGGGTCGGCCGACGAGTCGGGCCGTCGTGAGGTGAGCATCCATGCCCGACCGGTCGATGCCGTCGATGAGGAGCCGTGGGTTGAGCACGCGACCGGTGTGCTGACGGCCGGAGACCACACCGCCGTGTCGTTCGAGACGGAGGTGTGGCCGCCGAGGGGTGCGTCGGTGATCGAGGTGGACGGGGTGTATGAGCGGTTGGCTGAGGGTGGGTTGGAGTATGGGCCGGTGTTTCGGGGGTTGAGGGCGG
>Ga0233377_1000216_pt1 | contig 31514 bp, 33 predicted proteins | sample ElkDunMinimDraft_6_FD_191540 | JGI IMG/M metagenome (GOLD analysis project Ga0233377, IMG submission 191540) | Fecal eukaryotic communites from dung pellets of Tule Elk in California, USA - Elk Dung E36 | ecosystem: Host-associated > Mammals > Digestive system > Large intestine > Fecal | place...
GGGGTGCGGGGGGGGTGGGATCGATCGGCCGATTCTCGGGCTCGGGGTCCGGGGTGTCGGCGGGGCTGGGCTGGCCGGTGATGTCCAGCAGAGGGTTGTCGTAGGGGCGGCGCTCAACGATAAGTTCCGGATCGATCACCTGCGGCTGCGGCACGGTCGCCGAAGCGTCCGGCGGGTCTGTGGAAAGGTCGCCGTCCACCGGTTCACCACGGGGTTGCTCGTTGTCGCTGTAGGGCTCGGTGGGGGACGGATCGTCGTGGAGAATCTCCTCTTCGGTGGCGTAACGAGGGTTGGTGGTGGACGCCGGGCGGCGCGCAGCATGCTCGCGTACCCGGCGGCGCAGGTTCTTCGTCCGGTGGAAGACCTGGCGCATCGAGATCTGAGCCGCGACCAGCAATCCGTAGACGGCCAGAACGGTCAGTAGTGCCATGACCGCCACGGTGGGCAGCAGGGCGTTCAGCGGAGAGGCGGCGGCGAAGCCGAGCATGCCGCCGGCGGCGCAGATCCTTTCGAAGGATTCGCTCTGCAGGCTCGCGCCCGGTGCGCCGTTGTTCAAGTGGACGATTCCGGCGACAGCGGTGGTGATGGCGAACGATCCCAGGAGCAAGCGGATGAGGGCGACCTCGGAGTCTGCCGCGCGCAGCAGCCGCCAGGCCAGCGCGGCCAGCGGGATGGGGGCCACGCTGATGAGCGAGCCGATGACGGTGCGCACACCGGTCTCGGCGATGTCCCAGGCAGGGCCGCTCACCAGGTTCCATCCGGTCAGCGCCGTCAGGACGGCGGCGATGAGCGTCAGCAGGCCCAGGCTGTCGCGGCGCTGTTCGGGGTCGAGGTCGGCTGGGCCGGTGCCCAGGGCGCGGACACAGCGGCCCAGTCCGCGGGCGGCTCCGACCCATGTGGCGGCCGCAACCAATCCGGCGAGGGTCAGGAGCGGGCTGGTGCGGGAGGGGCGCTTTCGAGCGACGACGCGGGAGGGCGTGCGGGAGGTCTTATGGCGGGGGCGGCTGCCCATGGTTTTCTCCTTCGCCGGGTGGATGTGGTCACGCTGTGGTGGTGTGCGCCGCATGCGCGGTCACTTTCGGTGGCTGCGCGGGGAGGTGTGCGGGAAAGGCGGCGTAGGTGCGGGGGTGTGCGGACCCATGTGCGGTCACGCTCTGTTGATGAGCGGGGGTGTGCGGTCGGGGGTGCGGGGCGTGTGCGCCGGGGTGTGCGGGCCATGTGCGGAGCCGCACACGGCCGATTCCCCTATAGGGAAAGAGGGCCGCGCACACCTCGCACACCGCACACCGCACCTGGTCACAGTGGGTGAGGCGGGCCGGGCGCCCTCGCGTCCGCGTTCGCTCGGGCGCGAGGGCGGGGGCGGATCTACCGGCGGTCCGCGCCCTCCAGTGGGGAGGCGATCAGGTCCCAGCCCTCGGCGTCGGGCCGGTCGGCGATGCAGCCCAGCTCCAGCCACCGATCGCGCTGGCGGTACAGGAAACGGCGGTCGCGCTGGACCTCGCCCAGCAGGGCGACCAGGTCCCTGGTGAACACGGTGTCGCGGCCTGCGCGATACCAGGCGTCCAGCTGCAGGTCCCAGATGCGCTGCGCCTCCTCGGGAGAGGGCTTGGGCCGGGGATCGTCTGCGGGGGCGTCACCGTCGGCGTCGGGGACGACGCCGGGGATGGCGCTGTGGGGGTCGACGTCGTCCAGGTCCTTGGCACGAGCGTCATCGCCGAGGTAGCGGCGCCGAGACGCATACAGCTGTTCCTGCATCTCCTGGCGCTCTTCGTCGGTCGCGGCGCGGGCTTGTTCTTCCATGCTCTGCTCCTCACCGGTGAGGGCCGGTTCGTCCTGAGGGGTGGGGGCGGGGCGCATCGCTGGCACCGCGGGGGGCTGCGCAGTTGAGTGCGGTGCGCTCCCGGTGGCGGGCATCGGTCGCGGCTTGGGTACGGGCGCGGTGGTGTAGGGACCCCAGACCGGGCCGGTGTAGTAGGTGCGCTGGTGGTACATCTCGCCGAACAGGTCGATCGTGATCTGGTCCATGGGGTCACGGAACGGCGTACCGGCGTCGACGGTGGCGATGAGCTGCTCGGGGGTGGGGTGGTAGGCGCGCTGCATGCGTGCCCACTTGCGCAGAGGGACGCCCAGGCCGGCGACATAGGAGTAGCCGCGGCGGGTGACGCCCCAGGTGGGCAGGTTCTGGCCGAGGGCGGCCAGGGCGGGCTCGGGCAGCACGTACTCGGCGTCTTCCTTGGAGTCGACGCCGAAGCAGATGCCGCTGGTGTGGTTGGCGCGAGCGTCGGTCGACATCGAGCGGAAGGTGATGCGCTGCAGGGAGGAGACCACCATGATTCCGGCGGAGCGGGCCTTGGCCAGCAGGTGGTCGTAGTCGGCGGCCAGAACTGCGAAGTCCGAGCTCTCCTCCACCCAGATGAGCAGGAGGTTCAGCGACGAGCGCAGTGACCAGCGTCCCAGGCCTTCGCGGGTCAGATGCTCGGTGCGGCCCTTGATGACCTTGCGCAGCCGCTTGAAGAACCGGCGGGCCTCGTCCATATCGGTGATGACCCAGTTCAGGCCTGCAGCCACGGGGCCGAAGGTCTGCATCTCCTTGGAGACGTCGATGCCGATCATGTTCAGCCGGGAGCGGGTGGCCAGGACGGCGAGCACGCCTTGGGCGAGCACGCCCTTGCCGGAGCCGGTGACGCCACCGATCTTGACGTGGGCCACGTCCTCGGCGTCGCGATCGGTGTCGTAGTCGCCGACCAGGCAGATCATGCACGGCTCGGTCTGGTACTCACCGATCGCGAACGGCACCGTGGGCGGGGCGCCGAAGGTTGAGCGGTCCACGCCGGGCCAGGGCAGGCCACCGGGGATGCTCAGGTTGTCGCGGGTGGCGATCTCGAGCTCGCCGACGCCTTCGTGGTCGGGGTCGCCGGCCAGGTGGGTGCCGCCGGGTACGGCCTGGGCTTCGGCCGCCAGCGGGGGAAGCAGGTTGCGGGCGCCCTCCAGGGTGCCGCCGGGCTGAGTGATGACCTTGGCGCGGACCACGCCGCGGTCGTCGACGGTGGGGTTGCGGAACTGGACCTTGGCGTTCTTGATGGCCTCCAGCAAGGCGTTGCCTTCACCGGTGGGCGTCGTGGTGGCGCCGGCGTACTTGGTGCCGCGCCAGATGACCCACAGCACCCACACGACGAGCGCGCAGAGGATGTAGGCAGGCCAGAGCACCTGCATGCCGACGATGAGGCCGAGCACGAGGGTGCCGGTGGCCAGGGAGCCGGTGACGATCATGAGGATCTTCAACAGGGGGCGAGGCCCGGCCGACATCCAGCCGAACACCGTGATCAAGCCGCCGATCAGGAGGAACAGCAGCGCCATGAACGGCGTCAACACCGGATCCCCGCCCCACCGGTCGTGCGCCAGGGCGATCCCCACGGCGAAGACGGCGGCGCCGAGGCCGGGGGTGACCAGCGGCAGGCCGTGCACCAGCAGCCAGTCGCCGCTGGTGCGGGCCGATCCGGTGGACATCGGCGCGACTTCGGTAGAGGTGGAGGCCGAGGGGGTCCCGATCTTCCTGCGGCGGCCCATCATGCGCCGCCCGAGGTGTCGTAGCGGTCCTGCCGCTTGCCGTGGGTGGACCTATTGGCCATCCGCTCGGCCATCAGGTACTCCTCGTGCACCGCGGCCAGCCGTACGGCCGCCTTGGCCAGCTCCAGGAAGGCCGCGGCGGCGGTCTCACCGTGGCCGCGGATGCGCGCGGCCAGCCAGATGCGTGTCAGCCAGGGCACCCGGCGGCCGTCAGGCGCCACCCGCCGCTCCCCCAGCCACTTGGCGACCTCTCGGGAGTCCTCGATCATGATCAATGCCATCTGGCAGGCCATGGCTCGCAGGTTTTCCAGGTAGTCGCGATATGCCTGGTGGGACTGGGTGGTGTTGCTGTCGGCGAAGGCGGCGGCCGCCTCGACCAGATCGATCTCCTTGCTCATGGGGTGCCTACGCCTTCTATCCGTGCGATGTACAGGGTGGTGCGGCTCAGCCGGTCATCGGCGCTGAGGCCGGGCGTTGCGTTCTTGCTCGATGTAGGTGTTGTGCAGGTCGGCCATCCTGTTCAGGCTCGTGACGACTTGCAGGAGCGCATCGCGGCCGCTACGACCGTGCGCGCGGGTACGGCGGGCCAGTGACAGCCGCTCCATCAGGGGGATCCGCTTGCCCCTTCTGGGTTTGCGGTCCTGCAGCCAGGTGGCGGTCAGCTCGGCGTCGAGGAAGACCATCTGGGCCATTCGCAGGGCGAGAGTTTCGGTGTCGGCCAGGTGGTTTTGCAGCGCGGAATGACCAGCGATGACCTTGGCGCCGTCGAACAGAGCCATCTGCCTTTCGAAGCTGTTGAAGCGGTTCATAGTTCTTCGTCTCCGATCAGGGTTCGCAGCAGGTGCAGTGCGGTCTGGAGGGTGGTGGTGCGGGCGATGACGGTGCCGTCGCAGTGGGTCTCGACGGTGATGGCCTCTTTGGCCGAGCGCCGCCAGGCCCTGCGGACCGCGCGGGTCCGGCCGCGCAGGTTGGCCTCCTCGGCGAGGGTGAAGGCGACCAGCGCGGCGAGGACGACGACCAGAGCTACCGCCAGGTAATAGGCGGCACGCTCGGGCCAGCCGGGGAAGAACGCCTTGCCGAGTGAGGTGAACGTTGGGTCCTGGGTCATCGCTCGGCGACCTCGTGCGTCGGGGCTGACCAGGTCAGCTGGCATGCCACCACGTTTCCCTCGGGCGTGCGCCGCCACGACAGGCCTTCGTCACCGCCCTGGTCGCCGACCAGGGCGCGCACGACGGCCAGGCCCAGGCCCCCCTCCCCCGCCGGCCGCTCCAGGGTCGCGTTGTGCTGCTCGGGGCGTGCGGTCACGGTGTCGGCGCACTGCTCTGGCATGTGCGGCATGCGTGCGGACCCCTGTGCGGTCACGCTGGGTTCATGTGCGGGAGGGTGCGTTCCGTGTGCGGTCACGCTGTGTGGATGTGCGCCCTGGTCGGCGACCTCTACGCGGACACATACTTGTCCGCGCACCTGGATTCGGACGGTGAACTGTCCGCCCACCTGTCCAGATGCGGTGTGCATCAGCGCGTTGGTGGCCAGCTCTGAGGCGCACAACTGCGCGTCGTAGGCGCGCGGACACTCGGTCAGGACTCCGGCGACGAACTTCCTGACCTGGGCGATTGTCTCAGGGTGGCCGGAGAAGGTCCGCTGGTAGACCGCGGCGGAGGGCACCTCGAAGGTTCCGGCCAGCAGATGCTCGGGTCGGGCTCCTTCCGGGGGAAGCTGCCCGGTCTCGGCCAGCAGGTATCGCAAGTGAGCGACGGGGTCGGGCTCCTCGCGCCAACTGGCGGCGACCGCGGCGCGCACGGCGGACAGAAGCCGGCCGTGTGCGGCCTCCAGCAGCGCCAAGCGCTGCTCGGCAGGCAGGGGGCAGGGGATGTTTCCACCGGTCAGGGTCATGGTGCCACCTCGCTGGTGAGGATCGCGGTCAGGGCCGCGTCCAGTCCGGCGCCGATGTGCGCGTCTTCCTGACCGCCGGGGACCAGGGCGTAGGAGCGGATCAGGAACCGCTCGACCGGCTTGCGGTCGGTGTAGACGACGTACGGGTAGGCATCGGCGGGGGTGAGGGTCAGGACGAAGTAGTCCTCCAGGTCCTCGTGCGGGCCGACCGTCGCCGAGGAGTCCGTGACCGGCTCCCGCAGACCAGCCGCCAGCAGGTGGCGCGACAGGTGGTAGACGACCGTCTCGAGACCGCGCTTGAGAAAGGCCAGCCGGACCATGTACGGGTCGGCCGGGTCGTAGGACAGGAACGCCATCACCGGACAGTCGGGTCGGTCGGCGGGCCACAGCGTCAGGCCTTGAGTCGGCTTGCGCCTCCCGGGGCGGATGCTCATGCCGAGCCCCCCCTCAGCTCGTCGCGCAGGATCCGAGCGGACTCCATCGAGCAGCTGAGGGCCTCGCGGATCGTGTCGGCGGTCGGCGTGGAAGGTAGCTCACCCTTGCCGATCAATGTCTGGAGCTGCTGGCGGTGCTCGGGCAGCGACTTGCGTGGCGCCACCCGACGCTCGGTCGCCACCGTCACGGTCGGCCGACGCGGATCCGACTCAGCCGCTACCAGCCGATCCGCGCCACGCCGTGCCAGCCGATCCGACCCATCCGACTGACCGCGACCTGCGGTATCCGACGCTCGGCCGACTGAGTCGGCTCGCGTCGGGCGCTCAGTCGGGCGCTCAGTCGGCCGTCTGTGGCCCGACTCTGGGCTGTGGGTCGGCCCCGACTCAAGAGCGAGGGTCGGATGCCCGGCGCCCCGTCGCGGCGGGGCGTCGACACGATCGACGGAGATCTTGATCGTCTGGGTGGGGCCCTTCACGGTGGCCAGCGGCGTGGTGAGCAGCAGCCAGTCGAACGCCAGGCGCCGCGCGGTGGGGCGCCCCACCACGGTCCCGTTGATCAGTCGCAGCCGTCCCGCGCGGGCGGCCTCCTGGTCGGCCTTGCGCTGCACCTTCATGATCGTCTTAGCGATCTTGCGATCGCCGCGCCCGACCTCGGGACCGACGCCATAGCGGTCCACCCATGCCCGCTGCCATGCCTGCTCCGTGGTGCAACTCTGAGCGGCCTGGAGGGAGGCAGCCGCCCACGACAGCCGGGGGTAGCGCACGCGCCGCCACAGCGCCTGGCGAATCTCGGTGATCGATCGCTTGCCGAGGACCTGCTTTTTCAGGCGGGCCTTCAGCTCCAGCAGCACGATGGTCAGCAAACTGGTGAGCGCGAAGGTGACGCCCAGCTGCAGGCCCGCCCATGGGGCAGCTGGGGTGGCGTGCTTGTCGATCTGGTGCCAGAGGTTCATGCCTGCGGCGATAATGGCCAGGGCCCAGGTCATCGCCCGGTACGGGCCGGTCGGCAGCTGCTTCCTGAGCGCCTGGTCGGTGAGGTAGACGCTGTAGAGGACGCCGCCCTCCAAGGCGATCGGCAGCATGATCGACGCCGGCCCCAGGCCCATCTCTGAGCCGAAGGCCAGCTGACCGTTCCAGGCGATGAACATGGGCGAGCCCACCGCGACAACGCCAACGAGGTCCGGTGTGCGAACCTGCACGGCAACCGCCAGCGCCCGCATGCGGGCCTTGCGCTGCTGCCAGCGCACCAGGCTTTCCTTGCGCTTCTGGATCTTCTTCTGGGCGCGGGCTGCGGCCTGGTCGGAGCGTTCCTTCGCATGGGCCTCCTGAGCCCGTTCGCGCTCCCGAGCGGCTAAGTCCAGGCGCCGCTCCTGCGTGCGCAGGTCGGTGTCGGCGCGAATGGCCTCGGCCCGCGCGAGGTCCGCGGCGGCTTCGGCTTCGGCCCGCGCGCGGAGCGCGTCAGCCTCCGCCTCGGCGACCGTGGCCTCGGCGCTCGCGGCAGCCCGCTGCGCCTTGGGGTCGAAGAACCTGAGGGCGTTCATCGGCTGTTCCTCCTCGACAGGGGGATGACCTCGGCGGTCGAGCCGGTAAGGGCGGTCGCGGTGAGCAGTCGCGCGGCGATCATCTGCATGCGGTCGCGGGCGACGTGCAACGGGAACCAGTCCCCGGCGCCGGTGCCGTCGTCGCCCATCCACAGCCTCATCACCAAGACGTTGGTGTCGGAGCAGGTGGGGCCGATCTGGACCTCGTCGTCACCGGTCGCTTCGGCCAAGTCACCGGTCAAGACGGCGGCCAGCACGGCGCGGGAGAATCGGTACTCGAAGGTCACGGCCGAGACCGCCGACAGGAATCCCAGCTCGATCTCGGGTGAGCCCGGCCGACAGGTCAGCAGCACGGTCAGCCGCGTGCCGGGCGCGCCGACCGGCCACAGCGTCAGACGCTCGGTGACGTGGCCGGTGCCGGGCCAGACGGGAGGCGGGCAGAGGGGCAGGTGGCGAAGGTTGTTCATGAGTCGGCCTCCGGCCGGTCCGCAGCGGCCCGTCGGCGGCGGCTGAGCAGGCGCTTGCGCCAGGAGCAGCGCCAGCGCTGCTGGTACATCTCCTCACCGAGCTCGTCGACCGCTTCAGCGATGTCGACCAGGCCCCGGTCGAGCTTGCCGATGCCGGCGGTGAGGTCGGTTATCTGGTTGACGACCACAGGCAGCGCCTCGGTGGCCCCGCCGATCGTCTGGGTCAGCTGGTGCACGGCGTCGGTGAGAGCGGTGAGACCGGCGGCCACCTCCTGGCGTGTCTGTGCCAACTCGGCCTGCACGGCCAAGGCGCTGTAGCCGGTGGCGACCTGGGCATCACGCAACGCGCGAAAGCCTCTGGAGTAGTCCAGCGAAGGGCTGGAGGCCAGGAGGGACCGGTAGTCGGCCTCAGCGACCTCGGCCAGGCGCTTACGGGCCTGCTCGGCTGGCGATGCGTCCGGGGCGGAGGCCGCCGGGGGTTCGAAGACGCTCATCACGCCACCGCCGTGGAGTTCATGACGGACCGGCGAGCTTGGCGAGCCGCGTTCCTGGCGGCCCGGCGGCGACGACGGAGAATCATGGGGTATCGCTGCCAGGGAGCCTTACCTCCGCGGATGCCGTAGATCTGGGACCACGACAGATGGTGTTCCTCGCGCAGAACCAGCTCCAGGCACCGGGTGCGGACCGGGCAGGGGCCGCACAACTCGCGGGCGATCTGCTCATACCGGGTCCGAAATGCAGTGCCTCTGGCGGAGGACTCACTGCTGCGCAGGCTGCTCTCAGGCGGGAACCAGTCGTCCGGGCTGGGGCTGTTGACGCAAATGCCCCGGGCGGCGACCTGTAGCGAAAGATCTTTGGTGGTCTGCTTGTACGGGTTACGGGATGTCGGTGAGAACATGTGACGCATCCGGGTTCCGTCCTTTCCTGAGGTGCCCGGTGTTGAGGGCCTCGTTCGGGTGGCAGCCCGGGCGAGGCCCGTTTTTGATCACTAGTTTTGCTAGCCTCTCTTTCATTCCATTGTGATAGGGGGACTATCAACTACTTCACCGTAAGCCGGACCGTGTGAAGGGTCAAGACCCCCGAACCACGCTTTGATAGCCTCCCTAGCAACTTTGGAGGCGAGAGGAATCCGATGGATCCGCTGGAGGAGATCAGGCCACTGCGCGAAGTGCGGGACCCAGCAGTTCGAGGCCGACAGGCCGGGCAGCTCCTCCAGAAGTACCAAGAGGCGGTTCAGGAGACGTCGCGCATCCGGCGTGAAGCAATGGAAGAGCTTCGCGACCAGGGCAAAACACAGCAGCAGATCGCAGATGACATGGAAGTCAGCCGCGGCCGGGTCAGCCAGCTCATGACGGCGGGCCTCCCGCCCGAACGGGTGTTTCTCGGTGACGGCCGAGTCACTGTCGCAGTCGCTGGCAAGCGGGAAGCCGACAAGGCCACTCCCGGCTCGGTCGTCGCCGAGGAAGACCTGCACGCCTACGTCGCTCTACGCGATCTGTGCGCCTCGGTGAAACTCGAAGCGATTCACGAGATCATCCAGCCACCCGGAGTGGTCGATCTGAACCGGGACAACCTGGTGGTCATCTGCGGTCCCCGGCTCTCACCCTTGATCTCCCAGATCCTAGGTGTCGATCACAACCTGGCGTTTCAGAACGACGGCGGATGGCACCTGGTCGACCAGCGGACCGGCACCCTCTACCGCTCCCCCATGGACAGCAACCAGCCAGGAGACTTTGGCTACCTCGCCCGCCTGCCCCGGCCCGACCGGCGCGGCAACTTCCTCTACATCGCCGGCATCCACGCGATGGGCAGCGCGGGAGTGATCCACTACCTCGCACAGCACCTGAGCGAGATCTACCGTGACGTGAAAACCCGGCGGTTCTCCTGCCTGATCGACTGCACCTTCGATCCTGAGACCCTTGAAGTGACGAGCAGCCGCCTCATCACCCCCCTGTACCGATTCGAGGCCTCCTGAGCATGCAAGTGGCGTTCGCAACCGATCCGGGCAGAGCAACCACCCCGAACGAGGACTGGGTCGGCAGCACGCCGAACGTCGCGGTGGTGCTGGACGGAGTCACCGTCCCCTCGGCGATGGGCACCGGGTGTAAGCACGGCACCCCGTGGTACGTCCGCCAGCTGGGCACGCACATACTCGCCGCGGTGGAGAACGCCCCCGATACCGCGCTCACCGACCTCCTCGCGACGGCCATATCCGCCGTGGCGGCCCTTCATGAGAACGCCTGCCAGCTGGAGCACATCGGCACCCCGTCCGCAGCCGTCGGTATCTTGCGCCACGTCAACGAGACCATCGACTATCTGATCCTGGCGGACGTCACCATCGTCGTAGACGGCGAACAAGGACCACTGATCTTCACCGACAACCGCGTAGAGAAGACCCGTCGCTTTTCCCTACAAGCCGGCGATACTCCGGAAGAACGGGCAGCCAACATCACCGCCCACCGGACACGGTTTCGCAACCGGCCGAAAGGTTACTGGGTAGCGGCGTCCGACCAGGCCGCCGCGACGCAAGCAGTTACGGGAAGCCTGTCCAGCCGCGGCACCAGACGAGCCGCGCTGCTGAGCGACGGCGCCGCGTGCGCCGTCAGCCCGTACAAGCTGACGGACTGGCAAAGCGTCCTCGACCTGGTGGAACAGAGCGGACCACGCACCTTGATCGATCAGGTGCGGCGAGCGGAGCGGGAAGATCCCGACAGCGGCCGCTGGCCGCGATACAAGGTGAGCGATGACGCCACCGTCGCGTTCTGCCTGCTGTCCTGAGCACCGTACGGATCGCAACCGGAGAGCTCGACGACACAGGTCGTCGGCCAGGGCCAGCGGCTGGCACCGGCGCATGGGATTGGATCGAGGTCCTCGCGCCGGGCGTCGCTGATGGACTCAGACCGTGGTTCGTCGTCTGAGCCGATCAGGCGGCCGCGCGCGTAGCGCGCTGGGTGGAGCGCCCGGAGGCGAAGCCGAGGACGAACGACCTGGCGCGCTACGAAAGCGGCTGCCAGGCTCAGGCAGACGACGAACCCGCGGGTGAGCCCGCCGAGACGGGCGAGATGGATCAGGCGGATGCCGCCTGCCGTCCCTGCCGCCAGCTACAGCCCTGACGTGAGGTGACCGGTCAGCTGGCTACAGGCCAGGCGTGGCCGTGCTGTCGCCGGGCCCACGAGACGGCGTTCCTCTACTGCTCCTGCCGACGACACCGCTGTTCCTGACTGACGCTCTGAACAGGCCGTTTGCCGGGAACACGCCTCAGATGCGGGCCGTGCCAGCCGCCATCTTCGTAAGACACGTCCCCCTGATCTGCCCTGCCGGATTCGCCCGACGGGCACGGTGTCCATACAGTATTGACGGTGCCCACTCGAACCACCCGCGAAGTCTCCAGAACGGAGGCGCGCCGCCGCGCCGAGAAGATCCTCAACCGCCGCGCGCGTTGCGACGATCCCAATCTGGAAGCTGCCAGCGACGAACCACTGGAGCTGGTCACCTACATACTGGACCATCGGCGCGTGCCCAAGGACGTACTCGGCAGCGACGTGCTGGACGCGCTGGTCCTGCTGGAATACGCGCGCCGCGCGGTCCCGACCCTGCCCGGCCGCCTGGACCGCCTCGAACACCGGCTCCTGAACCTGGGCGTCGAGCTCGGCCTCAGTCTGAGCGAACTGGCAACGGCCCTAGGCTTACGCTCACGCCAGGCCGTACAGCACCGCCTGCTCCGCCACGCCGCCGCCGAACGCGGCATCTCCCGCAGCGAAGTCGCCGAACGCACCGCTCGCCAGGCCGAGGCCAGAGAACGCGCCTGGTTGGAACGCAACGCGACGAAGCTACTGACATGCGCGGAGGAACTGATCCGACATCGTGACGAGTTCGCTGCAGATCCCGAGCGCTGTGAGGACTTCGACGAACTTGCAGAGTCTCTGTCTCGCATCCCAGCCGATCGGGGTGACTCTCGATATCTCGTGCGGTACCGGCATGCCGCTGCGCGGCTGCGCCTGCTTCTGGCCGACTTGATCACGGAATCCGCCGCTAACCATCCACTTCATGCTCTCCTGGCCCGGACCAACAGGCTATCCGCCGCCCACCAAGCGGTAACCCCTCAAGAGGAGTAAGCAACCGGAGAACATCTACCTGCCGTTGGGCTTCGAGAAGCAGGAGCGTGAGCAGTTCCGCTAGGTGCTGAATGACCTACTTCAGCGGCATTCCGGATTCGCGATGGCTTAGCGTGAAGCCCTTTATGGGGCGTAGACATCGATCTTTTCTGTACTGCCGCTGTCGGCCATCCGCCTCGAGACGGATGGCCGACCATGATGGACTTCCACCTCTGCTGTCTTCCATGCTGAATAGATGGTCGCAGCGCGGCTGCAGGGGCGGGGCATTGGGATGACTGTGTGGGAGAACCGTTTCGTCGACGAAACGCCCCCGAAGAGTCATCACACCATGTCTAGCGCTTCAGCAACGGCACCATGTCCAGTGCTTCGGCGACCGCGTCGAACTCCTTCGCTGCCCTGGACTCCGGGCCGAGCCAGAAGTGAACGGGCTCCTGCGCCTCGACGCTGGACGCGACATTCACGTTCTCGCTGATCATCGGCAGGATCATGTCACCGTAGTAGGTCTTCAGGCCGGTGACGATGTCCTCGTAGTACCGGCCCCGATTCTTCGGCATCACACCGTTGATCATGACGTGACGCATGTCCGCAGCGCCGCCGGAGAATTCGAACTCCTCCTGCGCGCCCGCGATGACCGCGCGCAGCAGCTCCAGCGTGTCCTCGTCCTTGACGTCGGGCTTCACCGCGCCGATCACATAGTCGCAGGCAGCCAGGAGCGTGTTCTCCAGCGTGTCGAAGGTGCCCCGGAAGTCGACACACAAGATATCGAGCTCCCCGGGCGGCAGCCCGTAGACCGCGCGCCGCAGCCAGTCGTTGTTCGCCAACGGTTTGCGCACAGACCGAAGGTCTTCTGAGGCCTGCGCCATCTCCCGGGAGCCGAGGACCAACCTCAGGTTCGGGATGATCGAGAAGGAGTCGTCGCCGTCGCCGATCTCCTCGGCGCCGTTATCGATCCGGGTCCGAGCCGGGACCATCGCCTGCTGCAGCGTCGCCTCCCCGAGCAGCACCTGGTAGACGCTCGGCATCTTCGCCAGACGCGGGTAGACCTCGGCGACCCGCTCGGGGTTGTCCTTCTTCTTCGTGACGCCGTACCCGAGGTAGCCGGACGCGGCCATCGTCTGGTCGGCATCCAGCACGCCAACCTTGTATCCCTTGAGGGCCAGGGCGACCGCTGTGTTGACCGTGTTACTGGTCTTGCGGGTCCCGCCGCCTTCGTTTGCCCACCCGATGACCAGAGGGCCATTGGGGTACCTTCTGCTACTCATGACGTACTCCGGGGGAGGAGAGGAACTTCGCTTCGGCGGTGGTCGGCTGATAGTCGGCGTGCTCCTGGAGCTGCCGGAGGTAGTCGGCGTGGCGCTCGTCCCACGTCTGCGGATCGGCATCGCGGTAGTCGAGCTCTAGCGCCGCCAGGGCGACGGCGTCGGCCACGCGCACCAGGAACGTGTCATCGTCGGATGCTGACAGGTAGGCCAGGAAACCAGGCCGGGGCCCGCTGGCGAGCTGCTGGTCCTCAGCGTCGAACCCGAGAAGGGTGGCGGCGACGGACAGGTATTGCTTGTTCGCGTCTACGATCAGCGTCTGCGCCAAGCGCAGCGTAACGTCGTCGGGGGTTTTGTAGACGCGAGCCGCCAAGAGCCGCTGCCCTGCCTTGAGACGTGCGACGGTCTCGTGATTGCTGCGGCGGCGTTTCGCCGACGAAACGCCTTCTGCGGCCTCGGGGCCGCTGCCCGGATCCGCCGCGAGCTCCTGCGACCGTTTCGCCGACGAAACGCCTGGCTCCCCTGCCGGTGGCTCCTCAGCCCCCGGCCGTTTCGCCGACGAAACGCCTTCTGCGGCCTCGGGGCCGCTGCCCGGATCCGCCGCGAGCTCCTGCGACCGTTTCGCCGACGAAACGCCTGGCTCCCCTGCCGGTGGCTCCTCAGCCCCCGGCCGTTTCGCCGACGAAACGCCTTCTGCGGCCTCGGGGCCGCTGCCCGGATCCGCCGCGAGCTCCTGCGACCGTTTCGCCGACGAAACGTCACCGGCGCCGATGAGGCGCTCAACTGCGCGGCGGGCCGTGATCCCTTCAGCGCCCATCAACGCGTACGCCCGCTCGATCATCTCCGCGTCGGCGAGCTGTGTCAGCAGGTGGTAAGCGGGCTCCACGCCGAGCTTGCCGCGGTGGATATCCCGCCGGGCCTCCCCTTCGGGGAAGTCCTCATACAGGCGGACCCGCTTGGAGATCTCCGCCTTGGTCGCGCCAGGATTCGACCGGCCAAGCTCGGCGGCGATCTGCGCGTACGACAGCCCCTCCTCTTCGCGGATCCGCGCGTAGAGCTGTCCTTCCTGGAGGGGACTGAAGCCACGCCGCCACTGGTTCTCCGACAGCAGCGCGCGGTCCCCCTTGAGGACCATCTCGTTGCGCAGGACGACAGGCATGTCCTCATCGCCGTTGGCCTGAGCCGCGCGCCACCGCCGCTCTCCCGCGATCAGCACCCACCGAATCTCCGCGCCGAATGCGCTCGCGTCGTCGGGCCACTTCCCGAGGTACACCTCAACGGAGGCGACCGCCCCGTCCTGGATCTGCCCGACCTCCCTGAGGTTCGCGGCGAACTCCTGGAACTCCACCTCCTCCCACTCCCACGTCTCACGGACGTTGCGCGGGCTCGGCGCGATCTCACTGATCTTGGCGCGGAACCGGGACCCGTCCGCGTGGACCAGCGAGGCCTTGATGCCCAGGGCCGTGTTCGCCGGCGGGCTGGCGGTACGACTCCGGCTCGGGGAGCCGGGCTTACCGATCGGCATCGGTGACCTCCAGGCAGGAGATAGAGGCCGTCGAGAGGCTTAGCGTTTCGTCGGCGAAACGGTCAGAGGAGTGGCAAGCGGCGTCCACCGGGGTACTTCGGGGCTGTGTCAAGAGCATGTAATGAGCAACTTTCAGTCCTGGGGCTTGGGTATCAAACATGATGATGGCAGGCTCACATCCTCAGTACGAGAAGTATCGTCCACTCGACGTACGTGCGGCACTAAACGTTTCGTCGGCGAAACGGTCCCGATACCTCCCGCCGACTACAGATATCCGCGTCGAGTGCTACGGCCACCTGACTACCGCAAAGCTAAAGGGCGCGGATCCTTTCAGATCCGCGCCCTTGCTGATGGCAGCGAAAAGTGTGGTGAGGCCCACCACACTGGCCTGAACTGGCTCAGTTCGTCCTACTGGGTGGTGATGTAGACCGTCGAGGCGATGTTGGCGATCTCCCTAAGGTCCTCCCCCACGCTGCGCTCGATCTCACGAGGATTGAAGACGATGCTGGTGCGGCGCAACGCCTTACGATCGCGCAATGCGTCCCAGACGCTGTTGGACCTTAGTCCGGCATCGTTGAGTCGCCAGGCAACGCCATCCCATTGCTGCTTCCAGGTCCACAACACCACGTGCTGGACACCGAGGCGTAGCGGCCCGTCGAGGCGGGCCTTGACGGCGTTCATGGCGTCGGCCCCGGTCAGGGCTGGCTTGCCATCGGGGTGAGCCAGGCCGAGTTCGCGGGCGCCGATGTACAGGCCCGGCACTCGGCTGTCCCAGTTGCGAATCCGTAGAGCCATCCACTGCTGCTGCAGGATCCGGTCGGTGCTGAGGCCCGATTGCTTATAGATATCCAGGAACGGATTGAACAATGGGGTGGCGACGTTGACCGCGTCGACGGCACCGTTCAATACGTACTGCTCGACCTCAGCCAGCTTCAGGAGCGGGTAGTTGGTATGCATGGTGTTGACGCACTGGGCATGCTGACCGCACCCAAGCTCGGGAATCACGACATCGACCGCGATTTGTCGGCCTGCTGGCAACACCGCGCGCAGCACCGCCGAAGCTTCGGTGACGAACCGGCGCACCTCGGCCGGATCAGTGAAACGGCTACGCAGACCGAGTTCTGCGGCGATCTTCACTCCGACCACACCCGGCTGGTTCGTCTGCTGGGCAAGGCGAGCTGCGGTGGCTTTGAGCTGATTGGCTCCGGCCTCCCAGGTGGCGACCAGGTCAGTCTCCAGCCAGACGCGTAGCCCCAGGGCTTGAGCCTGCTGGATGGCTTCTTTGGTGGGATCGTTCGGTACGGAGCTGCTGCTGGCCGAAGGCGTAGGTGTCGCCACTGTCGCACTCGGTGTCGGCTGGTCGATGCCGGACGGAGCGGCACTGCCCGTGGGAGCGGTTGGCTGCTGTGGAGCCTGAACTTCTTGGCCCGAGTAGGCCTGTGCGATTGGGGTCGGCTGCCCGTTGGGAGCGATAGCGACGGTCGGGTTGCCGGGAGTTCGAGCGTCGCCGCAGGCGTAGTTGGGGTTCTCTGCGCAGATCCGACCAGGCGGATTGACCGGCAGGCCTGAGTCGTCTTTGCAGTGGTACTTGCCCGTGGAAGTGCTCCAAGAGCACACGATGGGATGTGAGCAGCTGGTTGCGCTGATCACGGTTTTGCCGGTGGTCTTCTTGTCGGGTGGCGTTTCAGCGGCGCAGAAAGTGACGGGCTGCGGGGTGGCGTAGGAGGCGTTGTAGGCCGGGGTCTCTCCCGCGATTGAGGTGACACCCTCGAGGCTCGGATCGTCCCAGAAACGGCACCGTTCGTATTCAGTGCTGGCGGCGGGATACAGGTCAGCGCAGTAGTCGGTTGGGGCAGCCTGCGTAGAGGCGATAGCACCGCCACTGGCCATCCCTACGGTGAGGGCCAAGACGGCTACGACGATAGGGATGAGCCATCCCTGGCGTCGGCGAATCCATTGAGACATGAATCCTCCTATGGTCAGAGGTCGCAAGGACTGAAGCGGACGATGACGGCGGTGCTGCCGCTGCCGGTGGTCGCTTCGCTGGACCAGGTGAGGGTGAGTGTGCCGGTGACGCTTTCGCCGCAGGTGCCGGAAGTGAACCGGGCCGCGGCGTCGGGCTCGGCCTGGCGCAGGTGCACGGTTGTGCTCTGGCCTGCGGTCAGGACGCCGGCATCGGAGATGAGCCGCACGCTGGGGCTGCCGGTTAGGAGGCCTTGCCAGCGCAGCGGGCCGTCGGTTGCGGTGATGGTGAGGGTGGCCTGGCCGTTAGCGGTCAGGTCCGCTGTGGTGGATGAGACCGTCAGCTGCGGCGCGGTCGCCTTCGGTGCCAATGATGGTGTTGCCGAAGGCCGGGCCGTCCGAGTGATCGCCAGAGGTTTCTGGGCTGTTGGATAGGCGCCCTCGATGACGGTCTTCGGGGTGGTACGGGGCCGGGGCTTGCGTGCCGGCGTGGTCGAGGAGGTCGAAGGCCGCGGTGCTGTCGGGGGCGGTGAGAGGAGGTTCGATGGGGGTGATGAGGTGAGAGCTTGCGGCGGTGAAGTGATGCTCGGTTCGCCGATCGGCAAGGGGGGCGAGGAGGCGAACAGGGGAGGTTCTTCGCTGGGCACGATCACGAGTTGGGTCCGGGGAGTGTCAGCTCCGGCCGCTCGTATCGGCTGCGTGGGCAGTGGTCGGCCGAATGCGGCTTCCCATGCCAGGATCACCAGCAGGCCGCAAGCCAGAGTCATTGCTGTCGTGCGTGCGGCGCTCTGCCAGCGCGATGAGGTGGTTTCTCGCCGACTGCCCGCGCGCGCTCGACGCGGTGGGGGGTACGTCGCGGCGTCCGGCGGCTCATCATCCGCAGCGGTCGCAGCCGTCGGCGAAGGTGTCTTGAGCTCTGGCGAAGGATCTGCAGTATCCCTTTCGTATGGCGGACGGCCTCGTGACCGATGGGTGGTCATGTCGCTCCCTGATTTCTGACTACATGCAGAACTAGCTGTAAACGCGGCTGCAAACGTAGCTACAGAGAATTTGAGACATCCATGCGCCCCGTGAGCCGCTTGGGGATTGTGTCTGTTTTGTAATCAATTCTCTCGGCTCAGGGAAGGCGTCATCTCGACACAAAGGCCCATTAAGGGTCAAACCCGCCACGCTCTCGTCGGCGCCTCTATGGAAGCGAGAGTTCCAGGCAGCACACCCTTCCCGCTCCGGGGCTAACAGAGAGTGACCGCTCAGAACATGTCACGAATGTGTCACATCTAATCTCTTGCCCCTTGGGTCTAGTGACGCCACGGCCGCTCTCTCTTTACTCTCTGACATCTTTCACTTCTTCAAGTCATGTGCTTAGTAATCCTTCGGGAGCAGGACTGAGCCTTTCGCAGCGAGGCACGATGAACCACAGAGCTCGACCGTCCCGTCCCCCTGGCGCTCTTCCGAGCGTCTCTGACTCCATGTCGCAAGCAGCGCCGCTGCTGCTCATCGGTGGTATGACCACTCCGCGTCCGTACACCAAGCCGCTGCTGGAGTCGCTGGCGGCTACCGGCCCGCTGCTGGCCGTCGACGCGGCTGCGCCGACCTGGCAGCGACTGTTTCTGACCGGAGGTAGTCAGGTACGCCGTCTCACCGCAGCCCACGTGCTGCGTATGGTGCGCCACCTGGAGCATCCAGTAGGTGGAGTACTCGCGCTGGAGGAGCGCTTGGCGGCCCTGGCCTCCGAGGTCGCCGTCACCTTGCGCGTCCCTGGCTACGGTGCGCGGGCGGCCGCCGTGGTCGGTGACAAATGGCTGGTCCGCCAGCGTCTGCAGGCCGCCGGATGCCTCCTGGTTCGCGCCCGGCTGGCTCGGCAGGTGGTCGACGCCGTGGCCGCGGCTGCGCGTATCGGCTACCCGGTGGTGGTCCGGCCGCGCCAGGGCGCCAGCCCGGCGCGGCGCGTCGACTCACAGACCGACCTGGTGTTGGCCTTTCAGAGCGCCGCGGTGAGCGACCCGAACGGCGAAGTGCTGGTAGAAGCCTTTCAGGAGGGCAGCATCGTCACGGTCGTCTGCATGACCCAAAACGGCTACAGCAGCGTGGTGGCAGTCATGCGCGCTCAAGTGCGCTTCATGCCCGCGGCAGTGACAACCCAGCACCTGGTCGACTCCGGTGACCTTCTGCGCGGCCAGGCCTGGCTGACTCATCTGGCCGGCACGGCGCTGACCGGGCTCGGGGTGGAAAACGGCATCAGCCGAATCACGCTGTGCCTGACGCGCACCGGCCCGGTGATTTTGAGCGTCAAAGCCCATCTGGGCACCGACCTGACCGCGCCCTTGGTCAACCTGGCCACCGGTGTCGATCTGGCAGTCGAGGCCGCCGCTGTGGCGCGTGGCCAAGCGCGACGCCCGCCCGACCGGGAGTACAAGTGCGCGGCCGCTGGGTATGTACACGCCCCCGGCCCCGGTCGCATCGACCGGCTGACTATCGGCGAACAGCTGGACAACATGCCGTGGGTGGAACGTCTGGCCTGGGAGGCCGCCGAGGGGGACACGGTCGCCATCACCGCGGGGGAGCCGCCGCCGCGGCTGGCTCATGTGATTGTCACCGGTCGGGAGAGCAGCCAGTGCGCCGCGTTCTTGCAGCGCGTGCGCACTCAGCTGAGCGTGAAGATGACCAAGCAGGAGCTGGCGGCATGAGCAGCCTCGTCATCGCCGCCGAAGCGAGTGCGGTGCCTTCCGGTGCGGAGGTGGGGCCTGTCGCCTCGGCGGCGATCGCCCATCGCCTGCCGACCGGCCGCTGTCGTGGCCTTGAACAGAGCTGGCGATGGTCTTGACTCCGCGCCCCTCCGTATCGGCCGCTCCGGTCGATCCTTCGCAGATGACGCTGGTCCCGCCCCGTACGGCTGGCAACGTCAGCGCCTCCTGGCACACCGCGCTCCCCGCTGGGCTGGACCGGCATATCCGGGTCTCGCACCTCATGTACACCCCGGCCTGGGCAGCGGCCTGGAGCACCGTGACCACCGAGCAGGTGCTGGCCAGCCGGTTCCTGCACCTGCATCAAGACGGCATTGACCGGCTGGCGGCCTTCCACCTCATTGGCGCTTCCCGATTCTGGGACTGGCTGGAGAACACCGCCGGGCACACCAGCGCCTACCCGCTGCTGTTCCTGGGCTCGGCGTATGCCACCTACGGCGGGGCCGGGCTGGCCACCCCCGACATGATCGCCACCACCGTAGATGGTGGCCTGGAGCTCGCCCGCCACTGGGGCGTGGGCAGCCTGGTGATCCCCAACCTGACACCGGAGCTGGTCACCGCCTGGGAGCAGGTCAGGCCCGGCGCTCGGTGGATAGCCTCCGGCATCACCTACACCGGCGCCATGCCCACCGGCCGCCTGGCCGAGGCGTTGCCGCGTCGTCGGCAGCGCCGGAAAGTGGCCCGCCTGGCCCGCCGCGCCGCCGACGCCGGCGTGCGCATGCTCCGCCTGCACGGCACCGACATGCTCCCCGTGCTTAGGCGCTTCACGCACCTGGCCACCGAGGTTTCTCTCCGACAAGGAACCGACAACTGGGGGCACGACATCTTCGTCGCGGCCGCTGGCGTGCCCGGCGCGGTGCTGATCGCCGCCGAGCGCAACGGCTCGCTGGTCGGTGGCTTCTTCTGCTTCCGATACTCCGAGCGGCTGTACGTCTGGGCGGCAGGAGTGGACTACGCGCACCTGCACGAGCTGGGGTTGTACGGGACGCTCATTCACGAAACCGCGCGCTACGCCGCCGTCACCGGGGCCCGGATGCTGGACATGGGCCACGCCAACCACGTTTACAAGGTCGGTCTGGGACTGGTCGGCACCCCGCTGACCTCTCTGGTCTACACCGTCTCATCGACGGCTTCCCGCTTGACCGAGTGCGGAACTTGACGATGCTGCCATGATGCTCCGCTCTCGCCGTCACAGGCGTTCGGTTCTTCCGCACCTCCAGGCGTGTCCTCTCATAGAGGAAGCCGCGCACGTCCCGTCGCATCACGCGACCAACAAGCTCGGATCGCTCCTGCTCCCGGAGTGATCCGAAAAGGGGGCTGTCTCTTCCACGCTGCGGGGGAGGAGGCAACCCGAGCCGCCCCTGGTGGGCCTGCCAGGGGCGGCTTCCCCTTCACTGCCCGCCCAGCTGGCCCCTTTTCCGATAATCACCAACTCGTGATCACCCGCGTCATCGTCCAATCATCGATCCCCTGGAGTGAGCTGCCATGCTCCCCGTCTCCTCTCCCCTCACCCGAGTCCTCCTGACCAACGACGGCTCGACGACCGCGTTCCTCAGCGCGCTGCTGGCCGAGCCGCTGCGTGTGCGCGTCCTCGTGCAGGCCCACCGGCCCGCAGCCACCGCCCTGCCACCGCAGCTGCAGTGCCAACTGCAGCTCGATTCTGCTCACCCAGTCATCCTGCGCCGCTCAGAACTCATCCGGCCTGACGGCCGCACCGTGTCGGCCAACAAGGTCGTGATGGTGCCCGACCACCCGGTCATCGACGCCATCGTCGACGGCGGGGACGTACCCCTGGGACAGATCTTGCGTGCCGGCGGCATCGAGCAGCGCCGCCAGATCCTCCAGACCGGCGCTCGCCGTTGGCACTGGGGGACCGATGCCGGCCACCTGCGTAGTCCTTGCCGCTCTTACCTGGTCACCATCTCCGGGCATCCCCTGTTGTACATCGAGGAGACCTTCCATCCCGAGGTCATTCCGGCCTCGGCGGACTTGCCGCTGCTGCACAGCATGGGAGGTGTGATCAACCAGGAAGCGTGGCGTTCACCCGGTACTCGTCAGGAGGCGACGAAGACAGCCTCTCCGACGGGCATGGCCCTATGCGATCGAAAGGACAGGGCCACGCGCGAACTTTCAGTGTGCTTGAGCAGGTCAGTGATATTGAAATAGGGGATGTAGCACCTGCAGCGCGCCAGCCACCTTCCCTGAGGCGGCGCCCTCAGCTTCGCATCTCTGACCAGGATGTGAAATCTGGTGACTACCTCAGCTGGACGGGTACCCTGAACGGCATGCAGAGCAGCGAACCCATCCAGTTCGACAGCGAAGCCGTCGAGCTCGACACCGAGCAACGCGCCGCCATGAAGGCAAGGCTGCGCGCAGTGCTCGGCGAGCCTCCCCAAGAAATGATCGATCTCGCCCGGGAGCGGGAGAATGTCTTCCAAACGACCCGGCTCCCTGCCGCTTCATGATCGGTCGCGTTCTCGACACTTCCAGTCTGGTCGACTTCGCCACTCAGCGGACCCGTTATGTGGAGGCCGTCGTATGGATGCACGACCGCTATGTCGGATCACTGATCATCCCTGCTCCCGCCCTTACCGCGGCACGTGCCCAGATCTCGGCCTCAGCCATCCCGGTTCTTGATGTCCTGGTCAACCTTGAGGTATGTGTGGTTCTGCCACTGGATGAGAACAACATCCCCGGCGTCGCCGACACGCTTAAGGCAGCCGGCAGCTACGCACCGGAAGCGGTCACCGCAGCCAGCGTCGTCCATGCCGCCCGCGCGCGCAAGGTCCCTGTGTGCACTAGCAACAGCTATCCCCTTCGTGCTCTCTGGGCGGGCATAGAGATCGATCCCATTCCATAGAGCAGATGCCGAACACGAACACCGTCCGGTCCTCCGTCGTGCCTGCAGCCTGGAGATCGCTGTCGGTCTGACCCCACCCTGGCAACTCCCACTCAGGTGGCATCGCTTGGCCCAGAATGATCATCAGCGCGGCGGTTGTGGTAAGCGCTGCCGCCCTGGGACGGCGATCAGGCGTCTTCCGGCGATCAGCACCAGCGTGGTTACCGCTCCACCGAGCAGCAGGCCGACCAGGACGTCATGCGGGTAGTGCACACCGACCAGGACACGAGAGGCCGCGCCGAGCAGCGCTAGGGGAAGGATCAGGATCGACAACCTGCGCCAGAGCAGCCACACTGCGGCGATCGCGGCACCAGCGATGACCGCATGGTTACTGGGGAACGACCAGCTGTCCACCTCAGGGCAGGAAGCGAGCGTCATGACGCCGGTCACCACCCGGCAAGGCCGCTCCTGGCGAATCGTCTCCTTGAGCAGTTCGTTGAGAAGGTACGCCACCGTAGCTGCCCCCGGGGCGAGTACGGCCAAAGCTCTGTGCCACCGATTCTTGCCTCGGGCTGCAATGATCAGGACGATGAACAGTCCAGCCGCGCCGACCAGCAAGGTAGTGCCACTGACAGACAAGACAGCACGCAGCCAGTCCGGTGCGCGGTATGCGATATCAGCCGCGAAGCGGTAGATGTCGATGCTGGGTTGCGGCACCGCGGTGACCATCGCGTTTCGCCCCGTTCACTCCCAATTCACTGATATCCCGGCATGATCGCACAGAAGGAGCCGCTATCACCGCGCCCTGACGCCGAGCGGCGAGCCGTGCCCGCGCCGCGTCCAGCTCGGCGCGCACCCGGGTAACGTGTCCGTCCTCGGCGACTGCACGGTGGGCCTGCTCTCGCGCCCAGTCGGCCGCGCGAGCGGCCTGCTGAGCGCGGCGGGCCTGGTCTGCCGCCGCGATCACCTGGGACGGCAGCAGCGCGTTCAGGGCTCCGTCGTCGTCGAGCCACGCGTGGACCCTCCAGCGCACCCACCCGGGCACCGAATACAGGTCACGGGAGACCGCCCAGGCCCGTCCATCCGGCTGGAAGTGCAGGACGTGCTGTACGTCGCGGATTGTCGCCCCAGCCCGGAACAGGCGCCGCAACAGCGAGCGGAGCCGCAGCGCTGACAGCTTCCGCAACACCGGGTCCTCGGCCCGCAGCCGCTCGCACGCCGCCAACATCTCCATCTTGGTGCCAGGCGTTGCGGTCGCCAGCCATGCTGGAAGTGGTATCGCGGGCGCACGACGCGCGCTCGCGCCTGGGGAGGCGTCACTGTTTTCGCTCAGAGGAACCCTAGAAAGGCTTGTGGGGGTCCAAGTTAGATCCACAGGCATCGTTTCCACAGGCCAGGGCACATCCCGCCAGTCATCGAACCGGGGAGCGCCCTCGAGCGGGAACACCTCCTGCAGTTCTTCGTCGCTCAGGGCGTCCAGCACCTGACGGGGCACGGTCAGGACGTATTCCGCAGCGAGGTTGCCGAGCCCATCGTCGATCAGGCCGGAGGCGGTGCCGGACCGGTAGCGCACCGTGGATCCGGGAGTGAGCACGACCAGGAGGCCACGCTCGCGCAGCCACCGCAGCCGGTCGGCGAGCGTAGACCTCGACACCCCAGCCGTCTCGGCGAGCACGGCCCACATCGCACCCAGGCGCGGGGAGGTTACCCGGTCAGCGCCGGTGCGCGTAGCCAACTGCCACACCACCGCCCTGGTGCGGGCCCACCAGTCCGCGCGCCGGACGCTCATGTCGTCGAGCTCCTCGACGACACGCAGCCAAAATGACCGCGACGGTGCCCGCGACAGGTGATCAGGGATCACCGTGTCCGGATCGAGACGGTCGTACATCCCAGCCGACGTCGATGCGACAACGGAGGGTCCGGTCGTAAGCCGGGCAAGGTGGGACACGCCGATTTCGGGCATGACTTTCCCGCCCGGGAATCCATCGTCTATCATGGTCCCCAGACCTCTGGACACCGGCACGGCGCGAAAAAGCCTCGGCCGACACGAGCCGGACCGGATGTCTACCTAAGAAGGTCCTCGCGCCGGGTAGCCGGCAAGCATTTGGCGCGGGGGCCTTTTCTGTTGGTCGTATGAAGTTGTCCGCCGTCCCCGGCGGGTTCTACGTCTCCTTAGAAGCGACTACGCCGCAGCGTGATCATCGTTCGACAGCGACAGTTCGAGCTGGTCGCGAGCGGCCAGCAGATCCTTGGCCTCCAGATCGCGAGCGGCAGCCAGGAGCGCCGCCACCACCGAACCGGCGGCCTGGGCCGCCTCAGGGTGGCGCTTCGGGTCAGGGTGCAGCGCGGACATCAAATCGTCCAGGTAGGCGGTCAGGTCAGCAGAGCCAGCGGCTTTGAACTGATCCAACATGCGGTCCTTCAGAGCCTTGTCCGTGCGGAACGTCGTGACGGCCCGATCCCCCTTGTGTGGCTGTGCCATCCTGCTCCTCCTGTCACTAGTGATCGACAAGGTAGCGCAATCAGATTCAGATTGCGAGCGGCGAGGGGGAACGACTCCGCGTGTCCTACCAGCGCGAAAACCTCGGCTGACCTCCTACCTCCGGCCGGTCTCCAGCTCGCCGGACCGCCATTCGGGCGCCAGGATGGAATGCACGATCGAGTCCCGCCACTGATCACCGACCTTGATGTGCCCGCGGATACGGCCTTCCTTGATCATGCCGAGCTTGGTCATGAGCCGGGCTGAGGCCTCGTTCGCGGGGCTGCGTGCCCCCCACAGGCGGTACAGGCCGAGCTCGTCGAAGCCGAGACGCAGCAGGAGCCCTACGACGTCCCCGCCCAGGCCCCGGCCCCACTGGTCCGCGCGCAGGGCGAACCCGATCTGCCCGCTGCTCTGGCCCGGGTGCTGGGTGTCGATGGCCAGCCGAGCGAAAGCGATCAGATCGCCATCCGGCCGTACCCCGGCGAGGGAGTACTCGGTGCGCGGTACGACCAGGGCAGCTTGCGTCACGGCGGAGATCGTGGCCTGCACCTGCTCGCGGGTGCGCGGCTCGAAGCTCATGTGCTCGACAACCACTGGATCGCCGTAGATGGCGGCGAGCCCTTCCACGTCGTCGAGGGTGAATTCGCGCAGGGCGACACGTGCAGAGCTGAGGGTGACGGGGTGCATGCCGCCAGAGACTAGCGACCGCGGGGCAGCGCGGCACCGGCCGATACCTGCCCGTAGTGCTCGATCTCCTGCTGCAGTGCCCGCGCCGGCGCCGCCCCCAGGGAGGCGGGAGTATGCAGCGCGGTGTGTACTCGCATGGCGCTGGTGACGACGCCGCCGATGCGCTGTTCGGCGGGCAGCTCCAGCACGGGTCTCAACGCCTCGGCGGCCCCTTCCAGGTCCCCCATAGTGACCCTGGCCAACGCCTGGTCGGCGCTGGCACCCGCCTCGTCACCGAAAGAGCGCTCGCTGGGAGCGGCCTGGTTGTAGGCGGTGATCGCCTCACCGGCGACGCGGTCGGCTTCCCGCTCCCGCCCCGGGATCCACACGTAGGTGTCGGCGGTGTAGTAGAGCTGGCGGGGAAGGGGGAACGTCATGATGCCGCCCAGGTCGTCCAGATCGTCCGGCTCGACCTGGTCGCGAGCGTCGTTGGCGCGCCCGATGGCGGCCACCGCCCGCTCGCCGTCGCCCAGCACGGCTCACACGCGGGCTTCTTGGGCGGGCAGCCACACCGAGCCCGTTCCCCGGATCCGGGCGGCGACCTCGCTACCGGCCTGGGCGTAGCGGGCGGCCTCGTGGGGCCAGCCGGCCCAGTAGGCGATCAGCGACTTCAGGCCGCTTGCCCACACGCGCAGCCCGTCGTGGCCGGCGTTGTCGGCGCACACTGAGGCGGTGCGGGCCTGGGTCATGGCCGAGTGAGAATCACCGAGGTCGTGGGCGGCCTTGGCGAGCATGCCGGAGATGACACCGGCGAAGATGAAAGCGGCCACCCTTGTTCTAAGCCGGGGTCAGCGCGGCGCGCACCAGTGAGTCGTAGGTGTCGGTCATTCGCTCCAGGGCGACGCCGAGCCCCCGCGCGAAGGCATCCAGCTCGGCCTGCACGGCGGTACCGAACTCCTGCCCGCTCACCGAACGCTCGATCTCCACGAACACCCCGGCGTGCTGCACCTCGTCCACGCAGATCGTCATGTCCCTCAGCGTCGCGGTACGGCGGGTCTTCACGATCCGGACCGTGGGGTGGAACCCCATGAGGGTGATGGCGTGGTGCATCTGCTCGCGGTCAGCGACCAGGGTTTCGTGCTCCAGGCACGCCATTGAGTTGTCCACCGGCCGCTTCACGGTGAATAGGTGTCGTCCGCCCTGGGTGCGCAGCCGGGCGAACAACCGGCCGATCTTGGAGTCGGCGTAGGTCCAGCCGTCCTCGGCGTACGCCTGATCGTCCTGATGCGCGGGGGCCGACAGCAGCGCCCCCCGCTGCGCGAGAGCGTCCTCCAGCGCCGCCAGGTCAGCCACTCGGTACTTGACCTCGATCTCCTGCACCCCGTGCGTCACGACGGCCTCCCCGGTCTCTACAGCAACTCGGGGAGCCTACCGGGCACAGCAGCACCAGGTCGGCCTGTTCGGCGACCCCACCTAGTGTCCCGCGCCAGAAATTCGCTGTAGATATCGGGCGAGTGAATCGAGGATTTCGTCAGCGGTCTTCTTCCATACGAACGGCTTGGGGTTGGCGTTCCAGTCGGTGCTCCAGGCGCGGATGTCGGCCTCCAGAGCCCGGGTGACCGCGAGATCGCCCAGGGATCTCAGTAGGCCAGGCCGCTGCGGTCGATGGCGTTTTCGGTTGTCCGGCTTTGGAGGATCGTTTGGGTGCGGGAAGCACCTGGGCGCCCAGCATCTGTTCCAGCAGTGTCAAGGCATCGTCCATATCCAGCAAGCCAGCTACCTCGGGCGTTGGTGTGAGAAGGCGTTCGTCGTCGGGCGGCAGCAGGCGGCTCGCGTCGGTCGGCTCCGTAGGCCAAGGCACGTCAGTGGCGACCGCCCAGCCCGGGTTGCTTACGATCCGGCGCTCGATGTGGCCCGGGCGCTCGTAGGCGGGCAGTTCCCAGGATTCGACGATCTCGTGCCATGCCTTGCGCTCGTCCCGGATCGCGGCCTTGCGCTCGTCCTGCTCGACGTCGGCACCGGTCTCGGCGGCGACGTCGTCCAGATCGCGCTCGTTGCGCACCCACCCGTCGGGTTCGCGTACCGCCAGCTGCAGAGCACCCAAGGTACGCAGGGCTCGGGTGGCGCTCGCGCGCGAGACCATGGCCAAGCGAGCGATCTCGGAGCTGCCGGTCGCGGCGGTTGACAGGATCTCGTAGACCAGGGCGACGCTGGCACCCAGGTGATGGAGACCGGGATGGGTGGTGTCGATGCGGCCGCCGCGCCAGCGCCGCCAGGCCACCTGCTCCCGGTAGGCCTCGGGGATGACCAGTAGGTAGCGGTCGCCGGCTTTACCACGGCCGATGACGATGCGCTCGATCAGGGGGTCGCTCTCCTCGCGCAAGAGCTTCAGCAGTGCCGCGACGGTCGAGTGGTCAAGGCCGCACATCAGGGACAGGTTCCGTGTACCGAAGGCGGGACTGGTGGAGCCGTCCTTGCGGGCCGCCACGGCCATGGCGCGTAGCAGGAGCCGAATGGAAGGGGCTGCCTTACCCCAGCCTGCCCGGCGCATCTCGTCTCGTTCGGACAGCCAGACGGCGGAGTTCCAGCGGAGAATCTGCTGCCAGACATTCAGAACAGGCTCGGTGGTTCGAAGATCAGGCGTTGGTAAATCTACAAAGTAAAGCCGCTCGCTTTGATCTCGCGGTTCTCGATCTGCACCGGACAGACCAGCAGCTGTGGCAACGGCTGGGACCGGGAAAGGGGGGGGCGTGGATAGAGGTGTCGGGCTAGTGTCGGAGTTTGAGGCAGGGTTTCCCCTCCGCAGTCCATCGATCGCTTTTTGCCAGTCACCTTTGAGCCGGAGGGCCGCATCGCGGGCTCGGCGCCGCCGCAGCAGTTCTTTGAGCCCACCCCACTGGCCGTGTTCCATCTCCGTGATGACCTCACTCAGCTTCCATCCGGCGGAGGCGATGGAGTTCAGGACGGCTAGGCGGGCTTCGCTGGGCGAGGGGTAGCGGCTTTGCCAGGTGCCGTAGGTGGCGATCTCGGCCAGGTCGGGGCGGGGAGTATGACGGCGGCCGCCGGGTCGCGGGAGCCACTCGTCTCCGTTGTCGTCGACCGCGACGGGCCGCCCGTCCGAGGCAGAGGTTGCAGGTGAGGGCACCGGGGGAGTGGCGCAGCTGCGGGCGTCGGGCCGAGCGGGAAGGTAGTCGGCCAGCTCGGCGGCGAGTGCGGTGTGCAGGCGTGCCCATACCTCTGGGCCGCAGGGATGGTTCAGGACGGCCGCGGCCTCGGCGATGGGGATGGTCAGGTGCATCCAGCCGGACAGGGTGGCGGTGCCGGCAATGAGCTTGTGTGGGGCGCCGGGGGGGCGGATCTGCGCGCCGGGGCCGTTCATCGGGCCGATGTCGATCGTTGGGAAACGCTTGGATAGTGCGACGGCGAGTTCACGCAACTCAAACCATGGTCGGGCCTCGGCGAACAGCATGTAGACGTGGCGGCCGCCGGAGGGGGAGAGGTCGGTGACGGCGCGGCCGCCGCAGGCCTCGATCAGGGTGGTCAGCGTGGCTGCTTCGGCCGCGACGCGGGCCGCCGGGTCGGCCGCGCCTAGTGCGCGGGCCCGGGAGGTGTCGAGGTCGGCGACCAGTAGGCGGCCGGTACCGGCTTTTCGGTCGAAGACCGGCACGGTGGCGGGCCGGTCCGGCAGAGTTGTGGTCAACCGCCGCTGGTACTTGGCGGGGAAGGACTGGCCGCCATCGGGGGAGCGGCGCATCCACGGCGCCTGGGCGATCAGCGGTGCCAGGGCAGCCCACGTCGCCGCGGCCCGTGCCCGGGTGCTGTTGCGAGCGGGGGCCTCGTCGCTGTCGTGCCCAGGCGAAGGGCCATCGACAGAACCAAAACGAGGTTGTTCTTTTATCCGGGCACGCTCCGCGGCCGTCGATGTGTTTTCGTCGACGGCATGCTGGCGCTGACCTGCACGGATGACATCGGGTGCCATCGGAAGGCCAGCGGAGGAAGGCGAGGTGAGCCACTCGTCGCGTAGAGGTTGCGACGCACCCAAAACGGGCAATGTGTGGCTGCACCCGGAGCGGTGAGTTATAGTCACTCCTGGGCATGACACAGCGACCTGCTGGCATGCCAAGCGCTCAATAGGCCGGTCAGCCAGACCGGGCAGACGAGATCGCCCGCAAGCCAGCGGGTAAAGGATGAGGTCTTCGCTTTCTAGGGATGCCACTCCACCTAGCGAAGATCACATTGAGATGTGTGTTGTGCGGCCGCCCCGGACCTTTCCGGGGCGTTTCGCATTTACGACCTTGCCGTGAGGACCTCCCAGGACATGCTGCCGATGGTGCGCATCAGACCGCTTCCTTCAGGTCTGGTTGCCTTTGGCTGGAGAGCTGCCCGTCGAGTCCCGGCAGGATGTCGGCAACTGGCTGCTGCTGAGCCCAGAGGGGTCTTCCGGTCTCATCGACCTGGTCGCGGGCGATGAGGGCCTCGATGTAGCCGTTGAAGCTCATGCCGGCCTGCTTGGCGGCGTTGTGAGCTTTGCCGTACCTGTCGGGCATCAGTCGAACCCCTGTGGCGATGGGCTTGTTGCGCTCCTCCTCGGACAGGGATGACACGTCCACGCTGGGCGTCTTGCCGCTCTGACGCTTCGCGCGTTTCGGTCCCTTGCGCCCATGCTTTGCGCGCTGGGCTTCCAGTGTGTCTGCCATACCGAGAGATCATGCCGCATGATCTCGTCCTTAAGTGTTAGCACGTGCTCTTAGGCGTGTTGAAATTCTTGGTTTGAGGTCTTGGAGCAGGGCGTGAGGCCGTTATGTCCCCCTGATTCGGCAGCTGCTTGTGTCTTCTACCTGCGGGAATGCAGAAGGCGCGGGGTGGGGGTGCCCCTTGGGCAGCTTTTGTTACGAATTCATCACGACACATAGATCGCCACTTTTGCTTACAGACGTTGTCATTGATCCCTGTCTACACTCTCGATCACTCGCCTGACAATGGATCGAACGAACTGTAAGAAGGTCTGTCATCAGGGAGAAGGTGGCGTCCTTTTCGTTCCCAGCACGGGTGGAGGCAGTTCCATGACCATGACGTTGCAGGTGGTCACGCAGATCGGTGCCCGGGTGGCGCCCACGGCGGTGCTCCAGGTCCGGCCTCTTGATCTGGGCGGGGTCCGCGTCCAGTTGACCGGGGACAGCCAGGCTGGCTGGGTGGCATCGCATCGGTTGCTGCGCGAGCTGCGCCTGGTGGGCTGGGACGTCGTTCCCGACGGCGACGATCTGCTGGTGCTGGGATGGAGCGCGGCCAATCTCACCCACCGGGTGCACACCTTGCGGGTAGCGGTGAGCGGGCTGGCTGATGGGGTGCGCACCGTGGCTGCGGCACAGGCTGTCGCCGAAAGTTACCTGGCCGCTCTTCCTCACGCCCCCGTGGAAGAGGTCGTGACCGCGGTCTTGGCGGAGATGGAAGCCGCACATCTGCGCTGGCCGGTCCGGGCGCGGGAACTGGCGCTGCTGGAGCGCACCTCGGCCAAGCCGTTGCTGGCTACGCTGCTGGAGCGCAGCCGCAACCTCGAGGAGCAGGTGCTGGCTTTGTGCCAGTGGCACCTGGTCATGGCCGAAAACGCGGTCCGGGCGCTATGGATTCACCATGGCGGGCTCCCGGCCTCGCCGAGCGTTCAGAGCGTGGGCATCCCCGCGCCCCGAAACCCGTTACAGCAGGCCGTCGGGCACGCCTCCTGAACTCGGGGCGCCGCCGCCTCAAACTCCGATGCACGCCGGTGGACGGCCCGTTGATGGCTGCCAAGACCCCCACCGGCAAGGCCTCATGGTGGCCGTCATCCGCACCGGGAAAGGGCCGCGCCCCGACAGCCGTTACGGGGCGCGGCCCGGCCACCGATTCACCGCCCGGGCGGTGAAGAGCCCGCGCGTCCCCTCTGTGTCAGGCTCAAGTGGGACACATGGTGAGGAAGTTCTCAGTGTGGCATGAGTAGGGCGAGACATGGTGTAGCAGACTGTGACGATGACGAAGCACGACCT
>Ga0233377_1000217_pt1 | contig 31413 bp, 27 predicted proteins | sample ElkDunMinimDraft_6_FD_191540 | JGI IMG/M metagenome (GOLD analysis project Ga0233377, IMG submission 191540) | Fecal eukaryotic communites from dung pellets of Tule Elk in California, USA - Elk Dung E36 | ecosystem: Host-associated > Mammals > Digestive system > Large intestine > Fecal | place...
GGCCACCGCGACGCGGCGGCCGGCCGGGGTTCCGGGGCTGTCCATGGCGATCGGCCCTCCGGCCCTAGAAATGCACGACCGAGCGGATCGACTTGCCTTCGTGCATCAGCTCGAAGGCCTCGTTGATCCGCTCCAGGTCCATGGTGTGGGTGACGAAGGGCGCGAGCTCGATCTTGCCGGCCATCGCGTCCTCGACCATCCCCGGCAGCTGGCTGCGGCCCTTGACCCCGCCGAAGGCGGTGCCCATCCACTTGCGCCCGGTGACCAGCTGGAACGGACGGGTGGAAATTTCCTGGCCGGCACCGGCCACGCCGATGATCACGCTCTGGCCCCAGCCGCGGTGGGCGCATTCGAGCGCGGCGCGCATCACCTCGACGTTGCCGATGCACTCGAAGCTGTGGTCCACGCCCCAGCCGGTCATCTCCACGATCACCTGCTGGATCGGCTTGTCGTGTTCCTTCGGGTTGACGCAGTCGGTGGCGCCGAACTGGCGCGCCATCTCGAACTTGGAAGGATTGGTGTCGATGGCGATGATGCGGCCGGCCTTGGCCTGGCGCGCGCCCTGGATCACGGCAAGACCGATCCCGCCGAGGCCGAACACCGCGACCGAATCCCCTTCCTGCACCTTGGCCGTGTTGTGCACCGCGCCGATGCCGGTGGTCACGCCGCAGCCCAGCAGGCAGACGTGTTCCGGGTTGGCCTCCGGGTTGACCTTGGCCAGCGAGACCTCGGCCACCACCGTGTACTCGGAGAAGGTCGAGCAACCCATGTAGTGGTAGATCGGCTGGCCGTCGTAGGAAAAACGCGAGCTGCCATCGGGCATCACGCCCTTGCCCTGGGTGGCGCGCACCGCCGTGCACAGGTTGGTCTTGCCGCTCTTGCAGAACAGGCACTCGCCGCATTCGGCGGTGTACAGCGGGATCACGTGGTCGCCCGGCTTGACGCTGGTCACGCCCTCGCCCACTTCCACCACGATGCCGGCGCCCTCGTGGCCCAGCACCACCGGGAACAGGCCCTCCGGATCGTCGCCCGACAGGGTGAACGCATCGGTGTGGCAGACGCCGGTGTGGGTGATCTTCACCAGCACCTCGCCCTTGCGCGGCGGCTCGACGTCGATCTCGACGATCTTCAGGGGTTCGCCTGCGGCGAAGGCGACGGCGGCACGGGATTTCATGGGATACGACTCCTTGCAATGGATGCCGGCGCCAGCGCCGGCAGGGATTTCATCTGAGATACGAACGCAGCAGCGCGGTCATCTCCTCGACACGCGCCTTGCGGTTGGTGGCGTCGGCGGCCGGTTCCCCGAACTGCTCGCGCAGGTGCGCCTCCAGCACCTCGCTCATCAGCCCGTTGACCGCGCCGCGGATCGCAGCGATCTGCTGCAGCACGGGCGCGCAGTCGGCGCCCGCCTCGAGCGCGCGCTCCACGCCCTCGCACTGGCCGCGGATGCGGCGGATGCGGGCGAGGACCTTCTTCTTTTCCGCGGGCGAATGCGGCACGGCGAGCACCGGCTGGATAGTGGGGGGCAGTATATCGAAGGCGACCGCCGCGGCATCGGCTAGGATCGGGGGCGATCCGGCCCCGACGCGCCGGCCTGGACCTGCCATGCATCGACTGTTGTGCGCCTGCCTGCTGTCGCTGTGCGTGATGGCCGCCGCCGCGGCCGCGCCGGCACCCGGCGACGGGGGGCCGTCACTGCCGCTCGACCACCTGCCCGCGCTGCGCGGCGGCTACTTCCCGCTGCAGGACGAGGCCAGCGGCCATACCCACCACATCTACGTGCGCCTGCCCGAGGGCTACGAACAGGCGCCTGATGCCGCGTGGCCGGTGGTCTACCTGCTCGACGGCGACAGCCTGTTCCCCCTGCTGGCGCCCACCCACCTGTTCCTGGCCTACGACGAGGGCCTGCCCGAGGCCATCGTGGTCGGCATCGCCTACGGCAGCTTCGATCCGCCGATCAACCGGCGCGGATACGACTTCACCGCCGACGGCCCCGACACCGACTCCGGACAGGGCGGCGCGGAGCAGTTCCACCGCTTCCTGCGCGAGCAGCTGCTGCCCGAGGTGGAGCGGCGATACCGCGCCGATCCCGCACGCCGCGTGCTGGTCGGGCAGTCGCGCGGCGGCTACTTCGTGCTGTGGTCGGCGCTGCGCGATCCAGACCTGTTCCAGGGCCGCATCGCCAGCAACCCGGCGTTCGCGCCGGCGCGCGAGCAGCTGTTCGATACGCCCGCGGCGCACCGGCGCGACGACCTGGCCGTGGTGGTGGTCAGCGGCGCACGCGATACGAAGGCGCGGGTGCAGGGCGCGGCGGACTGGGCCGCCGCCTGGACGACGCGCGCCGACGCGCCCTGGGACGTGAACCTGGTGGTGCTGCCCGAAGGCACCCACGCCGCCAGCGTCGGCGAGGCCTACCGGCGCGCGATGCTGCGGCTGTTCGCCGACACCCTCGCACCGGCGCGCTAGGCACCCCATCGCACAGCCGTCCGCAGCCGCAGCACCATCACACCCGCGCCCGGATCCGCATCCCCATCCACGCGCTGACGCGAGCGCAAGATCGCGTCCAGGAGCCGCCCATGACACCTCGCAAGGCTGGAAAGAGTCGGCGCCCGTCCAGGTCCGCAATGCCGGCCGCCGGGGAGGCCTCCGCTTCCCAGGAATCCGGCGCAGGCCCGGTCCTGCTCGCCGGCGGCAATCCGCAGATCTCCAAGGGCTACGGCGACGCGCCGGTCCAGCAGTACATCGCGGCCATGCCCGGCTGGAAGCGCGAAGTCGGCAAGCGCCTGGACGCGCTGGTCGTCCGGGCCTGTCCCGGGGTCGAGAAGGCCGTCAAATGGAATTCGCCGCTGTACGGCACCCGGCAGGGCGAGTGGTTCCTCGGCTTCCACTGCCTGACCCGCTACGTCAAGGTCGCCTTCTTCCGCGGCGCCCGGCTCGAGCCGGTTCCGCCCGGCGGATCGCGGCAGCAGGACGTGCGCTACCTCGACATCCATGAGGACGAGGGAATCGACGAGGCGCAGTTCCTGGAGTGGGTGAAGCAGGCCGCCGGGCTGCCGGGGGAGCGGATGTGAGCGGGTCGTCCAGGCGCGGCGACGACAGCGGGGACGACACTACGTCCAGCATCCTCCAGCGCCTGCCCGACGGCAGGCTGCCGGGCCGGCAGCACCCTGGCGTCACCGCCCGACAGCCGGCGGTTGCCGCAAGGCGCCCAGGACGGGCGGGCCGGGATCACTGACGAGGCCGCGGGCGCGCCAGGCCCGCGCCGCGTCGGGCAGACGCCGGCTGGCCGGGCCACCGCCGCCACTGTCGACGCGGCTCGCCTCAGCCGGTGTTCTGGATCCCGGCGGAGATGCCGTTGACGGTCGAGACCAGGGCGCGCAGCAGGTCCTCGTCCTGGCGGCCCCCGGCGCGCCAGCGCTGCAGCAGTTCCACCTGCAGCAGGCTCAGCGGATCGACATAGGGGTTGCGCAGGCGGATCGACAGCCGCAGGCGGTAGTCGTCGCCGAGGATGCGGTCGCGCTGCTTGAGCATCAGGATCGCATCGCAGGTACGCAGGAACTCCTCGGCGATGCCCGGATGGAAGGTCTCGTGCAACGGTCCGGCCAGGCGCGAATAGCGCTCGAAGATGGCCAGGTCGGACTTGGCCAGCAGCATCTCCACATCGTCCAGCACGGCGGCGAAGAACGGCCAGTCGCGCGCCATCTCCGTCATCGCCGCCTGGCCGTAACGCTGCACGCCGGCGCACAGCGCATGGCCGATGCCGTACCAGCCGGTCAGTCCGGAGCGGTTCTGCGACCAGGCGAAGACCCAGGGAATCGCGCGCAGGTTGTCGATGCCGCCCTCGCGCCGGCGCGAGGGGCGTGAACCGATCTGCAGGCGCTCGATCACGTCCACCGGCGTGGCCGCGCGGAAATAGTCCGGAAACTGCGGATGCTCGTGCACCAGCGCCCGGTAGTGCGCGCGCGAGGACTCGGCGAGCGTCCTGGCGATCTGCTTCCAGGCGTCCTCGCGCGGGTCGCGCGGGCGCGGCCGCAGGGTGGCGCGCAACACCGCGCCGGTAGTCTGCTCGAGGTTGCGCAGGGCCAGCGCGCGGATGCCGTACTTGCGATGGATCACCTCGCCCTGCTCGGTCACGCGCATCGAGCCGTTCACCGAGCCGCGCGGCGCGGCGATGATCGCGCGCTCGGTCTTGCCGCCACCGCGGCTGACCGAGCCGCCGCGGCCGTGGAAGAACATGATGCGCACGCCGTAGCGGTCGGCCAAGGCGGTCAGCTCGACCTGGGTGCGCTGCAGGGCCCAGCGCGAGGCGAACAGGCCGCCATCCTTGGCGCTGTCGGAGTAACCCAGCATCACCGTCTGCTCGTTGCCGCGTGCGGCCAGGTGCGCGCGATAGACCGGATCCTCGAACAGCGAACGCATCACCGCCGGCGCCGCCTCCAGGTCGTCGACCGTCTCGAACAGCGGCGAGACGTCCAGCGGCACCGCGCCGGATTCGACGCAGCCGGCCACGCGCGCCAGCGCCAGCACCGCCAGCGCGTCGGCGGCGCTGCGGCTCATGCTGATGATGTACAGGCCGATCGCATCCACGCCGTGGCTGCGGCGCAGGGCGAGCACGGTGCGGAACACCTCCAGGCTCGAGGCCAGCACCTCGTCTTCCGCGGCCGGCTGCGCCGGCGGATCGGCCAGCAGCGCCTGCAGCCGCGCGGTGCGTTCGTCGGCCCCGCGCGCGGCCCAGTCGGCGTCCCCCAGCAGCGCGGCCAGCGCGGCGTCGTGCACCGCGGAATCCTGGCGCAGGTCGAGGGCGGCCAGATGGAAGCCGAAGGTGCGCGCGCGCCACAGCACGCGCTGCAGGGCGAAGCGCCCGGCGTGTTCGCCACGGTGGCGCTGCAGGCTGGCGTCGATCAGGGCCAGGTCGTCGATGAATTCCCGGGCGCTGTCGTAGCCCCGGGCGCGCGATTCGGAGGTCAGCGCCAGGCGCGCCTTCATGAGGTCGAGCAGGCGCCGGTAGGGCATGTCCGCCAGTCGCGGGCGCAGCTTCTGCGCGGCCTGCGGCAGCAGCGCGATGTACGCCTCGATGCGCTCGAGCACGGCCGCGTCCACCTCCACGCGTCCGCTGGACTGGGTGAGCAGGTTGCTCAGCGCGCGCAGGTCGGCGCGATAGCGGTCGATCGCCTGCGCCCGCTGCGCATCCAGCGCCGCGCGCACGGTATCGGCATTGACGTTGGGATTGCCGTCCATGTCGCCGCCGACCCAGGTGCCGAAGCGCAGCACCTGCGGCAGCGCGATGCGCCGGCCGTACACCGCCTCGACCGCGTCGGCGAAGGCCTCGTAGTACACCGGCACCACGCGGTAGAGCATGTGCGCCAGGTAGTAGCCCACGTGCTCGACCTCGTCGGCCACGGTGGGCTTCTGCAGTGGCGCGTCGCTGGTCTGCCAGCCGGCGGTCAGCGCCACCCGCATCCGCCCGACGTCGGCGCGGCGCTCCACCGGCGTGCGCGTGCGGTCGATGTCCTCGACCAGGCGCTCGACGATGTCGCGCTCCTTCTCCAGCATCACCCGGCGCACTGCCTCGGTCGGATGGGCGGTGAACACCGGCTCCACCCACAGCCGCGGCAGCGTCGCCTCGAGTTCCTCGAAGGTCACGCCGTCCTCGCGCAGGTCGCGCAGCACCGCCTCGAAGCCGCCGGGCTGCGGCAGCTCGCTGATGCGCTCGTAGTCGCGGCGACGGCGGATGCGGTGCACGCGCTCGGCCAGGTTGATGGCGCCGAAGTAGGTGGAAAACGCGCGTACCACCGCTTCGGCGTCGGCCAGCGGCACCTTGGCCATTTCCGCGGCCAGCGCATCGACCGGCAGGCCCTGCTCGCGCCGGGCGATCGCCGCGCGGCGGATGCCCTCGACCTGGTCCAGCAGCGCCGGCGAGCCCTGCTCGGCCAGGACCTCGCCGACCAGCGCGCCCAGCCGCCGCACGTCCTCGCGCAGCAAGGTGTCGGTGTCGGCGAATTCGAGCTGGTCGCGCAGGGGGCCGTCTGGAATGTTCATCGGCCGCACACTAACGGATTTGCCTGTCGCGATGCAGCAACCGTTGCGCCGGCAACCGACCGCGGGCGCCGCTGCATGCGGCGGCGGGTGCCGTCAGTAGGCGAAATCGCGGAACACGCGGTCGATGTCGCCGCCCCATTCGCCGTGGAACAGGGCCAGCTTGTGTTCGGCCGGCGTCTGCCCGGCCTCGACCGCCTCCAGCAGGGGCGCCAGGAAATCGCGTTCGTCCTCGGCGCGCTCGTTGCGGCGCGCGCGGCGGGCGAGTCCGCCCGCGGCGATGCGCAGGGCCTCGCGCGCCAGCTCGCGCACGCTGCCGCCGCGGAACGGCAGCCCCAGCGCCTGGCGGGGCACGCCGTCGCGCAGGGCATGGCGCTCCTCGCGCGTGAAATCGCGGACCAGGTCCCAGGCCGCGTCCAGCGCGGCATCGTCGTACAGCAGCCCCACCCAGAATGCCGGCAGCGCGCACAGGCGGTTCCAGGGGCCGCCGTCGGCGCCGCGCATCTCCAGGTATTTCTTCAACCGCACTTCCGGGAAGGCGGTGGTCATGTGGTCGTTCCAGTCGCGCAGCGTCGGCAGCGCGCCGGGCAGCACGTCCAGGCGGCCGGCCATGAAGTCGCGGAACGACTTGCCCGCGGCGTCGATGTAGCGGCCATCGCGATACGAGAAGTACATCGGCACGTCGAGCAGGTAGTCGACGTAGCGCTCGTAGCCGAAACCGTCCTCGAACACGAAGTCGAGCATGCCGGTGCGGTCCGGATCGGTGTCGGTCCAGATGTGCGAGCGGTAGCTGAGGAAGCCGTTGGGCTTGCCTTCGGTGAACGGCGAGTCGGCGAACAACGCGGTGGCGATCGGCTGCAGCGCCAGCGAGACGCGGAACTTCTTCACCATGTCCGCTTCGCTGGCGTAGTCGAGGTTGACCTGTACCGTGCAGGTGCGGGTCATCATGTCCAGGCCCAGCGAGCCGACCCTGGGCATGTACTCGCGCATGATCCGGTAGCGGCCCTTGGGCATCCACGGCATGTCCTCGCGCCGCCACTTGGGCTGGAAGCCCATGCCGAGAAACCCCAGGCGCAGCTCGTCGGCGACCGTCTTGACCTCGCGCAGGTGGCTGCCGACCTCGCGACAGGTCTGGTGGATATCCTCCAGCGGCGCGCCCGACAGCTCCAGCTGTCCGGCCGGCTCCAGCGTGACCGAGGCGCCGTCCTTGGACAGCGCGATGACGCGGCCGTGCTCCTCCACCGCGTCCCAGCCGAAGCGGGTGAGGCCCTTGAGCAATGCCTCGATGCCGCGCTCGCCGTCGAACGGCGGCGGCCGCAGGTCGTCCAGGCGGAAACCGAACTTCTCGTGCTCGGTGCCGATGCGCCAGTCGCCGCGCGGCTTCTCGCCAGAGGCGAGGACCGCGACCAGTTCATCGGTCCGGCTGATCGGGGTATCGCCTTCGTGGCTGGGGCTCGACATGCGCATCGCTCTGGAAGGGGGTCGGAATCCGGAGCATGCCGGCGTTCGCGGGCGCATTATGGAGCGTCGCGAGCCCGGCCGGCATACCGGCGCTGGAACGCAGGCGCCGCACCGGTGCCGCCACGCATGCGCGATGCATACGAATTCATCGCCCCGCGCGTTGCCTGCCCGTCGATGCGGCCGTTAGCCTCGGGCGCAATCGATTGAGGGGAATCCGGATGAGACGAGCCACCTGGCTGCTGTGCCTGCTGCTGTGCGCCCTGCCGCTGCACGCGGCGACGATCGACCGGGTGGAGCCGGCGAACTGGTGGGTGGGCATGCAGCATCGCCAGGTCGAGCTGATGCTGTACGGCCGCGACATCGCCGCGCTGCAGGCGCGTATCGCCCATCCGGGCGTGCGCGTGACCGGCGTGCAGGCGCTGGAGAATCCCAACTACCTGTTCGTCACGGTCGAGATCGACGCCGATGCCGCGCCGGGCGATCTGCAGATCGAGCTGCTCGACGGCGGCCGCGTGGTCGCGCGCCACCGCTGGCGCGTGGACGCGCGCGAGCCGGCGCCGCCGCGAGGCTTCGATGCGCGCGATGCGATCTACCTGGTCACGCCCGACCGCTTCGCCAACGGCGATCCGGGCAACGACAGCGTGGCCGGCCTGCGCGAGGCCGCCAACCGCGCCGATCCCGACGGCCGCCACGGCGGGGACTTGGCCGGCATCCGCGCGCACCTGGACTACATCGCCGGCCTGGGCTTCACCCGGATCTGGCCGACCCCGGTGCTGGAGAACGACCAGCCGGGCTTTTCCTACCACGGCTACGCGATCACCGACCTGTACAGGGTCGATCCGCGCATGGGCAGCAACGAGGAGCTGCGCGCGCTCTCGCGCGGGGCCCGCGCCCATGGCATCGGCCTGGTCATGGACGTGGTGCTCAACCACATCGGTTCGGAGCACTGGTGGATGCGCGACCCGCCCAGCGGCGACTGGATCAACAACGGCGGCCGCTACACGCCCACCAACCATCGGCGCACCACCATCCAGGACCCCTACGCCGCGCCCGGCGACCGCGCCGGCTTCACCGACGGCTGGTTCGTCGAGGCCATGCCCGACCTCAACCAGCGCCAGCCGCAGCTGGCGCGCTACCTGATCCAGAACACGCTGTGGTGGATCGAGTACGCCGGCCTGGCCGGGATCCGCGAGGACACCTTCGGTTATGCCGATGCCGACTTCCTCTCGGCCTGGGCCGCGGCGGTGATGGCCGAGTACCCGGACTTCGACATGGTCGGCGAGGAGTGGAGCCCCAACCCCGCGATCGTGGCCCACTGGCAGCGCGGCAAGGCCAACCCCGGCGGCCACGTGCCGCACATGACCAGCATGATGGACTTCCCCAACCACATCGCGCTGCGCGACGCGCTGCTGCGCCCCGACAGCTGGGAGAGTGGCTGGGTGCCGCTGTACGAGGGCCTGGCCAACGACTTCCTCTACGCCGATCCGGCCGCGCTGGTGGTGTTCGCCGAGAACCACGACACCACCCGCCTGCTGGCCCATGTCGATGGCGACCTGGGCCTGTGGAAGCTGGCGCTCGCCTGGACGGCGACGGTGCGCGGCATCCCGCAGTTCTATTACGGCTCGGAAGTGCTGCTGCGCGGCCCGGCCGAGCGCCGCGACGGCGAGTTGCGCGCCGACATGCCCGGCGGCTGGGCGGGCGACCACGCCAACGCCTTCACCGGCGCGGGCCTCACGCTGCAGCAGCGCGAGGCGCAGGACTTCGTGCGGCGCCTGTTCACCTGGCGCCGCGACGCGACGCCGGTGCACGCCGGGACCCTGACCCACTACGCGCCGGTCGACGGCGTCTACGTCTATTTCCGCGAGCACGCGGGGCGACGGGTGATGGTCGCGCTCAACCGCAACCCCACCGACACCCCGCTGGCGCTGGCGCGCTTTTCCGCCTCGCTGGGGGGCGCGGGTGGCGGCACCGACGTACTGGGCGGGGGCCACGTCCGCTTCGGACAGACGCTGCTGCTGCCCGCCCGCGCGCCGCTGATCCTGGAGCTGGACTGAGCCGCCGCCGCATTCGCGCTCGCGCGGCGCCTGACGGCCCCTTCGCATCGGTGCCTGCACACTGCCGCGTCACGCACCGGAATCCCCCATGGCCAGCCGCCATCTCGAACACCATCGCAGCCAGCGCGCCGGCTGGCTGCGCGCGGCGGTGCTCGGCGCCAACGACGGCATCGTCTCCATTTCCGGGCTCGTGGTTGGCGTGGCCGCCTCCGGCGCCAGCCAGGGCGCGATCCTGCTGGCCGGCGTGTCCGGCACCGTGGCCGGGGCGATGTCGATGGCCGCGGGCGAGTACGTCTCGGTGCGCTCGCAGGTCGATACCGAGCAGGCCGACCTGACGATCGAGCGACGCGAACTGCAGGACGACCCGCAGGCCGAACTCCACGAACTGGCCGGGATCTACCAGCGGCGCGGACTGGAGCCGGCGCTGGCGCTGGAAGTCGCCCGGCAGCTGAGCGGACACGACGCGCTGGGCGCCCACGCCCGCGACGAACTCGGCATCACCGAGACGCTGCGCGCGCGCCCGCTGCAGGCGGCCGTCTCCTCGGCCGCCTCCTTCATCGTCGGCGCGGCGCTGCCGATGGTGACGGCGCTACTCGCCCCGGCGCAGGACGCCTCCGTGGCGATCTCGGTCGCCACCGTGATCGGCTTGCTGCTGTCGGGCGGGGTCGCGGCCTGGCTCGGCGGCGCGCCGGTGGCGCGCGGCGCGCTGCGGGTCGCGTTCTGGGGCGCGCTGGCGATGGTCACGGCCGGGGTGGTGGGCAAGATGTTCGACGCCATGGTCTGAGCCGCCGGCGCGCGGCCCCAGCTCCTCCACCACGAGCGTTTCCTGGCCGGGAGGCCTGCACACCGGGCATGACCGGGGATCTGCAGGCGTATCCCCGAGCGCATGGCGCATGTCATCACCACCACCAGCGCGCAGCGCAGCGCGGCGCGGGTCTGGAACCACTCGGCGATGAAGGCCTGGCAGTGCTCGCGCAGCGCCGGCGGCCACTTGGCGTCGCCGCGACATGCCCACCGGGCGCCGCCTCGCATTCGCGATGCGCTGCCGCTGCCGGCGCACGCCGCTGCCGTTTCAGCGGGCCGGACGGGCCGGACACTCAGTACGAAGGCGCAGGTACAGGCGCACGCCGCCCCGCACGCGCGGCGAACGGCAGCGCCAGGCTGGCACTCGCCAGCGCACCGGCCGACAGGATCGCCCAATCGCGCAGGGCCAGCGGCTGCAGGTGCAGCCAGCCCGCCAGGATGGGCACCTGCACCAGCAGCACCAGCGATGCCACCGACACCAGCGCGATCACACGCGCTGTCGCGGAGGCCAGCCGCGACAGGATCGCGGAAACGGCCACGCTGGCCAGCACCAGCGTGGCCAGGGCCACGGTCCTGGCACGGTCCTGGTCGCCGCTCTCCACGCCGACCGCATAGGCCAGCAGGACCGCCACGGTCACGGCCAGGCCCGCGAGCACGATCACCGCCCATTCCCTGCGTCCGAAGAAGGACGCGCGGCGCCCGCGGTCTGCCGGCGCCATGCGGCCTTCGGGTGGTGGATCCTGGAATACCAGGAGCGCGGTGGGATGGATCAGCAGCTCCAGCCAGACGATATGGATGGGCAGGTACAGCAGCGGCTGACCGGTCAGCGGCACGATCGCCGCGCTGAGCACCAGTGGCAGATGCACGATCAGCAGGTAGGCGAAGCTCGACTGCAGGTTGCGGAACAGCTGCCGACCCTCGGCGATCGCGCCCACGATCGTGCGGAAGTTGTCGTCGAGCAGGACGATCGAGGCCACCTCACGGCTGCTCTGCGAACCCACGCCTCCCATCGCGATGCCGACGTCGGCCGCCTGCAGGGCCGGCGCATCGTTGACCCCGTCGCCGGTGACCGCGACGATCTCGCCCCGGCGCTGCAGGCGCTGCACCAGTTCCAGTTTCTGCGCCGGCACCGCCCGTGCCACCACGTCGACCTCGGCCAGCGCATCGTCGCCCGGCCCAAGATCCGCCATCGTCGCGACCCGCGGATCGCCGTGGCCCAGGCCGGCTTCCCTTGCGATCGCGCGCGCGGTGCCGGGATGGTCGCCGGTGACCATGAGCACGCGGATGCCTGCCTCTGCGCAGGCACGCACGGCCTCCCGCACACCCGGGCGCAGCGGATCGGCGAACACCAGCAGCCCGGCAAACGTGAACCCTGCCTCCGGCTCGTCGGCGTCGGCCTCGAACGACGGCATCGCGCGCGAGGCCACGGCAATGACCTTGTGGCCGGCCTCGGCGTGGCTTGCCACGTGCGCGCGCCAGGCAGCCCGCCCGGTGTCGGGCATGGCGCACAGCGCCAGCAGGGTTTCGGGCGCACCCTTGGTGACCGCGAGCGCGGCCCCGGGCCCGTCGGCCCAGACGATGGTCTCGCGGCGGCGCGCCTCGGTGAAGGAGTGGACGCGCAGGGGCGCAGCGGCGCCCCCCTGCCGGTCGGCGAGCGCCAGGATCGCCACGTCCAGCGGATCGCCGCTGTCGGCGCGGCAGGCCTGGCCCGCGAGCCTTGCCAGCGCTTCGTCGTCCCCGCCCGCGGCCGGTTGCAGGTGGACCAGCACCAGCCGGCCTTCGGTCATGGTGCCGGTCTTGTCCGAGCAGATGCAGCTGATCCGGCCGATGTTCTCCACGGCCACCGCGCGCCTCACCAGGGCCTGGCGCCGCGCCAGCCGGTACACGCCTGCGCCCAGGAAGAAGGTGAACACCACGGGGAACTCCTCCGGCAACGCCGCCACCGCGAGGGTGACGGCGCTGAGCAGGGCGTCGACCACGCCATGCCCCTGTACAAGCCGGATCACCGCCAACAGCACGCAGATCGCAAGCGCGGCCACCAGCAGCGTCCCGACCAGGCGCGTGATCGCCTGCTGCAGCGGCGTGCGCGCCTGCGTGCCCTGTGTGGCCAGGCGCACGATCTCGCCATACAGCGTCTCGGCGCCGGTGTAGGCGATGCGCAGACGCGCCGTCCCGGCCAGCAGGCGCGTCCCGGCGGCGACCCAGTGCGCCGGCATCCCGTCCTCGGCCCCGGGCAGGTAGACACGCTTGCCCACCGGCAGCGACTCCCCGCTGAGCATCGACTCGTCCACCTGCATTCCTTCGCCGGCCTCGACCAGCGCGTCGGCCGGGACCGCCTCGCCCGCGCCCAGTTCCACCAGGTCGCCGGGGACGAGTTCGCCCGCCGGGAGCGAACGCCAGACGCCATCGCGCAGCACCCGCGCCGAGCTGGCCAGGCGGCTGGCCAGTCCCTGGGTCGAGGCCTGGGTACGCCGGTGCAGGTACGCGTCCATGCCGATCAGCGGCACCGCGGCCACCAGCAGGATCATGGCTTCGACGCGATCGCCCAGCCAGGTGAACAGCGCTGCGGTCCCGAGCAGGAACCACAGCATCGGGTCGCGCAGGGTGTCGCGGGCCAGCATCCACCAGGTCGGGGGCGCGGCCTCGACGATGTCGTTGCGGCCGTGGCGCGCGCGGCGCAGCCCGGCATCGGCCTCCGTCAGTCCCCCATCGGTGCCGAGCAGGCCTTCGAGTCGCTCCGACGGGATCTTCGTGTGCATGTGCACCTCACGCTGTCGACCGGCACCCGCGGCCACGCGGCGAACGCCCCCCCTACAGCTCCAGCCAGCCCGCCACCACCGCGCGCAGCTCGTCCACCCCGGCCTTGGTCTCGGACGAGAAGGTCTGCACGCCGACGCTGTCGCCCCAGGCCGAGGACAGCTGCCGCCGCACCGCCTGCACCGTATTGCCGGCGGCGCCGCGCGAGAGCTTGTCGGCCTTGGTCAGCAGCGCGTGCGCGGGCAGGCCGCGGCGCATGGCATAGCCCAGGATCTGCAGGTCGTAGTCCTTGAGCGGGTGGCGGATGTCCATCACCACCACCAGCCCGCGCAGGGCCGCACGGGTCTGGAACCACTCGTCGATGAAGGCCTGCCAGTGCTCGCGCAGGGCCAGCGGCACCTTGGCATAGCCGTAGCCGGGCAGGTCCACCAGGTAGCGGTCCTCGTGCGGCGGCAGGCCGAAATACACCAGCTGCTGGGTGCGGCCGGGGGTCTTGGACACCCGCGCCAGCGCGTTCTGCTGGCACAGGGCGTTGAGCGCACTGGACTTGCCGGCGTTGGAGCGGCCGGCGAAGGCGACCTCGGCGCCGCCGTCGGGGGGCAGCTGCCTGGGGGTGTGGGCGGCGAGCAGGTAGCTGGCGCGCGCGAAGGGATTGGACATCGGGATCCTGGGACTCGGGGCGGGCATAGCTTCTCATGCGGCGCCGCCCCGCGGCCCCGCCGCGGGCCGCCGGCGGGCGGCGGTTTGACCGTCCGCGCGGCGCACCGCGATAATCGCGGGCCTTGCGGCCGGGTCTGCCCCGGTCGCGATCCATGATTTCCGGAGTCCAGCAAATGCGCCACGCCCGCGCCATCGGTGTCGCCGGCCTCGCCGCCCTCGTGGCCGGTGCGGTCGCGTTCGCCCAGTCCACCGTCGAGCCGCTGGAGGAAAATCCGCCGGTGGAGGTCTCGTCGCTGGACGCCAGCGCCCTGGCCGCGCTCAAGCAGACCCACGCCGGCGATCCCGAGAACGGCGCCACCCTGGCCGGCACCTGCGCCGCCTGCCATGGCCTGGACGGCAACCCGCCCGACGGCATGCCCTATCCGCGCCTGGCCGGGCAGAGCGAGCGCTACGTCGCCCAGCAGCTGGCCCTGTTCAAGAGCGGCGAGCGCAATACCGGCATGGCGCCGGTGATGATTCCCTTCGCCACGCCGCTGAGCCCGCAGGACATGCGCGACCTCGGCGCGTTCTTCGCGACCAAGTCGCCGGGCGCCGGCATCGCCGACGACAGCGTGGTCGAGACCGGCCCCTACGAGGGCATGAAGTTCTACGAGATCGGCCAGACGCTGTTCCGCACCGGCGATGCCAGCCGCGGCATTCCCGCCTGCATGGCCTGCCACGGTCCGGCCGGCAACGGCAATCCCGGCCCGGCCTATCCGGCCATCGCCGGCCAGGAGGCGGCCTATGTCGACCGCCGCCTGCAGGAATACCGCTCCGGCCAGACCAGCCTCCAGGACCGCCACCTGTTCGACGTCATGGCCCAGGTGGCCGCGCCGCTGACCGACCAGGAAATCCAGGCGCTCTCCAGCTACCTGCAGGGCCTGCACCAGCGTCCCGACGCCGCCACCCTGGCCGCGATCGAGGCCGCGGGCCCGGTGCCCGCGCCCGCGCCGGCGCCGGTCGCCGAGCCCGCGGACGCCACCGAGCCGGCGGCCGACGCCGCCGACGCGCAGGGCTGATGCCTGCCACCGGGACCGGTCGCGTCGCGTCCGCCGCCGCCCCGATGAGCGCCCGCCTGCTTGCGCTGTGCCTGGCCTGGCTGCTGCCGCTGGCGGCCCAGGCGCAGGCGCTGCCCGACGGCATGGGCGTCTACTACGTTCCGATCGAGGGCGGGCAGCGCTGGCGCGAGGAGCCGGGCACCATCGAGGTGGTGGAGGTCTTCGCCTACGGCTGCGGCCACTGCGACCGTTTCCATCCCCTGCTCTCGGCCTGGGCGAAGACCGCCGGCAAGGACGTGCGGCTGCACTACCTGCCGGCCGCCTGGTCGCCGCAGGACGCCCATGCGCGCGGCTATTTCGCGCTCGAAGCGCTGGGCGAGCTCGACCGGTTGCACGCGCGCATGTTCGACGCCATCCACCGCGAGGGCAGCCTGCCCGGTCGCGGCGCCTCGGAGCAGGAAGTGGTCGCCTTCCTCGCGGGCGAAGGCCTGGACGCGGCGCGGGTACGGGCCGCGATGACCTCGCCGGCGACTGACACCCGGATGAATGCCGCGCGCGAGTACGTGGCCCGGGCCGGCATCCGCGGCACGCCGAGCCTCATCATCAACGGCCGCTACCGCGTCCAGGGTCCCAGCCTGCAGGACAGCCTGCGGATCGCCGAGGCGCTGATCGCGGCCGAACGCGCAGCCGCGCGCTGACGCCGGCCGTCACGGCTGCCGCTGTACGCTTCGCTCCATCACGATCCAGGAAAACCAGATGAACCTTCGCGCCGTCTCCCGCCTCGTCCTGGCGCCTGCCGCCCTCGCCTTGCTGCTGGCCGCCTGCCAGCCCTCGGATACCGCCTCGGCGGCGCCGGCGCCGACCGCGCCGACCGCGCCGGCGGCGACACCGGCCGCCGAGCCGGTCGGCGACGAGCCCGCGCTCGACCCCGCCCAGGCCGCGCCGGCCGACGCCGACTCCCCCGCCCCGGCGCCGTCCGCCGCCGAAGGCGCCAGTCCCGACGCGCAGGCCTCCAGCGCGCCGTCCGGCGCCACCTTCGCCAGCGAAGGCGAGCACTACGACCTGATCCCCGGCGGCCAGCCCTTCGAGCCGCTGGACGGCAAGATCGAAGTGGTCGAGGTGTTCAATTACGTCTGCCCGGCCTGCGCCATGTTCCAGCCGCTGGTCAACAACTGGAAGTCGCGCCTGCCGGCCGACGTGCGCTTCACCTACGTGCCGGCGCCGTTCGGCGGCAACTGGGATCCCTACGTGCGCGCCTACTACGCCGCCGAGGCGATGGGCATCGCCGACGCCGCCCACGACGGCATCTTCCAGGCCATCCATGTCGACCGCTCGCTCAAGGGCGAACGCGGCGCCGACTCGGCCGAGGACCTGGCGCGCGCCTACGCGAAGTTCGGCGCCGACCCGGCCCAGTTCGCCAGCACCATGGCCAGCTTCACGGTCAACGCCAAGTACGGCCGCGCCAAGCAGTACATCGCCCAGCAGCGCGCCAACTCCACGCCGATGCTGATCGTCAACGGCCGCTACCGCGTCAAGGGCCGCAATTTCGAGGAAATGCTGCAGAACACCGACCGGGTGATCTCGCAGGTGCGCACCGGCGGCTGATGTCCACACGCGCATGTCCACGCAACGGCTGAAGCTGCTCAGCGCCAATATCCAGGCGGGCTCCAGCACGCGGCGGTACAGCGACTACGCCACGCGCAGCTGGTCGCATGTGCTGCCGGTGGGCAAGCGCACCTCGCTGGACGCGATCGCGCGCCTGGCCGGCGAGCACGACATCGTCGGCCTGCAGGAGAGCGACCCGGGCAGCTGGCGTTCGGGCTTCACCAACCAGACGCACTACCTGGCCGAACGCGCCGGGTTCGACTACTGGACCCACCAGCCCAACCGGCGCGTGGGCAGCGTCGCCTCCAGCGCCAACGGCCTGCTCAGCCGGCTCGAGCCGGTGGAGGTGGTGCACCACCCGCTGCCCGGCCGCATCGCCGGGCGCGGCGTGCTGCTGGGCCACTTCGGCAATGGCGCCAGCGGCCTGACGGTGGCGGTGGCGCACCTTTCGCTCGGCGCGCAGTCGCGGCGGCTGCAGCTGGACTTCATCGCCGAACTGCTGCACGACTTCCCCAACGCCGTGCTGATGGGCGACTTCAACTGCGTCATCGAACGGCCCGAGATGGCCGGCCTGTTCCGCAACACCAGACTGCAGCCGCCCGCCTGCCCGGTCCACACGTTCCCCAGCTGGAAGCCGCAGCGCGCGATCGATCACATCCTGGTCACCGACACCCTGCGCTGCGAGGGACTGCGCGCGGTGCCGGCGGCGTTCTCCGACCACCTCGCCCTGTCGGTGAACCTCGAGGTGCCGGAAGAAGCGCTCCTGCGCTGAAGGCGCGGCGGGAGCCGGATCGCGTCCGGCCCCCGCCCCGGGGGCTCAGAAGCCGAAGCCCACCCGCGCGTACCAGAAGCGTCCCGGCAGGTCGTAGGTCGCCGCGTCGTAGCCGTTGAGCGAGCAGCTCAGGCAGATCGGCGGATCCTTGCCGAAGAGGTTGTTCACCCCGAGCGTGACGCGGAAGTCGCGCATCCAGGCGTCCGTGCCCCAGGACAGCTGGGCATCGTGGTAGGTGGTGGCCCCCAGGTCGTTGCGGTCGCTGGCGCTGTCGTCGCAGATCTCGAACCCGTTGGCGCCGGCGCAGGATTCGCGCAGGCGGTCGATGTAGCGCGCCGTCCACGCCGCCTGCCAGCCGCCGGCGCCCTGCCAGACCGCCCCCAGCGACGAGGTGACCTCGGGGATGGCGCTGTTGTTGATCTCGACCCCCGGCGCGCGCGGTTCGGCCTGCCCGGCCTCGTTGATCAGCTCGTACCGCGTCACCCACGTGGTCTTCCAGGCGAAGGCCAGCTGGCCCCAGCCCTGCTCGGGCAGGCGCCAGTCGGCGCTGAAGTCCCAGCCGTCGGTGCGGATGGTGCCGACATTGCCCAGGATGTTGTCGAAGCGCACGATCTGGCCGCGGTCGTTGCGCGTGTAGAAGCCGCACGACAGCGGATCGCGCGTGGCGATGCAGCGATCGAGGATGGTCTGCGCATCGAGCGCCTGGATCGCGCCATCGATGGTATGGCGATAGAAGTTCAGGCCCAGGTCCAGCGACTGCGACCAGGACACCTCGTCGGCGAACGACGGGCTCCAGACCGCACCCAGCATCAGGCTGCGGCTGTTTTCCGGCTCCAGGTCGATATTGCCCGAGGTCACCACCGAGATCTGCGGGTTGGACTGCTCGTAGCCCGGCGGCACGCCGTCGGCCACGCACTGCGGCGTGGTCGAGGCGGCGTTGTTGCAGGGGTCGGTGATGGTGGCATCGAAGCGGCTGAGCGTGCCGTAGAGTTCGCCGATCGAAGGCGCACGGAAGCCCTCGGCGAACGAACCGCGCAGCATGAACTCGTCGGCCACCTGCCAGCGCAGGCCGACCTTGCCGGTGCTGGTGCCGCCGAAGTTGGAGTATTCCGAATAGCGGCCGGCCAGGCTCAGGTCCAGTCCGCGGCCGAGCCGGCCCTCGCCCAGCAGCGGCACGTACAGCTCCAGGTAGGCCTCGCTGACGTCGTACTCGCCGCGGGTCGGGCCCGACGGCACGCCGTTGTATTCCCCGGCCACGGTGAGCGGGTCGGGCTGGTAGTGGCCTTCGTACTCGCGGTACTCCACGCCCGCCGCGAACGCGATCGCCCCGGCCCAGCCCTCGAACGCATCGCCGGTGAGGTTGGCCGAGAACTGGCTCAGGCTGGTCTCGCTGCGGTCGCGCACCAGCGGCTGGATCCAGGCCAGCATCTGCGGCGTGATCGTTCCCGCGCCGCCGAACAGGTCCAGCGGCACGCAACCGCTGATCGCCGCGCAGGCGGACGGGTCGCCCAGCGCCTCGTTGATGCGGCGGATGTTGTAGCTGCCGGTGTTGCTCTGTTCGGCGCTGCTCTCGCCCCGCACCAGGTTGATGTCCCAGCTCCAGGGCCGGTCGCGCACCTGGAACAGGCCGTTGAGCCCGAACGCCGCGTACCAGGTCTCGACCTGCTGCGCGTAGCGGCGCGGCCCGCCCTCGACCGGCCGGCGGCCGAGCAGGAACAGGTTGGCGTCGGGCCCGACCGTGGTCAGGTCGAAGCCGAAGGGGTTGTAGGGATTGGCTGCCGAGATCACCAGGCGCGTCTCGGCCCACTCGTTGTACACGCCGGCATCGGTGCCCAGGAAGATCGGCTCGGGCGCGGCCTGGTTGGCCGAGTCGCGCTCGTTGTAGAGCACCCGCGCATAGGCGCCGAAGGTCGGCGTGAAATCGAACTGCACCTGGCCGAACACCGACTTGCGCTCCGAAGGCGTGAGCAGCAGGTTGTAGGGCGCGAAGTTGAAGCGGTCGGCGGTGCCGAAGCAGTGGAAGTCGTCGGTGCGCGGGATCCCGGTGGGATTGCCGGCCGCATCGCGGCAGGCCGGCTGGCCGGGCAGGTAGGTCGGTGCGCTGACGCCGGTATCGGGCGTGATGTCGTAGGCCGTCCCGGTGGTGGGGTCCTGGAACAGGAAGCGGCCCTGCGGCGTGGCCGAGCTGCCATTGGCCAGTCCCGTGCCCGGGACCGGCACGCTGGCCGGGCCGTATTCGAGCGACGAGATTTCCTTCTGCTTGAAGTAGGAGGCGCCGACGAACCAGCGCGCGCGTTCGCTGCTGCCGCCCCAGCCCAGGTCCGCGCCCCAGGTCTCGCCGCCGGCCAGGTCGCTGTAGTCGCCGTAGTGCAGCTGCACCGCCGGGCCGTCGCCCTCCTTGCGGGTGATGATGTTGACCACGCCGGCGATCGCATCGGAGCCGTAGATCGACGAGGCGCCGTCCTCCAGCACCTCGATCCGCTCGATGACCGACAGCGGGATGGTGTTGAGGTCGACCGCCGAGCCCACGCCCGAGGCCGACGACTCGTTGACCCAGCGCAGCCCGTCCACCAGCACCAGCACGCGCTTGGCGCCGAGGTGGCGCAGGTCGACCGTCGCCGCCCCCGCGCCGACGCCGCCGCCATCGGGCGGGAAGCCGAAATTGCCGGAGGAATTGAACCGGGTATTGAGCCCGGCGCCGCTGGCGGTGAGGTTCTGCACGACTTCGGCGAGCGTGCCGAAGCCGCTGCGGTCGATGTCCTGGCGGGTCAGCACCTGCACCGGCACCCCGGTCTCGAGTTCGGCGCGGCGGATGCGCGAGCCGGTGACCAGGACGGTATCCAGCGTGCGGGCGCCGGTCTCGGACCCGGGTGCGGGCGCCTGCTGGGCCAGGACCGCGGGCGACAGCAGGGACAGGAGCAGGCTTCGGCGCACGGCGGCGCCCAGACGGTGAGGATGGGGCGACATCGATCTCTCCTTGACGGTGATGGCGGAACAGCCAGGCACACACCGCGCGCCCCCTCGCGCGTCCTCCCTGTTTGTAAACATCCCGTAAAACGGCGCAAGTGCCGCCTGCCGACTTTGCGGCAGCCGGTCACAGTCCGGACGGCACGCACAGGGATCGGGCCTTTGGCTTGACATCGGCGCGGCGCGGCGCGGGCCGGGGCGATGGCACCGGCTTGGGCATAATGCGCACGATGTCGAACCCGTCCGATCTCTTCCAGCCCGAACCGTCCCCGGACAGCGGGAGCGCGCCGCGTGGCGACGGCCCGTCCGGCGACGGCCGCGGCCCGTTGCCGCCGCGCGTGGCCGCCATGCGCAGTGGCCGGCCCTGGTGGGCGGGCCTCGCCGGCTGGGCGCTCAAGCCCTGGATCGGACTGAAGATCGAACCGCAGCAGCCGGCCGAGCGCGTCGACGCGCGCCCGGTCTGCTACGTGCTCGAGGACTACGGGCTGTCCAACGCGCTCATCCTCGACCGCGCCTGCAGCGAGACCGGCATGCCCGCGCCGCTGCGCCCGCTGCCGGGCGACCCGCTCGGGCGCAAGCGCGCCTATGTGGCGCTGTCGCGGCGCAATGCCGGCGGCGCGCTGGCCCTGGCCACCGGCCAGGCGCCGCCGAAGAAGACCCATTCCGAATCGCTGGCGCGGCTGCTCGAGGCCCATCGCGAGGACCCGGCGCTGGACGTGCAGCTGGTGCCGGTGTCGATCTTCGTCGGGCGCTCGCCCGACAAGGCTTCCGGCTGGTTCTCGGTCCTGTTCTCGGAGAACTGGGCGATCGTCGGCCGCTTCCGCCGCCTGCTGGCGATCCTGCTCAACGGCCGCGACACCCTGGTGCAGTTCTCCGCGCCGGTGTCGATCCGCGACCTGCTGGCCGAGGACCTGCCGCCCGAGCGCAGCGTGCGCAAGCTCTCGCGGCTGCTGCGCACGCACTTCAACCGCCTGCGCGAGGCGATCATCGGCCCGGACCTGTCCACGCGCCGGCTGCTGATCGACAAGGTCCTCGCCTCGCAACCGGTCAAGGACGCCATCGCCGACCAGGCCAGGCGCGACGGCAGTTCGCCCGAGGAAGCGTGGAAGAAGGCCCACGCGATGGCCTACGAGATCGCCGCGGACTACTCGCATCCGGTGGTGCGCTCGGCCTCGTTCCTGCTGACCTCGGTGTGGAACCGGATCTACCGCGGCGTGCTGGTGCACCACCTCGACGGCCTCAAGGCGGTGGCGCCGGGCAACGAGGTGATCTACGTGCCCAGCCACCGCAGCCACATGGACTACCTGCTGCTGTCCTACCTGCTCTACACCAAGGGCATCGTGCCACCGCACATCGTCGCCGGCATCAACCTCAACCTGCCGGTGATCGGGCCGATCCTGCGCCGTGGCGGCGCCTTCTTCATCCGCCGTTCGATCCGCGGCTCGGCGCTGTACTCGGCGGTGCTGGCCGAATACGTGGCGCAGCTGATCGCCGGCGGCTATTCGATCGAGTACTTCATCGAAGGCGGCCGCTCACGCACCGGCCGCCTGCTGCAGCCCAAGGGCGGCATGATCTCGATGACGTTGCGCGCCTACCTGCGCCAGCCGTCCCGCCCGGTGCTGTTCCAGCCGGTCTACATCGGCTACGAGAAGCTGATGGAGGGCAACAGCTATCTCGACGAGCTGTCGGGCAAGCCCAAGCAGAAGGAATCGATCTGGGCGCTGCTGTGGGGCGTGCCCAGGGTGCTGCGCCAGAACTACGGCCAGGTGGTGGTGAACTTCGGCGAGCCGATCCCGCTGGCCGACCTGCTGGCCGAGCACGCCACCGACTGGGACGGACGCCCGCTCTCGGACGAGGACAAGCCCGAGTGGCTCTCGCACACCGTCGATGTCGCCGCGCAGCGCATCCAGGTCAACATCAACCGCGCCGCCGACGTCAATCCGATCAACCTGCTGGCGCTGGCCCTGCTGTCCACGCCCAAGCACGCGATGGGCGAGGCCGATCTGCTGGCGCAGATCGCGCTGTCCAAGACGCTGCTGGCGGAGGTGCCTTATTCGGACCGGGTGACGGTGACCCCGCATTCGCCGCGCGAGATCGTGGCGCATGGCGAGGAGATCGGCGTGTTGCGGCGGATCGCGCATCCGCTGGGCGACGTGCTCGACGTGGGCGACGACGACGCGGTGCTGCTGAGCTACTTCCGCAACAACGTGCTGCACCTGTTCACCGCCTCGGCGTGGATCGCCTGCTGCTTCCAGCACAACCGGCGCATGGCGCGCGAGACCCTGCTGCGGATCGGCCGCGCCGTGCATCCGTTCCTGCAGGGGGAACTGTTCCTGGCCTGGGACGAGGACGCGTTCGCCGAACGCATCGAACGCACCATCGACGTGTTCGTCCGCGAGGGGCTGCTGCAGCTGAGCGGCCAGGACGACGGCGCCACCCTGGCGCGCAATGCCGGACAGTCCGACGAGGTGTTCCGCCTGCGCGCCATCGGCCATCCGCTGCAGCAGGCCTTCGAGCGTTACTACATCGCCATCTCGGTGCTGGCCAAGAACGGCCCGGGCACGCTCGGCGCAGGGGAACTGGAAAGCCTGTGCCAGCTCGCCGCGCAGCGGCTGAGCCTGCTGTACGCGCCGGCCGCGCCGGAGTTCTTCGACAAGAGCCTGTTCCGCGGCTTCATCCAGAAGCTGCGCGAGCTGGGCCTGGTCAAGCTAGACCAGAACAGCAAGCTGGTGTTCGACCAGCGGCTGGAAGCCTGGGCCCGCGATGCCAAGCTCATCCTCGGCCGCGAGCTGCGCCACACGATCGAGAAGGTCAGCCCGGAGGCGGTCAGGCCCGAGACGGAAGTGCCAGCGGGCTGAGGCGCGCAGCTATGCGGGCTGGTCGGGGATCAGCGCGCTTTCCAGCTGCGCGATCTGGTCCTTGAGCATCAGCTTGCGCTTTTTCAGGCGCTTGATCGTCAGTTCGTCGTTGCCGATGTCGCGCTGCAGCTGCGCGATCGCGGTGTCGAGGTCGCGATGCTGCTGCCGCAGTTCGGCCAGCTGTCGGGAGATCTGGGCGGGATCGTTGTTGCGCATCCGTGCGCCAGCTTACACGTCCGCGCGGCCTGTTCGCCTGTGCGGCCGCGGCGCGGGCGTGCACAATGGCCCGGCGCGAGGGGGGCAACGCGCCCGGGAGCGAGGCGCTCCCTGCCAAACGTACTGCGGCCGGCCCGCCGCAAAGGAACCAGGGAGCACGACACGATGGAAAGGTTCGGGACCGGGCGGCGCCGGGCGCTGCGCGCGCTGGCCGTGATGGCGGCGCTGGTGGCGGGCAACACGACCGCGCAGGAGAAGTACGAAGGCTACCTGTGCTGCAACATGCGCAGCGACGGCAGCTGGATCAGCGACAGCAACTATGCCGAAGGCGGCAAGCGGGTGATTCCCGCCGGCACGCCGGTGCAGGTGACCGGCTACGGCCGCTACCGGGTGAAGGTGCGGATCGACGGCCAGAAGCAGGAGATCGGCAACGATTACAGCCGCGACCTGGACAACGCCGCGTTCGCGCGTCGCTACGTCGTGCTGGACGATCCCGCGGTGGCGATGGCCAGCTGGCCGGCCAAGGTGCAGGAGGCGGTGCGCCAGTCGCGCGTGACGCCGGGCATGAGCCGCGAGCAGGTCATCACCGCGCTCGGCTATCCGATCAGCAGCGAGAACCCGGACCTGGATGCCGACCTGTGGCGCTACTGGCTCAGCAGCTTCGGCGAGTTTCAGCTGCATTTCGACGACAGGGGCCGCCTCACCGAGATCACGACCGATCCGGCCACCCGCAACCGGGTCTGGGCGCCCTGACCGGCTGAGCCCCGTCCATGCCCCGCCGGCCGCCCCGTGTGCGGCCGGACGGGCCGCGCCGGGCCGCGCCGGGCAAGAGCGCGCGGGCGCGCGCCCGGGCGGGAGCCGCGGCGGGCCGGCCGGCGCCATCGCGACGCCAATCCGCACATCGGCGGGCCGAACCGCGCCCGGACCGGTAAAATCGGCGCATGGATACCGTCGTTCCCCTGCCCATGCCCGTCCTGCGCAACGCCGACCGGCGCGGCGCGCACGAAGCCAACCGCCTGGCCAAGCGCCTGCGCCACCAGGTCGGCAAGGCGATCGCGGACTTCGGCATGATCGAGGACGGCGACCGGGTGATGGTGTGCCTGTCCGGCGGCAAGGACAGCTACACCCTGCTCGACATCCTGCTGCAGCTGCAGAAGAAGGCACCGGTGCGCTTCTCGATCACCGCGGTCAACCTCGACCAGAAGCAGCCCGGTTTTCCCGAACACGTGCTCCCCGATTACCTGCGCGCGCTGGGCGTGGATTTCCACATCATCGAGCAGGACACCTATTCGGTGGTCAGCCGCGTGATCCCGGAAGGCAAGACCATGTGCTCGCTGTGCTCGCGGCTGCGCCGCGGCGCGCTGTACACCTATGCCGCCGAGCACGGCTACACCAAGATCGCGCTGGGCCACCATCGCGACGACCTGGTCGCCACCTTCTTCCTCAACATGTTCTTCCACGCCAAGCTCTCGGGCATGCCGCCCAAGCTGCTGTCCGACGACGGCCGGCACGTGGTGATCCGCCCGCTGGCCTACGTGCGCGAGGACGACATCGCGGCCTATGCCGACATCAAGGGCTTTCCGATCATCCCCTGCAACCTGTGCGGCTCGCAGGAGAACCTGCAGCGCAAGCAGGTGCAGAAGATGATGGCGCAGTGGGAACGCGACTCGCCCGGGCGCATCGAGACGATCGCGCGCGCGCTCGGCGATATCCGGCCCTCGCAGCTGAGCGACCCGGCGCTGTTTGATTTCCGCGCGCTCGGCCATCGCGACGGCACGCTCGCCGACGCCCATGCCTGGCTCGCCGGCGACGCGCCGGCCGCCGCCTCCGGCGGCCAAGACGCCTGATGCCGTCCGCGCACATCGAGGCCCCCGCCGCATCCGCGGGCGACGCATCACCGATTCGGTAGGCGCAGGCGTCACAATGGTCGGCCTGCGTGCGTGGATGCGTCCGCCATCGGCCGCCGACTGAACCCACACTCCCCCATCACGGTCCCCCCTCTCCCATGTTCTTCCGCAATCTCACGCTGTTCCGCTTTCCCACCGCGCTCGATTTTTCCTCCCTGGAGGAACTGCTGGCCGGCCATCCGCTCAAGCCGGTCGGCCCGCTGGAACTGTCCTCGCGCGGCTTCATACCGCCTTTCGGCCGTAACACCGAGGCGCTCTCGCACCGCATCGGCGAAGCGATCTGGCTGAGCGTCGGCGGCGAGGACCGGCTGCTGCCGTCCTCGGTGGTCAACGAGATGCTGGCCGAGCGCCTGGCCGAGATGGAGCAGAAGCAGGGCCGCCGTCCCGGCAGCCGCATGCGCAAGCAGATGCGGGACGACCTGGTGCAGGAGCTGCTGCCGCGCGCCTTCGTGCGGCCCTCGCGCACCGACGCGATCCTCGACCTGGCGCATGGCGTGTGCGCGGTCAACACCTCCAGCCGCAAGAGCGGCGAGGCGGTGGTGTCCGAGATCCGCCAGGCCATGGGCAGCTTCCCGGCGCTGCCGCTGAACGCCGAGGTCGCGCCGCGCAGCGTGCTGACCGGCTGGGTCGCCGGCGACCCGCTGCCCGAGGGGCTGACCCTGGGCGAGGAATGCGAACTCAAGGACCCGGCCGAGCAGGGCGCCATCGTCAAGTGCCAGCGCCAGGAACTGCAGTGCGACGAGATCACCAAGCACCTGGACTCGGGCAAGCAGGTGACCAGGCTGGCGCTGAACCTGGACGACCACGTCTCGTTCGTGCTCGGTGAAGACCTGGTGGTGCGCAAGTTCAAGCTCCTCGACGGCGCGGTCGACCAGCTCGAGTCGAACGACCACGACGACATGCGCGCCGAACTCGAGGCGCGCTTCGCCCTGATGAGCGCGGAGTTCTCGCGCCTGTTCACCGTGCTCGAGCGCGCGCTGAAGCTGTCGAAAGCCGACGCCTGAGCATTCCTTCCACGCGCGCCGCGTCCCGCGCGGCCGCGGCCCGCCGTCACGACGCGAACGCGGCGTGCACGACGCGGCCCCACAGCAGTTAGCATTCCCCACATGCCTTCCCTGTTCCGACTGTCGCCAACGGCGCCGGGCGTCTCCCGGTTGCAGCGCGACACGTTCGCCTTCGAATTGTCCGACGGGCGGCGCGTCGACGTGATGCGCGTGCGCGATCCTCGCGCCAAGCGCCTGCGCCTGAGCGTCGGCGAACGCGGCGCCCGTCTGACCCTGCCGCCGCGCACCAGCCTGGTCGCGGGCGAACGCTTCGTGCACGAGCATCGCGACTGGCTCACCGACCAGCTCGCGCAGCAGCCCGGCGACGTCGCCCCGCTGGTGCCCGGCGAAGCGGCCTTCATCCCCCTGCGCGGGCAACCGCTGCCGCTGCACTGGGCGGCGGGCCGCGTCGCCCGCGTGGTCGGCGACGTAGAGGGGCTGACCCTGCAGCTGCCGCCCCGCGCCGGTCCCGCGGCGGTGTCGCGGGCGCTGCGCGATTTCTACGAGGCGCAGGCGCGGGCCGACATCGGCCGCTGGCTGCCGGCCTACCTGCCGGGCCTGCCGCGTGCGCCCTCGCGCATCCGCCTGCGCGTGCTGTCCTCGCAATGGGGCTCGCTGGCCCCCGACGGCACGCTCACGCTCGACCTGGCCCTGGTGCTGGGCCGGCCGGCCGCGTTCGAGTACGTGCTGGTGCACGAGCTGTGCCACCTGATCCACGCCGACCATTCGCGCCGGTTCTGGCGCGAAGTGGAAGCGCGCTGCCCGGACTGGCGCGCCTCGCGCGACTATTTCCGCGACGAGGGCCGCCGGCTCAAGGCCGGCCTGCACGTACTGCTGTCGGCCTGACCTGTCCGGGCACCGGATCGCGTTTTCCGGTTCATCGACCCAATCCACCTGATGCCCGGGGATACGATGAACGATCTTGCCAAACGCGTGTCACACCTGTTCCTCGTCCTGCCGCTGGTGCTGGCTGTCGCCGGCTGCCAGAAGGTGGGGCAGACCGCGGCGGACGCGGCGATCGCGCGCGCGACCGGGGCCAATGTGGATCGGGACGGCGAACTGGTCACGCTGCGCACCGCCGAGGGCGATGTGGCGATCCGGACCGGCGATTCGGTGGCGCTGCCGGAGGATTTCCCGCAGGACGTCTACCTGCCCGCGGGCTACCAGGTGAACAGCGTCATGGCCCTGCAGGGCGTGAGCATGGTCAGCCTCACCGTGCCCGGCGAAGTCTCCGCGCTGCTGGCCGAAGCGCGTCGGGCGATGCAGGCGCGCGGCTGGACGCAGTCGATGTCCGCCCAGCATTCTGCGGACACCGCCGTGCTGGCCTTCGAGAAGGGCGACCAGGAGCCCCGGCGCAGCGCCACGCTGTCGTTCAACCGAAACAACGGCGACGAGCACGTCATCGTCGGCGTGCAGCTCCAGGGCGGCTTCCACTAGGCCCCGGCGCGCTGCGGCCGCACCCGTTCCTCGCGCCAGCCGGCGCGGGCAGCGCCAGCCGACAGCCGCGCCCGTCGTACCTCCCTGCGCGCGGACCGCCGGCGCGGCCTCTCAGCCCTGCCCCTCCCAGGCGGCCAGCTCGCGTCCGACCAGATCGGCGAGCGCATCGGCATGGGCGGGGGCATCGTTGAGGCAGGGGATGTATTCCAGCGCCTGGCCGCCGGCCTCGCGGAACAGCTCGGCGTTCTGCATCGCGATCTCCTCCAGGGTTTCCAGGCAGTCGGCGGCGAAGCCCGGGCAGACCACATCGACACGCCGCAGGCCCGACGCCGCCAGGGCGCGCAGGGTGTCGTCGGTGGCCGGCCCCAACCAACGTTCGCGACCGAAGCGCGACTGGTAGGTCATCACGTAGTCGTCCGGCGCCAGTGCCAGCGCGCGTGCGATCGCCGCGACGCTGGCCTCGCACTGCGTGGCATAGGGGTCGCCGCCATCCACCAGTCGCTGCGGCAGGCCGTGGAAGGAGAACAGCAGGCGCTCGCCGCGCCCGTGCCTGCGCCAGTGGTCGCGGATCGAATCGGCGACCGCCGCCACCCAGAGCGCATCGGTGGCGTAGTCGTTGACCACGCGCGTGGCCGGCGCGCCTGCGGTCTGCGCCACCAGCGCGGCCACGGTGCCGGTCGTGGTCGAGGAATACTGCGGGTACAGCGGCAGCACCAGGGCGCGGCGCACGCCGGCCGCACGCAGCTCGCGCAGGCACGCGTCCAGCGCGGGCTGTCCATAGCGCATCGCGTGTACCACCACCATGCCGGGCAGGCGCGGGCGCAGCGCATCGGCCAGCCGCCGCGTATGCACCGCCAGCGGCGATCCGCCCTCCATCCAGATCTCGGCGTACTTCCTGGCCACGCGCGGCGAGCGCAGCGGCAGGATCACGCCATGCAGCAGCGGCCACCAGAGCAGGCGCGGGATCTGCACCACGAACGGGTCGCCGAGGAACTCGCCCAGGTAACGGCTCACCGCTGCGGCCGTCGGTGCCTCCGGCGTCCCGAGGTTGACCAGGACCACGGCGGTGTCGGGCGTCGCGCCGCCGGGCGTGGAGGCTGGATTCGTCATGGGGCATAGGATGGCAGGCCGCGGCGTGCTTGGCATGGCCTCCGCGCCGCGCTACCCGGGATCGGTTCAACTCATGCACGATTCATGGCCCCGTCCCTAGCCTGAGCCGTCGCCGCGACGCGGTGTCCTTCAAGCCTTCCGGAGTTCCGATGCCCCGTTCCCTGACCTCGTCGCCGCTGCGCACGACGCTGCTTGCGTCGCTGCTGGCCCTCTCCCTCGCCACCGGCGCCGCCGTGGCCGGACCCGAGCAGGACGCGCGGGCGCGGGAGGCGCTGCGCGTGCTCAACGAAGTGCAGGCCATCCCCGACTCGGCGATCCCGGACAAGCTGCTCGACGAGGCGCGCGCGATCGTGGTCATCCCCGACACGCTCAAGGTCGGCCTGGTCCTCGGCGGACGTCGCGGCCATGGCCTGCTCTCGGTGAAGTCGCCCGATGGCACCTGGTCGAGTCCCAGTTTCGTCAAGCTCACCGGCGGCAGCATCGGCTTCCAGGCCGGCGTGCAGTCCTCTGACGTGGTGCTGGTGTTCCGCAACGACCGCAGCCTCGAGTCGATCGTCAACGGCAAGGTGACCCTCGGCGCCGACGCCGGGGTGGCCGCCGGCCCGGTCGGACGCAATGCCGCGGCCGCCACCGACGGCCAGCTCAAGGCCGAGATCTGGTCGTGGTCGCGCGCACGCGGGCTGTTCGCCGGCGTCGCCCTCGACGGCGCGGTGCTGCAGATCGACAACGACGCCAACCAGCTGGCCTATGGCGCGGGCACCACGCCGCGCATGATCTTCGAGGGCCGCGCCAGGCAGGCGCCCTCGGATGCGGTGGTCGCCTTCCGCGACCAGCTGGAGGAGGCCACCAATGCCGCCCGCCTCGCGCGCGGCACCGGTGGCCAGCCTGCCGCGGTCGCATCGACCACGGCGGCGCCCCCCGCACCCGCCGGCGCCAGCACCGTGCCGCTGTCCGGGCAACTGGTGCTCGAACCCCAGCCCGAGCCCTTCCAGCCGGTCGGCGACAACCCGGCCCTCGTCGAGCCGCTGCCCGAGACGCCCTGAATCGGGCCCCGCTCACGGCCAGGCCTTGCGCCGTGGAGTATCCTGAGCGCTCTCACCTGTTTCCCGGAAGCATGCAATGGGTAGTTTCAGCATCTGGCATTGGCTGATCGTGCTGGTCGTGGTGCTGCTGGTATTCGGCACCAAGCGCCTGCGCGGCGCCGGGCGCGACCTGGGCGAGGCGGTGAAGGGATTCAAGAAGGGCATGGCCGACGAGGACAAGCCCGCGGGCGAACTCGACCACCAGCCGCCGCAGCACGAGCGTGACGGCACCGCGCCGGGCAAGCCCCGGCAGGACGACACCATCCCGCGCTGACCGCGGACGCCGCGGCCGCCGCCATGTTCGATATCGGCTTCACCGAACTGCTGCTCGTCGCGGTGGTCGCGCTGGTCGTGCTCGGCCCCGAGCGCCTGCCCAAGGCCGCGCGCTTCGCCGGGCTGTGGGTCCGGCGCGCGCGCGCGCAATGGTATTCGGTGCGATCGGAACTCGAACGCGAACTGGCCGCCGACGAACTCAAGCGCAGCCTGCAGGAGGCCAGGCAGGCCGCCTCCGAGCTGCACAAGACCATGCAGGAAACCGAGGCCGAGGTGCAGGTCCGGGTCAGCGCGGCCGAGGCCGAAGCGCGGCGCGAGATCGAGAGCCTGCGCCGGCAGGTCGCCGCGCCCGGGCAGCCTGCGCCCGCCGCGCCGCCGGCGATGCTGACCACCGACGCGGCCGACGGCACCTCCGCGCAGGACACCGATACCACCTTGGCGGCCACGGCTGCCGGCCCGGACGCCGGCGACGGCGGTACGCACGGCGCAGCCGACGCAGCTGCGCGCAGCGAGGCGGACGCCGGCCAGGGCAGTGGCGAAGCGACGGACGGGGACGATGGCCGGCAGCGCTGAGCACGACAACGGCGAGAGCAGCCTGATCGAGCATCTGGTCGAGCTGCGCTCGCGCCTGCTGCGCGCGATGATGGGCCTGGGCCTGGCGCTGGTGGCGCTGCTGCCGTTCGCCAACCGGCTCTATGGCTGGTTCGCCCAGCCGCTGCTCGACAAGCTGCCGCAGGGCGCGCACCTGATCGCGGTGGAAGTGGCGTCGCCGTTCTTCGCGCCGCTCAAGCTCGCCCTGTTCGCGGCGCTGCTGCTCACCATGCCGTGGCTGCTCTACCAGGCCTGGGCCTTCGTCGCCCCGGGCCTGTACCGGCGCGAGAAGCGGCTGGCGCTGCCGCTGCTGGTCTCGGCCGTGGCGCTGTTCTACGCCGGCTGCGCGTTCGCGTTCTTCATCGTGCTGCCGGCGGTGTTCGGCTTCCTCACCGCGGTCACGCCCGATGGCGTGGCGATGATGACCGACATCAACGCCTACCTCAATTTCGTGCTGGTGATCTTCCTGGCCTTCGGCATCAGCTTCGAACTGCCGGTGGCGCTGGTGATCCTGGTGGCGCTGGGCTGGGTGACGCCCGCGCAGCTGCGCGAATGGCGCGGCTATTCGATCGTGGGCGTGTTCATCCTGGCGGCGGTCATCACCCCGCCCGACGTAGTCTCGCAACTGCTGCTGGCGATCCCGATGTGCCTGCTGTACGAGGCCGGGATCATCGCCGCGCGGATGGTCGTGCCGCGCGGCCGGGACGGGGCGGCGGACGAGGCATGAGCGCGGCGCGGGCCGT
>Ga0233377_1000219_pt1 | contig 31170 bp, 35 predicted proteins | sample ElkDunMinimDraft_6_FD_191540 | JGI IMG/M metagenome (GOLD analysis project Ga0233377, IMG submission 191540) | Fecal eukaryotic communites from dung pellets of Tule Elk in California, USA - Elk Dung E36 | ecosystem: Host-associated > Mammals > Digestive system > Large intestine > Fecal | place...
CCAGCTCTTCCGGGGCCATCCAGCAGTCGGCCAGGTAGTACACGTCGGCATGCCGCGACAGTTCGCGCACGTAACGCACCACGTAATCGTCGATCCGCCCGTCGGGGTCGTAGCCGGCGAACAGGCAAATGCGACGCGGCGCGAAAAGGGGCATTGCCGTCGCCGTGCCGGGGGACGCCTCCCGTTTCGCGGGCCTTGGCGCCATGCCCGAGACCAGGTAATGAACGAGCGGATTGATCCGCTCGCTCGCCGGGTCGAGGTGGCTGGCCCAGTACCACCAGACGTCGAAGCCAGGCGATGGATTGCGCAGTTCCTTCCACCCGTGACGGCAGAAGTGCGCGACCGGATCTAGGCCATTCGCAGCGACGTCATGATTGTTTGCCAGGTAATAGTCAGGGTCGAAGACCCCCGAGGCAGCAATCAGCGCCATGTCGAACTCGACCGGCGCTGGCTCGGCACCGCCCCCTGCAGCCTGCCCGGCAGGGCAGGCCGTGCAGGACTGCGCTGCCTCCCACTCGGAATTGGGCGCATATCCCGCAGCACGACCCCGCTCGAGATAATGCTCCAGCGGGCCTGCCGGCCAGGACGCGGCCTCTGGGACCCGCCCAACGTACCAGGCTGCATCGAACGTGCCGCTGGTGCTGAGATACTCCCGGATTGACGCCAGCGAGACAGCGGCCTCGCTCATCGCGCCGCCGGCGCTCCGTCCGGAAGGCTGCTCGCCGGGATCCCGTACACCGGCTGGGTCGGCAGCCTGCCCTCGGCGCGCCCATGCTGCAGAAAGTGCACGAGCGGGTTGAGATCGCTCTGGATCACGTCCGGGTATCGCGCCAGATAGAAGGCCGAGTCAAAGCGCGGCCCGGCAGCCCTTCCCTCGCGACCGCCGTGATAAAGGTAGTGGACGGCGGGCCGCTCACCGGCTTCGGCCACGTCGGCATATGCGGCGACGTACCAGGCAGCGTCGAAATACTCCGACTCCTCGATCAGGGCGACCATGGGATCGCTGTCGCCAGTCCGAAGCAGCAATGGCTTGAGCAACAGACGGGCGAGCCGGCCACGCCATCCACCGACGGCCAGCACGTCCACGCGAGTATGCGCCAGATGGCGAGCGAGCAGATCCGCGAGCCGCATGCGCTCGTCCTCGACACCCTCCAGTGCCGCGGCGCGTTCCTCCACCGCTTCCTGACGCCTTCGGGCGTCGGCCAGTTCTCGCCGGCACAGGACCAGTTCGTCGCGGAGGACGTCCGCACGTGTTTCGATATGGCCAGTGCAGGTGCCGGCTACATTGTGGTCCACCACTACTCCCTCCTCATCACTGACCGGACCCGGTCGGGCCGGGCGCTGGCCCCTTGCCTGCACCGCCCGCACCCCCATCCGGTGGGCGCAGCATTTCACGCACCCGGCCGGTGAGCCGAAGGCGTCCGCCGGATCTCGACATCACAGCCAAGTCGGCGCCCACGTCCGCCAGATCCTCCAAGCCGGGCACGTCCAGCATGAAAGCATAGCCCGCCTGCGCGTGGGGAAGACCCAGATGACGTTGGACGTCCGGTCGGGCCTGCACCTCGAAAGACGGTACGTGGTAATCGCGCCCGTTCATGTGAACGTACAGGGCCTCGGGCAGGTGCCCATCGGCATCGATCGCCCAGCCTTTCAGTCGCAGCCGTCCGCCTTCCACCGCAATGTCGTCCACGAATCCACGCAAGCCACCACCAGCGTCACCTTCGTCCAGCTCGTTTCCGTGCAACGAGGCGCAGAACAGGTCAGCCTGCTCGGCCAGCGCGGCGGCCGGCATTGGAGCGGGGCCGACCCGTTCCCATCCCATGACGACGGGCAGATAACCCCGTTGAGCCAACTGCCCGGTGACCAGCGGCTGGTGCTCCAGGGGAATGAACATGTCCAGCGCGAAATCACCCGGGCCGGCGATGCGCGTCCAAACGTCGACCAGATCGCCACCAAGCCCGCGCTCGAACACGCGTGCGATGACCTGGTCGAGCCGGAACGGCGAATAGTCCTCGGAGATTGCACCATGCAGGGCGGCGGGCGCCTCAAGTTGCGCCTTCGCGATCGCGGCGATGGACTGGTCGCCGGATACGACCCGCACGCCAGCCGGCTCGAACAGCCGCGACGCGATGCTGCTCTTGCCGTAGCCAGGCGGCTCCATCAGCAGATAGGCCAAGGGGCGGCGCCGGGAGATATGCACCACTTGGCGCGCGATCGGATCGCCCGCCTGGTCAACGCTGGGTCCCATCCACTTCCAAGCATAGTCTGCGAGGATCTCGCGCAGTTTGGGCATGGTCGGGAACAGGCGGGTGTCGATTCCGCGATCGACCGAGACCCAGTCACTGGCCGGGTCCGAGACGACCCCAAGTTCCAGCACCAGCGTCCCATCGGGACTGAGCCGCTCCACGAGCCGGCGGATCAGCGCTGGCTGGTCGTCGGCGTAGTGCAGCGCCGATGCGAGCAGGATGACGTCGAACTGCCCCTCCGGGAGGTGGTCCCAGTCCTGCTGCAGAAACTCGCAGGCAGGGAAGCGCGCTCTTGCCCGCCCGATGAACAGCGACGAGCGATCCACGCCCACCACGCGCGCGGCTCCCAGAAAGGCCGCAAAGCCGCAGAAGAAGCCTTCATTGCAACCGACGTCCAGAAAGCTCCGGCCCTCGAGCACCGGCAACTTCAACGCCTTGAGCTTGTCCAGCGTGCGTGACGCGCCCTCGGCATCCGGAAAAGTCTGGTACTGGGCCATGGGTCAACCCCTCCCGTTGCGCTGCGGCGAAGGCGACTGGGTGCTCCCCCCGAGAAGCTGCAGCACCGCCGGCGCCATGCGCAGCGGGGCGTCCGCATCGAACCCCGCGCCGCCGCCCAGTACGCGGGCGCTAGCGAGGTCGCCGAGTCCCTCGGCTTCCGGAATGCGCACTTCGGCCTCGAATCCGCAGGCGGCGTCGACAAGGCCGAAATGCCGCTGCACGTCCGGCCGCTCGATCCGCCGGTCCAGCCGGGCCGAGTGGCGGTAGCCGTTGATCTCGACCATCAGCCTCGATGGAATCGCGCCCTCGTCGTCGACCATCCAGCCGCGCAGCCGGAAAAGGCCGGGCTCCAGGATCCCGATGTCCTCCACCGCGCCGAACACGTGCGCAGCCGAATCGTCGGGAGCGGGAGCCTCGGCGCCGTCGCCCGGCTCGCCCGACGCGCGTACCCGCGCCAGCAACTGGTTGTAGGCGCCCAAGGCCGACCCGATGTCGCCGGCGAATACGTTCCGTCCACGCTCCAGCACCACTCCTTTGTTGCAGACATCGCGCAACAACCCGACGCTGTGGCTGGCCAGGACCACGATGCTGCTGCCGTCGACCCGGTCCTGCATCCGCGACTTGGCGCGCGCCATGAAGTTGGCATCTCCCGTGCCGACCCACTCGTCCATCAGCATGATGTCGTGCTGGACCGACGTGGAAATCGCGAATCCGAGCCTCAGCCGCTGCCCACTCGACAAGGTGCGAAGCCGGTGTCCGGCCTTCTGCTCCAGGCCGGCGAACTCGAGGATGGAGCCAAGCTGCTCGCGCAGGAACGTGGATTGCAGGCCCATCGCGACGCCCCGCAGGAAGATGTTCTCGCGGACCGTGGCTTCACCGTTGAAGCCCAGCGACATGTTCAGCAGCGCCTGGCAGCTGCCCTGCACGTGGACGCTGCCGCCAGTCGGCTGGTAGACACGGTTGAGCACCCGTAGCAGGGTGCTCTTGCCGGCGCCATTGCGGCCGAGGATCGCGACCCGGTCGCCCTCGCGGATGTCCAGGTCGACCTTGTCTAACAATCGCGCCAGCCTGCGCCGCGGCGGGTCGAAGGCCGCGCCGAGAATCAGCCCGGCCCAGCCGGTGGTCGGCCGCTCGCGCTGCAAGAACACGGGTACGTCGAGGCTGACCTGGCGGGCGATGATCCTGGCGGTCATGGTCAGATCCAGAGCGGTACGAAGCGCGCGTAGCGGCGGTAAAGCAGAGTCGCCAGGAACAGGCCTGCAACGGTCGCCAGGCCAACCACCAAGAGGCTGAGCGGCTGCACGACCGAACCCACGATAGGGGCGCGGAATACCTCGACGAAATGGTAGAGGGGATTGAGCAGCATCAGCTTGGCCCGGACGCTGCCCGTAGCCACCGACTCGGGATACCAGATGATCGGCGTGAGCAGAAACAGGAACATCGACACCGTCGCCAGCGCTTGGCCGAAGTCGACGAACCGCGCCCCCACCAGCGCGAAGGCCACGCTGATCCAGAACGCATTGACGTAGACCAGCAGCAGCGTCGGCACCGCCAACAGCAATCCACCCAGGTCCACCCGTCCGTACAGGAGCAGCGCAACTGCCACAACCGGCAGGGTCATCAGCATGTCGAAGGCCGAGCGCGCCAGCGATTGCAGGACGAAATCGGTCAATCGCATGTGGCCATCGAGGATGAACGACTGGTTTGCTGTGAAAACGCCGGCACTCCCTACCAGCGCCGAGGTCATGATCCGGAATACCAGGAGGCCCAAAGAGACGTGGACGGCAAACTCACCGATCGAGCGGTTGAACATGCTGGCGAAGAACGCGCCGATGCCGAACACGTAGACGACGCCCGGGGCCAGCAGCCATAGCGGTCCCAGGTACGACTTGCGCGAACGCACGAGGATGTCCAGCCAGCTCGATAGTGCCCAGAAGCCGGGATTCCGGAAGCTATCGGCAAGATCGCTCCACAGGCGGCGCATCGGCGACTGCGCCCCCGTATCGATCATTGCGAGGGGGCCGCTCATCGACCCGCTCACGAAAGGGCCGCGTCCACGTCAGCACGCAGGTCATCGACCGTCTCCACCCCGACGCTCAACCGCACCAGGTCATCCCCGATCCCCAGCCGCGCGCGCGTCTCGACCGGAACCGAGGCATGCGTCATCACCGCCGGGTGGTTGACCAGGCTCTCGACGCCGCCGAGGGATTCGGCCAGGGTGAACAGGCGGGTGCGTTCGCAGAAGCGCTTCGCGGCCTCGAAGCCGCCCTTGAGCCGGAACGAGACCATGCCGCCGAAGCCGTCCATCTGGCGCTTGGCGAGTTCATGCTGCGGGTGCGAGGCCAGGCCCGGGTAGATCACGTCCTTGACCGCGTCGTGGCCCTGCAGGAACCCGGCGATCGCCTGGGCGTTCTCGCAGTGCGCCTTCATGCGCAGGTGCAGGGTCTTGAGGCCGCGCAGGGCGAGGAAACTGTCGAACGGCCCCTGCACGGCGCCTGCGGAGTTCTGCAGGAAGGCCATGCGCTCGGCGAGGTCGGCGTCGTCGCCGACCACGATCATGCCGCCGACCATGTCGGAGTGGCCGTTGAGGTACTTGGTCGCCGAATGCATCACGATGTCGGCGCCATGTTCGAGCGGGCGTTGCAGAATCGGCGAGGCGAAGGTGTTGTCGACCACCACCAGCGCGCCGTGGCGATGCGCGATCGCCGCGATCGCCGCGATGTCGACGATCTTCAGCAGCGGATTGGTCGGCGTCTCGATCCAGACCAGTTTCGTTTTCGGCGTCAGCGCGGCCTCGAACAGGGCCGGGTCGGTCATGTCGACGAAGCTGAAATCCAGGCCGGCGCTGCGCCGGCGCACGCGCTCGAACAGGCGGAAGCTGCCGCCGTACAGGTCGTCCATCGCCAGCACGTGGTCGCCGCTGTCGAGCAGCTCGAGCGTGGTCGCGGTGGCCGCCATGCCCGAGGCGAAGGCGAAGCCGCGGCTGCCGCCTTCCAGGCCGGCCACGCAGCGCTCATAGGCAAAGCGCGTCGGATTGTGGGTGCGCGAGTACTCGAAGCCCTGGTGCACGCCCGGGCTGGACTGGGCGTAGGTCGAGGTGGCGTAGATCGGCGGCATCACCGCCCCGGTGGAGGGGTCGGGCGACTGCCCGGCGTGGATCGCCAGGGTGCCCGGTCCCCACGCCGCCGTGTCGACCGCCTCGCTGGGGTCCGTCATGTCGCCGAGTCCGTTCAATACAGGGGCCGGGATTCTAGCATCGCGCCAGACCACGGCCCGGGCTTCACTGGACCCGCCTTCGCAACCAGTTCAGCAGGTCGATGCGGGTGATCAGGCCCAGGAAACGCTCGCCGTCGACCACGATGGCGACATGCCCGCGGTCGAACACCGGCAGCAGCGCCTCCACCGGCGACTTGACGTCGAGGATGTCGAGCTTGCGCACCATCGCCGTGGAGACCGGGTCGCGGAAACGAGACTCGTCCCCGTACACGTGCAGCAGCACGTCGCTCTCGTCGAGGATGCCGACGATGCTGTCGCCGTCCATCACCGGCAACTGGGAAATCTCGTAGAGCTTCATCCGCTGGTAGGCGGTCATCAGCAGGTCGCCGGGCGCCAGCACCACGGTGTCGCGCTGCGAGTACGGACGCAGGATCAGGTCACGCAGGTCGCCATGCTGCTCGCGCTCGAGGAAGCCGTTGTCCAGCATCCAGTAGTCGTTGTAGAGCTTGGACAGGTACTTGTTGCCCGTGTCGCAGACGAACACCAGCACCTTCTTGGGTTCGGTCTGTTCGCGGCACCAGCGCAGGGCGGCGGCCAGCAGGGTGCCGGTGGACGATCCGCCGAAGATGCCTTCGGTGCGCAGCAGTTCGCGTGCGGCCAGGAAGCTCTCCTTGTCGGGGATCGCATAGGCCTTCTTCACCCGGGAGAAGTCCGAGATCGAGGGCAGAAAGTCCTCGCCGATGCCTTCCACCATCCAGCTGCCGGACTTCTCGCTGAGGGTGCCCTCGTTGATGTACTCGGCCAGGATCGAGCCCACCGGGTCGGCCAGCACCATTTCCACGTGCGGGGCGTGCCGGGCGAAGCAGCGCGACAGGCCCGACATCGTGCCGGAGCTGCCGCAGCCGAACACGATCGCGTCCAGGCCGCCGACCGCCTCCATCTGCCGCAGGATCTCAGGCCCCGTACCGTGCTCGTGCGCGGCCGGGTTGTCGGGATTGCCGAACTGGTTGATGAAGTACGCGCCGGGAGTCTCGGCGGCGATGCGGGCGGCCAGGTCCTGGTAGTACTCCGGATGACCCTTGGCCACGTCCGAGCGGGTCAGCACGACCTCCGCGCCCATGGCCTTGAGGTTGAAGATCTTCTCCCGGCTCATCTTGTCCGGGACCACCAGCACCAGGCGGTAGCCCTTCTGCTGGGCCACCAGCGCCAGGCCGATGCCGGTATTGCCGGCGGTGCCCTCGACCAGGGTCGCGCCCGGCTGCAGTTCGCCGCGCGCCTCGGCCGCCTCGATCATCTGCAGGCCAATGCGGTCCTTGATGGACCCACCCGGGTTCTGGCTTTCGAGCTTGAAATACAGCTCGCAGGGGCCGGCATCCAGGCGCTGGGCCTTGACGATGGGCGTGTCGGCGATGAGGTCGAGTACGGAGGAGTGGATCGTCATGCGGTCGGTGCACACCGGGGAAACGGCGATTATCGCACCGCCCGCGCCCGCCGCCGCGGGCGGGGACAGTTCACGGGCGGCGGCGACCGACGAGGATGGCCGCCGCCGCCCGTGACCTCCTTGAACCTCAGTGTTGCAACAGGTCGTAGAGATGGGTCAGGCGGTCCTTCGCTGCCAGCTTCTCGCGCTTCATCTGCGCCAGGGTGCCTTCGTCCACCGGCAGCACACCGAGCTCGGCATCGAGCACCTTCTTGTCCAGTTCCTTGTGGCGCTGGTAGAGCTGCTTGAACTCGGGATGTCCCTTGATCAGCTTGTCGAGCTCCGCCTGTGGTTGCCCTTCGAACATGGAAATCCTCCTGCGAACATGCAAACGCCCCGGCCAGACACGGCACGGGGCGTTGTGGGGGGACAGACCGGACGCAGGGCGGATCCCGCCACGACACCCCGGCGGCGGCCGGCGCGGCCGCGGGCGTGGGTCTGGCTTGGGATCGGCTCGGTCATCGGTCTGGCTCTATCGCCAGGCGGCTTGCGGATCGCGCCTGCCTGGAGTTCCGACCCTACTCCTCCCCGCCGGGAGGGACAAGGGCGGCCCGCGCATGCACGACGGATCGCGATCACGGAACGCGTGACATGCCCACCAACCATTCAGCAAGGTCGAGGCCGGCGCATGCCAGCGTCGCAAGAACCTGCCCAACCCATTGAATCCTCGGGCATTCCGGCCCCCCGGAATCAGGGAGTCTGACCCGACGATTCGAGGCTGCGCAGCAGTTCCTCTTCCTGGCGCTTGAGGTCGGCGGCGCGCTGGCGGGACGCGCGCAGGCGCGCCGCCTCGCGCGAGGACACGCCCTGCAGGACGGTCTCGGCTTCCTGCCGCGCCTGGGCCTCGGCCTCCGCCGTCTCGCGCAGTCGCGCGGCCTCCTCGGCCTGGATCTGCGCCTGGATCCGCAACTGCTCGGCTTCCTGGCGGGCACGCGCGGCTTCGCGCCGGCTGGCCTCGAGCAGCAGGTCGGCGCGATCGCGGTCGAGCCGCTCGATCTCGCGCCGGGCCAGTTCGGTCCGCACCGCAAGCTCGGCGGTCTCCACCCGCCACTGCGCGACCTCCAGGGCCGCGGGGCGGGCCCGGCTGCGGGCCGTCTCCAGGGCCTGGACGGCCTGGCGGGCCTGCAGCCGTTCCAGCGAGGCCAGCGTGTTGGCCGCCGGATCGGCATCGATCGCGACCAGGCGCTGGCCGAGCGCGGCGGCATCGGCGTCCTCCGCGGCGTGGGCCAGCGGCAGCACCGACAGCAGCGCCGTCAGGCAGGCGATCCGGAACCGGGTCTTCATGGCGCATCCTCCAACCGCAGCCGCTGGCGAAGGTCGGCCACCTCGGCGCGACGCTGTTCGAGTTCGGCGCGCACGCTCGCATCGCGGCTGCGCGCGTATGCCAGGTCGCCCAGTGCCGCGGCGCGCAGCGCCAGGTCGCGCGCCTCGCTTTCGCGGCGATCGGCCATCGCCGCCTGCGCCTGGGTGAGCAGGCTGCCGGCGCTCGCCAGCTCGGCGGCCGCGTACTGCTCGGCATCGGCATCGGATGCGCGCGCGACTGCCTGCCGCGCGGTCGCGAGTTCGCCCGTCGGCGGCGGCGTGGTGGCGCAAGCCGTGAGCGCCAGCACGCATCCGCACACCAGTGCCTGCAGCGTAGTCCTGAAGTATGCGAAGCTTGTCGCCATTGGGGGGCCGTGCCGTCTGCGGATGCGCGGCCATTGTCGACAGCCCGGGTCCGATGCGCAACGGTCGGGACGGGCCATTGGGGATTGGTACATGGACATCGGCTATTTCCTGAAGCTGATGGCGGAAAAGAACGCGTCCGACATGTTCCTGACGACCGGCGCGCCGGTCTATATCAAGGTCGAGGGCAAGCTCTACCCGCTGGGCAACACCGGCCTGCCGCCAGGCATGACCAAGAAGATCGCCTACTCGCTGATGGACGAGGGCCAGGTGCCCCAGTTCGAGCGCGAGCTCGAGCTCAACATGGCGATCTCGCTGCAGGACTCGGGGCGCTTCCGCGTCAACGTGTTCAAGCAGCGCGGCGAGGTGGGCATGGTGATCCGCGCGATCCGCAGCACGATCCCCACCATCGAGGAACTGCAGCTGCCGCAGGTGCTCAAGGACATCATCATGGCCCCGCGCGGGCTGGTGCTGATCGTGGGCTCCACAGGCTCGGGCAAGTCGACCTCGCTGGCCTCGATGATCGACTACCGCAACAGCACGACGTCGGGCCACATCCTCACCATCGAGGATCCGATCGAGTACCTGCACAAGCACAAGAAGTCGATCGTCAACCAGCGCGAGGTCGGCCTGGATACCCACGCCTTCCACAATGCGCTCAAGAACGCGATGCGCGAGGCGCCGGACGTCATCCTGATCGGCGAGATCCTGGATGCGACCACGATGGAGGCGGCGATCGCCTTCGCCGAGACCGGCCACCTGTGCCTGGCCACGCTGCACTCCAACAACGCCGACCAGACCATCGAGCGCATCCTCAACTTCTTCCCCGAGGCCGCGCACAAGAACGTGCTGATGAACCTCGCGCTGAACCTGCGCGCGGTGATCTCGCAGCGCCTGGTGGTCGGCACCGATGGCCGCCGCCTGCCCGCGACCGAGGTGCTGATCAACACGCCGATGATCCGCGACCTGCTGCGCCGCGGGCAGGTGCACGAGATCAAGCAGGCGATGGAGGAATCGCTGGAGGACGGCATCGAGAGCTTCGACCAGTGCCTGTTCCGGCTGTACAAGGAAGGCCGGATCGAGCGCGAGACCGCGCTGCGCGCGGCCGACTCGCGCGAGGGACTGGACCTCAAGTTCCGCCTGTCCGAGGGCGGATCCGGCGAGCACGACCCCTACGCGGACGTGTTCGCCACGGCCTGAGCGCCGTCGCGCCTCAGGCCTGGAGCGGCGCGTCCGGCTGCCGGTCGGGCGCGGCGTCGCGGAAGGCCGGCAGTTGGAGGCAGGCCTGCTCGATCGCCGCGATCGTCGGGTAGCGCGCCATGTCCACGCCGAAGCGGCGCGCGTTGTAGACCTGCGGCACCAGGCAGCAGTCGGCGATGGTCGGCGAGAAGCCGTCGCAGAAGGTGCCGGTCGCGGGATGGTCGCGCAGCAGCGCCTCGAAGGCGTCGAAGCCTTCGCAGATCCAGTGCCGGGTCCAGGTGTCGCGCTCGGCCTGCGGCACGTTCCACTCCTGCTCCAGGTAGCGCATCACCCGCAGGTTGTTGAGCGGATGGACGTCGGTGGCCACCAGTTGCGCCAGCGCGCGCACCCGCTGGCGTTCGCGCGAAGTGGTGGGCAGCAGCGGCGGCGCGGGCCACACCTCGTCGACGTATTCCAGGATCGCCAGCGACTGCCGGAACATGCGCTGGCCGTGCTGCAGCACCGGCACCAGCTTCTGCGGATTGGTGGCGGCGAACGCCGGCGCGAGCTGCTCGCCGCCGTCGCGCAGCAGGTGCACCGGCACGGTCTCGTAGGCAAGGCCCTTGAGATTGAGCCCGATGCGCACGCGGTAGGCCGCGCTCGACCGCCAGTAGGAATACAGCCGCAGTTCTTCGCTCACCCCTGCCCCCCCAAACTGTTCACCGTGCACGCATCGCCGCGTGCCGGACCTGCCCTGCCCGGCACATGCCGCGCTGCGCGCCACCGCCCGGACGACGATGCACCCTGCGTCGCCCGCCGGCGAGCCGGCACGCCATCGTGGACCGGCGCGCCGACCGCGGCTTCGCCATCCGTCGCACCAGCTCCCCGCCCGTCAGGCGGCGACGTAACGCTCGATCCGCTGCTCGATCGCGCCGAAGATGCTGCGCCCGTCGCCGTCGAGCATCTCGATGCGCACGCTGTCGCCGAACGACAGGAAGGGCGTGACCGGCTTGCCCGTTTCCAGCGCCTCGACGGTGCGTTTTTCGGCGAAGCATGAAGCACCCAGCGAGGTGTCCTGGTTGGCGATCGTTCCGGAGCCAACGAGAGTTCCGGCCGAAAGCGGACGCGTGCGCGCCGCGTGCGCCACCAGCTGGGCGAAATCGAACTGCATGTCCACGCCGGCCTCGGGGGCCCCGAACCACTCGCCGTTGACATGCGTGACCAGCGGCAGGTGCAGCTTGTTGCCGCGCCAGGCGTCGCCCAGTTCATCGGGGGTGACGAAGACCGGGCTCAGCGCCGAGCGCGGCTTGGACTGCAGGAATCCGAAGCCCTTGGCCAGCTCGCCCGGGATCAGGTTGCGCAGGCTCACGTCGTTGACCAGGCCGACGAGCTGGATGTGCGAGGCCGCCTGCTCGGGCGTCGCCGCCATCGGCACGTCGCCGGTGACCACCACGATCTCGGCCTCCAGGTCGATGCCGTAGTCCTCGCTGACGACCTTCACCGGATCGCGCGGCCCCAGGAAGCCGGCACTGGTGGCCTGGTACATCAGCGGGTCGGTGTAGAAGCTTTCCGGCACCTCGGCGCCACGGGCGCGGCGGACGCGCTCGACATGCGGCAGGTAGGCGCTGCCATCGACGAACTCGTAGGCGCGCGGCAGCGGCGCAGCCAGGGCATTGGGTTCCAGGTCGAACACGCCGTCGGCGTCGCCGCTTTCCAGGGACTGGGCCAGCGCGTTGAGGCGCGGCGCGGTGTTGTCCCAGTCCTCCAGCGCGCGCTGCAGGGTGGGCACGATGCCGGTGGCGCGTACCGCGCGGCGCAGGTCGCGCGAGACGACCACGAGGGTGCCGTCGCGCCCGCCTTCCTTCAGTGAACCGAGTTTCATGCCTGCTCCGGGCCGGACGTCATCGCGTCAATTGTAACCAGCCCGTCCGTCGCATGCCCCGCCCGTGTGCGCGGCCGGGTTCATGTCGGCGCGCGCGGCAGGTTCTCCGGCCGACGCACCCGCGTCGCGCGATCCGGCCGCGCAAGGCGCGTGGCGCTCAGTCGTCGCCCTGGAAGGCACCGGCGCGGAAGGTCAGCACCAGCGTGTCGCGGTGGCCGGGCGCATCCTCGGAGGCCGGCTGGATCGGGGTGGACTCGTGGATCATCCGCGTGTCGTCCAGGAACATCAGCGACCAGGGCTCGAGCAGGGTGAACCGCTGGCCGTCCGGTCCGTCGGCCTGGAACACGCGCGTCTCGCCGCCCTTGATGGCGTGGCGTCCGACCAGGATGACGGCGACGAAATCCACGCCGTCGCGGTGCGCGCCCTCCGGCGTCGGCCGGCCGATGCCATCGGCGGTATCGATGCGGAACTGGTGCGCCTCCACGTACCAGGGCCGCGCGCCGCGCAGCGCCGAACACCACTGGCCGATGCCGCCAAGCAGCCCCTCCCATACCGGTGCGGCGACGGTCGCCGGCGCGATCGGCTCGAACATGCGCAGCATACCGCCGTGCAGCGCGTTGTAGTCGAGCGACTGCCAGTGGGCACGATGCGGCACCTGGCGCAGCTGGCCTTGGTCGAGCACGAAGCAGGAGTGGCGGCGGCTGCGGTAGCGGCCGCCATCGCGCAGGTAGCCATCCGCAGGCAGGTCGTCCCAGCCCGGGGCCAGCGCCTCCAGATCGCCCGGCCGCGCATGCGCGACCTGCGCGACCTGCGCGGCCGGCAGCACCGCGAAACCACGCGCGCGCACATCGTCCAGGACGCGGCGGGCATCGGACAGGGGAGGCAGGAAGGGGGCCGTCATCGGCGGATTCTAGCGTGGCGCGGACACGTTGGAGGGAGCGCCGATGGCCGCGCCGCCCCGGCTGTTGCCGGCGGAGCAGGCCCGGAAACGAGAAGACCCGCCGGGTGGCGGGTCTCTCGGTGTGGATGCCGCAGCATCCTCTTGTATGGCAGCCCCGGATGGATTCGAACCACCGAATGCCTGAGTCAGAGTCAGGTGCCTTACCGCTTGGCGACGGGGCTATGGAGCGGATTGTAACGCCATCGCGGGGCGATGGCGTCGGTACTGCATTAACGCTTCGAGAACTGCGTGGCGCGGCGTGCCTTGTGCAGGCCCACCTTCTTGCGCTCGACTTCGCGCGCGTCACGGGTCACGAACCCGGCTTTGCGCAGCTCGGTCTTGAGCGTCTCGTCGTACTCGACCAGCGCGCGGGCGATGCCCAGGCGGATCGCACCGGCCTGGCCGGTGGTGCCGCCGCCGGAGGCGGTGACGAGGATGTCGAAGCTCTCGGTGTTCTTGGTCAGCTCCAGCGGCTGGCGCACGATCATGCGCGCGGTCTCGCGGCCGAAGAACTCGTCGAGCGGACGACCGTTGACGGTGATCTTGCCGCTGCCCTTGCGCAGGAACACGCGGGCGGTGGAGGACTTGCGACGGCCGGTGCCGTAGTTCTGGGTGGTAGCCATCGTTTAGATATCCAGGGGCTGGGGCTGCTGGGCGGCGTGCGGGTGCTCGGCACCCTTGTACACCTTGAGCTTGCGGTACATGGTGCGGCCGAGGGGACCCTTCGGCAGCATGCCCTTGACCGCGATCTCGATGACCCGCTCCGGATGGCGCTCCAGCGCCTGGGCCAGGGTCTCGGTCTTGAGATTGCCGATGTAGCCGGTGAAGCGGTGGTAGAGCTTGTCGGTCAGCTTTTTGCCGGTCACCGCGATCTTCTCGGCGTTGATCACCACGAGGTAATCGCCGGTATCGACGTGCGGGGTGTAGACGGGCTTGTGCTTGCCGCGCAGGCGGCGCGCGAGTTCGGAACTCAGGCGGCCCAGCGTCTTGCCGGTGGCGTCGACGAGATACCAGTCGCGCTGGACGGTCTCGGACTTGGCAGTAAAGGTCTTCATTTAAAATGACTCCGGGCGGATGCCTGGTCGGGCTGGTTCCGTGACCGGAACGTCGCCTCGCGTTGTAGGGGGGCGGAACAGAAGCGGAATTCTAGCCCGGCGCACCCGCCCAGTGCAAGTCGCCCCTGCCCCGCGCTGGCGCGCGGGCCCGCCAGGCGCCACCATGGCCGCTCCCACCCGGCCACCCCACCCGGAGAAGCCCGATGCCCGACGCCCCCGCCAGCACGCTTCCGGCCACGATCCCCACCCCCGCGCGCCCGGCGCCGCGCCGGCTCAACGGGCTCGACCGCGTCCTGGTCGAAGCGCAGCGGGCGTTGGAGACCGTGCTCGGACAGCCCGCCGCCCGACGCCACAACCCCGCCGGCAGCACCCCGGACGCCGCCCTGTCGCCGGGCGAACGCCGCCACGCCGCCGGCCTGATGCGCATCAACCATGTCGGCGAGGTGTGCGCCCAGGGCCTGTACTTCGGCCAGGCCGCCGTCGCCCGCGAGCCATCCACGCGCGAGCACCTGCTGGAGGCCGCACAGGAAGAGACCGACCACCTGGCGTGGTGCGCCGACAGGCTGCGCGAGCTCGACAGCCGGCCCAGCCTGTTCAATCCGTTCTGGTACGGCGGCAGCTACGCGCTGGGACTGCTGGCGGGGTTGCGCGGCGACGGCTGGAACCTCGGCTTCGTGGTCGAGACCGAACGCCAGGTCGAGGCCCACCTGGACGAGCACCTGCAGACCCTGCCGCCGGCCGACCGGCGCAGCCGCGAGATCCTGCAGCAGATGAAGATCGACGAGGCGCGCCATGCCGACCATGCCGAGAACGCCGGCGCGCGCCCGCTGCCCCAGCCGATCCCGGTCCTGATGTCGGCGGCGTCCCGGCTCATGAAGACCATCGCCTACCGGCTGTAGCGCACGCGCCGGCCGCCGCAACGCGAAAGGCCCCGCGGGTGCGGGGCCTTTCGTGCGTCCACTCTGCGGGCGCGCTCAGTCGAGCAGGTTGCGCCCGTGGTAGAGCTCTTCGATCTCGCGCTTGAGGCGCGCCTCGATCTTCATGCGCTCCTTGAACGAGAGGTTGCGCGCCTTTTCCTCGAACAGGTACTGGTCCAGGTCGAAGTCCTTCAGGTGCATCTTGGTGTGGAAGATGTTTTCCTGGTAGACGTTCACGTCGAGCATCTCGTAGCGCGACTTGATGTTCTTGGCCAGGTAATCCTGGATCGAGTTGATCTTGTGGTCGATGAAGTGCTTCTTGCCCTTGATGTCGCGGGTGAAGCCGCGCACGCGGTAGTCCATCACCACGATGTCGGACTCGAGGCTCTCGATCAGGTAGTTCAATGCCTTCAGCGGCGAGATCACGCCGCAGGTCGACACGTCGATGTCGGCGCGGAAGGTCGCGATGCCGTTGTCCGGATGGGTTTCCGGATAGGTATGGACCGTGATGTGCGACTTGTCCAGGTGCGCGACCACCGCATCGGAGATCAGCTCCCTGCCGGCATCCTTCTTGTCGATCACCGGTTCCTCGGAGATCAGGATCGTCACCGACGCGCCCTGCGGATCGTAATCCTGGCGCGCGATGTTGAGGATGTTGGCACCGATGATCTCGGCCACATCCGTCAGGATCTGCGTCAGGCGATCGGCGTCGTACTGCTCGTCGATGTACTCGATGTAGCGCTGGCGTTCGTCCTCCGACGCCGCGTAGCAGACGTCGTAGATGTTGAAGGACAAGGACTTGGTGAGGTTGTTGAAGCCCTGGAGCTTCAGGCGAGGCAGCGGCTTGACCACGTGGGACGGTCCCCGGTCGGGCGGACGAAGGGCGCGATTATGCGCCAAAGCGGGTGACCGTGGGGGCAAGTTTGCTCGCAGGGCACGGACGCCCTACTCTCAGCGCTCCCCCGCCCCACCCTGTATGAAACCAGCCCTGTGGCCCTGATCAGCACCTATCGTCGCCCCGCCCACCCGATGGCGCCTTCCCCCGCGACCATCGAACGCTTCCTCGCCCACTGCCACCGGCGGCGATATCCGCCACGCACCGAGGTGTTCCGACCCGGCGACCCTGCCGGCACCATGTATTACGTGATCAGCGGTTCGGTCAGCATCATCACCGAGGAGGACGACGGCCGCGAGCTGGTGCTGGGCTACTTCGGCAATGGCGAATTCGTCGGCGAAATGGGCCTGTTCATCGAGAACGAGGCGCGCGAGGTGATCCTGCGCACCCGCGTGCCGACCGAACTGGCCGAGATCAGCTACGAGCGTCTGTACCAGCTGTTCGACGGCACGCTCGCCCACGACGCCACCCCGATCATGTACGCGATCGGCGCGCAGCTGTCGCGGCGGCTGCTCGACACCAGCCGCAAGGCCGGGCGCCTGGCCTTCCTCGACGTCACCGACCGCATCACCCGCACGCTGCACGACCTGACCCGCGAGCCGGAGGCGATGAGCCATCCGGAAGGCACCCAGCTGCGCGTGTCGCGGCAGGAGCTGGCGCGGCTGGTGGGCTGCTCGCGCGAGATGGCAGGGCGCGTGCTGAAGAAGCTGCAGGCCGACGGCCGGCTGCATGCCCGCGGCAAGACCATCGTGCTGTACGGGACGCGATGAGCGGCGGCCCGTTCGCGCACCACGGCGGCCTGGCGGATGCCGACCTGCGCAGCGCGGGCCTGATCGACGCGGACGACGTCGCCGCGCTGCTCTGCGAACTGGGCTATCCCTGCGACGTCGAGGACGCGGCGCGGCGCATCCGCGCGATCCTGGACAACGACCGGCAGGCACTGGTGGTCGCGCGCGTGGATGGCGCCGTGGCCGGGCTGGTCGCGCTGGACTTCATGTATTACCTGCCGCTGGACACGGTGACCTGCCGGATCACCGCCCTGGTGGTGAGCGCCTCGGCGCGCGGCCAGGGCCTGGGCCGGCAGCTGCTGCGCGAGGCCGAACGGCGCGCACGCGCCGGGGGAGCGGCACGCATCGAGCTCACCAGCGGCTCGCAGCGCGCCGACGCCCACGCCTTCTACAAGGCCTGCGGCTTCACGGGCGGGACCGTGCGCTTCATCAAGCGCCTCGGCGACGCCTGAGCTGCGCCGTCAGTCCGGGCCCGCCGCCGGCACCGGCGCGCCGCCGCGGTCGCGGCAGCCCCAGTTGAGGATCGGCGTGTCCGCCGGCAACGTGCGCCGGAACATCTCCTCGCTGCCGCGCTTGGGATTGACCACCACCGGCGCGGCCGCCGCCTTGAGCAGCGGCAGGTCGGCGCTGGAATCGGAGTAGGCGACGTCGATCTCGCCCAGCCCGCCCTCGCGCAGCATCCGCATCTTCTCCTCGGCGTGGCAGTGGCGCACGGCCACGATCGCGCCCAGGCGCGGGCCGACCACCGTGCCGATCACCGGCACCGACTCGTAGGCGACGAAGGCCAGGATGGCGCGCGCCAGTTCCGGCGGCGCGCCGGTCGCGATCACCACCCGGTCGCCCGCGTCGCGATGCTGCCGCAGCACCTCCAGCGCCACCGGCAGCAGGCGCGCACGGATCTGCGCCTCGTGCCCGGCGACATAGCGGTCGATCGCAGCATCGAGCGTGCGCGGGCCGGCCATGCCGACCGTGCCGATCCAGACGAAACCGGAGATGCCGTAGCGGCGCGTCGGCAGGAAGGCGACCATCGGTCCGAACACCGGCGCGGCGAGCAGCGCCAGCGCGGTCCGCCACCAGCTGCGGCGGATCAGCCACGCGAACAGGTGGCTGCCCGAGTCGCCGTCGTACAGCGTATGGTCGAAGTCGAAGACCACCCGCAGCGGCTGCCGGGCCTGGCCGGTCGCGCTCATGCCGGAAAGAACAGCTGGCGCAGCGCCAGGCCCGGATCTGGCTCGCGCATGAAGGCTTCGCCGACCAGGAACGCGCCAATGCCGGCCTCGCGCATGCGCGCCACGTCGGCCGCGGTGTGGATGCCGCTCTCGGTGACCAGGCGGCGGTCGCGCGGCACCGCGTGACGCAGCGCCAGCGTGGTCTCGAGCGAGACCTCGAAGCTGCGCAGGTTGCGGTTGTTGATGCCCAGCAGCGGCGCGGGCACCTGGATGGCGCGCTCGAGTTCGTCGATGTCGTGCACTTCCACCAGCACGTCCAGGCCCTGCTCCATCGCGATGCCCGACAGCTCGGCCAGCTGTCCGTCCGAGAGCCCGCCGACGATCAGCAGGATGCAGTCCGCACCCAGCGCGCGCGCCTCGTAGACCTGGTAGGGGTCGATCGTGAAATCCTTGCGCAGCACCGGCAGCGCGCAGGCGGCGCGCGCCTGCCGCAGGTCGCCATCGCCGCCCTGGAAGAAATCGACGTCGGTCAGCACCGACAGGCAGGCCGCGCCGCCGGCCTCGTAGCTGCGCGCGATGTCGGCGGGCCGGTAATCGGGCCGGATCACGCCGCGCGAGGGGCTGGCCTTCTTCACCTCGGCGATCACGGCCGGGGCGCCCGTGGCGATCCTGGCCTCGATCGCGGCCGCGAAGCCGCGCGTGGGCGGCATGTCGGCGGCCAGCGCGCGCAGCTGCGCGAGCGGCTGCACGGCAGCGCGCGCGGCGACCTCCTCGGCCTTGCGCGACAGGATCTTGTGCAGGATGTCGCCGCCACGCGGCAGCGAGGGGCGCAACAGGGGGTTCAAGGGCGTGGGTCCTCTTCGACTCTGATCGCCGGGCCGGCGGGTCGCCGGCGCGGCATGACGGGGGTCATGATCGCAGCATCCGCGCCCTGCGTGCGACTGCCGGGCCGGCAGCCGCCGCGCACCAGCCTGCTCATCCGGCCGGCTCCGCGGGCGCATCGCGATCGCCGCCATAGGCGCGCTCGACCCGCGCCACCCGCAGTTCCAGATGCCGGTACCACCGCGTACGGCCACGTTCGCGGGCCGCTGCGTGCTCGGCATGGCGGCGCCAGGCGCGGATCGCCTCCTCGCTCTCCCAGTACGACACGGTGATGCCGAAACCGTCCTCGCCACGGGCCGATTCGACGCCGAGAAAGCCGGGCTGCTGCCGCGCCAGCGCCACCATCCGCTCGGCGGTGTCGGCGTAGCCCTCGTCGACCTGCGTGCGCTGGGCACTGAAGATCACCGCGTAATAGGGCGGGGGCGGCAGTCGGGCGAACGTGGCCGGATGCATGGCGGACCTCCTGGCGGGCGGGTTCGTGGATACCGGCGGGCGCCGGCCTCAGCGCTGGTCGTCGTCGGCCAGCCGGCAGGTCGCGGCGATGAAGTCCTCGAGCCTGCGCAGCGCCGCGCCCGAGGCGACCGCCTCGCGCGCGCGGGCGATGCCATCGCCGATCGAATCGGCAACGCCGGCCACGTACAGCGCGGCGCCGGCGTTGAACGCCACGATCTCCAGCGGCAGCCCGGGCTCGCCGCGCAGGGCGCCGAGCAGCATCGCCTTCGATTCGGCGGCGTCGGCCACCCGCAGGTTGCGGCTGGCGGCCATGGCGATGCCGTAGTCCTCCGGGTGGATCTCGTACTCGCGCACCACGCCGTCGCGCAGCTCGCCCACCAGGGTCGCGGCCCCGAGCGAGATCTCGTCCATGCCGTCGCGGCCCCAGACCACCAGCGCGCGCTCGGTCCCCAGCTCCTGCAGCACGCGCACCTGGATGCCCACCAGGTCGGGATGGAACACGCCCATCAGCACCGCCGGCGCCGCCGCCGGATTGGTCAGCGGCCCGAGGATGTTGAAGATCGTGCGCACGCCCATCTCGCGGCGCACCGGCGCCACGGCCTTCATCGCCGGATGGTGGATGGGCGCGAACATGAAGCCCACGCCGGTCTGCTCGATGCTGCGCGCCACCTGCGCCGGAGACAGCTCGATCCGCGCGCCCAGCGCCTCGAGCGCATCGGCGCTGCCCGATTTCGAGGACACGCTGCGGTTGCCGTGCTTGGCCACGCGCGCGCCGGCGGCGGCCGCCACGAACATGCTCGCGGTGGAGATGTTGAAGGTATGGGAACCATCGCCGCCGGTGCCGACGATGTCGACCAGGTGGCGCCGGTCCGGCACCTCTACCGCCAGCGAAAGCTCGCGCATCACCTGCGCGGCCGCGGCGATCTCGCCCACGGTCTCCTTCTTCACGCGCAGCCCGGTGAGGATCGCGGCGGTCATCACCGGCGACACCTCGCCGCGCATGATCTGGCGCATCAGGCCGACCATCTCGTCGTGGAAGATCTCGCGGTGCTCGATGGTGCGCTGGAGCGCTGCCTGGGGAGTGATGGTCATGGGTCTGGTCGCGTCCGGGTGATCGTGGGCCCTGGCGGCGTGGAACGCCCGGCCCGGCCTCAACGTTCGAGGAAGTTCTTCAGCAGGGCGTGGCCGTGCTCGGTGAGGATCGACTCGGGATGGAACTGCACGCCCTCGACCGGATGCTCGCGGTGGCGCAGGCCCATGATCTCCTCGACCGAGCCGTCCTCGTGCTCGGTCCAGGCGGTCGTCTCCAGGCAGCCGGGCAGCGAGTCGCGCTCGACCACCAGCGAGTGGTAGCGCGTGGCCTCGTAGCCGTCCGGCAGCCCGGCGAACACGCCCCTGCCGCCATGGCGGATCGGCGAGGTCTTGCCATGCATGATCCGTCCGGCGCGCACCACCTTTCCGCCATAGGCCTGGCCGATGCTCTGGTGGCCGAGACAGACGCCCAGGACCGGGATGCGGGCACCCAGGGCCTCGATCACGCCGACCGAGACGCCGGCCTCGTTGGGTGTGCACGGGCCGGGCGAGATGACGATACGATCGGGCGCGAGGCGATCGATCTGCGCGACCGTCAGCTCGTCGTTGCGCACCACCTTCACCTCGGCGCCCAGGGCCTGCAGGTACTGGACGAGGTTCCAGGTGAAGCTGTCGTAGTTGTCGATCATCAGCAGCATGCGGATCGCCCTGCGGGAAAGGCCGGTGAAGCGGAGGTCATCGCGGCGTGCCCGCGCCTGCGCGCGCGGCATCGATCGTGCGGGCATGGTCGGGATGGTCGTCCAGGCGCAGCAGTTCCACGGTCCTGCCCATCGGCCGCAGGTGGCTGCCGTAGCCCTCCGGCGCTTCGACGCCGGTGATGCCGAAACGCGCCATGTCGGCCACCGGGATCGTCCAGTCGCAGCCGCAGGCCAGGTCCTGGCCGAACACGGTGACGCGTTCGTCCACGCCAAGGTCGGCGTAGAACGCCGCCTGCCGCCGCGCGAGGCCGTCGAAGTAGGCCGACAGGCCCATCTCCTCGGCGGCCGCCGCCTTCTCGCTGTCGCTGAGCGCGCGGCCCAGGTGCGCTTCCATCGGGGAGAAATCGATGGTGGACAGATCGCCCATCCCCGCCTGGATCGCCGAGCCGTGCCAGACCACCACCGAGTCGCGCGGCAACAGCTTGCGCCGGCCGGCCGGGAACACGTAGTTGGCGCAAGACGACGCGCAGTAGTCGTCGACCCGGACGTTGAGCCCGTGCGCGCGCACCAGCTCGCCCAGGTCCATGCCGAGATTGACTTCGCCGCCGACCGAGGTGATCTGCAGCCATTCCACGCCGTCGCCCTCGGCCAGCAGGGCCGCGACGCGCGCGTTGGCCTCGGCCGCGATCGCGCCGCGGTAGACGATCGCATCGCCTTCGCGATGGACCGATGTCGCTTCCTCCGCCCGGGCCGCGCCCGACAGCAGCAGGACCAGGGCCGCCATCCACGCGGCGCGGTTGATGTGGTGTGTCCGCATGTCGATGCTCCCTTACAGTCCCTTGGCCGCCTGCGCCACGGCGCGGAACAGCGCGCGGCCCTTGTTCATGGTCTCGTCCCATTCCTTCGCGGGGTCGGAATCGAAGACGATGCCGGCGCCTGCCTGCACGTGCAGGCGCCCGTCCTGGATCACCGCGGTGCGGATGGCGATGGCGGTGTCGGCGTCGCCGTGCCAGCCGATGTAGCCGATCGCGCCGGCGTAGACGTTGCGCTTGACCGGCTCGAGCTCGCGGATGATCTCCAGCGCCCGGATCTTCGGCGCGCCGCTCACGGTGCCGGCCGGGAACGTCGCGCGCAGCACGTCGGCATAGCTCAGGCCCGGCTTGAGCCGGCCGGTGACCTCGCTGACGATGTGCATGACATGGCTGTAGCGCTCGATCACGAAGCGCTCGCCGACCTCGACGCTGCCCGGCTCCGACACATGCCCGACATCGTTGCGGCCCAGGTCGATCAGCATCAGGTGTTCGGCGCGTTCCTTGGGGTCGGCCAGCAGCTCGGCCTCGAGCGCGAGGTCCTGCTCGTGGGTGGCGCCGCGCGGGCGCGTGCCGGCGATGGGGCGCACGGTCACCTCGCCGTCCTGCAGCCGCACCAGGATCTCGGGCGAGGAGCCGACCACCTGGGTGGCGCCGACATCCAGGAAGTACATGTACGGCGACGGGTTCATCGCCCGCAGCGCGCGGTACACGTCCACCGGCCGGGCGTTGAACGGCACGCTCATGCGCTGGCTCAGCACCACCTGGAAGGCGTCGCCGGCGGCGATGTAGTCGCGGGCGCGGGCGACCGCGTCGATGAAGCCTTCGCGGGTGAAGCCCGATTCGAAATGCGCCTCGTCCAGCGCCTCCGGGCGCAGCGTTTCGGGATAGCCCGCGCCACCGTGGCGCAGGCGGTGGGCCAGGGCATCGAGGCGGCGGCAGGCGCGCGCGTACGCCTGCGGCTCGCGCGGATCGGCGTGCACGATCAGGTACAGGCGGCCCTTGAGGTTGTCGAACACCGCGACCTCCTCGCTGAGCATCAGCAGGATGTCGGGCGTGCCCAGCTCGTCGGGATTGGCGTTGCCGCGCAGGCGCGGCTCGATGTACTCGACGCACTCGAAGCCGAACCAGCCCACCAGGCCGCCGCTGAAGCCCGGCAGGCCGGGCAGCCGCGGTACCGAGTGCTCGGCGCGCAGGCGCTCGACCTCGGCGAAGGGATCGGCGACTTCGCGCGTCTCCACCGTTTCGCCGTGCTCGCTGACCGTCAGCGTCGAGCCGCGGAAACTGAACACGCGCCTGGCCGGCAGCCCGATGATCGAATAGCGGCCGAAGCGTTCGCCGCCCTCGACCGATTCGAACAGGTAGGTGCAGGGCCCGTCGGCAAGCTTGAGATAGACCGACAGCGGCGTGTCGAGGTCGGACAGGACCTCGCGCACGACGGGGATACGGGTATGGCCTTCAGCGACGGATTGCTGGAATTCTTCTTGCGAGGTCACGCGGCATTTCCTCGGAACGCGGACGGGGGATGGCGACGACGGCGGCAGCAGGCCACCATCGCCAGCCTTCGCCGGCAGCGCGGAAATGCGGAAGTGCGGAAGCGACCATGGCGCAACTTTACCGGCTTCGCGAGCCGATTTACAGGCGCGGATCCGTTGCAGATGAACCGGTCTGCGGGTCGCGGCGCAGCGCCTGGGCGGGTGCGCCCAGCAGCGCGCAGTCGGCCGGCAGGTGCATGCGCAGCCTGCCGGGCACGCAGTCCAGGCGCAGGCGGCGCGCCTCCAGCGGCTCGCCGTCGAGGTTGAAGCTGAGCGGCTGCCCGGCCTCGACCTCGACCCAGGGCAGCTGCGCGCGCATGGCCACGCGCTCGAGCGCGGCCTCCCGGCCCTGGCTGACCACGGTGCCGAGCGTGGCGGCGAGCTCGCCTTCCAGGCCCGGGATCAGGGTGACATCGAGCAGGCCGTCGTCGAGCAGCGCATCCGGGCACAGGGCCTGGCCGCCGCCGGCCTGGCGTCCGTTGCCGATCCCGAGCGCGATGAACTCGCCCTGCCACTCGAAGCCCGGCCCATGCAGGCGCGCGCGCGTGGACTCGACCCGCCCCAGCTTCGCCAGCCCCGTGATCACGTAGGCCAGGCCGCCGAGCAGCTTCTTCATGCCCTCGGGGGTGTCCACGGTGGCCTGCGTGCCGAAACCGGCGCTGGCGAGGTTGGCGACCCAGCGCTCCTGGCCATCGGCCTCGACGCGCAGCAGGTCCACCGCCCGCGCCGGCTGCGTGGCCACCAGTTCCAGCGCCGGCAGCGGCTCCTCGGGCAGGCCGCTGGCGACCGCGAAATCGTTGGCCGTGCCCAGTGGCAGGACCGCCAGCGCGGGAAGTTCGTCCGCGCTTTCGGCGCGCTGCGCCAGCGCCATCGCCACCGCATTGAGGGTGCCGTCGCCGCCGGCGGCGATGATCGTGCCGGCGCCCTGGGCGATCGCGTCGGCCACGTGCCGGGCGGCGTCGCCCTCGCGTTCGGTGAGCCGCAGGTCGATCCTGACGCCCCGCGCGCGCACGGCCTCGACCGCCTCGTGCACCGCGGCATCGTCATCGGACTTGCCGCTGAGGATCAGGCACCAGTGCTGGGAGGACATGGTCGGCTCGGTTCGGGGGGCGGGTGCACGATGGCCGCGCATGATCCGGGCCGGGGGCGGAGGACGGGGTGAAGCCTTCCGGCCAAGCGAGTGCAGGGTCCCGGGGCGCTCAGGCCAGCGGCGCGTCCGCCAGCACCACGCCGTCGGCGTCGGCCGCCAGCCACTGGCCTGGCGCGATCACCAGGCCGCCGAAGGCGACTTGCACGTCGCGCAGCCCCTGGCCGCGCTTGTCGGTCTTGCGCGGGCAGGTGCCCAGCGCCTTGACCCCCAGCTCGAGCGCGGCAAGCGCCTGGCTGTCGCGGATCGCGCCATGCACCAGCACCCCGCTCCAGCCGTTGGCCACGGCCTGGGCGGCCAGCATGTCGCCGAGCATCGCGCGGCGCAGCGAGCCGCCGCCGTCGATCACCAGCACCCGTCCGTCCCCGGGCTCGGCCACGGCGGCGCGGACCAGCGAGTTGTCCTCCAGCGCCTTGACGGTGCTCACCAGGCCGGAGAACGCGGCGCGCCCGCCGTAGTCGCGCAGCGCCAGCTCCAGGACCCGGACCTCGGCCTCGAAGCGGTCGCACAGGTCGCAGGTGTTCATGCCCGCGCCTTGGCGATCTCCTCGCGCATCCGCGCGATGACCGCGGCGTAGTCGGGCTGGCCGAAGATGGCGCTGCCGGCGACGAACGTGTCGGCGCCGGCCGCGGCGATCGCACCGATGTTGTCGGGCTTGACCCCGCCGTCGATCTCGAGCCGGACCGGCTTGCCGATCGCGTCGATGCGCTCGCGCACGCGGCGCAGCTTCTCCAGCGCCGAGGGGATGAAGGCCTGGCCGCCGAAGCCGGGGTTGACCGACATCAGCAGCACCAGGTCCAGGTCCTCGAGCACGTAGTCGAGCACGTCCACCGGAGTGGCCGGGTTCAGCACCAGTCCGGCCTGGCAGCCCTCGGCCTTGATCAGCTGGATGGTCCGGTGCACGTGGCGCGAGGCCTCGGGATGGAAGCTGATCAGGCTGGCGCCGGCCCTGGCGAAGTCCGGGACGATGCGGTCCACCGGCTCGACCATCAGGTGCACGTCGATCGGCGCGGTCACGCCATGCTTGCGCAGCGCCTCGCACACCAGCGGGCCGATGGTGAGGTTGGGCACGTAGTGGTTGTCCATCACGTCGAAGTGCACCCAGTCGGCGCCGGCGGCGAGCACGGCATCGACCTCCGCCCCCAGGGTGGCGAAGTTGGCCGAGAGGATGGACGGGGCGATGACGGGCGTGTGCATGGAAGCGGTCCTGCGTGGGTCTGGGCGACCGGACGGCGGGAGCACGCGCCCGGCAGCGGGGTGGGCGTGCGCTAGCTTCGGCGGCGCCGGGCCTTGATGCGGTCGTAGGCGCCGTTGATCTCGCGCGCCCGCTTCTCGGCCTGCTCGCGCAGCTCGGGCGCGGCGCCGGCGACCTTGTCGGGATGGTATTGCGACATCAGCCGGCGGTAGGCCTGGTCGACCTGCTCGTCGCTGGCCTCCTGGTCCAGGCCCAGCGCGCGGTAGGCGCCGCCGGCGCCGCCGCGGCCGCCAGCGACCCAGCCGGCATCGAAGGCATGGCCGATCAGCAGCCCGATCAGGCCGCCGGCCGGGTGGCGCAGCAGCAGCCATCCGGCGATGAAGCCCAGCAGTTTTCCGTACCAGCGGTTCATGCGCGCCAGTGTAGCGCCCGGCCGTGCATCGGCGGGGAAAATGGCACTACACTTGCCGGCCCGCCCGAAGGCTGCCTCCTTGGCGACGACCCTCCTGCACAGCGAACTGCCCGGCCTGACCCTGCGCCACCGCGGCAAGGTGCGCGACGTATTCGACCTGGGCAACGACCGCCTCCTGATGGTGGCCACCGACCGGCTCAGCGCCTTCGACGTGGTGCTCCCCGACCCGATCCCGGGCAAGGGCGAGATGCTCTGCCAGATCAGCAATTTCTGGTTCGAGCAGACCGCGGCCCTGGTGCCCAACCACCTGACCGGCATCGACGTGGCCACGGTCCTGCCCGAAGGCGTGGACCCGGCGCTGTACGCGCGCCGCGCGGTGGTGACCAAGAAGCTCAGGCCGGTGCCGATCGAGGCGATCGCGCGCGGCTACATCATCGGCAGCGGCTGGAAGGACTACCAGCGCACCGGCCGGGTGAGCGGCATCCGCCTGCCCGACGGCCTGCGCCAGGCCGAGAAGCTGCCGGAGCCGATCTTCACCCCGTCCACCAAGGCCGCCGTGGGCGACCACGACGAGAACATCGACTTCGACACCGCCGTGAAACTGGCCGGCGCGGACCTGGCCGAACAGGTGCGCGACGCGACCCTGCGCCTGTACAAGTACGCCGCCGCCTATGCCGCCGAGCGCGGCATCCTGCTGGCCGACACCAAGTTCGAGTTCGGCACCGATGCCGACGGCCGCCTGTACGTGATGGACGAGATGCTCACGCCCGACTCCTCGCGCTACTGGCCCGCCGACGAGTACGAGGTCGGCACCAGCCCACCGAGCTACGACAAGCAGATCGTGCGCGACTACCTGGAAACCCTGGACTGGGACAAGACCGCCCCCGGTCCGCGCCTGCCGCCGGAAGTGATCGACCGCACCCGCGCGCGCTACGCCGACGCGCTGCAGAAGCTGGCGGGGATTTCGGTCGACTGAGGCGAGATTTAGCCCGCCTCGGCCGGCTCGGGCTCCGCTTCGGGCCGGGATGATGCCTGTGGGGCCTCCTGCGGCCGCATCTCGTGGACGATGCGGCCACCCTGCACCAGTAGCACGCGATCCACGCTGGCGATGGTTTCGGGACGGTGCGCCACGATCACCTTGGTCAGCGACAGCTGCTTCACCGCCTCGTTCACCGCGCGCTCGTTCACCACGTCCAGATGGCTGGTGGCCTCGTCCAGGAACAGCAGCCTGGGGTTGCGATACAGCGCCCGCGCCAGGATCACCCGCTGCTTCTGGCCACCCGACAGTGAGCTGCCCATGTCGCCGATCAGACTGTGGTAGCCCATCGGCATCGCGGCGATCTCGTCGTGCACCGCCGCCAGCCGCGCAGCTGCCTCGATCCTGGCCTGGTCATGGTCTGGATCGAAGAACGAGATGTTGTCCGCCACGCTGCCGGCGAACAGCTGGTCGTCCTGCATCACGGCGCCGACGATGGTGCGCACATTGCGCGGTCCGGTCTTGCGCAGGTCCTGGCCGCCGATCCTGATGGTCCCCGAGGTCGGCGCCAGAAGCCCCAGCATCAGCTTGACCAGGGTGGTCTTGCCACAGCCCGAGCTTCCCACCAGGGCCACCGACTCGCCGGGCTCGACGGTGAAGCTGCAGTCCTTCAATACCCACGGCTCGCCGTCCGCGTACCGGAACGACAGGTTCTCCACCTCGATGCGGGTATCGGAAGGCGGCATGGATTCGACCTGCCCGTCCAGTTCGTCGGGCGGGCTCAGGACGATGTCGGACAGGCGCTCGCCGTGCAGGCGCAGCATCCTGAACTCCACCCACTTGTCGATCAGCGCGGCCATGCGCCCGGCAAACTGGTCCTTGTAGGCCAGGTAGGCGATCAGCATGCCCACCGAGAACACGTTCTGCAGGGCCAGTACCGCCCCGATCCAGATCACGGCGATGCGCTCGACGCCGAACACCAGTTGGCTCGCCCCGTTGAACCCCAATCCCAGCCGCGCCAGGCGGACCTCCTGGTTCACCGTCTCGACCATCAGGTTGTCGTAGGTCGAGCGCCGCGTGGCCTCTTCACCCGCCACCTTCAGGCTCTGCATGCCGCGCAGCGACTCGAGCAGGTGCGTCTGCTGCTTCGCGGCGGCCACCAGCTGGCGCTCGGTTCCGTCCCGGACCGGGCGATAGGCAAGCCAGCGGATGCCCAGATACAGGGCGACTGCCAGTAGCGTCACCAGCGCCAGCCTCCAGCTGTAGATCAGCATCAGACCGAGCGTGACCACGGCCATCAGGCCGTCGATGATCGCCTCGACGAAGCTGGTGGTCAGGGTGCGCTGGATCGCCTGGACAGACGACATGCGCGAAGTCACGTCGCCCAGGTGGCGCTTCTCGAAGAAGTCCAGCGGCAGCCGCAGCAGGTGGGCGAACACATTGCCCATCCATTGCAGCCCGAGCCGCGAGGACAGGTACACCACCGACCAGCCGCGCAGCAGGCCGATCGCCACCTGCAGAAGGAGCGCTAGGCCAAACCCCAGGCCGAGCACGGCCAGCAGGTCCCGGTCGGCGGAGACCAGCACTTGGTCCACCACCCACTGCATGTAGAACGGCGCGATGACCACGAAGATCTGCAGCGCCACGGACAGCAACAGGATCTGGGCCAGTGCCGGCCACAGACCCTGCACCGGGCCCGTCAGCTGGCGCACTGACACCGCGGGCGACGCCTTCTGCGGCCGGAATTCGTGACCAGGCGTGAGCTCCAGCGCCACCCCGGTGAAATGGTCCGACACCTCGGACAACGGCATCCGCCGCTCGCCAGATGCCGGATCCAGAATGGTCACCCCGCTTCGCCCCACCTTCGCCAGCACGACAAAATGGCTAAGGTCCCAGTGCAGGATGCAGGGCAGCTTCAGCTTGCCCAGATCTCCCATGTCCAGCCGCAGCGGGCGCGTCTGGAAGCCCAACTGTTGCGCGATGTGGATCAGCTGGCTGAGCTTGGCGCCTTTGAGAGACAGCGAGAAGCGACGACGAAGCTCCGGAAGGCCGATATGCAGGTTATGCGCGTCAGCGACCATCGCCAGCGAAGCGAGGCCGCATTCGGCGGCCTCGGATTGGATTATCACAGCACGTCGCCCCACATGATCACCGGGGCATCCTGCGACGCCGCAAGGCAACGGTGTAAGTCACCGCAAGCTGGCCAATCGTGCCGTACATCTGGATCGCAAGAACGGTACTCGCCTCCAACCCCACGACGAATGCACACAAAACCAGAAAGTTGAGTAGCGCTTGCGTCATCAGCAGCGCTTTGAACGCATCGCAGTCGGGGTCACGTGTTCCCATGAGCACAACCTGGGACGTAGCGACCGCAGCGAATACGAAAGCGAGTCCTTGGAAGCGCTCGCCGCGTCCAAGCATGTCGAGAATCAACCAGCCTGCCCAAGGCACCAGCGACGCAGCGACGATTGCAATATATCGATTCACCTCACACCTCACCTAATAAAGCGGAGGCCGACTAAGTCGGCCTCCGCGGGAGCCATCTACTGCGCAAAGATCTCGTACAGAGCATAGCCCACTGCCAGGCCACCGATTGCCACCAAGGCGACTGGAGTGACCGCTGCCATTCCTACTGCGCCCACCGCCATACCCGCAGTACCCGCCGCGCCAACCGACGCGAAGGCGCCGCCCATAAGGACCGCTCCACCCAGGCCGGTAGCGGCGGTATCGATGCCCCCGTCTACCATTTCGATTTCATCAACAGTGATATCACGCACTAGAGTTCTCCTTGTCCTTACTGGGCCATCTGATAGACGCCATACATCACCAGTCCTGCGCCTCCCGCGACGAGTAGAACCCCGCCCAGCGCGAGCGCTGCGGCGGTTGCGCCAGTTGCCGCTGCAGCAGCACCGCCAGCGCTCATTCCTGCACCGATTGCGCTGATACCCCCTACTGCAGTCACGGCCCCCTCAACGAACTCCCCGAAGCCTGCTCCGTTGACGAAATCGATCTCGTTGGCTGCAAGTTCACGCATACTCGAATACTCCGTTTCAAATAAGAGATGGCGCTTCTGCGCCGCTATTTCCGGGACAACCCGGAGTTTATGCACGCACGCTGTCCTTTTTGGCCTGTGCACGAAGTTTACTGATGCGCCCATCCATGGGCGCCATTCTGTTGAATCACCACTGTCTACGTTGACATGCTGAATACGCACGTCACGCGTGTGATCGGTTCACTGCAGCATCAACAAAAATGAGTGCCGGGACCGCTGTCCGCGCCTACACCCCTCCCGGCGTCGGCCTGGGGGCTGGTCTGCCCGTCATCGCCCGGACGTCACGGCCCCGCTGACGATTTGGTCACCTCGACGCCCGGGGTGCGTCCGAGCACGCGTTCGCCATTCTTCTCTTCTGCCATGTCTCGCTCTCCCTTGCCTGCCTTCGCTCGCCGGTCAGGCGCCCACCCGGCCCTTGAGTGAATACAGGGGCTCGAAGATCCACTCGATCAGCCGTCGCCGCTCCCCCATGATGTCGGCGTCGACCAGCATGCCGGGCTTCAACAGTTCTTCATTCCCGTATGCGGTCACTGCTTGCCGCGCCAGCGTGACCGTGATGCGGTACAGCGGTTCACCGGCCTGCGCATTGCCGCGCAGCGCACCGAGTTCGGACGGATTCAGTGCGCTGCGACTGATCCGCGCGACTTCGCCCTCGTGATGTCCGAATTTCTGGTACGGATAGGCCTGGTAGCGCAGAAGCACGCGATCGCCCGGCTCGATGAAGCCAATCGCCCTGCTCGGCACCAGCAGCTCGGCCTCAAGCCCCTCGTCGCCGGGCAGCACGCTGAGCAGGCTCTGGCCGGCTTGGATAGCCTGGCCATGCTTCACCAGGAGCGATGACACCACCCCGTCGACCGGGGAGGTAATGGCCAGCGCGCCGCGCGACTGCGTTTCGAGCCGCTCCTGTTCCAGCATGGCCAGATCGCGCACGTGACCCGCTTCGGTCGCGCGGGCCTGGCCGGGCAGCTCGCGCAGCGCATGCTGGAGCTGGGCGATCGTCCTGCGCACGCTGATGGCTTGCCGCTCCAGGCCCTGCATCTCCCCTCGCC
>Ga0233377_1000220_pt1 | contig 31079 bp, 28 predicted proteins | sample ElkDunMinimDraft_6_FD_191540 | JGI IMG/M metagenome (GOLD analysis project Ga0233377, IMG submission 191540) | Fecal eukaryotic communites from dung pellets of Tule Elk in California, USA - Elk Dung E36 | ecosystem: Host-associated > Mammals > Digestive system > Large intestine > Fecal | place...
GCGGGCAGCTCGCGCTGCCCGCCCTGCACCTCGTGGGGGAGGCGTCACTGCATGGGGCTCAGCTCTCGTAGGCGGACTCGCCGTGCGAGACGATGTCCAGGCCCTGGCGCTGCTCCTCGTCGCTCACCCGCAGGCCCACCACCGCGCGGGTGATCAGCATCGCCACCGCGGTGACGACGGCGCACCAGAGGATGGTAAACAGCACGCTGAAGGTCTGCGCCCAGACCTGCGCGCCGATCGACACGTCCAGGCCGGTGCCACCGAAGGCCGCGTCGCTGAACACGCCGGTGAGCACCGCACCGACGATGCCGCCGATCGCATGCACGCCGAAGACGTCGGCCGTGTCGTCCACGCGCAGCAGGCGCTTGAGGCCGTTGACGCCCCAGACGCAGATGGCGCCCGCGGCCAGGCCGATCGCCAGCGCGCCCATCGGGCCGACGGTGCCCGCGGCCGGGGTGATGCCGACCAGCCCGGCGACCGCACCCGAGGCCGCGCCGAGCGCCGAGGGACGGCCCTTGCTCACCGCCTCCACCAGGCTCCAGGCGACCACGCCCGCGGCGGTGGCCACCATGGTGTTGATCATCGCCAGCGATGCCGCGGCGTCGGCCGCCAGCGCGGAACCTGCGTTGAAGCCGAACCAGCCCACCCACAGCAGCGAAGCGCCGATGAAGGTGTAGGGCACGTTGTGCGGCTTCAGCGCTTCCTTGCCGTAGCCCAGGCGCTTGCCGAGGAAGTACGCGCCCACCAGGCCGGCGATGCCCGCGTTGATGTGCACCACGGTGCCGCCGGCGAAGTCGATCACGCCCTTGTGCGCCAGGAAGCCCCCGCTCCACACCATGTGCACCATCGGCAGGTACGAGAACGTCACCCAGATCAGCGAGAACAGCAGCACCGCGGTGAACTTGATGCGCTCGGCGAAAGAGCCGACCACCAGTGCGGTGGTGATGCCGGCGAAGGTCGACTGGAACACGATGAACAGGAATTCCGGCAGGCCGTCGGCGTCGGTTTCGGCGGTGATGCCGCGGAGGAACGCCTTCTCGGTGAAGGAACCGAAGAAGTTGTTGCCCTCGGTGAACGCCGCGCTGTAGCCGTAGGCCATCCACACGATGATCACCATCGAGAACACCACCAGCACCTGCATCAGCACCGACAGCACGTTCTTCGAGCGCACCATGCCGCCGTAGAACAGGGCCAGTCCCGGCACCACCATCAGCAGCACCAGCAGGGTCGAGGTCAGCATCCATGCCACGTTGCCGCTGTCGAAGGCCGGTGCGGCGACTTCCTCCACCACCACATCGATCTCGGCGACCGCGGGCGCCATGTCCTGGGCGAAGAGCGCCGGCGCCGCGAGTGCCGCGCCGAGCGCGACCAGCAGCGCCAGGGCGACGGCCTGCCAGCGCGATGCGAGGCCGGAGAACGGATGAATCTTCATGGGGGCTGTCTCCGAGAGTGGGTTAGAGCGCATCGGCGCCGATCTCGCCGGTGCGGATGCGGATGACCTGGTCGAGGGCGACGACGAAGATCTTGCCGTCGCCGACCTTGCCCGTGCCTGCCGAGCGGGTGATCGCTTCCATCGCCGCCTCGAAGGTGCCGTCGGACACGGCGGCCTCGATCTTGAGCTTGGGCAGGAAATCGACGACGTACTCGGCGCCGCGATACAGCTCGGTATGGCCCTTCTGCCGGCCGAAGCCCTTGACCTCGGTGACGGTCAGCCCGTTCACGCCGGCCTCGGCGAGCGCTTCGCGCACTTCGTCCAGCTTGAAAGGGCGGATGATGGCGATGATGAGTTTCATGGTGAGCGCCTCCTGTTCGATGTGCGCGGTCAGAACGATTTGGCCAGCGACACCAGCCAGGTGTCGTCCACGCCCGACAGGTCGGTGTCGTGCCACTCCACGCCGATGGCGAAGCCGTTGTCGAAGCTCTTGCCGCCGGTGAGCTTCCAGTAGTCGTAGTCCAGCTCGCCGCCGTAGCCGGCGACCCACTGCCGGCCGTAACCGCCGCCCACGCTCCAGCCCTGGTCGAACTCCCAGCCCACGCCCAGGTCCAGCGCGGAGCTGCCGTCCGAATCGGGGATGCCGAACAGGTCGGTGGTGGCGTAGGAGTACTTGGCGCTGAGCACGCTCCAGCTCAGGCCGACCGAGAGCTCGACGGTGTCGGGATCGGTGAATCCGGGCGGATAGTCGCCGGGATACCAGTAGTAGGTGGCGGCGAGGTCGTAACCCACGCCGCTGTCGCCGAAGTCGCCGGCATAGCCGATGAAGCCGTCCAGTTCGACCTGGCTGGAGACTTCCGGGTCCGAATCCGACAGCCAGCTGATGCTGCTGCCCCAGGCGCCGGCATAGAAGCCGCTGTCGTGGTTCCAGGTCACGCCGCCCTGCAGGGCCGGTTTCTCGTTGGTCTGGCTGACCCCGCGGAACACGTAGTCGCTGACCACGGCGACCGAACCCGACACCTCGGCGGCGGCATTGCCGGCCAGGAGTAGGCCCGCGGACAGGAGTGTGGCAACTGCGATCTTGCGAGACGACATGACAGGCTCCTCGTTGATGGAAGGCCCTCCCCGGTCTTGCGTACTGCACGATCCACCCGGCCCTGCATCCCCATGCCTGGCCCTGGTGCCGGTGGGCGCTCTGCGGCACCTGCAACCGGTGTGACTTGCCTTTCCGCCTGGGCGGGTTTCCTGCCTGCGTCGCGTGTTCCCCGTCTGGAAAGTGCGCGGCCCGCGTGGGGGAGGGCCGCCGCCCGGCGGTGGCCGGACGTGGTGATGGAGGTCCATGCGGCGGGGAGCGTCCGGCGACCCTCGCCTCGCGCTCCCTGCCTGCGCCTTCCCCGCGAAGGGAAGGCGCCAGTCCGGCGTCAGACGCCGTAGTACATCTGGTACTCGAGCGGGTGGGTCGCGGCTCGGAAGCGCGTGACTTCCTGCATCTTCAGGTCGATGTAGCCGTCGATGAAGTCGTCGCTCATCACCCCGCCGGCCTTGAGGAAGTCGCGGTCGGCGTCGAGCGCGGCCAGGGCCTGGTCCAGGCTGGAGCACACCTGCGGGATCTTCTTCTCTTCTTCCGGCGGCAGGTCGTACAGGTCCTTGTCGCTGGGGCCGCCCGGATCGATCTGGTTCTTGATGCCGTCCAGGCCAGCCATCATCAGCGCGGTGAAGGTCAGGTAGCCCGACTGCAACGGATCGGGGAAGCGCACCTCGATGCGGCGCGCCTTGGGGTTGGACACCCACGGGATCCGGCATGAGGCCGAACGGTTGCGCGCCGAGTAGGCCAGCATCACCGGCGCCTCGAAGCCCGGCACCAGGCGCTTGTAGCTGTTGGTGCCGGAGTTGGCGAAGGCGTTGATCGCGCGGGCGTGCTTGAAGATGCCGCCGATGTACCACAGCGCCATCTGGCTCAGGCCGCCGTAGCCGTCGCCGGAGAACAGGTTCTGCCCGCCCTTGGCCAGCGACATGTGCACGTGCATGCCGCTGCCGTTGTCGCCGACGATCGGCTTGGGCATGAAGGTCGCGGTCTTGCCGTTGCGGAAGGCGACGTTGCGGATCACGTACTTGGTGGCCAGCAGCTCGTCGGCCTTCTTCACCATCGAGTTGAACTTGGTGCCGATCTCGCACTGGCCGGCGGTCGCCACCTCGTGGTGGTGCACCTCGACCTCGATGCCGATCTGCTCGAGCGTCTTGACCATCTCCGCGCGCAGGTCATGCAGCGAATCGGTCGGCGGCACCGGGAAGTAGCCGCCCTTCACGCCGGGGCGGTAGCCGCTGTTGCCGCCTTCGTAATCCTTGCCCGTGTTCCACGCCGCTTCCTCGGACTCGACGTGGAAGAAGGTGTTGCCCATCTCGTTGGCGAAGCGCACCGAGTCGAAGATGAAGTACTCGGGCTCGGGGCCGAAGAAGGCCTGGTCGGCGATGCCGCTGGACTTGAGGTAGGCCTCGGCGCGACGCGCGATGCCGCGCGGGTCGCGCGAGTAGTCCTGCATCGTCGCCGGATCGAGGATGTCGCAGGTCAGGTTGAGGGTGGGATCGGCGTAGAACGGGTCCAGGTAGGCGGTGGACGCGTCGGGCAGCAGGATCATGTCCGACTCGTTGATGCCCTTCCAGCCGCTGATCGACGAACCGTCGAACATCTTGCCGTCCTCGAACAGCGCCGGCTCGACGATGCTGGCCGGGAAGGTGACGTGCTGCTGCACGCCGCGCATGTCCACGAAGCGCAGGTCGACGAATTCGACCTTGTGGTCCTTGATCAGCTTTTCGACGTTTTCGAGCGACATGGATCGGTGCCTCTGGGGTGAGAAGGTTGACCAGAGGAACGCAAGCGGCGTGCCAACCCCCGCAGCAACATAACCGATTGATTTTCCACGTCTATTTTCGTGGCCGCTGCGAACGCCGCACGCAATTGGTGAAGAATTCGTGAGGATTGCACCAATCTGGTGAAGGCGCCGCGCGCCTGCCAGCGCAGATCCAGCCGACAGGAAACGGGCGCGGGCGGGCCCCGGCTCCGCCGCCCGGTGCGCCGGTTCCCGGCGGGGATTCCGTTATCCTGCGCGACTCCGCACGAAGCGTCGCCATGTCCGATCCGCTGTCCGCCCTGCTGCTGGGCATCCTCGAGGGCCTGACCGAATTCCTGCCCGTCTCGAGCACCGGTCATCTGCTGATCGCGCAGCGCTGGCTGGGTGCACGCTCGGATTTCTTCAACATCGTGATCCAGGCGGGCGCGATCCTGGCGATCACGCTGGTGTTCCGGCGGCGCATCTGGCAGCTGGTCACCGGCCTGGGGCAACGCGAGAACCGCGATTACGCGATGAAGCTGGCGGTCGCCTTCCTGGTCACGGCCGTGGTCGGCCTGCCGGTGCGCCTGGCCGGCTGGGAACTGCCCGAAACGGTCACGCCGGTGGCCTGGGCCCTGATCCTGGGCGGCATCTGGATGATCGTGGCCGAGCGCGTGGCCGAGCGGCGCGGCGACAGCACTCAGGTGACCTGGAAGGTGGCGGTGCTGGTGGGCCTGGCGCAGGTGGTTGCCGGCGTGTTCCCAGGCACCTCGCGCTCGGCCGCGGCGATCTTCATGGCGATGCTGGCCGGCCTGGGGCGGCGCTCGGCCGCGACCGAGTTCGTGTTCCTGGTGGGCATTCCGACCATGTTCGCCGCCAGCGCCTACGCCTTCCTGGAACTGTGGAAGGACGGCGGCCTTGGCGGCGAGGCCTGGGGCGATGTGGCCCTGGCCTTCGGCGCCGCGACCGTGACCGGCTTCGTCGTGGTGAAGTGGCTGCTGGGCTACATCAAGCAACACCGCTACACCGGCTTCGCGGTGTACCGGATCGTGCTGGGCACGGCCCTGCTGCTGTGGCTGCCGGCCGGCGATTGATCCCATCGCCCCGGCGCCGCGCCACGCGGCCGTCGCGCGCGCCGCACACCGGGTCCGTCGTTGCGCCTCAGCCGCCGGATGCCGCGTCGGCGCGCGCCAGCAGCAGCGTGCGCTCGCGCGCATTGCGGGCCAGGTCGGCCGCACGCAGGAACGCCGCGCGCGCTTCCTGAGGGCGCCCCAGCCGCTGCAGCAGGTCGCCGCGCACCGCGGGCAGCAGATGGTAGCCGCGCAGGGCCGGCACGTCGGCGAGCGCATCCACCAGGCCCAGGGCCTCGGCCGGGCCCGCATGCATGGAAACCGCCACCGCGCGGTTGAGCGCGATCACCGGCGAAGGGGTCAGCGCGGCCAGCGCGTCGTAGAACGAGACGATGCGGCCCCAGTCGGTGGTTTCGACGCTGTCGGCACGCGCATGGCAGGCCGCGATCGCCGCCTGCAGCGTATAGGCCCCGGGCGCGGCGGCCAGGCGCTCGGCCTGGATCAGCGCGCGCAGGCCGCGCTCGATCGCCGCGTGGTCCCAGCGGCTGCGGTCCTGGTCCTGCAGCAGGACCGGTTCGCCGGTGGCACCGGTGCGGGCGGCGGCGCGCGAGGCCTGGAGTTCCATCAGCGCCAGCAGGCCCAGGACTTCCGGCTCGTCGGGCACCAGGCCCACCAGCAGCCGCCCCAGGCGCAGGGCCTCGGCGCACAGGCCCGGCCGCATCAGATCGTCGCCGGCGGTGGCGGCGTAGCCCTCGTTGAACACCAGATAGACCACGCCCAGCACCGCCGACAGGCGGCCGGGCAGTTCATCGCGGCGCGGCACCTCGAAGGGCACATCGGCTTCGCCGAGCGTGCGCTTGGCGCGCACGATGCGTTGGGCGATGGTCGCCTCCGGCACCAGGAAGGCGCGCGCGATCTCGTCCGTGGACAGGCCGCACAACAGGCGCAGCGTCAGCGCCACCTGCGCGTCCTGCGACAGCAGCGGATGGCAGGCCACGAAGATCAGCCGCAGCAGGTCGTCGCCGATGTCGTCCTCGAGCGCGGCCTCGCGCGCGGCGTGCAGTTCCTCGTGCAGCCCGTCGAGTTCCTGGGCGATCTGCGCATGCTTGCGCGCGAGCATGCGTTCGCGGCGGAGCTGGTCGAGCGCGCGGTTCTTCGCGGCGGCCATGAGCCATGCGCCGGGATTGTCAGGCAGGCCGCTGGCGGGCCAGCGCTCCAGGGCGGTGACCAGGGCGTCCTGGGCGAGCTCCTCGGCCTGGTCGAGGTTGCGCACCAGGCGCATCAGCGCGGCGATGATGCGCGGCGACTCCGCGCGCCAGACGGCGTCGATGCTGCGATGCAGGTCGGCTGACATGGACACGGATCAGACCACCCTGCCCCGCCCGGATGCAAGCCACGATGGTCACCCCGGTCCTGCCCGCCGACGCGCCGACCGCTGCGCCGACCGTAGCGCCGGTGGTTGCGCCGGCGCCGCGACCGGCGGCGCCGCTGGCGGGGCCGGCCGCGTCGATGCCGCCGGCCGCGCAGTGGCCGCGCGCCGTGCCAGCAGGCCGAGCAGGCTCATCGGCGCGCCCCGCCGCGGCAGCCGCCCGCGCTCATGCCGGCAGCGCGCGCATGTGCACCAGTTCCCAGACATGCCCGTCCGGGTCCTCGAAACCATGGCCGTACATGAAGCCCTGGTCCTGCGGACTGCGATGCGCGCGACCACCGGCGGCCACCGCGCGCGCGACCAGGTCGTCCACTTCCTGGTCGTCCTGGCACGACAGGCAGAGCAGCACTTCGGTCTCGGCCCGCGTATCGGCGATGCGACGGTCGGTGAAGGTCTGGAAGTAGGGTTCGACCAGCAACATCACGAAGATGTCGTCGGCGACCACCATGCAGGTCCCCTTGTCGTTGGTGAACTGCGGGTCGAAGCGGAAGCCCAGCGGGGTGAAGAATTCCACCGAGGTCGCAAGCTGCCTGACCGGGAGATTGACGAAGATCTTGCGGGACATGGAGCGCTCCAATGGGAAGGCGGCGACGGGTCCGGCTGCACGGTTGCACCTCGACACCCTCCGGGACGACGAGCGCGGGCGATGCGGATCGACAGGGCTTCACCCGACGCACGCCGGGCGGGCGTAGGCTGCGCCGGTGCCGGGGTCCGCAGCGCACGGCGGTGTTGCCGCATTGCTGCGGCGTCCGCCGGCCGGCCACGCGGCGCCGCCCGTCCACGCGCGGCGTCCCGCGCACCAAGGAGAACCCCATGCGCCAGCTTCCGCTCCTGCTCCTGCTCGTTTCGCTCGCCGCCTGCGCCGCGCCGCCCGCCGGCACCGCGCCGGCCTCGCCCGCGGACACGCGCGCGCGCGCGATCGACGGGCAGGCGCTCGCCGCGCGGCACTGGCGCCTGGTCGAGGCCACGGACGCCTCGGGCACGTCAGTGGCGGCGTTGTTCCCGGACGCCGCGGCGCCGCTCCAGCTGGATTTCGCCGACGGCCGCCTCGCCGTCAGCGGCGGCTGCAACCGGATGAGCGCCAGCTACGCCCTGCAGGGCGACCGGCTCGAACCCGGTCCGGTCGCGCAGACCAAGATGTTCTGCGGCGGCGGCGCGCTGATGGCCGCCGACGAGGCCATGGCCGCGCGGCTGTCGGCCCCGCTTACCGCCACGCTGGACGCCACCGGCCGCCTGGTGCTGGTGCCGGCCGCGGGCGGGCGCCTGGTGTTCGAGGGCGTGCCGACCGCCCAGGCCCGCCACGGCGGCCCGGGCGAGCAGGTCTTCCTGGAGGTGGCCGCGCAGCGCGTCCCCTGCCCGCAGGCCGGCGGGGCGCAGCGCGACTGCCTGCAGGTGCGGGAACTGGCCTACGACGAGGACGGCGTGCGCGGCACGCCCGGCCAGTGGCAGGTCCTGGAAGGGGAGATCGAGGGCTATGCCCACCAGCCGGGCGTGCGCAACGTGCTCCGGCTCAGGCGCCATCACCGCGACGCGACCTCCGCGCCCGGCTACGTGCTCGACATGGTCGTGGAGTCGGAGCAGGCCGGGCCGTGACCGGCCGCCGCCGGCTCAGCCCGAGGCGGCGGCGTTGAGGCTGTAGGTACCGTAGATCGCCGCTTCGGCCAGCACGTGGCCCTGCATGGCGCGCAGCACATCGGCCGCCACGAACCTCGCCGGCAGCGCCAGCGCGTCCACGTCGAGGGCGAACAACCGGAAGAAGTAGCGGTGCACGCGCAGGTCGTTGGCCGGCGGATAGGGGCCGTCGTAACCGAGGTAGTCGCCGCCCATGTCGGCATCGCCGGCGAACCAGCCGGTGTAGTCGTTCAGGCCCTGGCGCGCGCCGCGCGGACCGGGCGGATCGGCCTTGCCGCCCCTGGCGATGCCGTCGCTGCAGCTGCCCTCGGCCAGCGCGCGGACATCGGCCGGGATGTCGGCCATCGCCCAGTGCACGAAGTCGCCGCGTGGATGCGCGACCGGGATCTCCACGCCGGCCTTGCCGGCCAGCGCCGGATCGGTCGGTGCATCGGTGTCGATGCACAGCAGTGCGAACGAGCGCGTGCCCTCGGGTACGTCGTCCCAGGCCAGGTGCGGGTTGCGGTTGCCGCCGAAACCGTCGGCGGCGCCCATCGCGAACGCCGCCGGGATCGGGCCGCGGTGTTCGAAGCTGTCGCTGTGGATGCGCATCGCGGGCCTCCGTCGGATCAGTCCTCAGGATAGCCCAGCGCCTTGGCCACCGGCGTCAGCAGGGCGAAGGGTGCGGCCAGCGCCTCGGTGTAGCGGCGCCAGTGGCCCGGCGCGAAGTGGCTGTGCGAGAGCGGGCGTCCGCTCGGCGCCAGCTCCATGCCCAGCGCACCCGACACCATGCGGCACAGGCCCGCCTCGTCGCTCTCGCTGCCGTCGATGCACAGCACGGCGACGCGATACAGCGAGGCCGCTTCCAGGATCTGCGCCAAGCGCCGCTCCAGCCACCAGGCCGCCTCCATCATCGAGGGCATGGCGAAACGCATCGGCGAATCGAACGCCGCCCACTGCAGCAGCATGTCGCGCGGATCGCGAAGCACGAACAGCACGCCGGCGTTGGGCACGTGCGGGCGCAGCACGCGCAGCAGGGCGTTGTCCCACCACACCAGCCAGTCGATGACGTGCGCGTCCTGGATGCCGCGTCCGGGCAGCCGTGCACGCCAGTCGCGCGCGGCCTGCGCGGGATCGAGCTGGCCGCCGCTGAGCCCGGGGATGCTGTCGAAGCGCTGGAACACGTCGCCCGGCGCGGACTCGGTCATCCGGTCGGCGCGGAAGCCGCGCACGCCCGACAGGATCGCGGCCACGTTCTCCACGCACGAACCCGGCGGGCCCCAGAGCAACAGGGTCTGGACCGGCGCATCGTCCTCGCCGCGCGCCGACCACTCCGGCCAGGGCCCGGCGGCCGTTTCGGCGGCGGGCAGGCTGACCGGCGGCAGCGGCAGGGACGGCGTGCGCCGCCCGGCCAGCGCTTCCCAGCGCGCGGCCGCGTCGGCATGACGTCCGTCGGCATCCTCCAGCAGGGCCAGCCGCGTCTCCAGCGCGTCGCGGGCACGGTCGGATCCGGCCAGTTCCAGCAGGCCGGTCACGTGCGCGATCGCCTCGGCCGGATCGCGGCGCTGCAGCGCCTCCACGATCACCGAATGCGCTGCCACGCTGCCGGGCACGCGCCCGGCCAGTTCATGCGCCAGGCCCAGTGCCGCCTCCTCGTCGCCCGAATGCAGCGCCACGCGCAGGCGCCCTTCCAGGACCGCGGGTGCATCCGGCATCGCCTCGCTCCAGCGCGCGACCACCGCCTGTGCCGCCGCCGGGTCGTCGGACTCGAGCGCCAGTCGCGCCTGCCAGAGCGGTTCGGTGGCGGGCGCGGCGGCAAGCAGACCGTCGAGCGTGGAGCGCGCGTCCGCGCGGTCGCCCAGCCGTTGCCATGCCGCCATCGCGGCCTGCAGGGCGGCGGTATCGTGCGGCGTCGCGGCCAGGTTGCGTCGCAGCCACGACAGCGCCTGCGCCGGGCGGCCGACGGCCAGTTCCAGTTCGCCGGCCAGCCGCAGCACGGCCGGCGTCACGGCATCGGGACCGGCATCGGACAGTGCCGGCGCCAGCGCCTGCAGGGCTTCGTCCGGGCGGCCCTGACGCGCCAGCGCCTGGGCCAGCAGGACGCGCCAGGCCAGCGCGCCGCCATGGTCGTCGACCAGCCGGCGCAGGGCCTGCTCGGCGAAGGCATCGTGGCCCTTGGCGATGTAGGCCAGGGCCAGAGGCAGCAGCAGTTGCGGGTCGTCCGGCGCCTTCGCGGCCGCCTGCGTCAGCACGGCCAGCGCCTCGTCGGCCTGGTTGCGTCCCAGCGCGACCATGCCCTCGATCGCCTGCAGCCAGGGATGCTCGGGCTCGAGCCGTGCGGCCAACCTGGCCAGGCGCGCGGCCTCGTCCAGGTCGTCCCGGCCGAGCGCGAACTGCGCCTGCAGGATGTAGGCGCCGAACTGGTTGGGATCCAGGCGCAGGGTCTGCGCCAGCGCCTGCTGCGCGGCCTCGACCTCGCGCCTGCTGCCAAGGATTACGGCACGCTGGAAATGCGCCTGCGCGTCCTCCGGATCGATACCGAGGGCGGCGTCGATGGCGTCCAGCGCCGCCTCCGGCGCGTCGCCGGCATGCAGGGCCATCGCCAGCATCCGGTGCGCAGTCGCCATGCCGGGTTCGGCCTGGACGTAGCTGCGGGCGAGCGCGAGCGCCTCGTCGGGCGCGCCGCGGCGCAGTGCCGCAATGATCGTTTCCTGCATCGGGGACGGTGGCCACGCGGCCAGGTGTTACGGGACGCCATTGTAGCGGCGCCCGCGCGTCAGTCCGGCGCCAGCCTCGAGGCCACCCAGCGCTCGCCGTAGCCGCTGCCGGCCAGGTCCTCGAGGAAGCCGCAGTGTCCGCCCCAGGGCTGGATCTCCACGCGTGCGCTGGCGGGCAAGGCCAGGCCGTGGAAGCCGTCGACGGGAATCACCGGGTCGTCCGCCGCCATCAGCACGTGCACCGGTACCTGCAACGCGCGCAGGCGGTCGCCGGCGATCGAGTAGCCGTCGAAATAGGCCTCGATCGATCCCAGGTCGGTATGTCGGCGCACCAGCCACTCGGTGAGCTGGCGCATGCCCAGGCGCAGCGTGGCGTCGTCGACGTCGAGGTGGTCGGGGAACAGCGCGCGCTTGCGCAGCAGCGAGCCGCGCCACTTGCGCTCGAAGTAGCGCATGTACAGCCACGTTCCCTTCTCCATCCGCAGCATGGTGCCGGCCGGGTCGATCACCGGGCACACCGCCGCCGCCCGCGCCAGCGGCAGGCCGGCCGCGGGCGCGCGCAGCGCCAGCCGCAGGGCGAAGTTGCCGCCCAGCGAATAGCCCGCCGCCACCATCGGCCGCGCCGGGAACAGCCGCGCGACATCGCGCGCGGCATGCACCACTTCCTCGATCCGGCAGGAGTGGAAGATGTCGGGATTGAGGTGGTGGGTGTCGCCGTGGTCGCGGAAGTTCAGGCGGAACACCTCGAAACCGCGCGCCAGCATCTGCGCAGCGGTCAGGCGCATGTAACTCGACTCCGCGCTGCCTTCCCAGCCGTGCAGCAGCAGGGCCAGGCCGCGCGGCCGCATGCCCGGCACCGCGCTGTGCAGACCGAGCAGGCGCACGCCGTCGCCGCCGTCGACCAGGTGCGGACGCGTGACCGCGCCGGTGGCCGCCAGCGCCTGGGCGCCGCGCTGGCGACGCCACGCGCTGGTGCCCAGGACGGTCTGCAGGTGCGCGCTGCGCAGCCAGGGCGGCGGCGCGAAGGCCGCCAGGCCATCGTCACCGTCGCCGCTGGCCGGGTTCATGTGCGCATGGCCGCGATGATGCGCTCGCGCGCGGTCTCGGCGATACGGCGCCGGCCCTCGGCATCGCCCGGCGCCACCGGCTCCAGGAACACCACCTCCACCGGCTGCGCGGGCTCGCCGAGCAGGCGCATGAAGTTGCCGAAGAAGGTCTCGCCGGGGGCGAACGCAACCCGTGGCTGCGCACTGGCGTGCTCGCCATAGCGCAGTGCGACCGGCTGCACCGGTACGCCCGCCTCCACCGCGGCCAGGAAGATGCGCGCGTGGAACGGCCCCACCGCACGACCGTCGCGGGTGCGGCCCTCCGGGAACACGCCCACCGCCTGCCCGTTGCGCAGCCGGACCAGCATCTCGTGCAGCACGCCGCCGAGCGACTCCTGGCTGCCGCGCTGGTGGAAGATGGTCTGGCCGCGGGCGGCCATCCAGCCCACCAGCGGCCAGCCGGCGATCTCGCGCTTGGCGACGAAGCCCATCATGCGCTGGCTGTGCAGGGACACGATGTCGATCCAGCTGACATGGTTGGCCACGAACATCACCGCTCCGGACACCGGCTGCCCCACGCGACGCGCGCGCATGCCGAACACGCGCAGCAGGCCACCCGACCACCAGCGCACCATGCGATGTTCGAGCAGGTCGCCGCCGGCAAGCCGGATGCGGCCGAAAGGCGGCGCCATCAGCAGCAGCGTCACCGGCAGGTGCACCAGCACGTGCCACAGCAGGAAGGGGATACGTACCGCGTAACGGAAGACACGCACGACAGGGTCAGCCAGCTGGACAGGGGGGACGCTCGAAGCCGCCCACGATACCCAATGCCGGCCTCGCACGGCCAGCGCGCCACCGCAGGGCGCGGGCGCCGGGGCGGCCCGGGGCGCTTCCCCGGCAGCGGCGCGCGCCGCATGGTCGCGGCCGCGACCGGCGCAAGGCCGGGCTCAGGGGCGTGGGACGACCGCCAGGGTGAGGCGCGAGATGCAGGCCAGGCGGCCCTGGTCGTCCTCGATGCGGATCTCCCAGACCTGGGTGCTGCGCCCCACGTGCAGCGGCCGCGCCGTGCCGGTCACGATGCCGTGGCGCACGCCGCGCAGATGGTTGGCATTGATCTCGATGCCCACCACCCCGCATCCGTCCGGCGCGCACAGGCCGCCGGCGCTGCTGCCCAGGGTCTCGGCCAGCAGCACCGAGGCGCCGCCGTGCAGCAGCCCGTAGGGCTGGTGGGTGCGCCCGTCGACCGGCATGGTCGCGGCCAGCCAGTCGGGACCGATGGCGGTGAACTCGATGCCCAGCGACTGGATCGCGGTGTCCTTCGACATCGCATTGAGCTGGTCGAGGTCGACGTCCTGGCGGAACAGGGGCGACGCGCTCACTTGAGGCGGAACAGGCTCGGCCGCCAGGCCCGCGAGTAGGCGGGACGGCCATAGCCGCTGCTGTTGCCGTAGCCCATGCCGAACCCGCCCTCGGCGCCGCGCGCGCGCCGCGCGTGCATGCGTTCGACCAGTTCGTCGCGGCGGCTGTCGAGCCAGTCGGTGCGGCCCACCGCGGACGGCTCGATGCCTCGCCTGCCGGCCTCGCGCTCCCGGTATTCGCAGAAATCGTCGTAGGCATCGAGCTCATGGCGCAGCTCGCGCACGCACAGCTCGATCATGATCGCGTCGTCGAGATAGCCCAGCACTTCGACGTGGTCGGGGATCACATCCGCGGGATCGGCGAAGTACACCAGCACCGACAGCACCTGCTGGCGGTCCTGCTCGTCCAGATGCCAGCCTTCGTCGCCGACCATGGCGATCAGGTCGTCCAGCCGCTCGAGCCGTTCGCGGATGAAGTCGGGCACGCGGGCCTGCTGCGCGCGCTCCAGCAGCGCGGTGGCCGCCTGCACGATCTGCTCGGGGCTGCGGTCGGCCGCGGCCTTGCGTGCGGCCCCCAGCGCCCCCGTGAAGTGCGCCAGATCCTGGTCGTTGAGCTCGATGGTCAGCGAAAGCGGCATGGCAGGGTCCGGAAGGGGGCGGAGAGTGGGCAGCCTAGGGGTGGTGCCGCGCGGCCGTCAATCGAGGCGGGAAGCGTCCCGGCCGCGCCGCGGGCGATCAGGTGAAACGGAAACGCGCCGGGCCGGACTTGGGCGTGTAGCGCTTGCCGCTGGCGTAGCCGCTGCTGTTGCCGTAGCCGACGCCGAAGCCGCGCTCGCGGCGCTCGAAGCCCAGGCGGGGACGGGGGGCGACCGCGGCATCGGTGCGGCGGAGGGTGGTGGTGGCGGCGGTGGTGTTGGTCAGGTTCATGGCGTCCTCGGGGGTGGTGTGTCTTGGTGTGTTGGTAGAGTAGTACACCATTCCGGTGCCTCACATGGGCCGGAAGTCACGGTCGGGGGCACGAGGCCGCGGATGGCGACTCCACTGGTCTGATGGGACTTGGGCGGCGCCGGTTGCAGCCGCCCGGCATGACTGACGACACCCCGGCGGGGCGCCGCGCCTGGCACGGTCAGAGGATCGGGGCCAGCCCGGCGCCGAAGGCGGTGAAGATCCGCGTGAGCAGGGTGCGGAAACCGAGGTTGACCTCGGGGAAGTCCCCGACCGGCTGGTAGCAGGCGCGGAATCCCGGATCGAAGGCGGGCAGCGGCTCAGGACAGGCCGGGCCGGGCTGGAATTCGTAGCTGGTGGCGTAGCGCACCGGCCACAGGTCGAAGATGGGCAACTGCTCGGAGACCTTGGCCAGCGAGTATTCCAGTCCCGAGAACACCGGCGGACGGTCGCGCCTGGCGATGGTCCAGGAATTCTCCGGGGCCATGTCGCGGCGGATGCTGTCGCCCAGCGCCTGCGCGAACGCGGGGTCGTCGATGATCACCGCGTTCTCGGTGTTGTAGTCGTCGCCGCGCGGGTCGAAGTTGTGCGTCCCCACCACGCCCACGCGGTCGTCGATCACCAGCGACTTGGCGTGCAGGCCGAAACGCACGCCGGCGCGGTTGAGCGGCACCCGCTGGTGCACGCCGATGCCGGCGTAGCGCAGTGCCGCGTACTCGCGCTCCAGCGGCGGCGCGCGCCGCCCCTCGTCTTCCCCTGCGGCCGCGTGCCCCAGGTCGACGCTGCCGTCGGCATTCCAGGAGATGTCGACCGCGCCGGTCGCGTCCAGGTCGATCGGCGCGTCCTCCGGGAACGGCTTGAACTCGTGGATCTCGAAGCCGAAGTCGCGCAGGTGCCGGCGCTTGTACTTGTAGGACAGCGCGTAGGTGATGAACGAGTCGGTGGCCGCCAGGCTGTTGGTGGACACGATCACGCGCGGCGCCGAGGGTCGCTCGTGCATGCGCCGGAACATGTCCTGCGCCTGCTTCGACAGCACCAGGTAGGGCGTCTGCAGCAGCACCTCGTCCTGCGCCGATTCGATCAGCTGGTTGAGCAGGGGCGATGCATGCACGGCGCGCGCGGCGGCTTCGCGGTCGCGCCGGTGCTTCTGCGGAAGGTCGGCGATGAACACCACGTCGCGGACCGGGATCGCCGCGTCGACCAGGCGTTCGCGCACCAGCGCCTTGTCGTCGGCCGCGCGCGACACCGCCGCCACCCGGGCGGGGCGCTGGTAGGGCCATTCGCGCAGCGGCGGCGCGCCGCGATGCAGCAGATAGCGGCCCACGTCGTCGAGCCGCTCCACCGGCACGCTCAGCCGCGCGTCCCAGAACGCGTCGAAATTGGCGGCCATCTCGGCGGTGACCGGACCGCTGACCAGCACGTCGCGGTCGCGGAAGTTGAACTCGGGGTTCCAGTCGAAATAGTCGTCCTGGTAGTTGCGGCCGCCGATGATCCCGACCAGCCCGTCCACCAGCAGCAGCTTGCTGTGCATGCGCTGGTTGAGTCGCCGCCAGCAGCAGGCGGCCGCCCAGGCGTACATCGGATAGGTGATGCGGGCCCGGTCGAGCACCGGGTTGTAGATGCGGATCCGGAAGTCGACGTGGGCCGAGGCCAGCGCGGCGAGCGTATCGACCTGCCTGAGCGCCGACAGCTGGTCGACCAGCACGCGCACGCGCACGCCGCGCCGCGCCGCCGCCAGCAGTTCCTCCAGCACCAGATGGCCGGCATCGTCCTCGTCGAAGATGTAGGTCTGCAGGTCGATGCTGTGGCGCGCGCCGCGGATCAGGTCCAGGCGCGCGACCAGCGCGTCCTGCCCGTAGTCGAGCAGCAACGCGTAGTGGCGCGGCTGGCCGGGGCCGCTCTCGGCCATCGCCTGCTCGCCCAGTTCGCGCAGCGGCGATGGCCGGGCGCAGGCGTCGGCCGCCGTGCAGCTGACTTCGTGGGAGCGCGCCTGGGCCGCGATCGCGGCCGCCTGCTCGCGCTGCAGCGCCGACAGGCTGCCGCAACCGCTGCAGGCCAGCACCAGCAGCGCCAGGACCGCCCGCATCGCCCTCATGGCGTCGCGTCGGGCCGCGCGCGGATCTGCAGGTCGAAGACCACCCGGTCGGACAGGGCCAGGCCCCAGCGGTCCATCGCGAAGTCGCTGCGATAGATCACGCCGCTGGCGACCACCGCGCAGTCGATGGTGGGACGCTTGCAGGCGGCGGGTTCGAGCGTGAACACCTCGCGCCGGCGCACGCCGCGGATGGTCAGCGCGCCGCCCAGCAGGCCGCCTTCGAGCAGCAGTTCATCGGTATACGGGTCGGACACGAACTCCACCCATGGATGCCGGTCGGCGTCGAAGAAGCCCGTGCCGCGCGTGATCCTGGAATACCGCGGATGGCCGAGGATCTCGACCTCGCCGGTGGGCAGGCGCAGGCGCACCTGCCGGCGCTGCTCCGACACCTGCACGATCTCGCCGCGCCAGTCCGGGAAGCGTCCCTCCAGCGCCTGGCCCCAGCGGGTCTTGAGGGTGAAGCTGATGCGCGAGAGGGTCGGGTCGATCTCGGCCGCGGAGGCGGGCGCCGACAGCGACACCGCCGCTGCCATGAGTACCAGCCAGCGCAGTCGCCACCAGGTCCTGCCCGCCATGCTGGTTCTCACGGCCACCAGAAGGCGGAGACGGAGGCGACGCCCGGTTCGATCGACGCATCTTCCGGCAGGGCCAGCACGGCCACCGCGGCCGGCGGCATGCCGCGGTAGTCGCCGGACTGGCCGCTGTGCAGGAGCGCCAGCAGCCGCTCCAGGCCGGGATTGTGGCCGACCAGCAGCAGCCGGTCGGCATCGCGGTGACTGTCGACCAGGGCGGCCAGCGTGCCGGCGGTGGCCTCGTAGATCGTGTCTTCCAGGCGGCGGTCGAGTTCCCCGACCGCATGGGTCACCGCGTCCAGGGTTTCGCGGGTCCGCCGCGACGGCGAGCACAGCACCAGGTCCGGCAGCAGCGACTTGTCGCGCAGCCAGGCCGCCACCGCTTCGGCCTCGGCCAGGCCTTCGGCCGACAGCGGGCGGTCGAAGTCGGCCTGCCCGGCGCGCGGCGGCTCGGCATGGGCATGCCGCAACAGGATCAGTTCACGCATGGGGGGCGTACTCCGGGATGGTCCTGCTCAGGCGCGCCTGAGCCATTTGAGCAGCGGCTGCCAGTCGGCCTGGTGCTCGCGGACCTGGACCGAGCTGTAATCGAACAGGCTCTTGCCGAAGCCCACCAGCATCACATAGGCCTGGCTGTCGCGCAGTTGCGCCACCAGCGGATAGGGCCATTGCCCGAGCAGTTCCATCGCCTGCTGCGAGGCGTTGGTCCAGGGCCGCAGGCGGTTGCCGACCAGCGCCACCGGCAAGGTGCCGCCGCGCACGCGTGGATGCCGGGCCAGGGCGTTGAGGAAGGGCACGGTGGCGTCGATGTCCAGCGCCGAGGGCAGGACCGGCACGACCACCGCGTCGGCATGCTCCAGATAGACGTCCAGCGCGTCGGCATGGGCCCCGGCCGGGGCGTCCACCACGACCCGGTCCGTGCCCTCCGGGATCGACTTCCAGGCGCTGCGGTGGCGCGCGCTGCCGTCGATCGGCAGGACCGCGCTGTCGAGCCCCGCGCGGCGCTCGGCCCAGCGCGTGGACGATGCCTGCGGATCGGCGTCGATGATGACCGTGCTGCGCCCCGCCAGGGCCGACTCCGCAGCCAGATGCGTGGCGATCGTCGTCTTGCCGACACCGCCCTTGGAACTGGCTACGAGCACCGTCTTCATCCACCGCCTCCACAACGGGAACCAGCCACGAGCGTACACCGGCGGCGTGGCCGTCGCGACCACCGGACCACGTTAGTCCAGTACGCAGCCGCGTCTTGACGCAACTTTTACAAATGAGCGAACGCCCAGCCGACGTGGCGAGCATGCCGCGCAGCGAGACCGCGACGCAGGTTCCGGCTGTCTCCGGGACGGGCGCGGTGGTGCGTGCGCGCCTCTACCACCTCGACGCGATGCGCAGCGTGCTGATGCTGCTGGGCGTGGTGCTGCACGCGATCAATCCCTACGCGTTGGACGGCGACTGGCTGGTCGCCGACAGCCAGCGCAGCGCGGCGCTCGGCTGGCTGGCGGCGGCGATCCACGTGTTCCGGATGCCGGCCTTCTTCGTGGTCGCGGGCTACTTCGCCATGCTGATGCTGCGGCGCCACCCGGTCGCGGACTTCCTGCACGATCGCCTGCGCCGCACCCTGCTGCCGGCGCTGGCGGTGCTGCTGAGCTTCAATCTGGTCCAGGTCTGGTTCCTGGCGCCCGCACCGGCCGACGGCTTCGTACGGGGCGCGCTGCTGCCGGCGCTGCGCAGCGGCGAGTGGCTGGGCCACCTGTGGTTCCTGGTGGACCTGGCCGTGTACTGCCTGGCGCTGGCGGCGTTGCGACCCTGGCTGCGCGGTGCCCGGGGCGCACGGCTGCACGCCGCGCTGGCGCGGCCGCACGCGCTGCCGGCGCTGCTGTGCATCGCCATCCTGGTACCGCTGGCCACCGCGGTCGCCGCGCACGTGGCGCCGGCGCTCGCCGGACAGGTCGCCGGCCTGGTCAATCCGGAGGAACTGCTGGACTACGCGCCCTTTTTCGCCATCGGCTGCCTGTTGCAGCTGGACCCGGCCCTGCTGCGCCGGTTCTCGCAGGCCGGGCCGGGCATCTGGTCCGGCGCCGCCCTGGCCTGCGCGGTGCTGGCACTGCCGGCGACGGGCGCCGCGGCCGGCGCGCTCGCCATTGTCGCCCGGGCGCTGCTGGCCTGGTGCCTGGTGCGGATGGTGTTCGCCGGCTTCCTGCGCTGGACCGACATGCCCAGCCGCACGTTCCGCTACCTGTCCGATGCGAGCTATTCGATCTACCTGTTCCACCACCTGTACGTGGTGGTCGTGGCCGCGATGCTGCTGGCGCGGCCATGGCCGGCGCTGGGCAAGTTCGGGGTGGTGCTGGCCGTGGCCACCGTGCTGCCGCTGGCGATGCACCACTTCCTGGTGCGTTCGTATCCACGCATGCGCTGGCTGTTCAATGGCCGGCCGCTGCCGCCCGCCGGCGGCGGCCGCTGAGGGCGCCGCAAGGACCCGGCGCTCTGCTATCGTCGCTGCGCCCCGCAACCACCCGTCCCCGCCCATGAGCGACCTGCAGGACCTCGTGGCGCTGATCCGCGCCGATACGCCGCTGATCGTGGTCGAAACCCCCGACGAGATGCGGGTGGTGGAGCTGTTCCGGCAGTCGCTCACCCGGGTCTGGCGGGCGATGTACCGCTGGTCGATCACCGAAGGCCTGCGCCGTATCGACCTGGACGGCGAGGACGCCGCACAGCTGCCCGCCGATGCCGGCAGCACGCTGTCTGCGATCCGTGGCGCCGGCCAGCGCGGGGTCTACCTGCTGCTCGATTTCCATCCCTACCTGGGCTATGCCGGCACCCAGCGCCAGCTGCGCGAGATCCTGCAGCGCCGCGACTGCCTGGCCCACACCGTCGTCCTGGTCGGGAACCGGATCGAGCTGCCGGGCGAGCTGGACGCCAAGGCCGTGCGCATGCGCCTGCGCCTGCCCGACGCCAATGCCCTGCTGCGCCTGGTGCGCGAGGAGATCGCTGCCTGGCAGCGCGAACACGAAGGGCGCCGCGTCGAGGCCGACGAGACGGTGGTGCGCCGGATCGTGCGCAACCTGCAGGGCCTGGATGCGATGGACGCGCGGCGCATCGCCCGTCACCTGATCCACGACGACGGCGCGCTCGGCCCCGGCGACCTGCCCGAGCTGATGCGCCTGAAGTTCGAGCTGCTCAACAAGAGCGGCCACCTGCACTACGAGTACGACACCGCGCGCTTCGCCGATGTCGCCGGCGCGCGCAGGCTCAAGCGCTGGGTCGAGCAGCGCCGCCGCGTCTTCGTCGATGGCGACGCCCCGCCGGGGCTGGATCCGCCCAGGGGCATCCTGCTGCTGGGCGTGCAGGGCTGCGGCAAGTCGCTGCTGGCCAAGGCCGTGGCCGGCGGCTTCGGAGTGCCCCTGGTCCGGCTTGATTTCGGCACGCTGTACGCCAAATACCACGGCGAAACCGAGTCCAACCTGCGCACCGTGCTGGCCCAGGCCGAACAGCTGGCGCCCTGCGTGCTGTGGATCGACGAGATCGAGAAGGGCCTGGCCGCCGGCAGCGGCGAGGGCGATGGCGGCGTGTCGCGGCGCGTACTGGGCTACCTGCTGACCTGGATGGCCGAGCGCAAGTCCAACGTGTTCCTGGTCGCGACCGCCAACCAGGTGCACGAGCTGCCGCCGGAGCTGCTGCGCAAGGGCCGCTTCGACGAGATCTTCTTCGTCGACCTGCCCGATGCCGACACCCGGGCACACGTGTTCGAACTGCATCTGCGCCGGCGCGAGCTGCCTGCCGGCGACTTCGACCTGCGCGCACTGGCGCAGGCGTCCGAGGGTTTTTCCGGCGCCGAGATCGAACAGGCCATTGTCGCCGCGCTGTACGCCGCCCATGCCGACGGCCGTGCGGTCGACAACCCCCTGCTGCTGGAGGAACTGCGCCAGACCCGGCCGCTGTCGGTGCTGATGCGCGAGCAGGTGCAGGCCCTGCGCCAGTGGGCGGTCGAACGCACCGTGCCCGCGGACTAGGCGCCCGCGCGGCCGGCCACCGCCCGGCCCGGACACGAGGCCGGCATCGCGCCGGCAGGTCCACGCCACCAGCCAACCGGCTGGCGCGCAGCGCTCAGCGACGCGGTGGCGTCCAGTCCGCCGGCGGCTCCGGTGCCACGCCGCCTTCAGCAAGCACGCGATCGACCAGCTGCTGCTCGCTGGTTACCGACGCGTCGGCCAGCAGGCGCGCGAACTGCCCGGCGCCATCGCGCGGCTGCTGCCGCGCCAGCCGGCCCCACTGCAGCATGCGCCAGTCCATGCGCCGCGCCCGCGCATCGACCTCGTCGCGTTCGGCCGCACTGGACGCCAGCGCGCGCAGCATCGCCAGCCCTGCGGCCTGGTCGGCGATGCTGGTGGAGCGGTCGGCCAGCAGCAGGGCCACATGCCGGCAGTCGCCGCGGCGCGCCGGCAGGGCACGCAGCATGCGCTGGTCGCAGGCCTCGACCAGGGGCGCGTAGCCCGGCATTGCGGTCGCCGCCCACAGGCTCATCGCGGTGACCGCCGCGGCCTCCTCCAGATCCAGTGGCTGGCCGCCGGTCATCGCAGCCTGCTCGGCCGCTTGCGGCGGATGTCGCCGCCATGCCGAGGCGATCCAGCGCACGCCCGGATACAGACCCGCATCGGCGCGGGAGGCGCCGCCTGCCTGGGCCAGCAGCGCATCGATGGTCAGCCCCGCGTGCAGCAAGGGGATCAGGTTGTCCGGCTCTGCCGCCTGCCAGCGCCGGGCGGCTTCGCGCGCGATCGCATCCCCTTCGTCCGCGGCCGAGGCGACGAGCAGCTGGTTGGCGAGGACGTCCGTGCCGGCGGCGGCGGCAGCGGCGCGCCGCCAGGCCTCGACCTGCGGGGACCGGCCCGCGTCTTCCTCGGCGGCGGCGACCAGCAGCGCCGCCAGGGCGAGTTCGCGCGCGCCGCCCTCCTGTGCCAGCGTCGTGGCCAGGCGCTGGCCGTAGGCGAGGTGGGCGGCCGCCTGGGCCGGCGCCGGCGCCTCGACGGTGGACCGCTCCTGCGCATGCACCAGGGGCAGGAGCAGCAGTGCAGCGGCGAGCAGCGGGTGTAGGCGCATGGCGGGCGTTCGGCGGAAGTCCAACGCCAAGCATACCGGCGCACCGTCGCCGGCCCGTCAGTATCCCGCCGCCTGTCCGTCCTTGCGCGATTCGCTGGCACCGACATAGCCGCCCTGCGGGTTGACCATGATCGCCTGGTAGCCGCCGTAGGGACCATCGGCGAAGCGCACGCTGTGGCCCTTGCGCATCAGCGCGCGCACGGTTTCGTAGGGAAAGCCGGACTCCAGGTCCAGCTCGCCGCCATCGGTCATGGCCGTGGCCTGCCCGGCCGGCTCGGTGGAGCCGTCGTGCTGGATGCGCGGCGCATCGCCCGCTTCCTGCAGGTTCATGCCGAAGTCGATCATGTTGAGCAGGATCTGCACGTGGCCCTGCGGCTGCATCGCCCCGCCCATCAGGCCGAAGCTCAGCCAGGGCTTGCCGCCCTTCGTCACGAAGGCCGGGATGATGGTGTGGAACGGGCGCTTGCCCGGCGCGAAGCTGTTGGGATGGCCTGCCTTGAGCACGAACTGCTCGCCGCGATCCTGCAGGATGAAGCCCAGCCCCGGCGGCGCCATGCCACTGCCCATGCCGCGGTAGTTGGACTGGATCAGGGAGACCATCATGCCGTCGGCATCGGCGGTGGTGAGGTAGATCGTGTCGCCTTCGTTGAGCTGCGGGATCACGCCCGGCTCGGCGGCCTGCATCGCGCGGTCCATCGAGATCATCCGGCCGCGCTCGCGCGCATAGCCCTTGGAGATGAGGCGTTCGACCGGCGTGCGGTAGAAGTCCGGATCGGCATAGCTGGCGGCGCGGTCGGCGAAGGCCAGCTTCTTGGCCTCGGTGAACAGGTGCACGTGCTCGGGGCTGCCGAAGCCGTAGGCCTTGAGGTCGTAGGGCTCGAGCAGGTTGAGGATCTGCAGCGCGGCGATACCCTGCCCGCTGGGCGGCAGTTCCCACACGTCGTAACCGCGGTAGCTGGTCGAGACCGGCTCGATCCACTCGCCGCGGTGCGCGGCCAGGTCATCAAAGGACAGGAAGCCGTCGTTGGCCTGGAAGTAGGCGTCGATGGTGCGTGCGATGTCGCCCTTGTAGAACGCGTCGCGACCGCCGTCGGCGATGCGCTGCAGGGTGTTGGCGAGGTGGGGGTTCTTCCAGGTCTCGCCGGTGCGCGGGGCGCGGCCATCGATCGTGAACTGTTCGCTGAAGCCCGGCCATTTCGACAGCCGCGGCACCGATCGGTCCCAGTAATACGCGATCACCTCGTGCACCGGATGGCCATCGCGCGCGTAGGCGATCGCCGGCGCGAGGTTCTCGGCCATGGTCCGCTTGCCGAAGCGTTCGTGCAGGGCGAACCAGCCGTCGACCGTGCCCGGCACCGTCACCGGCAGCGGGCCGTGCGCGGGTATTTCCTTCAAGCCGCGACGTTGGAACTCGGCCAGGGTCAGCGACTTCGGCGAGCGCCCCGAGCCGTTGTAGCCATGCAGCCGCTGCGCCTTCGGATCCCAGACGATGGCGAACAGGTCGCCGCCGATGCCGTTGCCGGTGGGCTCCATCAGGCCGAGTGCGGCATTGGCGGCAATGGCCGCGTCGACGGCGCTGCCGCCGGCCTTCATCACGTCCAGCGCGACCTGGGTGGCCAGCGGATGCGAGGTGGCGGCCATGGCATGCGGCGCGTACACCTCGCTGCGCGTGGCGAAGGCCTGGCCGGTGATGCGGTCGGCGGCAGAGGCGCCGGCCGCCAGCGCCACGGCCGCGGCCGTGGCGAGTGCGATGATCGTTGCGGTCCGGCGCACGGGCACCCCGTCATGTCGAAGAGGCCTGCACCTTAGCGCGAAGCCGATGCCGCGCGCCTACGGCCAGGCGGGCGGATCCGCGCGCCAGGCCGCCAGCACCTGCGACAGCGTCGCGCGGTCGGCCGGGCTCCAGTCGGGCAGCAGCCCCTCGAGCGCGGCCGGATCGGACCAGCGCTCGGGATACGTGCGCACCGCGGCGGCGTACCAGGCCACGGCATCGTCCTTGCGGTCGAGCTTCCACAGCGCCAGGGCCAGGGTCGGCGGTGCCCAGGACGGGCGCACCACGCGGTTGCCCGAGGCCTGCAGCCACAGCGACAAGGCCGCTTCGACGTCGCCGGCGCGGTACAGGTCCCAGGCCTGGTTCCACAGCAGGGCGCGATGGCGCGGCCCGCCCTCGGAGGCACCGGCCAGCGCCTTGGCATACAGGGCCATGCCGGTGTCGATCCGGCCCGCCGCCATCGACAGGTGGGCCAGCTGCGCCGTGGCCTGCTCGGCATGGCGGCCGCCGCGCTCCATCTGGCGTACGAGCTTGTCCACCGTGGCCTCGTCGGTCCCCTCGATCGCGACGATCGGCCGCGCGCCGGCGTCCTCGTCGAAATAGAACTCCGCCGGCCTGGGCACCGACGGGCCCCCGGACTGCGCCGCCGCCGGCAGGGCCACCGCGCCCACCAGGATGGCCAGGCCCAGCAGGCACGCGCGCCCGAACGGGCTTGATATCGATTGCATTGCAGACTCCCCCTGTCGATCGAAAAAGCTTCCCTGCCCCATTCTATGTGCGTCGGGCCGTGAATGCGGCATCGCAGCAAAACCGCGCGGGCCGACGCGCCGGTGCGCCATTGTCGCGACCGCCGTTCAGATAGCCCGCCCTAGGACACGCCCTAGCTGGCAGCCCGCCCGGGCGCGGCTAGGGTGTCCGTACCAGCTGGTACGGAGGCTGCCGTGGTCAACGCGATTTCCCCGTTCGTCGATCCGGGCGCTTGCAGGCAGGCCGTGCCGGCGTGGCCGCCGTCGACGGCACAGGGGCCGGCGCCGGTCGCGACCGGCTCCTATCGCCTCGACGCCAGCTATCACCCGCAGTTGCGGAGTCCCGAGGCCTTCTCCGCCGGCGCGCAGTCGGGCGCGCCGTATGCCATCCCGCCCGGCCAGACCCTGGCCTCGGTCGCCGGCGGCACCCGCGGCCAGCCCTTCGACGTCACGCTGTCGCAGCTCGCCACCGCGGTCTATGGCACCCGCGGCGATCCGCCGGCGGGCTGGAGCGAGGTGTCCGACCAGGCCTTGCGCGAGCGCGGCGTGGACGAGCCGCAGTCGTGGCGACTGGAGGTGCTCGGCGCCAACGACAGCGTCGACGGCAATGCCCAGGAGTTCCGCGCCGCCATCTATACCGACGGCAGCGGCAACTTCGTGCTCGCCTACCGCGGCACCGCCGAGGGCGCCGCCGACTGGGACAACAACTTCCGCCAGGGCCTGGGCTACGAGACCCGCGACGGCGACAAGTTCAGCGTGACCGCGGCCAATACCGCCCGCGAGTTCGCCGAGGTATTCGGCAACGGCAACGGCGGCGCCTCCAGCAACCTGGCCATCACCGGCCATTCGCAGGGTGGCGGCCTGGCAGCGGTCGGCGCGCTGGCCAGCGGGGCGCCCGCCGTCACCTTCGATGCCTCGGGCATCCATCCCAACACGCTCGACCGGCTCGGCATCGCGCCGCAGGACGCGCGCGGGCTGGCCGAAGGGGGCCTGATCCGCGCCTACTCCCTGCGCGACGATGCGCTCACCAAGGCCCAGGACAGCTGGCTCACAGGCCTGGTCGCGCCCGATGCACTGGGCACGCAGATCGTGGTCGATCCCGCCAGCGCCGACGAGCGCCACATGTTCACCCGCTATGGGCCGATCGAAGGCTTCTCGCCCGCGCAGAGCGCGTGGATGAACGCCGGCGTCGAGTTCGCGCGCAACACTCCCTTCATGCCGCTCACGCCCGCGACCGGGCTGGTGACGGGCGCCGCCAGCCTCGGCGGCGACCTGGCCTACAGCGCGATCAGCCACAGTCCCAACGCGCTGACCGCGGGCATGGTCGAGCACCAGCCCTGGCAGGCGGGATACGAGAACCCGACCAACCCGGGGCGCGAACTGCAGAACCTGCTGCCCGATGCGGTCAAGGACGACTACGCGCGCAACGTGCACGACTTCGCCCGCGACGTCGACGCGGTGGTGTCCGGCGAGTTCGCCAGCGGCCGCCATGTGCAGGGTGCGGCGCGCCTGGCCGGGGACTTGGCCGAAGGCGCGTGGAACTCGGCCGGCGACACCATCGACGGTTACGCCGACGCCCTGGCCGCCAGGATCGAGGCGGGCATCGCGGGGCGGGCGGGAAGCGTGCTCGCGGGCGCCGTCGACCGGGGCGGCGACGCCATCGAGTTCGTGGCCGACGCCGGCGGGCAGGTGGTCGAGTCCCTCGCCAACGGCGCCGGCTGGGTCGCCCAGGGTGCCGGCGATGCCGCGCGCGGGGCGGTGAACCTGGTGGGCGGCCTGTTTGGGCGCTAGCGCCGGCGGGCCCGGCCGCCGGCGGGGCCTTGCGTCGGCGCTATGATCCTGCCTCCAATGCCGCGCATGCGCCACCCCGCCGCGATCGCCTCCGCCTTCCTCCTATGCCTTGCCGCAGGGTGCGCCCGGCCGTCCATGAGCAACGACGCCTTTTCCAGTCCCGAACTGACCCCGCTGGCCGATGCGGTCGCGCGCGGCGATGCGGCCGAGATCCGCCGCCAGCTCGAAACCGTGGACGCCGACGCGCCTGGCAGCGACGGCAGCACCCTGCTGATGTCGGCGATCCGGGAGGGCCGCGTCGACAGCGTGCGCGCCCTGCTCGAAGGCGGCGCCGATCCCAACCGCGCCGGTCCCGATGGCGCGACGCCGGTGCACGCCGCGGCCTTTTCCGGCCAGCCCGAACTGCTCAGGCTGCTGCTGGCGCATGGCGGCGATCCCGATGCGCGCAATGCCCGCACCGGGGCCACGCCCCTGGTGCAGGCGCTGCTCTCGCCGCAGGCCGGGCTGTACGCGGTGCTGCTCGAAGCCGGCGCCGATCCGTCGCTGGCCAGTCGCAGCGGCGACACGCCGCTGCACGTCGCCGCCCGCACCAACAACGGCGCCGCGATCCTGGCGCTGCTCGAACACGGCGCCCCACCGCTGGCGGAGAACTCGCACGGCGCCAGCTTCCAGCGCTACTACTTCGGGTACAACCGCGCGATCCTCAACGACCGTGCCCTGGCCGAGCGCAAGGCGGTCGCCGACTGGCTCGAGGCCAACGGCGTCCCGCTGGAGGCGGCAGTGGACGCGGCGGACCGGCAGTAGCGCGCGCCGGCGATGCATGCGGCACGGCGCATGCGGTCCTGCCGCACGCCGGGAGGCCCGAGGCGGCGGGTCGATGCCGCTTGCGCGGCATCGCGCCCCGCCCGGCCCGGCCGGCAGCCGGCCATTCGCGCGGACGACGCGCCTCAGGCCGCCGCCGCGTGCGAGCGTTCGAACTGCTCTTCTTCCGTCGAGCCGGTGAGCGCGGTGACGCTGGAGGCCCCGCCCTGGATCACCGTAGTCACGTCGTCGAAGTAGCCCGCGCCGACTTCCTGCTGATGCGAGACGAAGGTGTAGCCCTTCTCGCGCGCGGCGAACTCCGGCTCCTGCACCTGCTCCACGTAGTGGCGCATGCCTTCGCCGCGCGCGTAGTCGTGCGCGAACTTGAAGGTGTTGAACCAGTTGATGTGGATGCCGGCCAGGGTAATGAACTGGTACTTGTAGCCCAGCGCCGCCAGCTCGTCCTGGAACCGGGCGATAGTGGCGTCGTCCAGGTTCTTCTTCCAGTTGAAGCTCGGCGAGCAGTTGTAGCTCAGCAGCTTGCCCGGATGCTTCGCATGCACCGCCTGCGCGAACTCGCGCGCGAAGCCCAGGTCCGGAGTGCCGGTCTCGCACCACACCAGGTCGGCATACGGCGCGTAGGCCACGCCGCGGCTGATCGCCTGCTCCAGGCCGTTGTTCACCTGGTAGAAGCCTTCGGCGGTGCGCTTGCCGGTGACGAAGGGCCGGTCGTTGGCGTCGAAGTCGGAGGTCAGCAGGTTGGCGGCCTCGGCATCGGTACGCGCCAGCACCACGGTCGGCACGCCCAGCACATCGGCCGCCAGGCGCGCAGCCACCAGTTTCTGGATCGCCTCCTGGGTCGGCACCAGCACCTTGCCACCCATGTGGCCGCACTTCTTCACCGCGGCCAGCTGGTCCTCGAAGTGCACGGCGGCCGCGCCGGCGGCGATCATGTTCTTCATCAGCTCGTAGGCGTTGAGCACGCCGCCGAAGCCGGCCTCGGCGTCGGCCACGATCGGCAGGAAGAAGTCGATCGCCTCGTCCTCCTTCATCCTGCCGTCGCAGATGGCCTTCCACTGGATCTCGTCGGCGCGCTGGAAGGTATTGTTGATCCTGCGCACCATCGTCGGCACCGAGTCGTAGGCATACAGCGACTGGTCCGGGTACATCGTCTCGGAAGTATTGCCGTCGGCGGCCACCTGCCAGCCCGACAGGTACACCGCCTCCAGCCCGGCCTTGGCCTGCTGCATGGCCTGGCCGGCGGAAATCGCGCCGAAGGCGTTCACATAGCCTTTCTTCGCGCCACCGTTGACCAGTTGCCACAGCTTCCGGGCGCCGCGGGTGGCGAGCGTGTATTCGGGTTGCAGGCTGCCGCGCAGGCGGACCACGTCGGCGGCGGTGTACGGGCGGCGGATGCCGTTCCAGCGCGGGTCGTGGTTCCACTGCTGCTGCAGGGCGTCGATCTGTTGCTGGCGGGTGCTGCTGGTCATGCGGGTCTCCTCGAAGCTCGGGCGCGCGATGGGGCTGCGCCGGGAATGGGCTGCGCGATGGGCGCGGTCACAGCCGCTCGTAGGCCGGCAGGGTCAGGAACTCCTCGAGCGTCGGCCGATGGGTCAACGCCTCGAGCAGGGCGATGGCCTCCTGCACGCGCTCGGCACCGGGGATGGCCTGGCCGGCAAGGCGCGATGGCAGGTTGAGCAGCGCGCGGTCGAACAGCGCCTCGTCGATCACGGTGCCGTCGTGCAGGTGCAGCGGCGTGCCGCCGCCATCGGCCGCGTGCAGCCACTGCCACAGCTGCGCACGCGCGATCTCCGCGGTGGCGGCGTCCTCCATCAGCCAGTGGATCGGCACGCAGCCGTTTCCGTCGAGCCAGGCGGCGAGGTAGCGCACGCAGACCTCGACGTTGTTGTCGAAGCCGATCCGGGTGATCGTGCCCAGCGGCGGCGTGAGCAGGTCGCAGGCGCTGACGATCACTTCCTCGCGCGCCAGGTGGTGCTGGTGCGGCGTGGGCATGCGCTCGTCGAACACTGCGCGCGCCAGCGGTATCAGTGCCGGGTGCGCCACCCAGGTGCCGTCGTGCCCGGCGGTGACCTCGCGCAGCTTGTCGGCGCGCACGCGGGCCAGGGCGGTGGCGTTGGCGTCCTCGTCGTTGCCGATCGGGATCTGCGCGGCCATGCCGCCCATCGCATGCGCGCCGCGGCGGTGGCAGGTCTGGATCAGCAGTTCGGAGTAGGCGCGCAGGAACGGCTGGATCATGGTCACCTGGCCGCGCTCGGGCAGCACGCGCGAGCGATGGGCGCGCAGGGTCTTGATGTAGGAAAAGATGTAATCCCAGCGCCCGCAGTTGAGCCCGACCACGCGTTCGCGCAGGGCGTGCAGGATCTCGTCCATCTCGAAGGCCGCCGGCAGGGTCTCGATCAGCACCGTCACCTTGATCTGGCCCCGGGGCAGGTCCAGTTCGCGCTCGATCCAGGCGAGCACCTCGTTCCACAGCGCCGCCTCCTCCATCGACTGCAGCTTGGGCAGGTAGAAGTAGGGGCCGCGGTCCCTGGCGGCCAGCGCGCGGGCGTTGTGCCAGGCAAACAGTCCCAGGTCGAACAGCGAGGCCGACATCCGCCGGCCCTCGACCAGCGCGTGCTTCTCGTCCAGGTGCCAGCCGCGCGGGCGCACGATCAGCACGGCCCGCTCCGCCTCCGGCTTCAGCGCGTAGCGCTTGCCCTTGCCTTCGAAGCAGAGCGTGCCGGCGACCGCCTCGCGCAGGGCGCGCTGGCCCGCCAGCAGGTTGCGCCAGGTCGGCGCCGTCGAATCCTCGAAATCGGCCATGTAGCAGTTGGCGCCGGAATTGAGCGCGTTGATGACCATCTTCGGATCGACCGGGCCGGTGATCTCGACCCGGCGATCGAGCAGGGCGTCCGGGATCGGCGCGACCTTCCAGTCGGCCTCGCGCAGCGCCTGCGTGTCCTGGCGGAAGCCGGGCAGCGCGCCCGCGTCGAATCCGGCCTGGCGGCGACGGCGCGCATCCAGGCACGCCTGGCGGTCGGGCTCGAAACGCCGATGCAGCCCGGCGAGGAAGCGCTGCGCTTGCGCGTCGAGCAGGTCGGCGACGCTGTCAGGGGCTGGCAGTTGGACGCCGGGGTCGGAGGGGGAGGGGGAGGGCTTGAGGATGGCGGACATGGGGGGCTCCGGTGCCTATGGCAGGTGCGGACCACCCTCCCCTTGCGACAGTTATTTGACAACTGAGTTTTTTCAATGTAATGCATAAGCTCGACAAATAGCGACGTCGAATCAATGTCTTCCAGCCGTAATTCGACGCCACGCTTCGCCTACAAGGCAGACCGCCTGAAGCCGCTGCGGGCCTTTTGCCAGACCACGCGCCTGGGTTCGGTGTCGCGGGCCGCCGAGGCCCTGTACGTCAGCCAGCCGGCCATCACCCTGCAATTGCAGGCCCTGGAGCGGGAGCTGGGACAGAAGCTGTTCGAGCGCAGCGGCCGGCGCCTGGTGCCCACGCGGGCGGGCGAGGCGCTGTACGAGCTGGCCAGGCCGCTGGTGGACGGCATCGACACCCTGCCCGCCGCCTTCCGCGATGCGCTCAAGGGCCTGGACGCGGGCGCCCTCAACATCGCCGCCAACAGTTCCACGATCCTCTACCTGCTGCCGCGGATCGTGGAGCGCTTCCGCCAGCACCACCCCGATGTGCGACTGAGCCTGCACAACACGGTCAGCGCCGACGGTACCGACCTGCTGCGCAGCGATGCGGTCGATCTGGTGGT
>Ga0233377_1000221_pt1 | contig 30967 bp, 32 predicted proteins | sample ElkDunMinimDraft_6_FD_191540 | JGI IMG/M metagenome (GOLD analysis project Ga0233377, IMG submission 191540) | Fecal eukaryotic communites from dung pellets of Tule Elk in California, USA - Elk Dung E36 | ecosystem: Host-associated > Mammals > Digestive system > Large intestine > Fecal | place...
TCGAACCGTTGGCCTTCGCCAGCGTCATCGTGATCGCCGCCGTCAGCGTCGTCTTGCCGTGGTCAACGTGACCGATCGTGCCGATGTTGCAATGCGGCTTGCTGCGTTCGAACTTTTCCTTGGCCATGGCCAAATCTCCTTGACCGCCAGCGGGCGGATTGTTCGTAAAATATTGGAGCGGGTAGACGGAATCGAACCGACATATTCAGCTTGGAAGGCTGCTGTACTACCATTGTACTATACCCGCGCGGAGACCGCCTCGGCGGTTCAGCCTCGGCAGCCGACCCGATATGGGGTCCCGTTCGTCGTTTGTAAGGCGCGTGGTGGGGGAAGAAGGACTCGAACCTTCGAAGCTTTCGCAGGGGATTTACAGTCCCCCCCCTTTGCCACTCGGGACATTCCCCCAGCGCGCCTTGCAAACCGTCGGACCGCCGCCTCTTAAGCCTTTCGGCCACAGATGCAACAAAAGCTCTACGTGTCTTGCGTCACCTGCTTTAGGAGGGGCGCCAGACCCGCAGAAGCCCTCAGGGCTCCAAATCGGAGGGCGTCTTATAGTGTCGAGAAATCCAGAACGCAACGACCGGAAATCGGGTAAAAAACCGACCGGCTCAGGCAAGCCTCAAAGCCGTGGTGACGGGCCCCACAGCGCGCCCCGCCAGGGCGGCAAGGGCCCGGCGGCGGGCGGCCCTGACCGGGGAGGATGGAACCCCAATCCGCCCACGCGCAGCTTTTCCGATTCGGCCCCGCGCCCGTCGCGCGCCAAGGCTGATGCCGATAATTTCGTCTGGGGCCGACACCCGGTGCTGGCCGCGCTGGCCAATCCGGCCCGCACGGGCATGGGCCGTCTGCTGGCGACGCCCGACCGCGCCGCCGAACTGGAACGCGACAAGCTGACCCACGGTCACAAGATCGAGCAGATCGAGCCGCAGGCGCTGGACCGCATGCTGCCGCCCGGCGCGGTGCATCAGGGCCTGGCCTTCAAGGTGCAGCCGCTGGAAGGCGTCGCACTGGAGGATATGGCGGGCGAAGGCGGGATCATCGTCATGCTGGATCAACTGACCGATCCCCAGAATGTCGGCGCCATCTTCCGCTCGGCCCTGGCCTTCGGCGCGAAGGGCATCGTGGTTCAGGACCGCCACTCCCCCGCCCTGGCCGGCGCCCTGGCCAAGGCGTCCGCCGGCGCCACCGAACGCCTGCCCTGCGCCCGCGTGACCAACCTCAGCCGCGCGCTGGAGACGCTCGCCGACATGGGCTGGCGCGCCGTCGGCCTTGACGGCTCGGCCGAACAGACGCTGGAGCAGGCGCTGGACGAACGCCCCACGGTCCTGGTCATGGGCTCCGAAGGCGACGGGATCCGCCGCCTGGTGGCCGAACACTGCGACGTTCTGGCCAAGATCCCCATGCCCGGCGGCTTTGAGAGCCTGAACGTCTCCAACGCGGCGGCTGTCGCCCTGTATGAGGCATCGAAGAAGCAGACGGGCTGACGCTGTCTGCTTTCCTCCCCACTTTGTGGGGAGGGGGACCACGAAGTGGTGGAGGGGCAGCGTCCGAGCGTTCCGCCGCCAGCCCCTCCGTCTCGTGCGCTGTCGCGCCCGATCCACCTCCCCGCCGTGCGGGGAGGAAATTTGTCCCCCGCCTTGGCGCATGGCCGGTCCGGGATTAAAGACCGACGATGCTCGACATATTCTCGTCTCCCGAACTCGCCTCGCAGCTGACGGCTCTGGGCCAGGTGCTGATGATCGATCTGGTGCTGGCGGGCGACAACGCCGTGGCCGTGGGCCTGGCCGCCGCCGCCCTGCCCGCTGAACAGCGCAAGAAGGCCATTCTGGTCGGCCTGGGCGTCGCGGTGATCCTGCGCATCGGCTTCGCCCTGATCACGGTCCAGCTGCTGGCCATCATCGGCCTGCTGCTGGCGGGCGGGGTCCTCTTGCTATGGGTGTGCTGGAAGATGTGGCGCGAGCTGCGCGAAGCCGCCACCCATGATCAGGCCGAGGCCGAAGCCGAACTTCAGCTGGCCATGCAGATCGAGCACGGCACGGGGCCCTCGCCCGAGGAACTGGGCATCAAGCGCAAGAGCTTCGGCGCCGCCCTGCTGCAGATCCTGATCGCCGACGTCACCATGTCGCTGGACAATGTGCTGGCCGTCGCCGGCGCAGCGCATGAGCATCCCTGGATCATGGTCTTCGGTCTGGTGCTGTCGATCGGCCTGATGGGCGTAGCCGCGACCTTCATCGCCAAGCTGCTGACCAAGCACCGCTGGATCGGCTACATCGGCCTGATCATCGTGCTGTATGTCGCTGTGCACATGATCTGGGACGGCGCCCGCTCGGTCATCGTCCGCACGGGCAACATGGACGCCTTCAACAACTCGGCCCCCGCCTTCCTCGACATCAGCCCGGAAGAGGCGGCCAAGCACATGCGCGGAGTGAAGGCTCCGGACGAGTCAGATGCACTCGTCATTCCGCCGGTTCCGGCGCCAGCCACGCCCTGAAACAGCAAAGGCCCGGAGCGATCCGGGCCTTTTCTTTATGGGCTGCACGTGGTCAGCGTGTGAGGAAGTAGGCGGTCCCCAGGTGACCGTTGGCGCCGCAATATGGAGCGGAGCCCCGGCCTCCCGCAGGCGGCAGTTCTTCGACCTTCAGATATCCACTCTCCAGGGACAGGCGAATGCGCCACCCTTCGCCGGCAGAGACGGTCGCCACGTTCCCGTTCACCTGAGTCGTCCCCGACACATTGCACAGCCAGCGGGCGTTGACCGGATGGGCCGCGTCGATGTTGATGGCGACCTGCCCCTTGGCCGTGGGGCGGATTTCAATCACCCCGGCCGCATTGCGCCAGACGCCGTTCAGCCCTCCGGCCCGACGTGTCTGAAGCGAGTCCAGAAAGTCGATCCGGCCCGTCATCCGCGCCGCCAGATCAGGAAAGTCCCGGAACCCGCCCCGGGCGCTGTTTTCCTGCCACTCCTCGCGCGCGCCGATGAACCAGCGCTGATCGCGGGTCAGGGCCTCGCGGGCAGGCGCAGGCAGGGCGCGACGCACGGCGACATAGCGGTCGGCCATCCGGCGATCCAGCCGTCCCAGCGCAGGATCAGCGCAGATGGCGTGCTCTGACAGGGTCGAAGCGCGGGCGCAGTTGAATGACGGCGCGCTGCTCTGCGGAACCACGAACAACGTCAGGGCGCCCGCGAGCGTGGACAGCAGCATGATCGAACTCCGGTGGTCGAGACTGGGTCGCCATAGTCACCCGCGAACTGCAGGCCTTCAAGCCATCTTCAAGCTTCGGCGCCGCCGAAGCGTTCGGACCATTCGGCCACCTGGGCGTCCTCGATCTTGGCGAACAGAACGCCCGCCGCCGCCACGGCCTGACCGCGCGGCAGGACGTCGAGCAGCGCCTCATCCGCGCCGGGCCAGCTCAGGTCGGTCGAACCGACCGAGGCGGCGATGTTCGGAGCGGTGAATGGCATGACCGGCGCGGCCAGACGCGCGAACAGGGCCACCAGGTTCAGGCCGGTGCGGACGCCGACAGCGGCGCGGTCCACGTCAGTCTTGAATGCTGTCCACGGCGCCGCCTCCTGCAGATACTCATTGCCCAGAACCCAGACGGCGCGGAGGGCGACGGCCGCCTTGCGGAACTCCATGGCCTCGAACTGGGCCGTAGCCTCGGCGATCCCCGCGCGGATGTCGGCTTCGAGTTTCGTCTCAAGCGGTCCCGGCTCGCCCGCGTCCGGCACGACGCCGTCGAACTTGGATTCCGCGAACTTGACGATGCGGTTGACGAAATTGCCCAGCACGTCGGCCAGGTCCTTGTTCGTCGTCGACTGGAACTGCTCCCAGGTGAAGGCCGCGTCGGAGTGTTCGGGGCCGTAAGCCGTCAGGTGCCAGCGCCAGTAGTCGGCGGGCAGCAGCTCAAGCGCCTGATCCATGAAGACGCCGCGTTTCTGCGAGGTCGAGAACTTGCCGCCGTACCAATTCAGCCAGTTGAAGGCCTTCAGCGTGTCGACCATCTTCCACGGCTCGCCCGAGCCGATGATCGTCGCCGGGAAGCTGACGGTGTGGAAGGCGACATTGTCCTTGCCCATGAACTGGACGTAGCGCACATCGTCCGCACCTTCGTCAGTCCGCCACCAGTCGCGCCAGGTCCGGCCCTGGGCGTCGGCCCATTCCTCGGTGGCGCCGATGTATTCGATGGGAGCGTCGAACCAGACGTAGAAGACCTTGCCCTCCATGCCCGGGCGCGGCCCGCCGTTCGGCCCCACCACCGGCACGCCCCATTTCAGGTCGCGCGTGATGCCGCGATCGATCAGACCCTCGTCCAGATGCTTGTAGGCGATGGAACGGGCCAGGGTCTGCCAGTCGGTCTTGGTGCCGATCCAGTCGCGGATCGGCTGCTCCAGCTTTGTCTGCAGCAGATAGAGGTGGCGGGTGTCGCGCACCTCCAGATTCCTGGAGCCGGACACCGACGAATAGGGATCGATCAGATCTGTCGGGTCCAGCAGACGCCCGCAGTTGTCGCACTGGTCCCCGCGCGCGCCGACATAGCCGCAGTGCGGGCACGTCCCCTCGACATAGCGGTCGGGCAGGAAGCGGGCGTCGTCCACCGAATAGATCATCCGGTCGACGCGTTCCTCGATCAGACCCTGTTCCTCCAGCACCTTGGCGAAATGCTGGGTCAGGCGCTGGTTTGGCGCGTTCGACGAACGGCCGAACCAGTCATAGCTCAGGCCGAAACGTTCGCCGGCGTTCTTCTGAATCTCGTGCTGCGCGTTGCAATAGGTGCGCACATCCTGACCGGCGGCGGCGGCGGCCAGTTCGGCCGGCGTGCCGTGTTCGTCGGTGGCGCAGATGTAGAGCACCTCATGCCCCTGCGCCCGCTTGAACCGCGCCCAGACATCGGCGGGCAGCATCGACCCGGCCAGATTCCCAAGGTGCTTGATGCCGTTGATGTAGGGCAGCGCCGAGGTGATGAGGATGCGGGACATGGTTTTCCGGGATGTAGCGAGTAGCGAGTGGCGAGTTAGTGGCGACCGTTAGAGGCTACGGCAAGCCCCCGACAAAAATCAGGCCCAACGCCGAGCCTTCTTCTCTCGTCACTCACCACTCGCCACGCGTCACTACTCAGCTTCAAGCCGATGCGGCACGCGCCGCGCCACCCTCAGGAACCGCCCCGCCAGAAGCGCGCCTGACACCAGGCTGGCGATGATGACCGCCCAGACCAGACCGTCCACGCCCATGCGGTGCGCCAGGAACCAGCCCAGCGGCATCATGATCGCGCCATAGGACAGGAAATGCATGATGGTCGGCCACCAGACATCGCCTGCCGCCCGGTTGGCCTGGGCCGCGACCACCTGGATGCCATCGGCGACAAAGAACAATGTGGCCAGCACCAGCGCCGGTCCGGCGATGGCGATCAAAGCCGGATCGCTGGTGTAGGCGCCGACCAGCAGTCCCGCCGTCGGCCAGATGACCAGCGCGACGATCAGGGCCAGCACCGTCACCACGCCCAGCCCCGCAAGGCCCGCGCGCATGACGCCGGGCCGGTCGCCTTCGCCGTAAGCGCGTCCGACCAGAACCGCCGTCGCCGACGACAGCCCCATGGGCAGCATGAAGACGATGGCCGACATGTTGATCACAATGGCCCAGCTGGCCGTCTCGTTCGTGCCTAGCAACCCGGCGATCAGGGTCATGGCGGCGAAGGCCCCGACCTCGATGAAATTGGACGCACCCGCGCCCAGGCCGACCTTGATCTGTTCACGCTCGACGACGGGGTCGCGCGCAGGCTTGGTCCACAGGTTCCATTTTTTCGCCTCAGGCAGGCGCAGGATGTAGATGATCAGGAAGGCCGCCAACGCGGTCCGCGCGCCAAATGTCGCCCAGGCCGAGGCCACGGCCCCGTCCACGCCCAGCCCCAGCAGGTCGGGCACCAGCAGCAGGTTCAGCCCGACGTTGACGCCGTTGGCCACCCACATGGCCCACATGCCCGGCTTGGGCCGCGACAGCCCTTCCAGGAAGAACTGCGCCGCCACCGAGATCAGATAGGCCGGCATCGACAGGGCGAACACCACGAGAGGTCCCGAAGCCCCCTCGCCCAGCCCCTCGCCGAAGTTGACGCTCTGCATCACCCACGGACCGAGCACGGCCAGCGCCAGCATGGCGGCCACCCCGATCTGGAGCGCATAGACCATGCCCCGGCGCAACACGGCGCCGATCTCTTCGTGACGCCCTTCGCCGCGCAGGCGGGCGGTCAGGATCTGCACCCCCATCATCAGACCCACCGCCGTGGTCAGGACCACCGACGACGGCGCCCAGGCCAGGGAGTGGAAGGCCAGCTCGCGCGACGCATAATGGCCCACCACGATGGCGTCGGTCAGACCCATGGTCATGATGCCGATCCGCGCCAGAATGACGGGCCACGCCAGCGTCATCAGGTCTTTTACTGCGGTGCGGGATTGGGGGCTGATCAGGGTCATCGGACGCGGCAAAGGCCATGCGCCCCTACCCGCGTCAACCGCGTTTTCGTCCGCCTGCCATAAGGACGGCTGATTGACCTGAAGGCCGGAGCGTGGCGAGGTCGTCCGGCAGCCCCTGCGCCGCCCTTCGGAGACACTCATGCTCGAACTGCCGCTCGCTCTTCTGGGCCTGTTGATGGCGCCTCAGTCAGCCCCTCCAGCGGCGCCCGCATGCCCCTCGGCCAATGAGTTTCCCATCTATCTGGAAACCGCCGTCGCCCCTGCCCGGCCCGGCGGCGAGATCGCCCTGTCGGCGCGCACCGGACAGTGGGGGGCCGAGTCCCTGCCCCTGTCCTGTCTGGATCACTGGACCCTCTCCGATCCGGCGGTGCGTCTGTCCGATGACGGCGCGCATCTGGTCATCGACGCCGCAGCCCAGCCGGGCCAGGAAGTGCAGGTCTCGGCCCGTTTCGGTCTGCGCACCGCTCGCACCCGCCTGCGTATCGCCCCTGCACACGGAGCCCTCCTGACCGGCCTGTGGCGCCAGGTCTCGGTCGCCTGCGCTTCGCCTGACCGTCCGCCCGAGCCAGTACGCGAGCTGCGCATCAATGACGACGACAGCTATTCCGTGACCTTTCTCCCCTTCGAGTCCCGCAACGACTATTGGGGCAGGGTCGCTTATGATCTCGCCGACGGCCGCATCTCCTTCACCATCGAGCGCGGCAACACCGTGCCCGAGGGCGTCCGCCTGATCGGCGCCGCCACGGTGGAGGAGACGCGGCTGACCTTCGACGCCATGCATTTCGGCCAGCCCACGGGCCCCGCCGTCGGCGGCGAATGCCGCTATGTCTTCGAACGCTACGGCGTCTGAGCCGGCCAAAAGCCGACCGGGGCTTTTCCCCGGCCTGCTTCCCCCCTACACCCGTGACATGCCGAAGCTCACGTCCTCGATCGATCCGAACAGCGCCGCCTACAAGGCGCTGCACGCTCACAACACGGCGCTGAACGCCGAACTGCGCGACAAGGTGGCCAAGGCCGCTCTGGGCGGGTCGCAAGCCTCTCGCGACCGCCATGTCTCGCGCGGCAAACTGCTGCCGCGTGACCGGGTCGAGCGTCTTCTCGACCCCGGTTCGCCTTTCCTGGAGATCGGCCAGCTGGCCGCCAACGGCATGTATGGCACGCCTGCCGACCCCGAGGGCGCGCCCGGCGCGGGCATGATCTGCGGCATCGGCCGGGTCTCGGGCCGCGAGGTCATGATTGTCGCCAACGACCCGACGGTGAAGGGCGGCGCCTACTTCCCCCTGACGGTGAAAAAGCATCTGCGAGCGCAGGAGATCGCCGAGCAGAACAACCTGCCCTGCGTCTATCTGGTCGATTCCGGCGGCGCCAACCTGCCGCACCAGGCGGAAGTCTTCCCCGACCGCGACCACTTCGGGCGCATCTTCTTCAACCAGGCGCGGATGAGCGCCCGCAACATCCCCCAGATCGCCTGCGTCATGGGGTCCTGCACCGCCGGCGGCGCCTATGTGCCCGCCATGTCCGACGAGACCGTGATCGTCCGCAACCAGGGCACCATCTTCCTGGCCGGTCCGCCCCTGGTGAAGGCCGCCACCGGCGAGGTCATCTCCGCCGAGGAGCTGGGCGGGGCTGAAACCCACGGCCGCAAGTCCGGCGTGGTCGACTATGTCGCCGAGAACGATGAGCATGCGCTGGAGATGGTTCGCGACATCGTCAGCCATCTGAACAGCGTCAAACAAATCCCGCTGGACGTGCGCGAGCCGCGCGCCCCCGCCTATGACGCCGAGGAGTTGTATGGCCTGATCCCCGACGACGTCCGCGCGCCTTACGATGTGCGCGAAGTCATCGCCCGCACCGTCGACGGCTCCGAATTCGAGGAGTTCAAGGCGCTGTACGGCACCACCCTGGTCTGCGGATTCGCCCGCATCTGGGGCTATCCGGTCGCCATCCTGGCCAACAACGGCGTGCTGTTCTCCGAGGCGGCCCTGAAGGGCGCGCATTTCATCGAACTGGCCTGCAAGCGCAAGATTCCGCTGGTCTTCCTGCAGAACATCTCCGGCTTCATGGTCGGCGGCAAATATGAGGCAGAGGGCATCGCCAAACACGGGGCCAAACTGGTCACCGCCGTCGCCTCGGCCGAGGTGCCCAAGTTCACCGTCCTGATCGGCGGCAGCTTCGGCGCAGGCAACTACGGCATGTGCGGCCGCGCCTATTCGCCCCGCTTCCTCTTCACCTGGCCCAACGCCCGCATCAGCGTCATGGGCGGCGAGCAGGCCGCCTCCGTCCTCGCCACCGTCCACCGCGACGCCGACAGCTGGACAGACGATCAGGCCGAAGCCTTCAAGGCCCCGATCCGCCAGAAATACGAAGACGAGGGCAACCCCTATTACGCCACCGCCCGCCTCTGGGACGACGGCGTCATCGACCCGGCGCAGACCCGCGACGTGCTGGGCCTGGCCATAAGCGCCTCGCTGAACGCCCCGATCCCCGACACGACGTTCGGCGTGTTCAGGATGTGATCTTCCTTCTCCCGCTTGCGGGAGAAGTGTCCCGTCCTCGAGCGCAGCGAGAGCAGGGACGATGAGGGAATTTTTCTATAGGGCTGGACACACCCCCCATCGTCGCTGGATCGCTGCGCGATCGACGCGACACTTCCCCCACAAGCGGGGGAAGGATTAGAACCGCCGTGCGTTACGTCTTCGAAGGAGCCATCCATGACCGACCCCAACACCCCCACCGAAGCCGACCTCAACGCGCTGGACATCACCGACGCCGAGGCCGCCGAGATCAACGCCATCGCCCATCCCCTGCTGGCCGACGCCGCGCCGGATGCGAATGACGACCTGGTCCAGATCGACGCCACCGCCGACGGCGTGGTCTTCGTCACCATCAACCGCCCGGCCAAGAAAAACGCCTTCGACGCCGCCACCATCGCCGCCCTCTATGAGGCGTTCGAGACGCTGCAAGGCGCGGACCGTGTGCGCATCGTCTTCATCCGCGGCGCGGGAGGCACCTTCAGCGCCGGGGCCGACCTCAGCTGGATGGCCAGCGCCGCCGACTGGTCCGAGAGCGACAACCGCGACGACGCGATGGGTCTGGCGAAAATGCTCAAGGCCCTGCACGACGTGCCGGCGCTGACGGTGGCCCTGGTCGAGGGCGCGGCCATGGGCGGCGGGGCCGGCATCGTCGCCGCCTGCGACATGGCTGTGGCGGTCGAGGGCGCCCGCTTCGCCTTCTCCGAGGTCAAGCTGGGCCTGATCCCTGCGACCATCGCCCCCTATGTGATCGAGGCCGTCGGCGCACGCCGCGCCCGCCAGCTGTTCCTGACCGCCAACACCTTCGACGCCGACTACGCGGCGCACGCGGGCCTGATCGACATGGTCCTGCCCGAGGGCTCGGTCGACGAGTTCATCTCCATGCTCAGCGACAGCCTCAGCGCCAACGCCCCCGGCGCCATGGGCGACGCCAAACGCCTGGTCCACGACGTGGCCGGCAAGGCCATCGACCACGGCCTGATGGAAGACACCGCCCGCCGCATCGCCCGCGCCCGCGTCTCCGACGAAGGCCAGGAAGGCGTCCGCGCCTTCCTCGACAAGCGCCCGGCCAGCTGGACGCAATAGGCGTTCTCGCATCGATGGTGGCGTGGGTTGAATCCGCCCGCTAGAACGGATTCATGTTCAAATCCGTCCTTGTCGCCAACCGTGGCGAGATCGCCTGCCGCGTCTTCCGCACCGCCCGCCGCATGGGCCTGCGGACCATCGCCGTCTATTCCGAGGCCGACGCCCGCGCCCTGCATGTGCGCGAGGCCGATGAAGCGGTGCTGATCGGCCCGGCGGCGGCGCGCGAGTCCTACCTGGACGCCGACAAGGTTCTGGCCGCCGCGAAACTGACCGGCGCCGAGGCCATCCACCCCGGCTACGGCTTCCTGAGCGAGAACGCCGACTTCGCCGAGGCCGTCATGGCCGCCGGTCTGGTCTGGATCGGCCCGCCGCCCGCCGCCATCCGCGCCATGGGCCTGAAGGACGCGGCGAAAAAGCTGATGATCGAGGCGGGCGTGCCCGTCACCCCCGGCTATCAGGGCGAAAACCAAGACGCCGCCTTCCTTAAGGCCGAGGCCGGGCGCATCGGCTATCCGGTGCTGATCAAGGCCGTCGCCGGCGGCGGCGGCAAGGGCATGCGCAAGGTCGACCGCGCCGAAGACTTCGCCGACGCCCTGGCTTCGGCGCAACGCGAGGGCCAGTCCTCCTTCGGCGATCCGCGCGTGCTGATCGAGAGCTACATCACCCGCCCGCGCCATATCGAGGTGCAGGTCTTCGGCGACAGCCATGGAACCGTCGTCCATCTGCATGAGCGCGACTGCTCCCTGCAACGCCGCCACCAGAAGGTGATCGAGGAAGCGCCCGCCCCCGGCATGGATCCCGCTACACGCGAAGCCGTCACCGCCGCCGCCGTCCGCGCCGCCCAGGCCGTGAACTATCAGGGCGCCGGCACCATCGAATTCATCGCCGACGCCTCGGACGGTCTCAAGGCCGACCGCATCTGGTTCATGGAGATGAACACCCGTCTTCAGGTCGAACACCCGGTCACCGAAGCCATCACCGGCGTGGATCTGGTGGAATGGCAGCTGCGCGTGGCGGCGGGCCAGCCCATTCCGCTGAAACAGGCCGACATACCGATGAACGGCTGGGCCATGGAGGCGCGGCTGTATGCCGAAGACCCCGCCAACGGCTTCCTGCCCTCGATCGGCAAGCTGGAGCATTTCCGGCTGCCGGACGACATCCGCGTCGACACCGGCGTCTATGAAGGCGGCGAGGTCAGCCAATTCTACGACCCGATGATCGCCAAGCTGATCGTGCATGAAGACAGCCGCGAGGCCGCCGCCGCCGCGCTTGCCGTCGCCGCCTCCGAAGTCGAGGTCTGGCCGGTCAAGACCAACGCCGCCTTCGTCATGAAATGCCTGGAGCACCCGCGCTTCGTCTCCGGCGACGTGGACACCGGCTTCATCGCGGCGGAAGAAGCCGATCTGGCCGCCGACCCTCTGTCGGAAATGGGGGTGGAAGACGCCGCCTATCGCCTGCGCCACTTCGCTTCAGATGATCTCGCGGAAACCAGTCTGTCGCCCTGGGACACGCTCTCAGGCGCCATAGGCTTCCGCGCCAATGCCGCGCCGCAAGCGACCCAATCCGTCATCATCGATGGCAAGCTGCAAACGGCGCGGCTGCTTGATGAGGATGACCATCCGATGACGCGCCTCATCGGCCTGTCGTCAAACGAAGTGGTCGCCTTCGAGAACGGCCTGGCCTTCGAGGTCCGCGCCTTCCCCCGCCCCGGCGCCGCAGGCGGTTCCGCCTCCGACGGAGCCCTGCGCGCTCCCATGCCCGGCAAGATCGTCGCCACGCCCGCCAAGCCCGGCGACGCCGTGGTCAAGGGCCAGCCGGTCGTGGTGCTGGAGGCCATGAAGATGGAGCACGCCCTAACCGCCCCGTTCGACGGCGTCGTGGCCGAGATCAACGCCGCCGTCGGCGATCAGGTCGGGGCGGATGCGGTGCTGGCCAAGATCGAGCCGAATGAGTAACGACACCGCTCAACCCGCGCTCCACATGATCAAGCTCTGCGTCGGCGTGGCCAAGGTCGAGACGCTGGAACGCCGCGCGGCCAAGGGTGAATGGCTGACCGTCCAGACCCGCATGACGCCCAAGCGCGCGGCGGAGCTGGAGGATGGCGGCTCCCTGTACTGGGTCATGAAGGGCTCGGTCGTCTGCCGCATGCGGATCGAGGACATCACCACCAGGGGCGAAGGCAAGGCGTCACAATGCCTGATCCGCCTGTCTCCGGAAGTGATCCGCACCGCCCCCCAGGCGCGCCGCCCCTTCCAGGGCTGGCGGTATCTGGAACCCAAGGACGCCCCGCCGGACCTGTCCTCGATGGACGCCGGCGATCTGCCTGATGATCTGGCCAAGAAGCTGCGGGAGATGGGGGCGTGGTGAAGAACAAGCCGCAGCGTGCTGCCTCCTTCTCCGACTCCGGCTAAGCTGCCTCCATGGCCCCGATCCGATCAGACCGTCTGGAAGACGCCCTCGGCCGCATATTCGAGAGCGGCAAGAGCACCTCCGCCAGTTGGTTCGCCCTGACCGGCGGCGAGGTTCTGTTGTCTGAAGGCGATCCCGCCGACACGCTTTATCTGGTGCGAAACGGGCGTCTGGGCGTGTTCCGCCGCGACGCCGACCCTAGCCGCGCCCCCCAGTTCGTCGGCGTCATCCGGCCCGGCGAACCAGCAGGCGAAATGGCCATGCTGGCGGGCACAGCGCACACCGCTGACGTCGTCGCCCTGCGAGATTCCGAAGTTCTGGCCCTGCCCCGCGACGCCTTCTTCGAGGCCGCCCGCAGGGAGCCCGACCTGATGGTCGAGCTGTCGCGCCTGATGATCCAGCGCGCCCGCGACCGACGCTCGGGCGGCGGCGAGCCCAGCGTCTTCGGTTTCATCTCGGCCCGTCCCCGCCCGATCCGCGCCTTTGTCGAACAGGTCTGCGCCGCCATTCAGGCCGATGGCTTCACCTGCAAGATCATCGACGAAACCGCGCTGACCTCCGCCGCCGAATGGTTCAGCCGGGTTGAGGACGCCCACGACTACGTCCTGTATGTCGCCGAGATGGAGCAACCCGCCTGGGCGGCCCTGTGCGCCCGTCAGGTGGATCGCGTCTTCGTGGTCGGCAACGCCCAGTTGCCCCCGCCCAACCGGCCCATGCCGCACGCGGGGATTCTGGACGCCCATCACCGCACCGACCTGATCCTGATGCGCGATCCACACAGGACGCGTCCGCTCAATACAGGTCCGTGGCTGGATGCCCTGCAGCCTGGCCGCTGGTTCCAGACGGTCGAGGACGATGTCGCCGACGCCGCCCGCATCGGGCGCACCCTGACGGGCTGCGCGGTCGGTGTGGTCTTCTCGGGCGGCGGAGCCAGGGCTTACGCCCACATCGGCGCCCTGCGGGCGTTGCGCGAGGCGCGGGTGCCCATCGATTTCGTCGGCGGAGCCTCCATGGGCGCGGTCATCGCCGCCGGCCCCGCCATGGGCTGGTCGCTGGAAGAGCTGGAAGCGCGGATCAAGACGGCCTTCGTCGCCTCCAACCCCCTGTCCGACATCACCTTCCCCATGCTGGCCATGACCCGTGCAGGCAAGGTCGAACGCTTGATGCAGGACGCCTATGGCGACATGGATCTGGCCGATCTTCACCTGCCCTTTTTCGCCGTCTCGACCAATCTGACCAGCGGCAAGATCGAGGTGCATCGGCGTGGTCTGATGCGCCGGGCCCTGCGCGCCTCCATCGCCATTCCGGGTCTCTTGCCGCCCCTGGTCATGAACGGCCAGGTTCTGGTGGACGGCGCGGTGCTGAACAACCTGCCCACCGCGGTCATGCGCCAGATGAGCGGCGGTCCGATCATCGGCGTGGACATGTCCAGCGCCCGGGGCGTCGATCCTGAAGTGATCGAGCATCCACCTTCGCTATGGCGCTTCATCGCCACCGGCGCCTGGAGACGCGGCCCGCCCATCGTCTCCATCCTGATGCGGTCGGCGACCCTGACCACGGATGCGGAGCTGGAGGTGTCGCGAGCCTCGACCGACATCCTGGTCCAGCCCCGCGCCCACAATACCGAGATCCGCGACTGGAAATCCTATGAGCCGACCGTCGCCGTCGGCTATGAGGCGACGCGCGAGGCTCTGGCCGCCATCGACGGGCCGGTCACAGGCCTGCGCAAACGCCGCGAGGCCGCCTCTATGCCCGGCGCCGCGCCACCAGAAACAGACGCGGAAACGGCAGCAGCGTCACCCCGTCCGGCCGCGTCGGGAAGGCCTGCGAAAGCCGCGCGCCGAGGGCGGAAAGATAAGCAGCCCTCATAGGCGGATCATCGTCCAGCGGGGTCAGGTGCGGACGCAGGGCCGTGCCCTTCATCCACTCCAGCACAGGGTCGACGCCGCGCAGAACATGCAGATAGGTGGTGGACCAGATGTCAACGTCGCCGCAACGCTCGGCCAGCACGTCGTAATAAGCCTCAGGCGACAACAGAGCCGCAATCGTCTCCCGATCCCTCAGACGGCCGGCCCAGGGCCCGTCCGCCGCCACCGCGCGCATGGTCCGGTGGTGCAGCGTCTCCCAGGCCAGAGGCATCTGCACCGCGATCACGCCGCCGGGCGCCAGGGCCTCGGTCAATCGCCCCAGCAGCGCCCTATGGTCCGGCAACCATTGCAGGGCGGCGTTAGCCAGGATCAGATCGGCAGGCGCATCGGGTGTCCATGAGGCCAGGTCGCCCAGCCGCCAGTCGACATTCGCCGCCTGCTGTTTCGCCTGTTCGATCATGGCCTCGCTGCTGTCCAGACCATGCACAGCGGCTTGCGGGTGACGGCGCTTCAGCTGGGCGGCGTGTCGCCCTGCCCCGCAGCCCAGGTCCCAGATCTCGCGTGGATCCAGCCCTGCCGGCAGACGCTGCATCAGATCCTGCGCGGGACGATCACGCTCGGCTTCAAAACGTTTGTATTGTTCGGGATCCCAGACGGGGGAAGAGTCGCTCAAGGCCACACTCCGTTCTCGGGAATGGTACCGCCTCTCAGGCTTGAACTGAGGACCTCCGGTTCCACAAACCGGCGCTCTAACCAACTGAGCTAAGGCGGCGCATCAATGCGAGAAGGGTGTCTAGCGGGACCGCATCCGCCGATCAAGAAGATATCCAACCGGAAACGGTTCGTCGGACGAAAAGCGTGCGTGCGGGCCTCGCACCAACGAAAAACGCCCCGGAGCGAACTCCGGGGCGTCAGGTCTTCGATGCGTTTCGGTTAGTCGGCCCGATAACGCGTCGTGAAGCGGACCTTGCCACCGACGGCGACGCCGTCAACTGAACCCGCCGTCAGACGAGCGCGACGAGCACCTGCGATAGCCGCCTGGCCAAACCCGGCGCCAGCCGGTGTTTCGCTGACGACAGCGCAGTCCCGAACCGTGCCGTCAGGATTGACGACGCATTCGACCACCACGGTGCCGCTCTCGATGCCGCGCGCCATGGCGCGTTCCGGGAACTCAACCGTGGGCTGACGCGACCAACGCGGCGACGTCAGGACCGGAGGCCTGGCCGGAGCAGGCTCAGGAGCAGGCTCAGGCGGCGTGCGGGTGATGACCGCAGGACCAGCGACTTCGATCCGGTCCTCCTTCTTCGTCGTCTCCACGTTCACCGTCACCGGAGGCGGCGGGGCGTTGGGGACCGCGACCGGCGGACGAATCTGCAGCTTCGGCGGCGGAGGGGTGTCCGGCGGAGGCGGCGGAGGCGGCGGCGGAGGCGGCGGAGGCGGCAGAGGCTCGATGAGCTCAACCTTCACCGCGTCATCGGTGTAATCCACGATCTTCATCTGGAACTTCGCCCTCTGAATGGCGAAGATCATGATGGTGAACAGTATGCAGACGACGGCCAGGGCGATCACCCAAACAAGGGGTGAGACCCCCATGATGCCCTTGGCGCGCGGGGCGTCATACCGACTGCGATGATAGTCAACGGGTGTGTCTGTCATGTTCTCCCGTCCCTAGTTCGCTTTGTCTTCGCCGACGAGCGCGACGCTGTAGAAGCCCGCGTCCTGCAAGGCGTTCATAGCCTGCATGAAGTCGCCGTAGCGGGTCTGTTCGTCGGCGCGGATGAAGATCCGTTCCTTGGTGGGATCCCGGCGGCCGACCTGTTCGACCAGGTCCGCCCCCAGCATGGCATAGGAGGTTTCACCATCCCCGATGAACACCCGACCATCGTCCTGGATCGAGATGTACATCGGCTTGGGCGGGCTTTGGGATTGAGCGGCCAGGGTGATCGGCAGTTTCACTTCAACTCCAGGGGTGGCGACCGCAGACGCCACCATGAAGATGATGAGAAGCACCAGCATGATATCAACAAACGGCGTGATGTTGATATCGGCGTTCGCCTCGACGTGATACTTGCCGCCGCCTGAGCCTCCGAGTTTGGCGGCCATCCGACTTAGGCTCCCTTGTCGAGTTGACGCGAGACGGCGCTCAGGACTTCAGCAGAGAAACCATCCGAACGCGTGCCATAGGCCGAGATGCGGGTGTTGAAGTAGTTGTAGAACACAACCGCCGGAATAGCGGCGAACAGGCCGATACCGGTGGCCAGAAGCGCTTCGGCGATGCCGGGAGCAACAGCAGCCAGGTTGGTCGTGTTCGACTGAACGATGCCGATGAAGGAGTTCATGATGCCGTAAACGGTGCCGAACAGACCCACGAACGGGCTGGTCGAACCGGTCGAAGCCAGGAACTGCTGACCACCCGAGAGACGTGCAGCGAGACCCGACTGAACAGCCGAGACGGCGGCCGCCGCGCGATACATGGTCGAGTCCTTGTCCTTGCCGGTGACATCCAGGCCAGCCTGGCGTGACAGTTCGACTTCGTCAGTGACGGACCCGGCCATGTCGGCCAGCGGGTTGCCTTCCCACTCTTCCGACGATGCGACGCGGCGCATATCGGCGATGGTGCGAGCGGTGCGGAACTCTTCCAGGAAGCCGTCGGTCTTGCGGTTCAGCTTGGAGAACTCGATCAGTTTGATGATCAGGATCGTCCAGGAGAGGATCGAGGCCAGCAACAGGCCGACCATGACGATCTGCACGACCAGGGTCGCTTCCAGGAACATGGAGACCGGCGTGATGTCGGCGTGGCTGGACGCAGCAGCTTCTTCGCCGCCAGCGGCGGAGTCGGCAGCGGGCGTTTCAGCGGCCGGAGCAGCGGGTGTCGCGGCGGGAGCCGAAGCGGCGGCCGGCGCGGGTGTGGTCGTGTCCTGCGCGAGGACCGGCGAGCTCGCCATAAGGACGGCTGCGCCGGCCATGGCCAGGAGAATGTTGGTCTTCTTGATATCGAGCATAGTTCGCCAGTTCCTGCTGTTTGGTCTGACTCAATGAAACCCAGGAGCAGACGTCCGAGAACGCCCCACTCCCAATGAAATTCTTTTTTCACGCCACCGTATGAACTGTGATCATAGGCGCCGTGAAGCTTCTCGCCGATCCCGGTTGTCCAAAGAACAACCTACGACGCCAGAGAGTGTCGAGATTATGGCCCGTCACGCCCCTTTGCGCCACCTCCCAAAGAAAGCGGTTAAGTTCCTTTGAACAAGCCTTACCAGAGCGTCAAGGGTGTATACGACTTTTCACCAATCCCGGGCCTGCATCGGCCGAATTGCGCACAAATCGTTCCCTTTTCAGGGATTTCATCGTTCTGCGAAGAAGGTGGTTTCCACAAGGGAAGGAGGATGGTGCCTGGAGGCGGATTCGAACCACCGACACGTGGATTTTCAATCCACTGCTCTACCAACTGAGCTACCCAGGCCCTGCATCCTGCTGGTGCTTCTCCCTTGTCAGAGCAAAGGCTCTGTAAAGTTGAAACACCGCCCGACGCCGACCATTCCTGCTGGAGTGGTCCGGGGAGGGCGCTCTATAGGCGAGCCGGATTTGGCTGTCCAGCGCCCTGATCAGTCTTCGTCGCCTTCGCGTCCGTCATCGCGCACGCCGTCATCCGGTTCGGCGGGAATCGCATAGCCGCCGGTGAACCAGCGCTGCAGATCGACGTCGGCGCAACGCTTGGAGCAGAAGGGCTTGTATTCTGCGCTGGCGGGCTTCTGGCGGCAGATCGGACAGGTCGGCGGCGTGGTCATTGGGTCTCCAAAATAATGGCGCCGGGCAAGAGCGCCGCATCGGCGCGGATCGCCGCACGCGGGCCCAGCTGCTCGACCAGGGGGGCGGCCAGACTGAAATCCTCAGGCGCGCAGCAGGCGGTGATTCTGGACGTCGTCGTGTCGGACAGCAAGGCCAGCCGCAGCGCCCGCGCCACATCCTGCGCCCTCTGCCCAGGCCGACGCCGTCCCGACGGCCCGTTCAGCACCTCTTCCAGCGGCGTGCGCCGCCACGGCATGGACAACTGCAGGACGCCGAACCGGTTCAGCGGGCCGAACACCACCTCCGCGTCGCCCGCAAAGGCCTGACGCGCGACGGCCATGACCGCGTCGCCGTTATTATGTGTCCCGACCAGATCGATGGCGACCAGCCCGCCCCAGCGTCTCAGCCGGATCAACCGCGCCGCCTCGAACAAACCCAGGCGGTTGGCGCGGTCCCTGCCCTTGCCGCCGCCGGCCAGTCCCGGCGCGGGGGCCAGGTCCAGATCGACCGCGATCAAGGCCCGCGTCCTCTGCACCGCCATGTCCAGTCCCGCTTCCGGGAACCAGCGGCTGGGCGCAGCGGCCTCATCCTCCGCCTCCATGCCCGCACGAATGGCTTCGGCGCCGGTGACGGGTTCGACGCCCGGCGCCAGCCGCCGCAGCGTCTGCTCCACCGTCGGCCCGGCCGACAGCAGGCGCGGCGCCCCCTGCCCCGCTCCGACTAGACGCAAAACGGCGCCCTTCTGCTCTCGCGGCTCAGCGGTGACCTCGACCTCGACAGCCTGGCCTTGCGTGAACGCCTGCCCCACGCGGAACGGCAGGAAGGCGGCTTTCGCATCGGCTCCGGTCACGCCCAGATCGACGAACGCCCCCTTCAGGGCCGGTTGCACATCAACGATTCGCCCCACGCAGCGGGCGCCCAGCCGGTGCTCGGCCACGTCGTCGTCATTCTGGATCAGCAGATGCTCGCAGCGGCCGTCGCGGAGCAGGACGCCCCGGACGCCGCCGGGCGTGTCGTCGAGAAAGACCTCGACCGCGCTCACGGCGCCTTCAGGCCGGCCCCGGCCAGCAGGTGGACGGCCTCATAGAGCGGCAGACCCATGACGCCGTAATGGCTGCCTATGATCCGGCGCACAAAGGCGCCCGCAGGCCCCTGGATGCCGTACGCACCCGCCTTGCCGCGCCAGTCGCCCCCGGCGACATAGACGGCGATCTCGGCGTCGGACAGAACCTTGAAAGTGACGCGGGTCTCATTGACCCGATGGGTCAACTTGCCGTCGCGCACCACAGCCACGCCGGTGAAGACGCGGTGGTTGCGGCCCGACAGCAGTTTCAGAAAGCGCGTCGCCTCGGCCTCGTCGGCGGCCTTCTCGAGCAGACGCCGCCCCACGGCCACGACGGTGTCGGCGGCCAGGACCACAGCGTCTGGATGGCGCGCGGCGACGACCTGGGCCTTGGTTACGGCCAAACGCTGGGCCAGACGCGGCGGCGTCTCGTCCTTCAAGGGCGTCTCGTCGATGTCGGCGGGATCAATCTGATCGGGCGTGAAGCCGGCCAGGGCCAGCAGTTCCACGCGCCTCGGGCTGGACGAGGCCAGCACAAACTCAGGACGGCTCATGAGAGCCCGCCCTTATTTGAAGCGATAGGTGATGCGGCCCTTGGTCAGGTCATAGGGGGTCATTTCGACCAGCACCTTGTCCCCGGCCAGCACGCGGATGCGGTTCTTGCGCATCTTGCCTGCGGTGTGGGCGATGATCTCGTGATCATTTCCCTCGAGCAGCACGCGGAACGTCGCGTTCGGCAGCAGTTCGCTGACGACTCCGGGAAACTCGAGCAGTTCTTCCTTAGCCATGCGGCCTCTCGCGTCCTCAGTCAGGAATCAAAACGCGCGCCGGACGTGAGCGCGCGCCATGAGAAGGTGGGCCTAATGCCTGAAAACGGGCGGTTAGTCGAGGTCACCCCCGCCGATACAGCGCCGTGACCAGTGTGAAGAGGCGGCGAGCCGTCTCCTTGTCGATGGCGATCTTGCCGTCCAGGCGCGATTTCAGCAGTTCGGCGCCTTCGTTGTGCAGACCCCGACGGCCCATATCGACCGCCTCGATCTGGGCCGGTGACGTGCCGCGCAGGGCTTCATAATAGCTGTCGCAAATCAGGATGTAGTCGCGGATCACGCCTTTCAGCGGCGTCAGCGACAGGCCGTGGGCGCGGGCGAAGTCCGGCCCTTCGATGTCGAACACCAGCTTGGTCTCGACCAAGGACAGTTTCAGCCGATACGGCCCGCCTTCGGCGCCCGCGGGTTCAAACACATTCTGTTCGACCAGGTCGAAGATGGCGACGCGGCGTTCATGATCGATCTCGGCCGTCGCCGCCGGCAGGGTGACCGCGTCCAGGTCGATGGAAATCAGCTTGTGCGTGCTCATTCCGGGTCCGCCTCGGCCAGATGGGTCGGCTCCAGCCGCGCCGGCCAGCGTTCGGACAGGTCCGTGACCACAGCGTCCAGACACTCCACGTCGATTCTTAGATCACCGCCGCCCGCGAACATCATGATGACCCGGCCGCCCGGCGCCTCCTCCGGCATGAAGTCCATGGCCAGCAGCTCCAGCGCGCTGTCGGGCGAGCGCGGCAGGCGGCGGCTCTTGACCGCCGTCACGTCGCCGAACTGCATCGCCGTCATCACCCGCGTGCCGCCGCACTCCCAGCAGAAGCGGCTCAGGGCCAGGGTCAGGGTGCGGGTCTGTTTCTCCCAGACAATGTCCACGGGACGCAGTATGGCGTCCTGCAAGGCGACCGAAATGATCTGCAGGTCGTCGGCGTCCTCGGCCAGCAGGCGCAGCGGCTCGACCGGCGTCGTGACCGCCGTATCCGCTTCAACCGCCGTGGCCTCAGTGGTCATGCTCTTCGCCCTTGATGCGCCGGATGTCGGCCCCGCAGGCGCCGAGCTTCTCCTCCAGCCGCTCGAACCCGCGGTCCAGATGATAGACGCGTCCGACCGTGGTTTCACCCTCGGCGACCAGGCCGGCGATGACCAGGCTGACCGAGGCCCTCAAGTCCGTGGCCATCACCTGGGCCCCGTGCAGCACGGGCACGCCCGTCACCACAGCCGAACCGGCATGCACCGATATGTCAGCCCCCAGCCGCGCCAGTTCCGGCGCATGCATGAAGCGGTTCTCGAAGATATTCTCGTGGATGTGGCTCTCACCGTCCGCCGTGGTCATCAGGGCCATGAACTGGGCCTGCAGGTCGGTGGCGAAACCGGGATAGACTTCCGTGGTCAGGTCCACGGCCTTCAGCCGCTGGGCCGGGTCGCGCTTGACGATGACGCCGTCGGCGGTCGGCGTCACCTCGACGCCCGCCTCGATCATCTTGTCCGTCAGGGCATCGATCAGTTCGGGCCGTCCCTTGGTCAGACGCACTTCGCCGCCCGCCATGGCCGCAGCCACCGCATAGGAGCCCATCTCGATCCGGTCGGGAATCACCGACCAGTCGGCCCCGGTCAACGAGGTCACGCCGGTGATGGTCAGGACATCGCTGTCGATCCCCTCCACCTTCGCGCCCATGGCGGTCAGGCAGCGAGCCAGGTCGCCGATCTCGGGCTCACGCGCAGCATTCCTCAGCACCGTCGTGCCATGGGCCATGACGGCGGCCAGCAGGGCGTGCTCCGTCGCGCCGACAGAAACGATGGGAAAGAGGATCTCGGCGCCCTGCAGCCCTTTCGGGGCGCGAGCGGTGACATAGCCCTCGTCCAGCTCGATCTCCGCCCCCAGCGCCGTCAGCGCCTGCAGGTGCAGGTCCACAGGCCGCGCGCCGATGGTGCAGCCGCCCGGCAGCGACACCTTGGCCTCGCCCGTCCGGGCCAGCAGCGGCCCCAGCACGTTGAAGCTGGCCCGCATCTGCCGCACCAGATCATAGGGGGCGTAGGTCGAGGTGATGGTCTTGCCGTGGAACAGCGTCTCCTGGCCATCGACGCCGTCGCTCTCGGTCACCTCGACGCCCAGGGCGTTCAGCAGGCGGCCGAGGAATTTCGTGTCCGCAAGACGCGGCATGTTGGTCAGCCGCAGCGGCTGGTCGGTCAGGATGGACGCCGCCATCAGCTTCAGCGCCGAATTCTTGGCGCCGCTGACGGGGATGGTTCCGTTCAGGCGGGAACCGCCCTGGATGACAATGCTGTCCATTTAGTCTCTGTCTGGCCCGTTTCGAGCCTGCGGGGGCGGGTCGGCTATCTAGCGCGACATGGCCCCTTCGCGAAAGACCGCACGGCCCCGAACGTCGATGACATTCAGTTGCGCGGCTTTTCCGGGCGTAACGCGACCGCAGCCTTGCGGCGTCGCAGATTGCTGCGCAGCGCCGTGGCCAGACGCTGGGCGCGGGGCGTGGCGCTGGCAGGCCCCTTGCCTTCCATGGATCGCTCCGGCGGACGGTCCGCAGAACGCTCGACCGCCCGCTCAACTGGAGCAGATGCAGACGCGGGGGAATCAGGATCAGCCATGGGTTGATGAGACCCGCAGCAAACCTTTTTCGCAAGCAGTGGATTTGGGGCTTCCCCCCGCCGTCTGCGTTGGCTATAGGGCCGCTTCCTCAGATTTCGCCGCCGTAGCTCAGTGGTAGAGCGCATCCTTGGTAAGGCTGAGGTCGTGGGTTCGATTCCCCCCGGCGGCACCATCTGAAGACCTTGCAGATCAGCAACTTCCCCTCATGGGGGCCCAGGCTGTGATGCGGCACAATTCTCAAATCAGGTCGGCACGAACCCCACCGACAATCGCGCTATGGCGCTCTTGCCTAAACTCGCTCGACCTTCTGCTGCGCCTTGGGAACGTCCACGCCGTTGTTGCGCAAAATGGTGCGGACGATGTCGGCGGCGCCCATCATCGGCAGAGGCTCGCCGAACGTATCGCGCCACAGCAGGTCCAGCGCCGCGTCCTCTGGCGACATCCGATGGTCCACATCCTGAGTGTTCGTCATGTCAGTCCCCGCATGCAACTCCTGCATGGTCTAGGCCAGCCCCCGCCCTGGCGTTGTAAACCGTCGTATCCGGAACCGGCCTGATCCCGGCAAAGCCGGCGTCCGGACGTTCACCCACCTCTCGCAACAGGGCGCCGAGTCCCGCCCGCCCGTCCGCGCGGCTCAGGTCCAGATCCTTGAGCAGATCATTGAGTTCGCCTGCATTCGCCATGTCGCTCTCCATCCAGTCAGGAGACAGGACTGGAACAAAAAGAGAACCAAGGCCAGATGCGATCACGATGATCCACAGCTTCGTCTTCGGGAGTCAGAAGTGAAAAAGGCCCGATCCTGCGATCGGGCCCTTGCCTCATTCCGGCGCTGTCAGTTGCGGCTGGATTAGGGGGCGCCGCAAAGGCGGGCCGCCCGGACGGGCCACCCGCTGTTCAAATCTGAGGGCGTCCTCGGGCGTCTGATAGCCAGGGAAGGCGTAACCGGAATCGTTGATGTAGGATCGTCCCAGACCCATGCCGCCGCGGCCATAACCATAGCCGTCATAGCCGTACCCATAGCCCCCGTAGCCGAAGCCGTTCTCGACCTGTCGGAAGCTCAGGTTCAGGGTTCCGTTCTCGCCCAGAGGCATGGAGACGGCGGCGCCGTAACTGCGATAGCCGCCCGTGCCGACCCCGACATCGACCATGCCGTGCATGCGGCGTTCGCCAGCTTCACCGTATTCACGGCCCGCGCCGTATTCTCCATCCGCAAAGGGTTTGGCTTCCGGCGTGCGGGCGGCGATCCAGCGTTCAATCTGCTGATCGGTGGTCAAGCCATGCGGGTCCAGAGCCTGTTCCGCGGCGCCATGCACAGTTGGCGCTTCCGGCTGCGGTTGCCCGGCCTCCAGCGACACTGCGGTGCGCGGGGCGGTGGAGATGACGCCGTCCGGCTCGCCGCCAGCCAGGGACGCCGCGATCATCAGGACGGAAATCAACATGCGGTCCACTCCTCTACTGTCACCACCTTAGCTTCAAATGCGGCCAAGGTCAGGCCGAAGCGCGCGCCGTCCCGTCGCCACGGCCCAGAGGGTCGGGCAAAGCCTCACCCTCGGCGACGAACTCCAGCGCGACCGAGTTGATGCAATAGCGCAAACCGGTCGGCGGCGGCCCGTCCGGAAAAACATGGCCCTGATGACCGCCGCAGCGGGCGCACAGGGTCTCGACGCGGGTCATGCCATACGACCGGTCTGTCACCGTCGACACATGGGCGGGATCGACAGGCTGGGTGAAGCTGGGCCAGCCCGTGCCGCTCTCGAACTTGGTCGCGGCGCGGAACAGCGGCAGTCCGCATTGGCGGCAACAGAAGACCCCGGCCCGCTTCTCGCCCAACAGGGTCCCGCAGAAGGGCGCCTCCGTGCCGTGGGCCAGAAGCACCCGCCGCTCCTCGTCGCTCAGCGCCGCCTCCAGCGTTTCGCGCTCGACCGGGTTCGGCGGCGTCAGGTCAAAGCCTGACTCAGAGAGAACGGGGGCGTTTTCAGCGATATCGGTCATATGATCAAAATAGGAAGGGCCGGGCCGAGGTTCCACCCCTGCCCGGCCCTTCACTGTCAGCGTGGTTCGTCCCGATTACTGGAACAGGGTTCCGACCCAGGTCCGAACCGCCGTCTCGTCGGCCGGGTTGCCGGTGTAGGCCAGCGCGCCGGTCGGGCTGTAGGGCTGGTTGTTGCCGCGTTCACGCGCTGTCCAAGCCTTATGGCCATAGCTCAGTTGCGCATAGTTCGACGGCAGGCGCTGGACTGTGGGATCGATGAAGATGGTGTCGGTCGCCGTCTCGCTGCCTGCAATCCGCACGTTAGGCAGTTTGGACAACAGATCCAGCATGTCCAGGCAACCGCCCGAGCAACCTGCATCGACCAGAACCACCACCGGCCCCTGCACCGGGTTGGCCGCGCCGGTATCGGCAGCGACCTCCGGTCCGGCCAGGGTGAAGGTCGTCTGGCCCGCCGCGATGGCGGCGTCAAAGGCGGCGACGATCTCACGCGTCTGTTCGATCACGGCGGGCGCTTCGGCGACGAAGCCCGGATCGGCCTCCATCCGGCCCAGAGCCCCGGCGTACCAGTCGCGATTGCCCTGGGTGGCGCGATAGGTGATGGCCCCCGTTGCAGGCTGACGGCTGATCGTGAACTCGGGCGTCCAGATGCGATTGGCCAGACCATAGGCGCGACGCGTCGAATTGTTCACCGATGATCCGGAAGCCGCACGCAGGTCGATGACCAGACCCTGGGGTCCGCGCAGAGCGGCCAACTGGCCCTCAACAGCTGTGTTGAAGGCGTCCCAGCCCGCGCTGTCTGCGAACGAGTGCACGTTCAGCCAGGGGCGTCCATCGACGGTCTCAATCGACAGAGGAGTCGCCGGAGGCATGTAGACGGTGGCGCGATAGGCGGCCTCAAGACTGGCCAGATCGAGCGGTTGCGGGCGGATTTCGTATTCGCGCGCACGACGGCGGCCTTCCTGGAAGCTGCAAAGCGACGGCATGCCTGCGGCGAAGGGATTGTTCCGGTTCCACAGCAGATACGGGGCCGAAGTGACGCGGCCCGCTTCTGTGTCAAGGTTGCCTTCCCAGCGATCCAGCTTGCCGCGGGCGTACTCCTCGATCGGGACCAGGTTGCACTCTGTCACGACGGCGCCCACCGGCGGCGCGCCGCGCACGCCGGGCTTGACGTAGGTCACGACGTATTTTCCGTCGCGCCAGCCGGTGGTGAAACCGGGCCAGCTGGTGCCGAAATACGGGCCCAGGCCTTCATAGGTCGGGCGGATGGAAATGTTGGAGTCGCGGAACCCTGCACCGTAGTAGCGCAGCAGATAGGCGTGGCTGTCGCCGCTGTTGACCTGTCCGACCCGGCCCAGGGCATCCTGCAGACCTGCATCGACCCAGTTGCGGAATTGCGTGCCTTGCTCACCAGGAACGGCAGCGGCGGGGTGATTGGCGGCCAGGGCGTCATGCGCCGCCTGAAGATCCTGTTGCGCCAACGCTCGAAAATCCTGAGCGGCGGCGGGAGCGGCCGCAAGGGCCAGCGTCAGGGCCGCAGCAACGGCATGGAATGAGATACGGGACATCAGGGCAGACTCCGGACCGTTAGACGGGATGCGCAGCGTTAAAGCGTATGCGCGATGTCCTTGCCAACCCCGGAAACGAGACTGAACTGCTATTGCATACAGTTTACTCTCGTTTCGCAGCAGCCTAAGCGAAGCCCGTTCTTTATCTCCTCGCAGCAAAGCCACGTTCACCCGGAAGCCTTTGATGTTCTCGAAAATCCTGATCGCCAACCGTGGCGAAATCGCCGTCCGCATCATCAAGAGCGCCCGTAAACTGGGCATCAGGACCGTGCAGGTCTATTCTGAGGCCGACGCTGGCTCTCTGGCCGTGGAGATGGCGGATGAGGCCGTTCTGATCGGCCCAGCGCCGGCGGCCCAGTCGTATCTGATCCAGGACAAAATCATAGAAGCCGTGCGTCAAACAGGCGCGGAGGCCATCCACCCCGGTTTCGGTTTCCTGAGCGAAAACCCTGTCTTCGCGCGCCGTCTCGAGGCCGAGGGCATCACCTTCATCGGCCCGAATCCCTATGCCATCGAGGCGATGGGCGACAAGATCACGTCCAAGAAGTTCGCCGCAGAGGCAGGCGTCTCCACCGTGCCCGGCCACATGGGCCTGATCGAAAGCACCGACGAAGCCGTCAGCATCGCCAATCAGATCGGCTATCCGGTCATGATCAAGGCCTCGGCGGGCGGCGGCGGCAAGGGCATCCGCGTGGCTCACTCCGACGACGACATGGCCGAAGGCTTCGCCGCGGTGAAGGCCGAGGCCCTGACCGCCTTCGGCGACGACCGCGTCTTCCTCGAGAAGTTCATCGTCAATCCGCGCCACATCGAAATCCAGGTGCTGGGCGACAAGCACGGCAACATCGTCAGCCTGTTCGACCGCGAATGCTCGATCCAGCGTCGCAACCAAAAGGTCATCGAAGAGGCGCCGTCGCCGCTTCTGGACGACGCCACCCGCAAGGCCATGGGCGACCAGGCCGTGGCCCTGGCGCGGGCCGTAAACTACGACTCGGCGGGCACGGTGGAGTTCGTCGCCGGTCAGGACCGCAGCTTCTTCTTCCTGGAGATGAATACCCGTCTTCAGGTCGAACACCCCGTCACCGAACTGATCACCGGCGTCGATCTGGTCGAACAGATGATCCGCTCGGCGGCCGGCGAAAAGCTGGCCTTTGGTCAGGACGATCTGAAGATCAACGGCTGGGCCATCGAGAGCCGCATCTACGCCGAAGACCCCTATCGCGGCTTCCTGCCCTCCATCGGCCGTCTGGTCCGTTACGAACAGGCACAGGAAGGCGAGCAACACAGCCCGATCGGCCCCTATGTCGTGCGCAATGATTCCGGCGTCCGCGAGGGCGACGAAATCTCCATGTATTACGACCCGATGATCTCCAAGCTCTGCGCCTGGGCCCCAACGCGCGAGGGCGCGGTCGAAGGCATGGCCCGCGCGCTGGAGGACACCCATCTGTCCGGCGTCGGCCACAACGTCCCCTTCCTGGCCGCCGTCATGGATCAGCCGCGCTTCCGTTCAGGCGATCTGTCGACCTCCTACATCGTCGATGAATTCCCCGACGGCTTCCACAGCCTGCCCGCCGGTCCGCTGCAGCGCGACATTCTGGTCGCCTCGGCCGTGGCCATGCACGAGATCATCTCCGACCAGTCGGGTGATCCGTCCGACCGCACCGACTGGACCGTTCTGATCGACCGCGATCCGGTCGCCGTCAGCCTGTCCTATGACGACGACGAGGCCCTGACGCTGGAGCTGACCGATCAGGACCGCGAGCTGAAGCTGTCCGACATCGAATGGCGACCCGGCATGGCCCAGTTCCGCGCTGTTCTGGATGACGCCCCCTTCACCGCCGAGGTCCGCCGCGTCGCCGACGGCTTCGAGATCCGCAGCCGCGCGACGAAGGCCCGGGTCCGCGTGCTGACGCCCGCCATCGCCGAACTGTTCGCCCGCCTGCCTGAAAAGGTCGCCGCCGACACCTCCAAACTGGTGCTGTCGCCCATGCCCGGTCTCGTCGTCTCGATCAATGTGACGCCCGGCCAGGAGGTCAAGACCGGCGAGACCGTGGCCATCATCGAAGCCATGAAGATGCAGAACATCCTCAAGGCCGAGCGCGACGGCGTGGTGAAGGCCGTCAGCGCCGCCGCCGGCGACCCCGTCGCCGCCGACGACGTCCTGGTCGAGTTCGAATAGGTCGGCCCGAGATGATGCCGGTCCCGGACATCCTGTTCAGCTTCAAGGGCCGGCTGCGCCGCCGTGACTGGTGGCTGTGGTCCATCGTGGCGACCCTGGCTTACCTGACGTTGATCTGGGTGTGCGGCGCACTCTTCTTTGGATCGGGCGGCGCCATCCTGCTCAACACCGGCTACCGGATGAACTGGGCCTTGGCGCTCGAGGTGGCAGTCACACTGCCCCTCGTCTTCGTCAACACAGCCCTGGCCGCCAAGCGCGCCCAAGACCGCAACATGACGGCCTGGCCCTTCATCGCGATCGTGATCGTCAACGCCCTGACCAGTTTTCTGCCCCAAATCGATCAGGCGGTGACGGCCATGCAGAATGGCCAGTCATGGCAGGCAGGCTTCCTTATCCTCAACGGCCTGTCGGTCCTGGCGTCCATCTATTCCCTGATCGTGCTTGGCTTCCTCGATGGCACGCCCGGCCCCAACCGCTTCGGCAGCTCGCCCAAGGGGCTGGGTGGAGATCCCACCGACGCAACGGCTCAGGTTTTCGACTGAGGCTTTCCACCGTTCAGCTTCAGCGCCGCCCCGCACCCAACAAGTCAGTCCAGCGCCAGCTGCCCCGCCCCAGCGCCACCTTGGGCCCACCTCTAGAGTCGCTCAAACGGATCAGAACCACGCCGTCGACCCTCTGGTTCTTGCAGGCGGCGGGAGCGAAGGCGACCTCGACGGCTATGGCCTGACGCACGCCCGCCAGCCCCTCGCCTTCCTGGCCCTGGCTGCGGATCCAGTCGCCGTTCCACAGCAGGGGGGTGCGCCCCGCCGCCAGCGAACGATGCGCCTCGGCGATGGCGTTCGTGACATCGGGATCATCCCGCAGCGCGGCCTGAAGCCGGGCGACCATGTCGCAACCGCCGCCCCGTCCGTCGCCCCCGCCGCCGCCAGCCCCTGAGCCGTTGCCGCCGCCAGCGCCCTGGCCATTGGCCCGTCCCGAGCCCGCCGTGATCGCCCCCGCCAGTTCAGCGTCGCCCAGCGTCACCATCGGCGCCGGCGCAGGTTCCGGCGGCGCCCGGATAGGCTCCACCTCAGGCGGGCGTGGGAGGGGTCGAGGCCGGAGCGGCGCGGTCGGGGCTCTGGGCGGCGTCGGCCGCACCCGCGGCGTCGGTGTCTTCGGCGCCGGCGCAGGTGCGGCCTCAGCGACGGGCACCTCCGCAGCAGGCGCGGGCGCGCTCTCCTCCGGCGTCGGTTCGACAGGCGGCGGAGGCGGTGGCGGTGGCGGTGGAAGCGGCGGCGGCTCCAGCGTCACGATGATCGGCGGCGTTTCGGCCATCTGCGGCGGCGCGGACGGCGTGTTCAACATGATCACCGCCACGGCGACCACATGAGCCGCCACGCTGACCACGCCCGCCAGAGGCCAGCGCGTCCTTTTCCTGCTCTGTGGCCGGTTCGCCTTGATGAACATCGCTCCGCGTATTCGCCTATCGGCGTTGTGTGCTGATTCAGATGAACCAAGCATCATGTTTCCGCGTTTCAGATCACCGCCAAACGTCAGGATAGTGGCGAGCAATGTTATGCAAGTCGTCAACGCGGTTGCTTATGGTCAAGCTGACATTTTCCCGCCCCATAGCGGTCATGACTACGCCAACAGCCTGACAGCACCGTAACACCCGCGTGATCACTACAGAAAGCGATGCGCCGCTTGAACGGAGATACAAATTGACCAGATCCCCCCTTAAGACTGCGGCTGTCGCAGGCGTCCTGCTCGCCTTCGGCGTCGCCGCCAGCGGCTGCGCCAGCCACCGCTTCGTGCGTGACCAGGCGGCCCTCGTCGATGAACATGTGACCGCCGTCGACGGTCGCGTGACCCAGGTCGCGGGCACGGCGGGCGAAGCCCTGCAGCGCGCGACGGACGCCCACAAGCTGGCCGAAGGCAAGTTCCTGTACGAAGTCGTCCTGTCCGACGACTCTGTGAAGTTCCCCCTCAACGCCGCCACCCTGTCACCCGAAGCCGAGGCCCGTCTGGCCGAGCTGACCCAGCGTCTGCGCGCCGAGAACCGCAACGTCTACCTGGAGATCCAGGGCTACACCGACACCACCGGCGACACCGCCCGCAACGAACAGCTGGGCGCCCAGCGCGCCGAGGCCGTACGTCGCTACCTCAGCCGCAACGGCGTCGCCCTGAACCGCATGGCGACCATCTCCTATGGCGAGGAAGCCCCTGTCGCCGACAACGGCACCCGCGAAGGCCGCGCCCAGAACCGCCGCGTCGCCATCGTCGTTCTCAGCTGACCACCGGACGGTCGCTCCGGCGGAGCGACCGTCGCCTGTTCGGCTCAAGGGCCCCGCCTGATCGGCCTCAGCAGGCCTCGGCGGCTGGAATCGGGCGGGCCTCGCGCCTCACCAGCAGCAGGACCAGCGCCAGCCCCGACACCGCCATAGCCGCGCCCGCCAGCGACACGGCGGGATAGCCCAGCCCTGCGCTGATCACCGCCCCGCCCAGCGCCGCGCCGATGGCGTTGCCCAGGTTGAAGGCGCCGATGTTCATGGCCGAGGCCAGGTTCGGCGCTTCCGACGCCGCCGCCATCACCCGCATCTGCAACGGCGGCACCAG
>Ga0233377_1000222_pt1 | contig 30830 bp, 23 predicted proteins | sample ElkDunMinimDraft_6_FD_191540 | JGI IMG/M metagenome (GOLD analysis project Ga0233377, IMG submission 191540) | Fecal eukaryotic communites from dung pellets of Tule Elk in California, USA - Elk Dung E36 | ecosystem: Host-associated > Mammals > Digestive system > Large intestine > Fecal | place...
CTTGAAGCCTACCGCCAGCTTGCCCCCGAGATCATGCGCATCATGAAGCCGGGCGGTGTCTTCGCCGTCGAGATCGGCTGGGACCAGGGCCCTCAGGTCAAGGCCCTGTTCGAGGCGGCGGGCTTCGCCGACGTCATCGTCGTCAAGGACCTGTCCGACCGCGACCGCGTCGTGACCAATGGCCCGGACCCGAGAACCAACCCCATCCCCAAGATGTAGGCCCGTCACCGCAGCGGTTTCGATTTCCGCTTGGAAACCGCTGCGAGCCGCGCTAAGTCATCGTCTGTCTCCCACCCAAAACGCACGCCTTGGACCGCTTCAGGCCCATCCACGCGCGCCCGGGGAATGTGAAGGTCGGGCCGGTCGCCCGGCGGACCACGGGGCGGCGACGGATTTCCGATCACATCGTCAGCGGGGATTGGCCTCGCGCGAAACGGAACGACGAAACGGACGGCGACAGGCTGCTGACTGGCAGACCGGCCCTCCTCCACGAAAAGCACGGTAAGCTCCGATGAGAGATTTCAAGGGCATGAAGCGTCAGCGCGGACGCAACAGAAAGCCCGGCGGCGGCAGCGGCAACAACCACGCCAACGCCACCAACCCGAACCGGTCCTGGGATTCCCAGGGCCCTGAGAACATCAAGGTCCGCGGCAACGCCCAGACCGTCTATGAACGCTATATGCAGCTGGCGCGTGACGCGACGGCGGGCGGCGACCGCGTTCTGGCCGAGAACTATACCCAGCACGCCGAACACTATTTCCGCGTCCTGCGCGCCCTGCAGCCCCAACGCCCGGTTTCCGAGATCGCCCAGCGCGAACTGGCCGGCCAGGGCTTCGACATCGACTTTGAAGACGAGTCCGGCGCCCAGGCCGCCGCCATCATCGCGGCGCAACAGGCCGAGGACGCCCGCGTCGCCGCCGCCGAAGCCCGCCAGCGCGAGCAGGAAGAACGCCAGAACGACCGCCAGAATGATCGTCAGGGCGGCGACCAACCCCGCCGCGAATGGCGCGATCGGCCTGAGCGCGCAGAACGCTCTGAGCGCGCCGACCGTCCCGACGACCGCGAGCCGCGCGAACCTCGCGCCGAGGGCGAAGCCGGTTCTGGCGAGACCCGCGAGGGCGGCCGCCGCGAGACCCGCCGTGAACGCTGGGAGCGTCGTCGCGCCGAGAACGGCGGTCGTCGCTTCGACAACGAAGGCGAAGGCGGCGAAGGCTCCTCTGAGTCGTCGCAGGACGAACAGCCGGCTTCGGTCGAAACGGCGGCTCAACCCGTCGCCGCAGACGCCACCCCCGCCGTTGAAGCGCCCGAGCGCGGCGAACGGCCCGAACGCCGTCCGCGCCGCACGCGCGAGACAGCCGCCGCCGAAACCGAAGATGCGCCCACTGCCCTGCCAGGCTTCCTGACCCGTTCCTCGGCTCCGGCGGCTGCGGCGCCTGCAAACGGTGCGACCGAGGCCGCCCCCGAGTCTGAAGCCGCGCCGCGCCGTCGGGCCACGCGCCGCAAGGTCGAGCCCACCCCGACCGAGGGCTGATCACAACTTTTCCGCGTATTTTTACGCAACAGCAACCTGTTCGTGTCATCCTGCATGACGTGAACAGGAGGGCTGGATCATGGAGTGGGTGTTGGCGGTCGTTGCGGCCTGCCTGTCCTGCGCGCTGGCGGGACTTCGTCTGGCGCTGAAGGCGCGGGCCCAGAACCGTCGCCTCCTGACCCTGAACCGCTCCCTTGACCAGCGGGTCGCCGACCACGCCCGTCGCCTGCGTCAAGCGCTGGACGCCGCCAGCAGTCACACGCTGGAGCTGGCGGCCGCCAACCAGGCCAAGTCCGACTTTCTGGCCGGGATGAACCATGCGGTGCGTACGCCGCTGAACGCCGTCATCGGCTTTTCCGACCTGTTGCTGCGCAACACCGGCCGCGAACCCCTGACCCATCGTCAGACACAGGCGGTTCAGCAGGTGCGCGCCGCCGGGGGTCAGCTGCTCAGTCTCATCGACCGGGTTCTGGATTTCTCCGATCTGGATGCCGGCGTCCTCGACCTGTCGCTGGAGCGGCTGGATCCGCAAATTCTGGTGCGTCAGGCGGTCGAGGCGGTGCGCGCTGAGGCCGAGGCCGCCGAAGTGGTGCTGGAGCCTGCGCCCGTCCCCCAGGCCGGGGTCGCTGTCCTGGCCGATGCGGCGCGTCTGAAGCAGGTGTTGCACAACCTCCTGTCCAACGCCGTGCGCCACAACCGGCCCGGCGGCGGCGTGCGGGTCGAGCTGCGTCCGGCCTGCGACGCTGACCCGGCCCGCACCCTGATCGTCGTTCACGACACCGGCCCCGGCGTCGACCCGGATCAGCTGGACCGCCTGTTCCAGCCCTTCCGCCGCCTGTCGGCCTGCGGCTCCGACGCCAGTCATGCGGACGGCGGCCCGGGCGTCTCAATCGGCGTCGGCCTGGCCGTGTCGCGCCGCCTCGCCGAGGCCATGGGCGGCGCCCTGACCGCCGCCAGCGTCCCCGGTCAGGGCTCCAGCTTCACCCTTAGCCTGCCGGCCTCGACGCGCCAGGCCGAGGCGGCCCGCATCCAGGAGGGCGGCGCCCACGCCGAGACGGGCCAGCCATCTTGCGACGCCTTCGACCTGTCCACCGCCACCGTCCTCTACATCGAGGACAACGCCGCCAACCTCGCCCTGATGCGTCAGGTCATGCCCGCCCTGGGCCCCGCGCTGCATGTGGCCGAAACCGGGGCCGAAGGTCTGGCCCTGGCCCGCGACCTGATGCCCGACCTGATCCTTCTGGACCTGCATCTGCCCGACATGGACGGCTTTCAGGTCAAGGCCGCGCTGGCCTCCGATCCTCTGACGCGGGGCATTCCGGTGGTGGCCTTCACCGCCGGGGCCGGACGCGCCGACGCTCGACGCGGGCGCAAGGCGGGGTTCGCCGCCTGGCTGACCAAGCCGTTGGACATCGCCCTTCTGGCCGCGACCTTGCAGACGGTTCTGGCGACGGCGAGACGCCATTCAAGGCGCCGCACCGCTTGACGCGGGCGGAGGGGGATGGCCCTTAGGACGCTTCGCATCCGTCGGGAGCGCCATGTTTCGTTCGATCCGGTCTTCGTTTTCGCACGCCGCCCTTCTGGGCGCCGTCGTTCTCGGCCTCTCGGCCTGCGCCACCGTGGCCCCGCCGCCGCCGCCCGCGCCGCCCATGCCGGGCGAGACGCCCGAGACCGCTCTGCGCGACTGGCGCGGCGTCATCACCTCTCGCGACCGCGACCGTTATGAACGTCGCGACGCCGCCTGGACCCAGGCCCTGCGCGAAGCGAACAGCCTGCGAGGCTCGGGCGATCTGGCCTCGCTGGGCGACCTGATCGTTCCCGGCGCCGCCCTTGACGGGGTGTCGCCGCCCGTCGGCGACTATCGCTGCCGCACCGTCAAACTGGGCTCACAGGCGAGGAACGGCCTGGGCTATGTCGTCTACGGCTGGTTCGCCTGCCGCATCGAGGATACGCCCAACGGACTGAAACTGGTCAAGCGGACCGGGTCGCAACGCCCCTCGGGCCTGCTCTTCCCCGAAGACGACCGGCAAATGGTGCTGCTCGGCTCCATGGCCCTCGCCTCCGAGCCGCCCGCCAACTCCTACGGCCAGCGCCCTGAGCGGGACCTGGTCGCCGTGCTGGAGCGGATCGGCGACGCCCGCTGGCGGCTGGTCATCCCCTGGCCGGTCAATGAATCGCGACTGGACCTGATCGAGCTGGTCCCCGCCTGACCTTCCGCCGCTACGGAGACACCCATGCGCATCCTGCTCGCCCTCGCCTCGACCGCCGCGCTTCTCGCCGCCTGCGGGCCGTCGTCACCGCCCGAGAAAGGCGCCGCTTCTCCTGACGCTGCTGCGCCGTCCGCGCCCGCAACGCCTGCGCTGACGCAGACGGCTTCAGCGCCCGAATCAGCCCCGCCAGCGGGTGCGCAGGGCGGAACCGACGACTGGCGTCAGGTCGCCCTGGCCGCCGACGCCGACGGTCTGGCCCGGCTGGACGCGGCCTGGCGTCAGGCCCGCGACGAGGCCGAAGACGCAGGCTTCGCCGACCAACTCAAGGCCCTGGGCGCTCTTGTCGAACCCGGCGCCGCCCAGACCGGCCGTCTCCAGCCCGCCCCCGGCGCCTATCGCTGCCGCACCATCAAGATCGGGTCGCGCAACAAGGGCGGCCTGGCCTTCGTCGACTATCCCTATTTCCGCTGCACGGTCGAGCTGACGCCCGGCGGTGACCTGATCCTGACCAAGACCACAGGGTCGCAGCGCACGCGCGGCCTGCTCTATCCGGGCACGGACAACCGTCTGATCTTCATCGGCGCCCAGGCATGGGGTGACGACGAGACCAGCTTCCCCACCTACGGCGCCCGTCCCGAGCGCGACCAGGTCGGCGTCCTGGAACGCATCGGCCCCACCCGCTGGCGCCTGATCCTCCCCTGGCCCAAACAGGAATCCAATCTGGAAATCCTCGAACTCGTGAAGTGAGACGTCGTCACCCGCCCGGTGTGCAGGTCACTGGTTCTCGATACAGGGCGGCGCTGGGCTCCAGACGTCGCGCCTCCGCCATCTCGGCCTCAGCCTCCTCACATCGGCCCAGAGCCGCCAACGCCGTGGCGTAGGAGTGACGCACGGGCGCAATCTCCGGCGCGGCCGTAACGGCGCGTTCGCAATAGGCCACGCCTTGCCCCGCCTGCCCCGCTTCGGTCAGCGTGTAGCAGTGGTTGTTCTGGCTCATTGGATCGTTCGGCTGAAGATCCAGCGCTCTCTTGCTGGCGGCGACGGCGCCATGATGCTCGCCAAGGCTGGACAGGACTGCGGCGCGCTGGCTCAGTGAAGTCCAGTCCTCTGCCGGCAAGGCCAGATACATCGTCTTCGCACGCGCAAAGATATCCGGGTCATCCTTCAAGATCGGCAGGATCACGCTCAGGATCATCGTGCGCAAGCCGTCGTCCAGCGGCTGCCGGGCCTCAGCTGGCGTTCCCTCCGGCGGATGGCCTGAAAGGAATCCCCAGGCGATGCGCGCGTCCGCCTGAGCTTCGCCCATACGCCCGCCATAGCGACGCGCGTCTCCGCGGAAGGTGTGAAAGATCACGTCAGATGTCATGGTCTGACCCGGCAGTTCGCTCTTGTCGTAATAGAGCAGCGCCTTGGCGAGATCGCCTTCCAGATAGGCTTCCGTGCCGAGGTTGATCATGGCCAGACTGTAGGCAGGCGTGCCCTCAGCGGCGGCTTCGGCGCAGGCGCCCCAACTGACGAACGTCGCCCCGACACAGGCGGGCGGGACGGGCGCCTCATGCGCCTGCGGCGCGGCAGACAGCATGAGGGCGATAGCGAGGCTGATCATCCCTCCACCCGCGTCAGGCGCAGGTCCTGGTAGTCGTAGCTGAAGTCGATGTCGGGCGAGACGCCCTTCATCGTGGCGGTGGCGGCGTGGCCGTCGTCCATCTGGAAGGTGATGAACAGGTCCTCCTCGCGCTTGTCGGGGAAGCGGGTGCGCATCGTCTCGCCGTCATAGGCCTCCAGCGGGCCATTCAGGGCAGGGGTGCGGCTGAAGCTCAGCCACAGGACGGTGCGGCGGTTGCGGCCCCGGCCCGTGGTGCGCGGTTCGATGAGGATGTCGCCGTACCAGGGGTCGCGCCAGGTCCCGGCGTAGTCTTCCAGCGGCAGGGACGGCGGCGCGCCCGCCGCCTGTTTGGCGTCGATCTCGGCGGCGGCCGCGATGGATTTGACGTCGCCCTCGTCCCTCAGGCGCACGCTGTCGCTGATCCAGTCGAAGGCGGCCAGCGTCCTGTCCTGGCCCAGGATGATGTCGGCGATGCCGCTGCGCAGAGCCCGCAACAGCAAGCTCTCCTCCGCATTGGAGAAGTAGGAGAAGCCGGTGTTGCGTCCCGGCAGAAGCACTGTGCCTGAAATGCCGCCGGGCGACCCGCCGCCGTGGGTGATCAGCCGCTCGCCGCGGTAGTCCATGACCTGCCAGCCCATGGCGTAGGTCGAGGCCACCGACCGGCCCGGCATGTCCGGCGTCGGCCCGCCCGAGCTGGAGACGATGATGTTGGGTCGCCACATGTCATTGGAGCGCGCCTCGGAGAACAGGCGCGATCCGTCGGGCAAGGCGCCCCTGGCCAACTGGACCGCGATCCATTTGGACCAGTCGACCGGATTGGTGAGGAAGCCGCCCGCCGCCGCCGCATTGGTCCAGTTCCAGACCTCCTGAACCGAACCGGCGATGTTCACCATCTCGCCCTGATAGCGCAGGGGCGGCCCGACGCGGCCGTGCGGCAGGGCGGTTTTGGCGGGATCGGCGCCCTGCATCACCGGCAGGGTCTCGCTCATCCCCAGACGATCCAGGATGCGGGTCTGGACGAAGGCCTCCCAACTCATGCCCGAGGCCGCCGCCACCACCTCGCCCGCCGCGACGAACATAAGATTGCAGTAGTTGTAGCCGCCCCGGAACTGGCCCTTGATCGGCACATGGGGGATGGCGGCCATGATCTCGGCCCGGGTCCGGTCGCTGTTGGGCCAGAACAGCAGGTCGCCCGCGCCCAGGCCGAAGCCGATCCGGTGGCTGACCAGATCTCGCACCGTGACCATGTCGTTCAGCTCGGGCTTCGACAGGGTGAAGCCGGGCAGATAGGTCCGCACCGGTTCGTCCCACTTCACCTTGCCCTCATCGACCAGAATGGCCAGAGCGGCGCAGGTGACGGCCTTGGTGTTCGAGGCGATGGCGAACAAGGTGTGCTCATCGACCTTGCGGGCCTCGCCCTTCTTCCTGACGCCGTAACCGCGCGTCAGCACCGCCACCCCGTCCTTGACCAGGGCCACCGACAGCGCGGGCTGATCAGGGAAGGCCGCCAGCGCGCGCACGACATAGCCGTCAACCTGTTCGGCCAGAGACGCCTCGTCGTTCGCCGCCGCCTGCGCCCAGGCCCGTGCAGGCGCAAGCGCGGCGCCGGCGGCCCCGATTGAAGTGAACAGGGCGGCACGGCGGTTGAGGCGGATGGACATGAAGGGGCTCCCGAAACCAGTCCATCGAGACCTATCGCGCACGAGTCTGGAAGGCCAGTCGGTCAGTCCTTGAAGCGAGCGCTGCGGCGGCTGGAGAAGTGACGACCGATCACCCAAATTCCGCCTGTAAAATGACGGGGATGTCATGACCAAGATGTAACTGTGCGACCCGACGAACTGCGTTTACCGGACAAACAACTTCAACGGGCGCAAAGCCCGGATTATCTCGGGACGATCGACATGACCTCCATCCGGTTCCTGCTGCTGGTCGGCACGGCCCTGGCGACATCCGCAGGAACGGCGCTGGCGCAAACGCCGAGCCCGACGCCGACGCCCGCTCCCCAGGCCCGTCCCCAGCAGCCCGCGCAACCCGCGCCGCAGACGCCGCCCGCAGCAGCCCAACCCCAGGAAGGTGAAGCTTCAACGGTCGCGGACGTGGTCGTCACCGCCCGCCCGGCGGAGATCCGCACCTCGATCGACTCGATCAGCTACAGTCTGGCCAATGATCTTCAGGCCACGACCGGCAGTCTGGCCGACGCCCTGCGCAACGTCCCTTCGGTCGATGTCGATCCCGAAGGCAATGTCTCCCTGCGCGGCGACGGCAATGTCACCATCCTGGTCGATGGACGCCCCTCCGGGATTCTGACGGGCCAGAGCCGTGGACAAGCCCTGCTGCAACTGCCGGCGGATCAATACGCCCGCATCGAGGTCATGACCAATCCCTCCGCCGCCTACAGCCCGGAAGGGTCGGGCGGCGTCATCAACCTGATCACCAAGCCCACGGCGCCGCGCGCCGGCGTTCAGACCACGGGCTCGATCCGCGCCAATGTCGGCGACAACGGCCGTTGGAATGCGGGCGCCAGCGGCTCCTGGCAGAAGGACCGCCTGACCCTGTCGGGCGATGTGAGCTACCGGACCGATCCCAATCAGGTTGAGTTCACGCGCCTGCGCGAACAACTGAATCCCGTGACCGGCGCCGTCGTCTCTACCAGCCTGAACGACCAGAGCGTCGAGATGGACCAGAGCGGCGCTTTCGGACGCCTTGGCGTCGACTACCGTCTCACCGACCGGACCCAGCTGACCGGCGAGCTGCGCGGCGTGGCCTTTTCCGGCGACGGCGTCAGCCCGGGAATCTATGAGACGCGGGACGCCGCTGGCGTGCTGACGAACAGCTATCGTCGTGACGGCACAATCGATTTCGACTTCGCCAACTGGGGCGCCACCGCCCGCGTGCTCCACCGCTTCGACGACGCGGGGCACGAGTGGTCGAACGAACTGCGCTACGACAGCAACAGCAATGACAGCGCCGGCACGGCGCGCAACCAGTTCATCAGCCCGGTCGCACCCGATCTGTTCGAACGCACCGAGCAGACCACGGACCAGGTCACGCTGGGCTTCACCAGCGCCTATGTGCGCCCCATGTCCGACGGCGGCCGCCTGCGCCTGGGCTATGAGTTCAACCAGCAGCGCCCGGACCAGGAGGTCATCTTCAGCCGAGGCCCGACCGCGGGTGGACTGGCCGTCATTCCGGGACTGAGCAACCGCTTTGAAGCGCGCCAGACCGTGCACGCCCTCTACGGCACCTATGAGCGGACATTTGGCGAAAAACTGTCTGGCCAGGCGGGTTTGCGGCTGGAGCAGGCGGACATCAGGATCAACGACCTGACCGGCGGCGTCTCCGCCTCCCAGGACTATTTCCGAGCCTATCCCACGGCGCACCTGCAATATCAGCTGAACGACACCCAGACCCTGCGCGCCAGCTATTCACGGCGCATCCAGCGTCCCCAGCCGGGCCAGCTGAACCCCTTCATCGCCTATGGCGACCCGCTGAACCTGCGCTCGGGCAACCCGGATCTGCAACCGCAGGAGACGGATTCGTTCGAGGCCATGTGGCAGATGCGCCAGGGCCAGACCTTCTATCAGGTCACCGCCTATCTGCGGGACACGGACAAGGCCTTCACCGAAGTAGCGACCGACGTCGGCGGCGGCGTCCTGCTGACCCGCCCCGAGAATCTGGGTTCGCGCCGCGACGTGGGTCTGGAGGTGAACGCCAACGGCCGTCTGCATCCGACCCTGCGCTACAACGCCAGCGCCAACGTCTTCCGTCAGCAGATCGACGCCGCCGGCATCCCGGGCGGCGGCGACCGCGAGGCGACCCTGGTCAGCGGACGCGCCAGCCTCAGCTGGCAGCCGACCGACAAGGACTTCCTGCAACTGACCGGCTTCTGGCAGGGCGAAAGCCTGCTGGCCCAGGGCACGCGTGAGGCGGGCGGCATGGTCAACATCGGCTATCGCCGCAAGCTGACCGACCAGCTGTCGCTGAACGTCACCGGCCGCGACATCTTCAACACCTTCAACAACGACACCGTCTACGACACGCCGCAGTTCCGCGATCGCTTCGAGCAGGACATCAAGCTGCGGGCCTTCTACATCGGCCTGACCTACGCCTTCGGCTCCAGCCCGCGCCGCGCCCCGGAACAGTTCGACTTCTCCAGCGGCCCCTCGGGCGGCTGACGCCACGGCACGACACGCAAGGGGCCAGCCTCTTGCGTGTCTGATCGGCCAAACCCACCTGAGCTGAAACCGAACGGCGTGTTGCTTCTTGTGAAGGGCGCGCCTTCGCCATCCGCCTCAGAAGGGGATACGCCTTGAACCTCGACCTCTATTCCGACCGCGCCAAACAGGCCGTCCAGTCGGCCCAGTCCCTCGCCCTCGCCCGCCGTCACCAGCAGTTCGCGCCCGAGCATTTGCTGAAGGTGCTGCTGGAGGAACGCGACGGCCTGGCGCGCAATCTCATCACCGCCGCAGGCGGCGACGCGAAGCGCGCCGAAGCCGACGTCGAGACGGCGCTGAGCAAGCGGGCCCAGGTCTCCGGCGGCTCGGGCCAGTTGTATCTGGACGGCGACACCGCCCGCGTCTTCGCCGCCGCCGAGGCCGCCTCGAAAAAGGCCGGCGACGCCTTCGTCACCACCGAGCGCGTCCTGTCGGCCCTGGCCCGCGAAGGCGGGGTGGCCAGGACGGTTCTCGCCGCCGCCGGGGTGACGCCGGACAAGCTGGACGCCGCCATCACCGACATCCGCAAGGGCAAGACCGCCGACAGCGCCGCCGCCGAAGACGGCTATGACGCCCTGAAACGCTACGCCCGCGACCTGACCCTGGCCGCCGCCGACGGCAAGATCGACCCGGTCATCGGCCGCGACGAAGAAATCCGCCGCACCATCCAGGTCCTCGCCCGGCGCACCAAGAACAACCCCGTCCTGATCGGCGAACCCGGCGTCGGCAAGACCGCCATCGTCGAGGGTCTGGCGCTGCGCATCGTCAACGGCGACGTGCCGGAATCCCTGCGCGACAAGAAGGTGATGGCGCTCGACATGGGCTCCCTGATCGCCGGCGCGAAATATCGCGGCGAGTTCGAGGAGCGGCTGAAGGCCGTGCTGAACGAGGTGGCCGCAGCCGAGGGCGGCATCGTCCTGTTCATCGACGAGATGCACACCCTGGTCGGCGCCGGAAAGGGCGACGGGGCCATGGACGCCTCCAACCTGCTGAAGCCTGCGCTGGCGCGCGGCGAGCTGCACTGCGTCGGCGCCACCACGCTGGATGAATACCGCAAGCACGTCGAGAAGGACGCGGCCCTGGCCCGTCGCTTCCAGCCGGTCTTCGTCGCCGAGCCCACCGTCGAGGACACGGTGTCGATCCTCCGTGGACTGAAAGAGAAGTATGAGGTCCACCACGGGGTGCGGATCAGCGACAGCGCCATCGTCGCCGCCGCCACCCTGTCGAACCGCTACATCACCGACCGCTTCCTGCCCGACAAGGCCATCGACCTGATCGACGAGGCCGGGTCGCGCGTGCGCATGGCTGTCGATTCCAAGCCCGAGGAGCTGGACGAGATCGACCGCCGTCTGGTCCAGCTGAAGATCGAGCGCGAGGCCCTGAAGAAGGAGACCGACAGCGCCTCGCAACACCGCCTCGAAAAACTGGAGGACGAACTGGCCGATCTGGAGGGTCAGTCCGACGATCTGACCGCCCGCTGGAAGTCCGAAAAAGCCAAGGTCGGCGCCGGCGCCCAGTTGCGCGAAACGCTGGACCGCCTGCGCGCCGAACTGGCCGCCGCCCAGCGCGCCGGCGATCTGGGCCGCGCCTCAGAGATCGCCTATGGCCAGATCCCGCAGATCGAGAAACAGCTGGCCGACGCCGAGGCCGCCGAGGCCGAGGCCTCCGCCCCCTTGACGCCCGAAGTCGTCGACGCCGAACAGATCGCCGCCGTCGTCAGCCGCTGGACCGGCGTGCCCGTGGACAAGATGCTGGAGGGCGAGCGCGAGAAGCTGCTCAAGATGGAGGATGCGCTGCGCCATCGCGTCGTCGGTCAGGACGCAGCGCTGGAGGCCGTGTCCGACGCCGTGCGCCGCGCCCGCGCCGGCCTGAACGACCCCAACCGCCCGCTCGGCTCCTTCCTCTTCCTCGGCCCCACCGGCGTCGGCAAGACCGAGCTGACCAAGGCGCTGGCCGCCTTCCTGTTCGACGACGAGGCCGCCATCACCCGCATGGACATGTCCGAATACATGGAGAAGCACTCGGTCAGCCGCCTGATCGGCGCCCCTCCCGGCTATGTCGGCTATGACGAGGGCGGGGCCCTGACCGAGGCGGTGCGCCGCCGCCCCTATCAGGTCATCCTGTTCGACGAGGTCGAGAAAGCCCACCCCGACGTGTTCAACGTCCTGTTGCAGGTGCTGGACGACGGCCGCCTGACCGACGGTCAGGGCCGCGTCATCGACTTCAAGAACACCCTCATCATCATGACCTCAAACCTGGGCTCCGAAGCGCTGGCCGGTCAGTCGGAAGGCGACGATGTCGAGGCTGTGCGCCCCTATGTCATGGACCAGGTCCGCGCCCACTTCCGGCCCGAGTTCCTCAACCGCATCGACGAGATCATCCTGTTCCGCCGCCTCGGCCGCGACCAGATGAGCGGCATCGTCCGCATCCAGCTGGCCCGGTTCGAGAAGCTTCTCGCCGACCGCAGACTGACCCTCGCCCTGGACGACAGCGCGACCGCCTGGCTGGCGGACAAGGGCTATGACCCCGTTTACGGCGCCCGTCCGCTGAAGCGGGTGATCCAGAAGGACCTGGTCGACCCGATCGCGCGCAAGCTGCTGGCGGGCGAGATCGAGGACGGGTCGGTGATCGCGGTGTCAGCGGGGGCGGACGGGCTGGAGATCGGTAAGGCGCGGGTGCATTGAGGTTCGGGCGATCTGACCGATTGTCGGGCCCTCAGCTTCAAGATTCCCCAGCCGCCCGTGTTCCGCTCTGTGCGATCACATGTGCGGGCCGCATGATGCCAGCCTTTGCTAAGCATGACGCTAGCATCTCAGCTATCGCCTTGGTTGAGAGTGTACCCACCCCATTCCAGATTTCGGCAATCGTCGAGGTGGGGATGGTCGCAGAGTTCCGTAGCAAAAGCCCCATCTGCGGTTGGGTCATGAAAGCGTTGAGCGAACCAGTCTTGTTAAAATCGAAAGCCAAGAGCGGAACGCGCGGTGTCCAGTCGGGATTCAACTGATCACGATCAAGCATACCCGCTTGGTCTGACTGGTTGAGGATTGCCCCCAGCAGGACCCCGACGAATCTTTGAACCTTATGGGCTCGCCCCAGCGGGGGGAAGCCTCTCGCGCCGATCACGTAAGCGAGCATCAGCATGTTAGTAAAATAGTCGGCGACCGTAACTTCGCTGGGACAGCCGGCAATCCGCCATTCGATATTGGCCACTACCCACGCGGCATGAAAATCCGCCGTTACATCGAGAAGCGCCAGCGCCTCCACGCCCAGCCCCGCTTTGAGTTCGGGGACTAAATGATAGTGCGGGAAGTTCTGAACTACGTGTGTGAGTTCGTGAATCACGAACAGATTTACCGCCGCTTCCGCAACACGATCCCGAGCGCGGTCAGGCCACTCTACGCAGACCTCATCAGCATAAGCCAAGGCCGCGTCTCGGATGGTGGAAAGCCCACGTTCGCTGAAGCAAATAGCTTTGCTCCCTTCGTCGAACACGAACGCGGCGTTACCATCGCAAGGCCGTGCCGCGATGGAGTAATTCGCTAGGATGAAGGCCAGCTGTTTCGGCCAGTTTTCAGCAGTCTGGGTCTCGATAGACGGCAGAGCTTTGCTCGCCTCGTCAACGCACCGCGCGAGATCGGCTGATGGGTCATACGTCATGTGGCTTGCCCCTCCTGGGATCCTGTACCCCTACCCCAAGGGAAACGATCTAACCTCGCAGGATCGCGGTACCCCGTCAAGCGCTAAGGTACCCCTATAAAAGTATCATTAAGGGGTACTTTACCCCATATGAAAATCGGTTCTTAAATGTTTACCTTGATTTTGGAACTGCACACGGGTACCGCGCGCTTCGTTTGTACCCCGAGCCGGGAGGGTTCTGTAATGAATTTGGATAAAATTGTGTCCGGTAAAACTATTAGCAGTGACTCTACACACCCTCAGAAAATACTTTGCTGGGGCGAGGTTGCGAATGAAACGCAAGAGCGGTTTAGCTGCTTTGTAGACGACTCACAGGAACGCCGACAATGGACGCTTAAGGGAATTCCGCCAGGCGCAGTCGATCAAACCCGAGAGGCCGCAAAACGTAGTGGAATGAAGCTGAACGCTTGGGTCACGCAAGCACTCTATAAAGCCGTCGAGGGCGCACAAATGGATGATGATACCAAAGCTTCTCCAGCGAAAACCGACAATGAGCGGATAGAGGATCTTGAAGTTTACATCAAAGAAAGCTTGGTAGATCTGAGACGGAGAACTGAGGAAATCGAACACTCAATGAAGGCCATCAACGCTTTTTTGGTGCGGATGTATACGGAGCGATAAACCGCCAACAGCCTCTTCTATTTTTGAGGCTAAAAAATTCGCACATCGTCTGGCACGCTCATCGCTCGACCTAGCCTACCGAACAACGTTGTCGCCGCTACCGCGTTGCATGGATAGAGTGTGCCGTGCGAATAACTCTCGAACAGCCTCGCTCTCTCCCACTGATAGAGGGCTTGAGCGCATGGCGCGTAGCCATCGTTCTTACGAGAAAAGATGAGGGTCCGCTGTCCGGGGGAGGCTTCGCGGTGTCATCTACCTGAACCTCATTTGGCTTATGGTGCCTCCCCCGCCACCCGATCCGTCCAGGCCTTCTTGCAGGCCACATAGGCTGCGCTGTCGTCCAGATGCAGGGCCGCGCAGCGGGACTTTTCGGCCTCATAGGCGGCGGCCGTGGCGGGCTCGGCGCGCAGGCGGTCGCGGAAGGCCAGGTGCCAGGGGATCATCGGGTCGCCGGTCGCATGGATGTGCAGGTGAGCGGTCCGTTCGCCCGTGTCCGGATCATCGCGCGTGAAATAGCGCCGCCCGGCAACGCCGTTCTCTCCGCGCCAGCGCCAGCCCAGTCCCTCCAGCGCCGCGCGCGCCGCGTCGACCGCGCGCAGGTCCGGCGTCTCGCCCAGCAAGTCGATGACCGGCTTGGCCGCCAGCCCCGGCACGGCGGTCGAACCGATGTGGTGCAGGGCCTCGAACAGCCCCGGCGCGGCCGCGCGGAGGTCCGCGATCAGCCCCCCGGCCCGGATGGCCCAGTGCGCGCTATGGGGCGCGAGCGTGACGGGCCTGGGCATGCGCCATGATCCGGAGCGGTTGAGCCCTCAGTCTTCCAGCGGCGGCAGGCCGGCTTCCTTGCGGGCGGCGGCGGCGGCTTTCTTTTCAGCCTTGGCGGCGGCTTTCTCGGCGGCCTTCTTGGCGTCGGCGCGCTCGCGCTCCTGGCGTTCGAAACTGTAGTTGGGCTTACGGGCCATCGGCAGATGTCTTTCTGTCTGGGGCGCCGGTCACGGCGCGGACTGTCGCGGCGGACGCGCGATCTCCCTGACAAAATGGGGCAAGCCGGGCCGGACGACAACCGTCCGCATGCCGCCAAAGCCTGATCGTTTCGGACGGAGCCGCTTCGCGGGTCCGACTGAAGCGTGAATCAGGCTGCCGCCACACCTGAAATTCACTCGACGGCGATGATCTCGACCGACTGGCCCGCGACCACGGCCTCGTCGCCAACCCGTTTGCCCATCAGGGCCACAGCCAGCGGCGAGACATGGCTGACCGAGCCCGCCGCCGGATCGGCTTCATCCTCGCCGGTGATGCGCCAGGTCTGGGTGCGCCCATCCTCACGTTCAATGGTGACGGCGCCGCCGAAGCGGACACGCCCGTCTGCGGTCGTCTCCACCAGCTGGGCCGTAGCGCGCCGCGCCGACCAGTAGCGCAGGTCGCGGGTGGCGCGGGCCATGGCGGTGCGGTCGGCCTCTATGTCGCCCTTCGCCTGGGCCGCAGCATAGGCGGCGCGGGCCGAGGCCAGGGCGGCCTCCATCGCCGCCAGCCCATCGGGCGTGACCAGATTGGGGTGGGGTGAAATCGGACGGTCGGGAAGATCGGCGGCCGTGGCCTCCAGATCCTCCTCGCGGGTGAAGGCGACGCTCATGACGCGATCATAGCCCGCCAAACGCCCCGGGCCAGTCCCTACTGCCTCTCTCCCCCGGAACGCGCTAGACAGCGGCCATGACCTCCCCCGCCCCCATCGTCCATGTCATCGGCGCCGGACCCTCCGGCCTGACCGCCGCCGAACATCTGGCCCGCGAGGGGCTGAGCGTCGTCGTGCACGAGGCGATGCCCTCTGTCGGGCGCAAGCTTCTGATGGCCGGGCGCGGCGGGCTGAACCTGACCCATTCGGAAGCGCTGGAGGATTTCATCGGTCGTTACGGCCCGGCGGCGCCCGTGATCGCGCCCTGGCTGGAGCGGTTCTCGCCCACCCATCTGATCGGCTGGGCCGAAGGGCTGGGCCAGCCTGTCTTCACCGGCTCGTCGGGGCGGGTGTTCCCGCGCGCCATGAAGGCCTCGCCCCTGCTGCGGGCCTGGCTGGAGCGGTTGAATGATCTGGGCGTCGAGGTGCGGACCCGCTCGCGCTGGATCGGGCGCCGCGGCGAGGACTGGGTGTTCGACACGCCTGCGGGCGAGCGCATCGAACGGCCCGACGCCGTGGTTCTGGCCCTGGGCGGCGCCAGCTGGCCGCGGCTGGGCTCGGACGGCGGCTGGCGCGACGGCCTGATCGCGGCGGGGGTCGAGGTCGCCCCCTTCCGTCCCGCCAATGTCGGCTTCGATGTCGAGTGGACAGACATCTTCGCCGACCGGTTCGCGGGCCAGCCGCTGAAGCCCGTCGCCCTGACGCATGGGGAGGCCACCGTGCGCGGCGAGGCCATGATCACCCGCTATGGCCTGGAAGGCGGGGCGGTCTACGCCCTGTCGGCCCGCCTGCGCGACGCCGTCGAAGCCGAGGGCCGCGCCGTCCTGACCGTCGACCTGCGCCCCGATCTGGACGAAGCGGCGCTGGCGCAACGCCTGTCGAAACCGCGCGGCAAGGACAGCGTCACCAACTGGCTGAGAAAGGCGGGCGGCCTGTCGGCGCCGGCGGTCGGCCTGCTGCGTGAAATCCCCGGCGAACTGCCTCTGGGGACTGAAAAGCTGGCCAAGCGCATCAAGGCGGTGCGCCTGACCCTGACCGGCCTGCAGGGGCTGGAGCGGGCCATCTCCACCGCCGGCGGCGTCGGTCTGGATCAGATGGACGAGAGGCTGATGCTGAACGCCCTGCCCGGCGTCTTCGCGGCGGGCGAGATGCTGGACTGGGAGGCGCCGACCGGGGGCTATCTGTTGCAGGCGTCCATGGCGTCGGGCGTGGTCGCGGCGGACGGTGTCATCGCCTGGCTGGCGCGGCGCTAAAAGCTGCGACGCTCGACACGGGCGTTGAGGCGGCTCAGGGTGGCGTGATCCGCCACACGGGACGTCCGATCATGCGCGTACGCCGCCTGACCCTTCTCGCCGCCACAGCCTTCGGCCTGCTGTTGGCCCCCGCCGCCATGGCGCAGACGGCTGACGGCGCACGGCTGAACGAACATGTGCGCGTGCTGGCGTCCGATGCATTCGAAGGCCGGGGCGTGGCCACGCCGGGCGAGCAGCTGACGGTGGATTACGTCGTCGGCCAGTTCCAAGCCTTGGGGCTGGAGCCGGGCGGACCGGACGGCCAGTGGGTGCAGACGGCCCAGCTGGGCCGCACGCGCCAGGACGGCCCGGCGACCATCACCGTCACCACCAATGGTCGGACGCGCTCGCTTGAGCGCGGGCCCCAGGTGCTGGTGTCCAGCGATCGTCCGGTCAGCCACATCACCGTCACCGACGCGCCGGTGGTCTTCGCCGGCTATGGCGTCGATGCGCCCGAACGCCAGTGGGACGACTTCAAGGGCGTGGACCTGCGCGGCAAGGTGCTGCTGGTGCTGGTCAACGATCCGGACTTCCAGGCGCCCGAGGGGCACCCCGTCTCGGGTCGGTTCGACGGAAACGCCATGACCTTCTACGGCCGCTGGACCTATAAGTTCGAGGAGGCGGCGCGTCAGGGCGCGGCGGCGGTTCTGGTCATCCACGACACGGCGGGCGCCGGCTACGGCTGGAGCGTGCTGGAGAACTCCTCGACCGCGCCTGACTTCGACATCGTCCGCGCCGACCCCGACGCCGAGCGCGTCCCGGCCCAGGGCTGGATCCAGGGACGGGTCGCCGCAGGAATGTTCGCCGATGCGGGGCTCGACTTCGCGACGCTGCGTGAGACGGCGCGGTCGCAAAACTTCACCCCCGTGGCGCTGGGCGGCGTGACCATGTCGATCGACTTCGGCCAGATCGCCGACCAGATCGAGAGCCGCAACATCCTGGCCCGCATCCCCGGCGCCGGACACCCGGACGAGACCGTCCTCTACGGCGCCCACTGGGACGCCTATGGCCGCGCCACGCCCAAGAACGGCGACGACATCTATAACGGCGCCGTCGACAACGCGACCGGGGTGGCGGTGCTGATCGAGCTGGCGCGGCTGTTCAAGGCAGGGCCGGCGCCCGACCGCTCGGTCGTCTTCGCCGCCTGGACCGCCGAAGAGGCGGGGCTGCTGGGCGCGGAATACTACGCCGCCAATCCGGTCTGGCCGCTGGAGACCACCGTGGCCAACATCAATATGGACAGCTTCCTGCCGGGCACGGAGGTGTCGCCGCAGATCGTGGTCATCGGCGCCGGCAAGAGCCAGACCGACGCCTGGATCGAGCGCCGCGCCACAGAGCAAGGCCGCGTGCTGATCCCAGACCCCGCGCCCCAGGCCGGGGGCTTCTACCGCTCCGACCACTTCCCCCTGGCCAAGAAGGGGGTGCCTGCCCTGTTCGCCGCCGCCGGCTTCACCGGCCACAACGCCGCCAGCCGAGACTATGTCGCCAACCGCTATCATCAGCCCTCGGACGAATGGACCAGCGACTGGGTGATGGACGCCGCCGCCGTGGACGTGAACCTTCTCTATGCCGTGGGCCGCGACCTGGCCGACAGCCGCGACTGGCCGGAATGGAACGCCGGCGCCGAGTTCGAAGCGGCGCGTCAGACCTCGGCCGACCGACGGCGCTGAAGAGGCGACGACAGAGCGGGTGACGCCGCGCCTCGCCCTGTCTAGAACGGCTCCATGACCGACCTGCCCGACATCCACGGCGTCTGCCCGCCGCGTTTCAACGCCGTGAAGGACGCCTTCGCCGCCAACTTCACCGATGCGCCCGAGGGGCTGAACGAACAGGGGGCGCGGTTCAGCGTCTGCGAGGACGGCGAGGTGGTGCTGGACCTGTGGGCCGGCTGGGCGGATTCCGCGCGAACCGTTCCTTACAGCGCCGAGACCCTGACGCCGGTGTTTTCGACCGGCAAGGCGGTGATGGCCCTGATGATCGCCACCTGCGTCGAACGCGGCCTGCTGGACTATGACGCGTCCGTATCGCGCTACTGGCCCGCCTTCGGGCAGGCGGGCAAGGCCGAGGTCACTGTGGCGCAGATGATGAGCCATCAGGCGGGCCTGCCCGGCTTCGACACGCCTGAGGACCCGGCCATCTGGTTCGACCGCGAGGCGGTTCTGGCCCGCCTGTGCGCGCAAGGCCCGATGTGGCCGGTGGGCAGCGCCTCGGGCTACAGCCCCATTGCGATTGGGTTCCTGGCGGGCGAACTGTTCCGCATCGTCGACGGGCGCAGCATGGGAACGGCCCTGCGCGAAGACTTCGCCGTCCCCTTCGGCCTGGATCTGTGGGTCGGCCTGCCGGAAAGCGAGCACGGCCGGGTCGCCCAGATGCGCAAGCCGACCACGGCCACCGACCTGGGCGTCATCGACGCGGTCAAGAAGGCCGCCTTCCTCGACAAGGGCTCGGCCCCCGGCGGACGCGGCTCGACCGAGTGGCGCATGATCGAAATTCCATCGGCCAATCTGCACGGCACGGCCCGCGACCTGGCCCGGATCATCGGCGTGGCCGCGAACGGCGGGCTTCTGGAAAACAAGACCATCCTGTCGCCGGAAACCCTGGCGGCGGCGTTGCGTCAGCGCATCCACGGTCAGGACCGCGTCCTGCCGTTCACGCTCAGCTGGGCGGCCGGACTGATGCGCAATGAGGGGCTGAACATCTTCGGGACCAACCCGGACACGGTCGGCCATTGCGGCTGGGGCGGGTCCTGCGCCTTCGCCGATCCGGCGACCAAGTTGTCAGGGGCCTATGTGATGACGCGCCAGTCGTCCCATCTGGTCGGCGACCCGAGGGCCCGGCGGCTGGTGGACGCCTTCTACAGCTCGCGCTGAGCCGCGTCTGAAGCAGAAGACCGGCCGATTTCGCGCATCCGGTCCTCGGCGGGGTCATCCAGCAGACCCGGCTCGGGGGCGCAGACGGTCTCGGCGGTGGCGGCGCCAGCGCGAACCTTCCTGAACGCGCCCCAGGCGAAGACCGCCGCGCCGATCCAGATGAAGGCGAACGAGACGATGCGCAGCAGGCCCAGCGTCTCTCCCTGCGTAACCCCGATGACGAAGACGATGGTCGGCGCCAGGAACTGGATGAAGCCCATGCTGGACAGGGGCATGCGCCGCGCCGCCCAGGCGAACAGCACCAGCGGAATGACCGTCGCCGGCCCCGCGAACAACAGCCAGCCAGTCGCCTGAGGGCTGGCGAACAGATGACCCGCGCCCGTCGCCTGGATCCAGATCAGCCAGGCCAGACCCGGAACCGCCAGGATCAGACATTCGACGAACAGGCCGGTCTGGGCGTCCACCGCCACCCGTTTGCGGATCACCCCATAGGCGCAGAAGCTGAAGGCCAGGATCAGCGACACCCAGGGCAGATGGCCCAGGGCGACGGCTTGCAGCACCACGCCCACGCCCGCAAGGCCGATGGCGGCGGCGCCGAAGCGATCAATCCGCTCACGGAACAACCAGGCCCCGGCGGCCATGTTGAGCAGGGGGTTGAGGTAGTAGCCCAGGCTGGCGTCCAGCGTCCGCCCGCCGTTCACCGCCACGACATAGACCGTCCAGTTGACTGCGATCAGCACCGCCGAGGCCAGCAGCCAGCCCATCAAACGCGGCGACCGCATCACCCGCCACGCCTGTGCGCCCTGTTTGGCCAGAAGCACCAGAAGCCCTGCGAACAGCAGGCCCCAGACCATGCGGTTGGCCATGATCTCCCAAGCATCGGCGCCCAGATGGCCCATCTGCTGGAAGACCAGGGGGATGAAGCCCCAGATCAGATAGCACAGGATGCCGGCGGCCAGTGCGGCGCGGGTAGGTGTGGCCGAAGATGACGTCATGACGGCGGTCCGTTGCCCTCTCCCATCGGGAGAGGGACCTAAACAGTGATCGTACGATACCCCGACGACGGTTTGATCATGCCCGTCTCATCCAGCAGCTGGGCGATCTGAATGGCGTTCAGGGCGGCGCCCTTGCGCAGGTTGTCAGAGACGACCCACAGCATCAGGCCGTTCTCGACGGTCGGATCCTGACGAATGCGGCTGACATAGACGGCGTGTTCCCCGGCGGCGTCGACGGGGGTGATGTAGCCGTCATGCTCCTGCTTATCGATGACCTGCACGCCCGGCGCGTCGCGAAGGATGGCGCGGGCCTCGTCCGGCGTGATCGGCTTGTCGAATTCCAGCGCCACGGCTTCCGAATGTCCGACGAAGACCGGCACCCGCACGCAGGTCACCGTCAGCTTGATCGACGGGTCCAGCATCTTGTGGGTCTCGTCCCACATCTTGGCCTCTTCGTCGGTGAAGCCGTCATCGCGGAACGAACCGATGTAGGGCAGGACGTTGAAGGCGATCTGCTTGGGGAAGACCTTGGGCGTGGCGTCGCCCAGGCCGTAGATGGCCTTGGTCTGGTTCCACAACTCGTCCATGCCCGCCTTGCCCGCGCCGGACACCGATTGGTAGGTCGAGACCACGGCGCGCTTGATCCTGGCGGCGTCATGCAGGGGCTTGAGCGCCACGACCAGCTGGGCCGTCGAGCAATTGGGGTTGGCGATGATGTTCTTCTTCGTCGCCAACTTGATGTCGTCCGGGTTCACCTCGGGCACGATCAGCGGCACGTCCGGGTCCATGCGGAAGGCCGAAGAGTTGTCGATGACGATGGGGCCCAGCTTGCCGATCTTCTCGGACCAGGCGCGCGAGACATCGCCGCCGGCGCTCATCAGCACCAGGTCCACGCTTGAAAAGTCGAAGCTGTCGATGTCCTGGCATTTGATGATCTTGTCGCCCCAGGACACTTCCACGCCCTTGGATTTTCGCGAAGCGACCGCATGCATTTCCGAGACCGGGAATTCCAGCTCCTCGAGCAGGTTCAGCATCTCCCGGCCGACATTGCCGGTGGCTCCTACGATGGCGACGCGATAGCCCATTTTTTGTGTCCTTCGGACGCCCTGACGCTCGCCACGCGGTGGCTCGCTGCTTGAGCGCGAATATGCGTTTGATAGAAGGGTCAGCATGTAGGCCTTCGCAGGCGCGAAGCAACGATTTTCAACCCCGAAACCGCCCAAGTTCGTCGCATCGCAGCATTTGTCGTGCTTATGGCCCCTGCGCGGCTTCCCCACAGCAGCCCCGCCGGTTAAGCCGTGGCCATGACCTCCCGCATCCGTTCCGCCTATGACATCCGCGTCGAGGAGGGTGTCATCGCCCCCGACCCGGCCCAGGCGCCGCTGATCGAAGCCATGGAACGGCTGGAGACCGGCCTGGCGAAGAAGGGGCTGTTCGGCAAACCCGCACAGACGCGCGGCCTCTACATCTGGGGGCCGCCGGGACGGGGCAAGTCCATGCTGATGGACCTGTTCGTCACCTCCACGCCCGAGCCCAAGAAGCTGCGCGCCCACTTCCACGCCTTCATGGCCCGCATCCACGATCTGGTGAAACAGTGGCGCGAGGGCGACCGGCGAACGCGCCGGAGCGTTTTTGGAACCTCGTCCGGCGACGACCCCATTCCGCCCATCGCCGCCCTGATCGCGTCGGAGGCGCGGCTGCTGTGCTTCGATGAGCTTCAGGTCACAGACATCGCCGACGCCATGATCCTGGGACGGCTGTTCGAGGCCCTGTTCGAACAGAAGGTGGTGCTGGCCGTCACGTCCAACCGCGCGCCCGACGACCTCTACAAGAACGGCATCAACCGCCAGCTCTTCCTGCCCTTCATCGCCCTGCTGCAGGAGAAGTGCGAAGTCGTCAGCCTGACGGGAGAGCGCGACTGGCGTCTGGACCGGTTGAGCGGCGCCCGCGTCTGGTTCGCCCCGCAGACAGAGGACAGTCGGACCGAGTTCGAAACCCTGTGGACCGACCTGCGCGGCGGCGAGCCGGAAGAACCCGCCCGTCTCAAGGTGCTGGGCCGCGAAGTGGTGATCCAGAGGACGGCGGGAAGCCTCGCCCGCGCCACCTTCGCTGACCTGTGCGGCAAGCCCCTGGGGCCGCAGGACTATCTGGCCGTCGCCGAACGCTTCCACACCCTGTTCCTGGAGGGCGTGCCGACCCTGTCGCCCGCCAACCACCATGAAGCCCGCCGGCTGGTGACGCTGATCGACGCCCTCTATGAGGCCGGGACGCGGCTGGTGACGCTGGCCGACGCGGCGCCCGAGGCCCTCTACACCGAAGGTGTCGGCGCCTTTGAGTTCGAACGCACGGTGTCGCGCCTCAATGAGATGGAAAGCGCGGACTGGATGCAGCGCGGAAGAACGGTTTAAGCTCGCCGCAATTCCGCCCCGAGACCTGCCTCAGATCAGGCTCAAACCAGAGAGACCGCCATGCGTCTGACCCCCCTGTTGTTCGCCGCCGCGCTTCTGGTTCCGGGCGCCGCCGCCGCATCCGACCTGCCCCGCGCCATGCCGATGACGGCGATCTCGGCCGCCCCTCAAACGCCGCCCCCTGCGGCCCCTGCTGTCGCCCATGGCGTGACCGTCGCCGACGTCCGCGCCTGGCTGACGGCTCAGGGCGGCACAGTGGGCGAGCCCATCATCAATGGCGACGCCCAGACCCTGCAAGTCGCAGACAACCCCCTGCCATGGAGTCTGACCTTCTACGGCTGCACCAGCTTGTGCGACGACATCCAGTACAGCGCCGCCTTCTCCGCCTCCGCATTGACCCAGGATCAGGTCAATGCGTGGAACCGGGGCAACCGCTTCCTGAAAGCCTACTTCACCCCCGCCACCGCCTCTTCGCCTGCGGGAGCCGTGGTCCAGTACGACATGATCCTGACCGGAGACGGCGCTGAACAGTTGCGCCAGGCGACGGCGGTCTGGCTGATGCTGCTGCGCAGCTTCGCACAGAGCGTGATCGCCCCGGCGGCCCCGGCGGAAACCCCGGCGGCGTAGCGGCTGTCTCACCACCCCGCTCATTCCCGCGAAGGCGGGAATCCAGTGCTTTGGGTGATGATTGCAGCAGATCATCCGCGAGCCCTCGTCCTGAAACAGCGGCGTCACGCTGAACAGAACTGGATCCCCGTTTTCACGGGGATGAGCGGGGAGGTGGAACACGAAAAAGGGCCGGAGATCGCTCTCCGGCCCTTCTTGATTCAGTTTCGGCCACGCTCAAGCCGCGAGCCGAACGTTAGCGCCCTTGGCCTAAGCCAGCGAAGGCTCAATGTCCTTGCAGGCCTGGATCAGGCCGTTAACCGACTCGACCGACTTGGCGAACATGGCCTTCTCGTCGTCGTTGGTGGTGAACTCGACAATTTTCTCGACGCCGGCGGCGCCGATCAGGGCCGGGACGCCGACGTAGAGGTCTTTCAGGCCGTATTCGCCCGACAGCCAGACGGCGCAGGGCAGGACGCGCTTCTGGTCCAGCAGGTAGGAGCGGGCCATGGCGATGGCCGATTCAGCCGGGGCGTAGAAGGCCGAGCCGGTCTTCAGCAGAGCCACGATCTCGCCGCCGCCCTTGCGGGTGCGCTCGACGATGGCGTCCAGTTCGGCCTGGCTCAGGAAGCCGGCGGCGACCGCGTCCGGCAGCGGCAGACCGCCGACCGTCGAATGGCGCACCATCGGCACCATGTCGTCGCCGTGACCACCCAGGGTCCAGGCGTTGATGTCCTGCACCGAGACGCCGGTCTTTTCAGCCAGGAAGTAGGCGAAGCGCGCCGAGTCCAGCACGCCGGCCATGCCGACGACCTTCTCCTTGGGCAGGCCCGAGAACTTCTGCAGAGCCCAGACCATGGCGTCGAGCGGGTTGGTGATGCAGATGACGAAGGCGTTGGGAGCGTGCTGCTTGATGCCCTCGCCGACGGCCTTCATGACCTTGAGGTTGATGCCGATCAGGTCGTCGCGGCTCATGCCCGGCTTGCGCGGCACGCCGGCGGTGACGATGCAGACGTCGGCGCCCGCGATGTCGGCGTAGTCGTTGGCGCCCTTCAGGGACACGTCCTGACCGAAGACGGCCGAGGCCTCGGCGATGTCGAGGGCTTTGCCTTGCGGCGTGCCTTCGGCGATGTCGAACAGGATGACGTCGCCCAGCGCTTCACGCGCGGCCACGTGGGCCAGGGTTCCGCCGATCATTCCGGCGCCGATAAGGGCGATCTTCGCGCGAGCCATAGATAAGTCTCCGGGAGGAAGTTTGTGCGATGCGATATAGTCGTGTCGGCGGTCTAGACCCACGTCGTCCGGCCTGCAACCGTAACCCCACGTCGCCGGAGAGCCGATTGACCCCCGCCCAGGAGCTCATCACCGCCGAAGAGACGCCGGACGGCCTGATCACCGTCACGGACGAGACCGCCGTGCGCGCCGAGGTCGCATCCTGGCGGGCGCGGATTCTGAAACCGCCCGGCCTGTGGGACAAGGCCACGCGCGGGACACAAGACCGCATCAACAAGGTCATTCCCGAGCGCGTCCACCAGATCGTCACCGCAGGCGTAGAGGCGATGACCAGGGGGATATTGTTCAGCTCGGACCTGCTGAAGGCCCGGCCTGCACCGCACGCCTCGCTGGCGGCCTCCGAGCTCAAGGCCCGGGCGACGATCAAGGTCTACCGCAACACCGCGGGCGTCGAGGGCGGCGTCGCGGGCGCGGGCGGCTTCGTGCTGGCGGCGGCGGACTTCCCCGCGCTGATGGCCATCAAGGTGCGCATGCTGGGTGACATCGTCGCCGCCTACGGCTGGGGCGGCGGATCGCTGCGTGAGCGGCTGTTCGTGCTGCACATCTTCCATCTGGCCTTCGCCAGCGCCCGTCGGCGCCCCGAAGCCCTGGCGGATCTGGAGCGCTGGATCGCGGGCGTCGATCAGCCCGATGCGATCGCCGACTATGACTGGCGCACGTTCCAGATCGAGTACCGCGACCACATCGACCTGGCCAAAATGGCCCAATTGATCCCTGTCGTCGGCGCCCCCATCGGCGCGGTGGTCAACTGGCGGCTGGTCGATCGCCTGGGCGCGACCGCCGTCATGGCCTGCCGCATGCGCTGGATGGCCGAAGCTGATCGTTAGGCTCAGTCTATCCCATTTACAAAGTTTATTGATTATCCTTCTGTCCATTAGAGGCATAGCCTCCTCCCATAATCACAACCCGGGAGACAGATCATGGACGGAAATGCTGGCGGATCCTCGCCCCTCGACGATCCCAAAAAAGAGCCGGCTGCGCTGCGCTCGCTTCTGGGGCGCACCAACCGCGACTGGTGGCCCAACCAGATGGCCATGGACATCCTGCACCAGCAGGGCCGGTCGGGCGACCCGATGGGCGACGACTTCGACTACGCCGCGGCCTTCAAGTCGCTGGATCTGGCGGCGGTCAAGCGCGACCTGACCGCCCTGATGACCGACAGCCAGCCTTGGTGGCCGGCGGACTACGGCCACTACGGCCCCTTCTTCATCCGCATGGCCTGGCACTCGGCGGGCACCTATCGCACCGGTGACGGACGCGGCGGCGCCGGCGCAGGCCAGCAGCGTTTCGCCCCCCTCAACTCCTGGCCCGACAACGGCAATCTGGACAAGGCCCGCCGCCTGCTGTGGCCGGTCAAACAGAAATATGGCGCCAAGCTCAGCTGGGCCGACCTGATGATCCTGGCCGGCAACGTCGCGATCGAGTCGATGGGCGGGCCGGTCTTCGGCTTCGGCGGCGGCCGCGCCGACGTCTGGGAGCCCGAGAAGGACGTCTACTGGGGCACCGAGGAAAACTGGGTTGGAGACGAAGCCAACCAGACCCGCATCCAGCCCGACAAGGGCATGGCGCTTGAAGAGCCGCTGGCCGCCATCCAGATGGGCCTCATCTATGTGAACCCCGAAGGCCCCGGCGGCGTGCCCGAAGCCCTGGCCTCGGCCCGCGACATCCGCGAGACCTTCACCCGCATGGGCATGAATGACGAGGAGACAGCGGCGCTGACTGCGGGCGGCCACACCTTCGGCAAGGCCCACGGCGCAGGCGACGCCTCCAAGGTGGGCGTCAGCCCCGAGGGCGCCGACATCGCCCAGCAGGGCCTCGGCTGGATATCGGGTCACGAGAGCGGCGTCGGCGACCATACGATCACTTCAGGGATAGAAGGCGCCTGGACCCCCACCCCGATCACCTGGGACATGACCTTCTTCGACATGCTGCTGGACCACGACTACGAACTGGTCCGCAGCCCGGCGGGCGCAAAGCAGTGGCAGCCGGTGGGCAATCCGCCAGAGACCCTGGCCCCCGCCGCCCACACGCCCGGCAAGCGCGTGCCGACGATGATGACCACCGCCGACATGGCCTTCAAGTTGGACCCCGCCTACCGGCCCATCATGGAGAAGTTCCGCGCCGACCCCGCCTATTTCGCCGACGCCTTCGCCCGCGCCTGGTTCAAGCTCTGCCATCGCGACATGGGGCCCAAGGCCCGCTACCTCGGCCCCGACGTGCCCGCTGAAGACCTGATCTGGCAGGACCCGATCCCGGCGCATGCGGGACCGAAGCTTTCCGACGCCGACGTCAAAGCGCTGAAGGACCGCATTGCGGCGTCGGGCCTGTCGGTCGCCGATCTGGTGTCGACGGCCTGGGCCTCGGCCGTGACCTATCGCGGCTCTGACCATCGCGGCGGCGCCAATGGCGGACGCCTGCGCCTGGCCCCGCAGAAGGACTGGGACGTCAACGAACCGGCGAAGCTGGCCCGCGCGCTCAAGGTCTATGAGGACATCAAGGCCGCCTCGGGCCTGAACGTCTCCATCGCCGACCTGATCGTGCTGGGCGGCAGCGTCGGCGTCGAACAGGCGGCGAAGGCGGCGGGTCATGAGGTGGCCGTCCCCTTCACACCGGGCCGCACCGACGCTTCGGCCGAGGAGACGGATGTCGAGGGCTTTGCGGTGCTGGAGCCGCGCGCCGACGGCTTCCGCAACTATCTGCAGGTCCGCTTCAATGTCCCGACCGAGGAGTTGCTGATCGACCGGGCGCAACTGCTGGGTCTGACGGCGCCCCAGATGGCGGTTCTGGTCGGCGGCCTGCGGGTTCTGGGCGCCAACCACGGTGGGTCGAAACACGGCGTCTTCACGGATCGCCCGGGCCAGTTGACCAACGACTTCTTCGTCAACCTGCTGGACATGCAGACCGGCTGGAAACAGGTCGATGGCGAAGGCGATGAGACCTTCATCGGTTCGGACCGTCTGACCGGCCAACAGCGCTGGACCGCCACCCGCACCGATCTGGTGTTCGGCTCCAACGCCCAGTTGCGCGCCCTGTCCGAGGTCTACGCCTCGGCGGATGCGGGGGCGAAGTTCGTCAAGGACTTCGTCACAGCCTGGACGAAGGTCATGAACGCCGACCGGTTCGATCTGAAATAGGTCGAAAGGCGCCGTGGACCTGACCGTCCACGGCGCCGCCGATCAGACATCAATGCGCTCGATTGTCTTTGAACCCTCCATAGGGACCGTCTATGCAGGGCGAATGCTCCCCACCCTGCGCCAGCTCCAGTATCTGAAACTGCTCGCCGAGCACGCCTCGTTCAGCCGGGCGGCGGAGGCGGCGCATGTCAGCCAGCCGGCCCTGTCGGCGGGGGTGCAGGAACTGGAGAAGATCCTCGGCGCGCCCGTGGTCGAACGCACGCGCGGCCAGGTCCAGCTGACCGCCGTCGGGGCCGAGGCCGTGCGCCGGGCCGAAGACGTGCTGGCCCGCACCGAGGATCTGGTCGAGGCCGCGCGCAAGGCCGGCCGCCCCCTGACGGGCCGGTTCCGCCTGGGCGTCATCCCGACCGTCGCCCCCTTCCTGCTGCCCGCCAAACTGCCAAGTCTGAGGATCGCCTATCCCGACCTGCGCCTGTTCATCCGCGAAGATCTGACGCCGCGACTGATCGCCGGGCTGAAGGCGGGCCAGCTGGATGCGGCGGTGATCGCCCTGCCCTATTCCGCGCCCGGCATCGACCACGCCCGCATCGGCGATGACGAGATCATGGCCGCCGCCCCGGTGGGCCACGCCCTTGCCGGATCAGGTCCGATCCCGGCGGGGTCACTCAAAACCGAAGACCTGATCCTGCTGGAGGACGGCCACTGCCTGCGCGATCAGGCTCTGGCCGCCTTCGACATCGACCCGCCCAAGGGCGACGACGTCTTCGCCGCCACCAGTCTGCACACCCTGGTCCAGATGGTCTCCTCTGGCCTCGGCGTCAGCTTCCTGCCCGAGATGGCGGTGCGGTCAGGGCTGGCCGACATACCCGGCGTGGTGGTGCGGTCCATCTCGGCCAAGGCTCCGCGCCGCGAGATCGTGGTGGCCTGGCGCACCGGCTCCAGCCGCGCCGCCGAGGCGGGTCTGCTGGCCGAAGCGCTTCGCCTCGACTGAGATTACAACACCGTAAGGTTGCAGCCGCTTTTCGCCCTGATAGGGTCCGCCCGCCCCCTGTGAGCGGGCGCCGGAGCTGTTCCCCCCATGAAGACCCGCCTGATCCTGACCGCCTGCGCCGCCGCCCTGCTGGCCGGCCTGCCCGCCGCCGCACCCGCCTTCGCCCAAAGCCCTGCCTCTGCCGCCGCAGCCCCTGCGGGCGTGCAGGTGCCGCCGCTGGGCTTCCACAAGCGGGTGCTGGCCAACGGCATGGAGGTCTATTCGGCCCCCGACGCCTCGACCTCCAACGTCACCGTCCAGGTCTGGTACCGCGTCGGCTCCAAGGATGACCCCGCAGGCCGTTCGGGCTTCGCCCACCTGTTCGAACACCTGATGTTCAAGTCGACCCGCAACCTGCCGACCGAGACTTTCGACCGCCTGACCGAGGACGTCGGCGGCATGAACAACGCCTTCACCGCCGACGACGTCACCGCCTATTATGAAGTGGTTCCGGCCAACCACCTGCAGCGCCTGCTGTTCGCCGAGGCCGACCGCATGGGCTCGCTGGTCGTTGACGAACCGACCTTCGTCTCCGAACGCGACGTGGTGAAGGAGGAATACCGCCAGCGGATTCTGGCCAGCCCCTATGGCCGCCTGTTCGGCCTGTTCACGCCCGAGACCATCTATCAGGACCACCCCTACCGTCGCCCCGGCATCGGCTCGATCGAGGAGCTGAACGCCTCGACGCTGGATGACGTGCGGCGCTTCCACGCCACCTACTACCGGCCCGACAACGCCATGCTGATCGTGGCGGGCAATTTCGACCAGGCCCAGCTGGACGCCTGGGTCGACCAGTATTTCGCGCCGCTGCAACGCCCGTCCACGCCGCTGCCGGCCAATGACGTGCGCGAGCCCGAGCCGACCGGCCCGCGTCAGGCCACCTTCCATGCGCCGAACGTGCCCCTGCCCGCCGTGGTGCTGGCCTGGAACACTGTGGCCTACCGCGACGCCGACCGCCCTGCCCTGACGGTGCTGGACGGCATCCTGTCGACCGGCGAATCCAGCCGCCTCTATCGTTCGCTGGTCTATGAACAACAGATCGCCGCCCAGACCAGCTCCACCCCCGACTTCGCCCAGCAGGCCGGTTACCTGAGCGCCTACGCCATCATGGCCGACGGCCAGACCGCCGATCAGGGCGTGGCCGCGCTGGAGGCCGAGATCGCCCGTTTCCGCGACACGCCCGTCACAGCCGCAGAACTGACAGAGGCCAAGAACGAACTGGTCGCCAACGCCCTGCGCGGTCGTGAAACGGTCGAGGACCGGGCGACCACCCTGGGCATGGCGCTGATCATGACCGGCGACCCCGCCGCCGCCGACCGCGAGATCGCCGAACTGCAGGCCGTCACCGCCGCCGACATCCAGCGGGTTGCACGCCGCTATCTGACGCCGCAGCGCCAGATCACCATCCGCTATCTGAACGCCGACGACGCCAACCCCGTCAGCGTCCAGAAGATGGACGTCGACGCCCCCGTCACCGTGGCCGAACTGGCCCCCGCCGGGCCCGAAGTCACCCTGCTGCCCGAGGCCGCCCGCACGCCCCTGCCCCAGGCCGGCCCGGAAGTGGCGCCCACGACGCCGACGGTCGCCGACTTCCGTCTGGACAACGGTCTGCGGGTTCTGGTCGCCCCGACCAACGGCCTGCCCCTGGTCTCGGG